>Ga0181525_10000086_pt1 | contig 82064 bp, 68 predicted proteins | sample PEATcosm2014_Bin_48_FD_121100 | JGI IMG/M metagenome (GOLD analysis project Ga0181525, IMG submission 121100) | Peatland microbial communities from MTU Mesocosm Facility, Houghton, MI, USA - PEATcosm2014_Bin06_10_metaG | ecosystem: Environmental > Terrestrial > Soil > Wetlands > Peat | place...
GGGTATAACTTCGAAGACGCCATTGTGGTGAGCGAGAAGCTGGTGAAAGAGGATTATTACACCTCGATCCACATTGAAGAATTCGAAATTGAGGCGCGGGACACAAAGCTGGGTCCGGAAGAAATCACGCGCGATATTCCGAACATCGCAGAAGCGTTTCTGCGCAATTTGGACGAAAGCGGCGTGATTCGGATTGGCGCGACGGTGAAGCCGGGCGACATTCTGGTGGGCAAAGTGACTCCCAAGGGCGAGACGCAACTGACGCCCGAGGAAAAGCTGCTGCGCGCGATATTCGGCGAGAAGGCGGGCGACGTGAAGGACGCATCGCTTTACTGCCCGCCGGGCATCGAAGGCACGATTGTGGATTGCAAGGTGTTTTCGCGGAAAGGCGCTGAGCCGGACGAGCGCTCCAAGCTGATCCTCGAGCAGCAGGAAGAACGGATGCACCGCAATCTCGAAGACGAGAAGCGCATTTTGAACGACGAACGCGCCAAGCGTCTGGAGAAACTGCTCGGCGACAAAGAGCTGCAAGCCGATCTGCACGACGACAAAACCAACAAGCGGCTGATTTCCAAAGACACGCCGCTGACGCGTGACCTGCTCGAGAAGCTGCGCGCACGCGATTTGAAGCGCATGCGTTTGACGAACAAAGATCCTCGATTGAATGAGCAGATCGATGAGATCGAGGAAATGACCTCGCGCCAGATCGCCGTGCTCGAAAAGATCACGGATGAGAAAGTGGCGAAGCTGCGCAAGGGCGACGAATTGCCGCCGGGCGTGATCAAGCTGGTGAAGGTATATATCGCCATGAAGCGCAAGCTGTCGGTGGGCGATAAGATGGCCGGGCGGCATGGCAACAAGGGCGTGATTGCCCGGATCGTGCCTGAAGAGGATATGCCGTATCTTCCCGACGGGACGCCGGTGGAAATCGTGCTGAACCCGCTGGGTGTTCCATCGCGAATGAACGTGGGCCAGATTCTGGAAACTCACCTGGGGTGGGCGGCGGAGAAGCTGGGCCTGCATTTTGCGACGCCGGTTTTCGATGGAGCGACAGAGCGCGACATCAAGACGCGGCTGACCGAAGCCAAGCTGCCGACGTCGGGCAAACTCGATTTGTGCGACGGCATGACAGGGCTGCCCTTCGAGCAGCCAATCACCGTGGGCTTCATTTACATGCTGAAGTTGTCGCACCTGGTTGACGACAAAATTCACGCACGCTCGATTGGTCCGTACTCGCTGATTACGCAGCAGCCGTTGGGCGGCAAGGCCCAGTTTGGCGGCCAGCGTTTTGGCGAAATGGAGGTCTGGGCGCTGGAGGCTTACGGCGCCGCTTACATTCTGCAGGAATTGCTGACCGCTAAATCGGATGATGTTTACGGGCGCGCAAAGATTTACGAGGCGATCGTAAAGGGCGAGGCGGCGGCCGAGCCGGGCGTACCCGAATCCTTCAACGTTCTGATCAGAGAGCTGCAGAGCCTGTGTCTGGACGTCGAGTTGATGAAGAAGCCGCGGGAATTGCCGGGCGATCTGGCGCACGCCGCGGATTGAGTTTTCCGGGAGGGAGTGGCCGGCAGACGCCGCTCCCCAAACCGGTGTCTCAAAGTGGAAACACAGTGTGAACAGTGGCGTCTGTCTCCATTGTTCGCCATCTGGTGGTCAAGAGAGTTATCTAAGGATCATTCATGTATCGTTCTTCTCCGTACGACAGGGCCAATTTGATAGCAGATTTTGATTCGATTCGAATCAGTCTGGCCTCTCCGGAAAAAATCCGGAGCTGGTCACATGGTGAAGTCACCAAACCGGAGACCATTAACTACCGCACTTTCAAGCCCGAGCGCGATGGCTTGTTCTGCGCCCGCATTTTCGGACCAGTGGCCGATTGGGAGTGTTTGTGCGGCAAGTACAAGCGCATGAAGCATCGCGGCGTGATTTGCGACAAGTGCGGCGTGGAAGTGACGCTGTCGCGGGTGCGGCGCGAGCGGCTGGGACACATTGAGCTGGCAAGCGCCTGCTCGCACGTCTGGTTTTTCAAGGGCCTTCCGAGCCGTATCGGCTACCTGCTCGACATTACGCTGCGTGAGTTGGAGCGGGTTCTTTACTACGAAGCCTACGTAATCATCGATGCCGGCGAGGCTACAGGGCTTTCGCAGGGCGAAGTAATCAGCGACGAAAGAAAGCGGCAGCTCGACCAGGAGTTTGCGGGCAAGTACACGGCCATGATGGGCGCCGAGGGCGTCAAAGAGCTGCTGAAGCGCATCGACGTGGAGAGCCTGAGCCAGGAAATCCGCGAAAAGATGAAGACGGAGACTTCAGCGCAGAAAAAGCTGAAGTTTGCCAAGCGGCTGCGGGTGGTGGAAAGCTTCCGCAAGTCGGGCAACAAACCGGAGTGGATGATTCTGGACGTGATGCCGGTGATTCCGCCGGAGCTGCGGCCGCTGGTGCCGCTCGATGGCGGCCGGTTTGCCACTTCGGATCTGAACGACCTGTATCGGCGAGTGATCAACCGCAACAATCGTCTGAAGAAGCTGATGGAGCTGCACGCGCCGGACGTGATTGTCCGCAACGAGAAGCGCATGCTGCAGGAAGCTGTCGACGCGCTGTTTGACAACGGGCGGCGCGGACGCGTTTTGCGTGGCGCCAATAACCGGCCGCTGAAGTCGCTTTCCGACACGCTGAAGGGCAAGCAGGGGCGTTTCCGGCAGAATCTGCTCGGCAAGCGCGTGGATTATTCCGGCCGTTCGGTGATCGTGGTGGGACCGGAGCTGAAACTACATCAGTGCGGTCTGCCGAAGAAAATGGCGCTCGAGTTGTTCAAGCCGTTCATCTATCACCGGCTGGAGCAGCGTGGCCACTGCACAACCATCAAGCAGGCCAAGGAACTGGTGGAACAGCAGGACCCGGTGGTTTGGGACATTCTCGAAGAGGTTATTAAAGACCATCCGATACTTCTGAACCGAGCTCCTACACTGCACCGGCTGGGCATTCAGGCGTTCGAGCCCGTGCTGGTGGAAGGCAAAGCGATCAAGCTGCACCCGCTGACTTGCACCGCTTTTAACGCGGATTTCGACGGCGACCAGATGGCGGTGCACATTCCGCTGTCTCCAGAAGCGCAGATCGAGGCGGCGACGCTGATGCTGGCTTCGAACAATATTTTGTCGCCTGCCCATGGCGCGCCTATCGCGATTCCAACGCAGGACATGGTGCTGGGTCTGTATTACCTCACGAAGATGCGGCCGAATACCAAGGGAGCGGGCCGCACGTTCGCTTCGATCGACGACGTGTTGATTGCTCTCGAGATGGGCGAGGTGGAAACACTGACCCCGATCAAGCTGCGCTACACGGGGCGCGTGATCGACTTGACCAAGGCGTTCGACAGCCAGAATGTGCTGCATACCGAGCCGATCGAGTTCAACAAGCAGTACATGGAGACAACGGTCGGGCGCGTGATTCTGAACGATGTCATTCCAAAGCAGATGCCCTTCGTGAACGGCCTGCTGAAGAAGAAGGGTCTCGGCCAGGTTGTTCAGTACTGCTATCTCAAGTTCGGTCTGCAGATCACTGTGCAGATGCTCGATGAGGTGAAGCGGCTGGGCTTCCTTTACGCCACGCGGTCGGGCATATCAATCGGCATCGACGACATGGTGGTTCCGGCGGAAAAGAAGGCGCTGGTATCAGAGGCTGAGCGGCAGGTGATTGAAGTTCAGCAGCAATACCAGGATGGCGCGATTACGCAGTCTGAGCGCTATAACAAGACGATTGAAATCTGGTCGAAGGTCACCGAGGCCGTCTCGGAGAAGATGTTCAAGGTGATGGAAGAGGACGACCGGACGGGCCGCGTCCTGAACCCGATTTACATCATGGCGGATTCCGGCGCGCGCGGATCGCGGCAGCAGATCCGGCAGTTGTCGGGTATGCGCGGATTGATGGCGAAGCCGTCGGGCGAAATCATCGAAACGCCGATTACGGCGAATTTCCGCGAAGGCCTGGACGTGCTGCAGTACTTCATCTCGACGCACGGCGCGCGCAAGGGCCTTGCGGATACGGCGTTGAAGACAGCCGATTCGGGCTACCTGACGCGTCGGCTTTGCGACGTGGCGCAGGATGTGATCATCACCGAAGCCGATTGCGGCACTTCGGACGGGATTTACGTGGAGCCGATTATCGAATCGGGCGAAATCATCGAGCCGCTGCGGGACCGGATTGTCGGCCGCGTGGCGCTCGAGGATCAGCTCGATTACGAAGGCAACATGATCGTGAGGGTGAATCAGGAGATCACCGAAGATCTGGCGAGCGCGATTCAATCGGCGGGCATCGAGCGAGTGAAGATCCGCTCCGTGCTTACGTGCGAATCGAGGCGCGGCGTGTGCCAGCTTTGTTATGGACGAAACCTGGCAACGGGCCGGATGGTGGAGCGCGGAGAAGCCGTGGGCATCATTTCGGCGCAATCGATTGGCGAGCCGGGAACTCAGCTCACTATGCGTACGTTCCACATCGGTGGCGCGGCGACCAGGGTGAGCGAGCAATCGACGCAGGACGCCAAGTCGGATGGTTTTGCGAAGTTCCTCGGCATTAACACGGTTCGCAACAAGAAGGGCGAGCTGGTGGCGATGAACCGCAACGGCATTCTGGCCATCGTGGACGACAAGCAGCGCGAGCGCGAGCGGTACCAGGTGGTTTACGGCGCGAAGATCAACGTGGAAGACGGGGCTCCGATCAAGGCCAACAGCGTTCTGCTCGAATGGGACCCGTACACGTTCTCGATTCTCACTGAAGTGAGCGGCACGGTCCACTTCAAGGACCTGATTGACGGCGTCACGACGCAGGAGCAGGTGGACGAGATCACCGGCAACATGCAGGTGGTGGTGACGGATTCGCCGGACGAAAAGCGGATGCCGACCATTATTGTGCGGCCGTCGGGCGGCTCGCGTTCGGATGAGAAACGCTATCTGATGCCGACCCACGCGCATCTGATGATGAACGACGGCGAAGAAGCGCACTCGGGCGACGTGCTGGCTAAGATTCCGCGCGCAACGACGAAAACCAAGGACATCACCGGCGGCCTGCCGCGCGTGGTGGAGCTGTTCGAAGCGCGAAAGCCGCGCGAGACGGCTGTGATCGCGGAGATCAACGGGACGGTGAAATACGGCGAAGTCGCCAAGGGCTTCCGCAAGATCTACATTGTCGGCGACGATGGAACGCAGAAGGAATATGCGATTCCGCGCGGCGTCCACATCAACGTGCAGGAGGCGGAGCGGGTGAAGTCTGGCGATCCGCTGATGGATGGTCCGAGGAATCCCCACGACATACTGGCGGTGCTCGGCGAGAAGGAACTGCAGAAATACCTGGTGAACGAGATTCAGGAGGTTTATCGTCTGCAGGGCGTCAACATCAACGACAAGCACCTCGAGGTGATTGCACGCCAGATGATGCGCTGGATCAAGGTGGAGGACATCGGCGACACCGAATTCCTACCCGAGGAAGTGGTGGACAAGTTCAAATTCCGCGAAGAAAATCAGCACGTGATCGATGCGGGCGGACGGGCGGCGAACGGTAAGCCGCTGCTGCTGGGTATTACGAAGGCGTCTCTGTCAACCGACTCGTTCATTTCGGCAGCGAGCTTCCAGGAGACGACGCGCGTGCTGACTGAGGCGGCGATCAACGGCAAGGTTGACTACCTCCGCGGCCTGAAGGAGAACGTGATCATGGGCCGGCTGATCCCGGCCGGCACGGGCATGGAGTACTACAGGCGAGTAAAGATCGCGGGCGAGGACGTGGTGGAAGAAGAGCCCGCGCCGGACCAAGAGGTTTCGCTCAGCGAGACTTTGCAGGACTACAGCGACGAGACTCGCGGCATTTATACCGGCGGGTTGAGCGAGGATCTGGCGGCGGAAGCGGCGATTACCTCGACTGAGGAAGCCTAAGCGAAGGCGAGCGAATCGGGTTCGAAAAAGGGCGGGGCAGCGCGCGTTAAGAGCGAGTGCTGCTTGGCCCTTTTGTTGTTGTGGGCAGTTGAATCGCGAGCGGTCACGGCTTGGGACGCGCGGCTAGCCCCAAGCTCGCGCATGGGGCTGGGGGCCTGCTATCTTCGGCAAATGAATCTGGTTCTGAGGCTTCTTGAGGGAGAATTGACGATCTTGCGGCTGCCGCCGGACGCTAGTGTCCCTTCCTGGTTGAGTTCGGAGAGGCCGCTGGTATCGGTGACTCGCACCGCTGACGAGCTTTCCATCGTTTGCCCCTCTAACTTAGTGCCGGATGACGTGGCGTGTGAAGCGGGCTCGCGGGCTTTCCGGGTCGAAGGGAAAATGGACTTTTCCGCGGTTGGTATCCTCGCGGCTGTTCTCAATCCTCTGGCGCAGGCCGGCATTAGCATCTTTGCGATTTCAACCTTCGATACGGACTACATCCTCGTCCGTGGCAATGTTCTGGAGAAAGCGCTAGCCGCGCTTCGCGGGCATTTTGAAGTACTGCAATGAGCGCGCCGGCGGTTAGAATCGCAAGGAAAGGCAACTAAGGCCGCCATCCATTTTTTGGAACTCAGACATGTCGAGCGCCAGAGGATGGAATCCACGATCCGCAAGTTCCGCCGTAAGTCGCGGATATCCTGCTGGCACCAGCGTACGGTTGTTGACGCGAACGCAGTTGGCCGCATAACTTTCCTCCGCGCAAACTCTTATGAGCGAGTAGTTGCGAAAGAGTTGGTTCTCCGCCATCTCGTCGATGACCACCAGGGTGTTATCGCCGATGTAGGCGATTCCACTCTTCAGGTGAAGGATGCTGGCGATCTGGCGTACATCAATCACCGAAGAAGTGTACCCCTCAACGGCCAGACGGGCGGCTAGTTGGCGGATGCCTTCTTCATTGGTGCGGTGTGACAGGCCGAGGAAGAAGTGATTGTCCGCCTCGCAGATGTCTCCGCCGTCCAGCGTCCCGGGCGCCTCAATCTCCATCGTCTCCGGAAAGAAGGCGCGGATGGTTGGGCTTATCGCCGCCACCTCGCCTTCGCGGCTGCGAGCGCCCGGGCGCGTCAATATCGCGCTGTGCGCGGTCAACACGGCCGTATCTTCGACGAAGGTCGAGTCCGGGTAACGGAGATCGGCGTCCAGTCGCGTGATGGCGAGGCCGCATTCGTGCAACGCGTCACAATAGCGCGAATGCTGCTCAAGCGCGCGATCATAACTCGGAACTCCGAGGTCAACGCTGGTGAGCCCCTGTGAGAAGTTACTTCCAGGGATGCGGACAATGGCGTTGTTAAACAAAGGTAAAGTCCTTCCGGATTTGCGTTTTCACTAGTAACCAAGTGCGGACCGCGGCGTACAAAGACAATCCGCTTGCTGACGCGCGCGGTTCAGTGCTGTCGGCGGCTTGCAGCGAGTCGCGGTTCAGGTATGCGCTGTTGCCCGCTGTTTCCATTTCATCCATGCGTACGCCGGCGCGGCCACTGCCAGCAGGGCCGCGGCTCGGATGGCGCTTACGGGATCGTCGTGTATGGCGGCCATGAGGAACGCGAGTGAGCCTGCCAGCACCAGCACGGTGGTCACGGGGTATCCCCAGGCGCGAAAGGGCCGCTCCATTTCGGGCTCCCGCCATCGTAAGACGATCACTGCAATATAGTTCACCGAATATATCGCGGCAACCAGGATGGCGGCGACGGCAATGATGTCTTCGAACCGGCCGCTGGCAACCAGTATCGCCGCCGTCGCAGCGGATAACAGCAATGCCGCGCGTGGCGTGCCCTCCGGGCCAACGCGTGCGGCGCGCTCGGTAAACAGGCCGTCGCGCCCAATTGCAAACAGAATGCGCGGCGCGCCGAGCAGGACGGCATTGATCAGACTCAACAGCGTCAGCAGCGAGAGCACGGTGACGAAGCTGCCGCTCCAGGCGGGGAAAACGACCCTGGCGGCATCTGCCGCGGGCAGCGTGGAAGCGGCCAGCGCCGGGATCGGCAGCACGTGCAGGAATGCCAGGTTCATCAATAAGTACAGTCCGAGGACGATTATCACGCCGCCGATCATAGCCCGCGGCAGGTGCTTCGCGGCATTGGTATCTTCTTCGGCGAAGTAGATCGCTTCGTACCATCCGTCGTAAGTGACCACGATCGCGCGCAGCGCCCCGACCACCGGCGCCAGCACGGGCAGCAGCCCGCCACCCAACGCCAGTCCGCCAGGCATGGTCGAGGCGTTCGTCTGTGCCGGATGCAGGAAGCACGCGCCGGCGAGCAGAAGAAAAGCGATCGCGGTAACCGAACTAGTGAGCTTCTGTATCGAGCTGCTCAGCTTCAGGCCGGCCCATTGCAATGCGCAAAACAGAGACAACAGCGCCAGGGCAATTCCGGTCTGGCGCGAAGCGAGGAAAGGCACGAGAGCGGCAATGTATTCTCCCGCCGCTACCGCCCCATAGGCGACCACGGCGCAGTTGTTCAGCCAATCGGCCCACCCTACGGCAAATCCTACGGGAGCGCCGAAGGCCCGCTTCGAGTAAACATAGAAACCTCCCGCCTGCGGCATCGCCGTGCCCAGTTCGGCCACCGAGATAGCGCCGAGCAGGGCATAGCCGCCGCCGACGATCCACACGAGCAGGATGAGCCAAAAGCTTCCGAGTTGCCCCGCGATCGTCCCCGGCAAGCGCAATATTCCGACGCCTACGGTGCCGCCAAAGATCACGGCAACGCCGAAGCCGAGGCCGAGGATGCGAGAGAGCGGAGCCCGAGAAACGGCCAGGTTGCTTTCGTCGGGATGCTTCAGCTTCTCAGGCATTCTGTTTTTCGAATTGGTTCATTGTCGGCCTGCCTGCCGCCGAATATAGCGCCGAAAATGGATAAATCCAAATAATAGCCCCAAGCTCACGCATAAGGCTGGAGGAACCCATGGAATACGATGATTATCCGCTTGCTGACGCGCGCGGTTAAGTGCTGTCAGTGGCGCTCTACGGGCTACGCGTCAACAATCTATCTCTACGGGATCGGGATAGTGACTTGGCGACGCTATTGGTTTATCGAGAACGTTGCGAAGCGCCCAGCAGACTACACTGATCAGGAACAATACGGGGGCAATCCACAGGGCGCGATGCGCAATGGAATCCACTACCGAATCCATCGGACTGTGGAAGTTGAAGAGACGCTCTGCCATCCATCCGGCGGATGCGGCGATCGCAAAAAGCGCGCCGCCAGTTCGCAAAAGGAAATAAGCGGGTGTGCGACTCAGTAAAACGAAGGACGGCATAGCGGCGGAGATCACAATCAACTGCATCGTCTCAATACCGAGATTGAATCCCAAGATGCTGACCACGCGGTCCGACCAAGTGAGCCCTAAGTTCTGTAGCGTCGCAGCGAAGGCCAACCCATGCATCAGACCGAAAACAGCGGCGATTAAGGCTTCGCGTCCCGGGAAGAGCGGGCGTAGGGCGTGAGCGGCGGAAACGAGAATCGAGAAAGCAATTAAGACTTCGATGGGGCGACTGGGCAAATGCACGAGCCCTAACGCCGCTAGCGCCAGTGTGATCGAGTGCCCGATGGTAAAAGCCGTAACAACTTTCAAAATCTGAAGTATGCTGTGCCGCACGCCGGCGAATCCTGCCCAGCGCGAGCGAAACGCGAGCAGTGGCGCGGGGAGTAGCAGCGCCAACAGGAACAAAAGGTGGTCAGTGCCTTCCGCAATGTGCCGCATACCCAGACGGAACATGCTCGGAAATCCGCCGAGATTACCCAGCCATGCGAGCAAGAGCGCCCAGCAGCGCGCAGCCAAGGCGTTTGACTGGCCGCCAGCCTGGGCGTAATCCAGAGCGTACAACGACTGATTGGCGTTTCGATTCTGCCCGACGATCTGAATATCGCGGTCTCGCGGCACTAAGCAATTGACCAAGTAGGCCGATATCGGGCGTTGGTGATGGTTCTCAAAGACGATCTTCCGGTTCGAGCCGCCAGGTGGCAGATCCGCGGCGAACTCAATCTTGATCTCTCCGAGCCCTTCCCTCATCTCCTCGATCGTTGGGAAATCGACCGAGAGCAGTTGGGGCGCCAAGACGTGGCCGTCCACGCTGAGCGACAAATCTTGCAATACCCGCTCTGCATACGCGTGCCGTTCCGTGTCTGAGATGACGCCGTCCGCATTAGTATCAATCGCGGCCAGGACCTTTGAAGACACTGCGACGCCCGGAACAAGGCGCATGGAGACGTCAATACGATCCTTTCCGACGGAGACGATGGTGGCCTGCAGGTATTCATCGAGTCTGTGCGCACGGGCTGGAGGGGCGATCCAAGCGCACAGGAGGACGAGCGGCACAGCAAGTCTTCGCAGGTTCATGGTCTGACGAGTCTCGCGCCGTAATCGTTGGTTGGGTGGCGGTAGATGGTGTGGATGTGATCGACGTCGCCCTGTTGCGGCGCATATTCAATCACTACCGTCGGGCCCTGGACGCGGTAATACGCCAAGCCTCCGTTCTTCGTGGATCCGCTCCAGGCGAAATACGTTTTCGGCAGGTTGGCCTTGATTTCCGCCATCTTGGCCGCTGCCGCCTCGTCGTTGAGGATGCCGACCCACTCATGCACGACATCGAGCAGCATAGCCTGCTGAGCTGAGTCCAGTTCCGAGGCGGGGATGCCCTCGGGCTGGATCACTTTACCGTCGGCTCCGGGACCCAGCACAAGATCGGGCACCTGATAGTTGAGGATCGCGCGCTTTTGCTGCCCTGGATTGAGCGCATTGATGAGCGCAAAGCCCTTGTCGTTTTCACGGCCAAGCGGCCGAATGGTCTGGCCGTTCAAGGTATATTTTGCGGGCTGAGCAGCTGGCAGGCTGGGGGTCATCACGCTGTTGGGGCCGACAACCGTCACGTTGATGGCGAGATGATGCCCGCCAAATTGAATCATCCACGGGTCGGTCGCTGACGGGGTTCCGAGGAGGGCCATGTAGTATTCATCGAGTCCGAACCGAATGCCTCCGCCAGGACCACCGGGGCCCCCAGGACCTCCGGGGCCCCCGGGACCGCCAGGACCTGGGGGACGTCCTGGACCGCCGGGGCCTCCGGGACCGCCAGGGCCTCCCTGCCGGCCACCGGTTCGCCCGCCGCCGGTATTCTTCAGTACCTCGTCACCGTTCATGATGTCGGTGACCTTCTGGTAGCCCTCACGGCTTAAGGCGGCGGCGACCAGCGCAAGGGCCGCCTGGTGTTGGGCCGGCGTCATGTCGCCGAAGCGCAGGCCATTTCGCTGAAAGATTCCGGTGGGAAAGTTGGACCAGCCAGTCCTTTGGGTGCTGTTGAAGCCGAACGTGCATTTGGCGCGCTCTGCTGCGCTGAGTGTCGCAAGGAACGCGTTAGCCGCCTCGACCACCTTGGCTGTTACGGTCCCGTTCGGCACGGACGCAGCCGGCGGGGGCGATCCAGCTCGCTGCCGGGAGCCGGCCGCAACCGGAAGCATGGCCAGAAGGGCTGAACAAAGTGCCGCCGCAGCCAAGGCTAGCGACAGGGCGGTCCATTTAGGTCTATTCATTCGCACAAGAGTGGCTCCTGGTGGACGACTATATGAGCGCCCAGTGGAATACTGATGGAAGGATACTACGCTCAGTGACGACGAAACCAAGCCCTGAATTCTCGGCAAGCGACGTTCCTCCTCAGGGAGGGCGCCGCGTTCTCATTACCGGCGCGAACTCCGGTATCGGCTACGAGGCTGCGCTCGAACTTGCGAGAAACGGAGCGGAGGTCATCCTGCCCGCGCGCAGTCTCGAGAAGGCTAATGAGGCCATCGCCCGCATCCGCCGCAGCGTGCCCGGCGCGAAGGTCACTCCCGGCCTTCTCGATCTGGCTTCGCTTGCCAGCGTACATGCCTTCGCGGCGTTCATCGCCGAGAACTTTGCCGGCGAATCGCTGGATCTTCTGATCAACAACGCAGGGGTGATGGGCGTGCCGCAACGCGAACTCACGGTTGACGGCTACGAGCGCCAGTTCGCCACCAATTACCTCGGCCCCTTCTTGCTCACCGCCCTCATCTATCCGCACCTGAAGAAGCGGCCGGGCACGCGAATCGTCACTGTCGCCAGCGGGATCGCGAATCAGGGCAAAATCGAGTTCGACAACCTCCAGTCCGAGCGCCTCTATAAGCCGATGTTCGGCGCGTATTCGCAATCCAAGCTCGCCAATCTGATTTTCCAGCTCGAACTCCAACGCCGCCTCACGGCCGCAGGCTCTCCTATACTCAGCGTTGGGGCGCATCCTGGTTATGCCATCACCAATCTTCAAACGAGTGGCCCAGCCGGCGTTGTCCCGATAAGTTTTCGCATCATTGAGATGATCCTCAAGCCTCTCGCATCGCAGGACGCTGCTCACGGTGCTCTGCCAACCTTATTCGCGGCGACGTCTGCTGGCGTGATTCCAGGCGGGTACTACGGACCCAACGGCTTTCAGGAACTCAAGGGCTATCCGGTGGCGGCTAAGATCGCCCCTGCGGCCAAAGACCTAGGCCTGGCTGAACGTCTTTGGTCTGAGACTGAGCGTTTGACTGGGGTTAGGTTTATCGTGTAATGACAATTCGGCATCTGGCCCGCTCACCTTTCACAAGTGGTAGTTGTGCTTTTACTCGACCAACCACACGGTTCGCCGAGGTGACCGCCGAAAGAGCCGATTGTTGTCTAGGTCTCCACGTTTGACCATGGCTTGGGTGGCTCGAAATACCACGAGAGGCCATGCTTGCGCAGCACGGCTTCTCCCTCTTGTCGTGTACTTGTAAAGCCCAAATCGCGATTGCAAACGATCTTTCTCTTTATGTGCTCGTTCGTGATGGAGAGTCTAAATTCGTTGACCAGCATCTCCAATATTTCCATATACGAGTCGATGGCGATGGAGTACACCAAGCTCACAAACGATGTGACCCATTTAGTCGTCATGTTCAACGGGCTGACTACTCCCGAATGCGTCATCCAGCTCAATTGTGGGTAATAGATTTCGTAAACGCGATCGAACGGCGCGCCCAGGTCCTTTGCTCGCTGGCGCAGATGTTTCAAGGTCCAATGCTTTACGGATCGCTTGCGGCCCCTGGCAGCAGGCCACATTGCCGCCTCATCAGCATCAATCTGGTCGCCAAACTTGTCTACAAATTCAAACTGCTGCTGATAGTAGTGCGCATCCTGGCGACCGGTCGCGAAGTCTACGATCCTGCGGGCCGACCTGAGCACTTCCACCTTAGAGAACAACTCGATTTTCTTCGCTGCGTCGGGGTCGCGGATGATCGATTTCATTTCCACCGCGAGTTCGAATATCGTCCGAGCCAATAGACTTAGCGTCTGGAACTGTTTCGTGTCCTTGATCGCAACCATCATCTCGACGTTGAATGCAGCCCGGTGATAGTTGACAGTCAGGTAGCGTTCGCGCAGTGTCGGATTGAACTGGGATTTGATAACTTCCCGGAAGTCGTCGCGCTCCAACTTGTCCAAATTCCGAAGCGCGGCATGGAAGCTGTGAATGGGGTGCTCGGCAAGTGTTTCCATGTCACTTCCTGTCTCCTGGCGAGCGCATCGTCCTCTTGATGATCTCAAAATACAATCAGGTGTGTGCAAACTGACATTCAGATTTACACCAACAGCATGGCGCGAATTCGTGAGCGAATTGACTTCATTGCGGATATGAATACGAACAAAATCGAGGTCGGATCAACCGCCTTCAAAGCGGAGCTCATGTTTGTTCAGTTCCGCAAAATCCTTGAAGAGATCGCCTTTAGCACTTTGGCTGCGAACCGAGACGAATACGAAAAACTACATGCCAACTTCGCCGTTCATTGGAAAGCGAAAGCCATCCTCAAAGAGCTCAGAGCGTTAAACCCGGATTTTTATCCCGTCCCGCACAAGCCACCTGTCAAAACCGGAGGGAAGACATTTTTCGGTTCCGTCCAAGACGGATTCATGACGCCCGACGAGTTTGTAACTTTGTACCAAGCCTCCTCCGAAGTCATTCATACGAGAAACCCCTATAAGGGGGGAGACCCGACCATTCGGGCGAAGTATACCGTCGCCGAATGGATAAAGCGCATTCAGAAGCTCTTAACTTGGCACCGAGCGCAGCTTATCAACGGATCAGTGTGGGTCGTAAATATCCCACCCACAGGCCACGTCAACGTCTGGGCAGGGGCCCCAAACCCATGAGAAAAGTTGCCTCAAAACGCCCCGACGAAACCTGACGAAACTGGGCCCGAACAGCGCAGCGTAAAGTCAGCAAGTTCCAGTCGGTAGGCTCTGGCCGCGAAAGGACTCCAGATACGCAGCTGAATTCGAGAAGACCTGATCGTGGGAATTCCTGACCATCAGGCCATTGAGCGTGCTCACCCGATCTCCCCTGACGATCGCTTCTACACTTGTAGCGGCGTTCACTAGTACCATAGCCCGTGTTGGTGAAATCGGATAATAGAACTCCAGCGATTCTGGTGCACCGTCCCCGAAAGTCGCGTGCAGATTGATAATCGGCTGGTCCCCGGTGATAAACGGAATCCCTGTCTGGTTGTCCAGCAGGACGAGCTTATGTCGCGCCCTCTCTTCGTACATAGAGTCAGCAATCCGCATCGCTGAAATCAGTGTGTACAGACCCCGGATTCTGGTCATGTCAGAGCCGGCGAAAGGCGACCTCACGGCTCCGATTGCCTCTCTCATCCTTTTCGTTCTCAGGTACTGGACTGAGATCGCATAGAGGAATTCATAGGATGCTCTGGGATCGAGAAAGAAGTCGGTCTTGCCGTCGAGCATTTCATCGAGAGCGCCCATCAATCCCTCCTCAACGCCGCAATGAAGATTCTCTTCGCCGTTGACAATCTGCTCCTCAACCCAAGCCGATAGCAGCGGATTAACAGGCGGGTTAGCTTCAATGAGGTCTCTGACGACAAACGGGAGTGTAAAGCATTTGATGAGCGACTCGGCATTCGACCGCACGAAATCGTTGGCCGATTCTAGAAGGGTAGTCCGAATCAGCGTGACATCATCTGGCGTAATCGGCTGAAGTTTGTAGAATTGCTTTTCGACTGCCACCCTCGTTAAGTTTGACTCACGGATTTCCCCTTTTCGCAGTACCGCCAGCCGATCCTTGGTGGCCCACCGTTTCAAATAGCGGCGAAAGACGTAATGCTGACGGTGTTTCTTTCCACGGAGCTTTAGGGCGGCTTCGATTTCAGGCGGGAGCACAGAAGTTCTCTCTTCGATTTTAGCGAGACGACTTGCGGCGCCGCAGGGAAGGTCCGTGGGGCGCCTCGGGGACAGGGGCGCTCCGGGGACAGTAGGGCACGGTGTGCCAAATGCTCCTGCTGTGCGGCAAGCGCGAAGAGCGAAGGAAATATTGGATTTGCGTGGCGTCTAGACGTTCGCTCAACGACTCTCCAATGCATGGCGAGGAGATCGCCTATTCGGTGATCCGAGGATGCCGCGCTGCGAGGGGCGATCTGTGGCGTGTTCCCCGGCTGCTGAAAGGGCTCCAAGCCACAGCTCAGGGTGGTGATTCTCCTGTTCGTGCCATAGCCGACTGTCCCAGAGGTTTCCCAGAGGTTTCCCAGAGGTTTCCAAATCCGACACAAATCGCCAGTCTTGACAATCGTCTCGCATTATGTCATTATCGTCTCATGAAACCTGATGTAAGTTTTATGGGAGAGTTATTTCGCATTGTAAATGGTGCTCTTCGTCTCGATATTGACAAGGTGCGCAACTATACGGCGTTCCTTGCGGAGAAATTGGAAAAGGCTGGCGAGGCGTCATCGGCGGGACGGCTGCGAAAGATGCTTGAAGAGAGCGATCATCAGTTGCGACCTGCTGGCGCCGCCTTTGCGAAGGCACTCCCCGTGGATGAGGATAGCAGGTTTCCTCTGATCGAACAGGTGAACCTTAGGACCGTATCCGAGCCCCCGGTGATCCTCGGTCAGGAGCAATGGGATACCGTCAACGAGTTCTTGAGTGTCGCGAAGAGTTACGCGCAGGCCGACATCGACGACCTGACAGCCTCGCTGAGTTTCTTAATGTACGGTCCCCCGGGAACGGGGAAGAGCCGCCTGGCACGGTATATCGCGAAGGAGCTTGGCCTTGACTTGTACATTGCGCGCCTTGACGGCCTGATCTCATCGTTTCTCGGAAGCACCTCGAAAAACATCCGCGCACTTTTTGATTTCGCGGCCCAGACGCCGTGCGTACTGTTCCTCGACGAATTCGATGCAATCGCGAAGCTGCGCGGCGACAGTCAGGAGTTGGGCGAACTGAAGCGGGTCGTGAACAGCTTCATCCAGAATCTTGACACCCTGGGCAGTCACTCGATCGTGATCGCGGCGACGAACCACCAGGAGTTGCTCGACTCCGCGGTCTGGCGGCGCTTCACCTATCGACTGGCGCTGGATTTTCCGACGGCGGGCTTACGGGAGAAGATGTGGACGGCATTCAGCGGGGGATTCGAATTCACGAGGCGGGAGATCGTGCTACTCGTCGATTTATCGGAGGGATTTACCGGTTCGGACATTCATGAAGTCTGCGTGCGGCTCCGCCGTCGTCAGCTCGCGAAGCAACAGCACCCCGAGCTAAAGGATACCTTCCGGATTCTTCAAAACATGGGTATCGGAGAGGGCGAGGATCGACGTTTCCTTTCGCTGTTGCGTGGGAAGGATGAACAGGCTGTTATAGCCCTTCTCCGCGATAGAAATTCCAAGCTGTATAGTCACGCCGCACTCGCCGATCTGCTTGGCGTTTCGAAGGCGACGGCGCATCGCTGGGCAAAGGGATGGAGTAAAGAAGCATGGCGGAAATAACCAAACTGCCGCGACAGGAACGCCTTCTGATCAAGGTGATCATGCCCAAGCAGTACACGGAGAGAAAAGTGCCAGGCGGAGGAACGCCGCCCAAGCCGTTCCGCGCGGTTGATCAGAAATACCGCGCGTCATTGTCGAGCCAAGTCTCGGCAATCCGCACGGCTATTGTTCCGCAGATCAGGACCGTTGGTGCCGCGCCTGTGAGGGTGAAGTTGGTCTCGAAGGCGGCTGCCAAGAGCCACCGACCGGAGCATCTGTTCTCGGCGCAATCGTGCCCGATCGTGAGTGGCGGCAGCCTCGGCGAACTCTTCGTCAAGGCGACGCCGGAAGGACTGAGCCGGTTGACAGAGATCATCGAACGCAGCGTGACCGACCAGATGACGAAGGAATTGTCCTGCGTTGAGACTATTGAGCTGGTCACCCCTACCTATCGGCGTAGCGGCCTTCAGGCGTTCGAGGTGCTTCGCAACAGTCCGCGCGGGAAGAATGGCTTTGTGACGCGCGTGGGTCTGTTCAACTTCGGTGCGGACCGGGACCAGCCGAGGCTGGTCCAGGATTTGGAGGCCGCCTGCAAACGGCGTCAAATCGCCTTAAGCGCGCGGGGATACTCGCCCTCAAGTTTCACGTATGGGGCTGAATGCCGAACAGTGGAGGACGTCGAAGCGCTCTCGCGCGTGGTTGGTGTGCGCTCGATAGCGCCGATGCCGCTCATCCGCACCATCCGCCCGGGCATGTTCGCAGCAAGGCCGTTGCCGGCGCTGCCGACCGCGGCCGAAGTGACGGGAGACTTCCCCGTCGTCGTCGTGGTGGATACCGGTATCGCAAGTAACGTTCCAGAACTTGAGAGCTGGGTTGCGGGCCGCAACTCAGCGGTCCCGCCCGCTTACCGGAACCCAGACCACGGCACTTTCGTCGCGGGGCTGATCTGCTGGGGCAGCCGGCTCAATCCGACGATCGCGGGCCTGGATGACAGCCCGTGCGGAGTTTACGACCTTCAGGTTATTCCCAATGACGATCCGGCGAAAGGAAGCACGCTAGCCTTGTTTGAATCCGAGTTTCTTCAGACGCTCGACGAAGCGCTGCAGCAGAACGCCAACAAATACAAGGTCTGGAATCTGTCGCTTGGCACAAGCGAAGTATGCTCGCTCGATAAGTTTTCCGAGCTGGCCGAACAACTCGACAACCTTCAGGAGAAGTATCAAGTCTCCTTCGTAATCAGCGCGGGAAACTACGATACGCCGCCGCTACTTGATTACCCGCGCACCGGCAAGCAATTGAAGGCCGGAAGAATTACCACGCCGGCCGACAGCGTCCTCGGCATCACGGTGGGCGCGGTATCACATGTGGATTACAAGGCCAAAGGCCCGAAAGATCATCATCCGTCGGCGTTCTCGCGGCACGGCGCGGGGCCGAACTATGTCATCAAGCCCGACCTGATCCATTATGGGGGCGCCTGCGCGACGGACGCCTCGCACATTTCCGGAATTCGCTCTGTCAACGGGTCGGGCTCGGCTGAGAACCTCGGCACGAGCTTTGCAACTCCGCTGGTCGCGCGGACGCTTGCACAAATCTACCATCAGGTGACGCCCACGCCGTCGCCCGTGCTGGCGCGGGCGCTGCTCACGCACCATGCACGCGATCCGCGAACGATGCGGCGCGTGCCGGATGGCGATGAGAATTTCTTCGGCTTCGGCCTGCCCGCGCCGGTGCCCTATTGCCTTGAGTGCACGCCGCACACCTCGACGTTGGTTTTCGACGACGTGCTTCGCCCGGGCTATTTGCTCGAATGGAACGACTTCCCTTATCCGCCGTCGCTCAAGCGCGAGGGAAAGTATTATGGCGAGGTCTGGATGACGGTTGCCTTCGCGCCGGCGCGCGGCGCACGGTGGGGAACGGAGTATTGCGAAACGCACATCGACGCGCACTTCGGCGTTTACCGCGAGGAGAAATCGCGCGCGACCGGCCTGGTCAAGCCGAACCTCAAATTCGTGGGCCTCGTGCCCCCCGAGCACAAGAACGCGGGCGAGCTGTACGAGTCTTATCAGGTGGAAAAGCTCCGCAAATGGGCGCCGGTGCGCACCTACTACGGCAACATGGAGGGCGGAGAGCGCGGCGAGCGCTGGCGCATGATGCTTCGGCTGCTCACGCGGCACGGAATCGAGGACGAGGATGCGTTTAGGCCACAGCCGTTCTCACTGATCGTGACGATTTCCGATCCACAGAAAAAGGTGCGGGTATACGACGAGATGGCGCAGCTCGTCCGCAACCGCTTCCAGTCGCAGAACCTCACGGTTCGTGCAGCCGCGCGCCTGAAGGCGCGAACGTGAGTTTATTCCAGAACAGAGAGGAGGTGAAGAAGGATGGCGAAAAGACCAAGTGGATTGAGGCCCGGTGAAACCGTCCCGTTGTCCGGCCTGTATCAGCAGATTGGACCCCGGGGCGGCAAGGGCACGGAGGTGACCTCCGTTAAGGGAGAACCGTTACCCCCGGCACCAGTCAAGGGAACCACGTACAAACTCGTGGATCCTGCGAAACACAAATCCGGGCGCTAGAAGCGCGAGCGAGGCGGGCCGGCTACAACCTGGCCCACCAAGCTTCTCACCGATGTTGGACGGAATGGCCGCTTCGGGACATCCATAATAAGTTGCGCCAGGAGACGGAAACCCATCATGGATGTCCCTGAGGTTTGGTGTCATCTGTGCTGCGTTCCGCGTCACTAGTCAATGGATTCACCGAATCTCCTTGCGCGTGTGTCGTTCTTCATTCAAATTGGTTCAGATCGGTGACGGGGGCAGGATGACCTAACGCACGACACATGGCTACGATTTGGCCTTTGTGATGAAAGGCGTGGGTCAGGACATGATGAAGGATGAGCGCAGGGGTGCGGACGGTGCCGCCCCCATCGGGGAAACGCAGTTCTGCATTAGTGTTGAGTTGTTGATTGGTCAGGTTCGACAAATACGCGTCGGTCCACCGGGAGGCTTCCTTCTGCAAGAGCCTCGCATCGGCGACGGTAGGGCATTCCTCAATGGTCCGGTCGGTGTACTGTTGCCCCTGGAGCGCGTGGACCCAAAACCCTTCGCAGTTAAAAACATGAATTACTTGGTCGCGCAGCGAGGGGAAGCCGAAGCTGGGTAACTCCCGCACATAATCGCTTGTGGGCATTGTGGAGAGGTGATCCAGAACCAGATCGAGGCTGGCGTGTGTCCAGCCATGGAGTTTCCGAACACCGTCGAGGGTGAATACTGATGTTTCCATGTAGCTCATAGTAAGGCGAGAGCTTCGGGGTGTTCCAGAAAGCATGAAGCCGCATATCGAACCACAGCCTGAAGGCTGTGCCACAAAGCCGCAAAGCCTTTTTCGGCGGCATGCTCACTCGTGGCGTAGGGTTCGGATCGGATCCAAGTTTGCAGCCCGGTGCGCTGGAAGCGAGCTGGCGAGAAGAGCCACGGCCACCAGCAATGCCGAGACTGCGCCAAGTACGATCGGATCCGCTGGGCGGACTTCGTAGAGTAAGGTGCCCAGTAACTGGGCTATGCCGATAGATCCTGCGATGCCTAGCGCGAGACCCATGAGCACCCATTTCATGCTGGAGCGCACTACAAGCCCGAACACGCTGGCGCCGCGCGCGCCGAGCGCCATGCGAAGTCCAATCTCCTGCGTTCGCTGCGTCACCGAATAGCCCACCACCCCCACAATTCCTACTGCCGCCAGTAACAGAGCCACCAGGGAAAATGCGGACAGAAGCAGCATGGGAATGCGGCGGGAGCCGGTTGAGTTCCGCACGACGTCCGCCATGGTCTCGACTCGCGAAACCGGCCGGTCTGGCAGAAATGTTTTGATGGCTTTCTTGATCGTCTCGGTAAAACTGATTGGCGCGTAGGCTGTGCGGACGACGATGTTCATGATGGGCCAGCCAGCTTGCGTGTAGGGGCGCATGAATTGAGCGGTCACAGGCGTGTCAAGGCCTTGATAGTGTACGTCTCCAACTACCCCCACGATCGTCAAGCGTGCACCGTCGGAGCCGCCGAGGCGGATAGCCTTGCCAATTGGATCCTCTTTCGGCCAAAACTGGCGGGCCATGGCTTCGTTAATGACGATCACACCGGCCGAATCCAAAGTGTCCCGCTGTGTAAATTCGCGGCCCTTCAAAACTCGAATGCCCATGCTGCGGAAGTAGTTTGGGCAAGCCACCGTATAGCTGGCGCCGGGCATGTTTTGGGGGTCGGCGGGAGGGCGGCCCTCAATCTGGAATCCGCGTCCCGCATTCCCTTCGAAGGGCAAGTGGCCCACTGCGCCGACGGAAACGACTCCGGGTATGGAGCCGAGGTGTTCCTCCAGATCGAGGCAGAAGCGCGGCAAGCCCGGAGGCCCCACATAAATGGCCTCTTGCGGAACTGACATCTCCATCTTGAGGACATTCCTGGGATCGAGTCCGGGATCGACGCCAAGCAGTTGTTTAGCGCTCTTGATCATGAGTCCGGCGCCCGATAGCACGACCAGCGCGAGCGCCACTTCGCAGGCAACGAGCGCGTGGCGTAATTGACCGCCGCGGCCCTGGGTCGATTCGCGGCCACCTTCTTTCAGAGGCTCGTTGATGCCAGTCCGCAAGACGCCCAGGGCCGGCACCAGGCCAAATATGATTCCAGTAAGACAAGAGACCAAGAAAGTAAAAGCGAGCACGTGGCCATCCAGCGGGATGGCGTCCACCTGGCGCATCGGAAGCTGCACTTGGTCGCCGAGAAGCCGAAACAGGAGACGGCTGCTCCAGAGTGCCAGCAGGAGGCCGGCGGCTCCGCCCCAAACACCCAGCAACAGGCTCTCTGTCAGCAACTGGCGGGCGATACGCCAGGCCGGTGCACCAATCGCGCGGCGGATGGCAAATTCCTTTTGACGCGAGGCGCCACGGGCCAGCATCAGGTTGGCCACATTGACGCAGGCAATCAGCAACACGAATCCCACGGCGGCCAAAAGGGTGAACATCATACGGCGGAGGCCGTTCAATCCGTACTCGCCCAGAGGCTGAACCGTCGCGCCCATTCCCGCATCTTCAACCGGGTATTGTTTGGCGATGCGCGCCGCGACGGCGCCTATCTCCGAACGGGCTTGCGCGACGGTTACTCCCGGTTTCAGACGCGCAAAGGAAAGGAAGCTGTTATTGTCACGGCCGTAATCGGTCTTGGTGTAGCCGACGGGCACCCAGAGCTGGCGCGGATCGCTCCAGAACTGCCACGAAAAATCACGCGGCATGACGCCGACTACGGCAAAATCCTCGCCGTCAATCTTGATGGGGCGGCCAACGATTGCCGCCTCCCCTCCGTAGCGGCGCTTCCATAGTCCGTAGCTCAAGATCACTTCGTGGTCTTTGCCCGGCATTTCCTCTTCCGGCAAAAACGCACGGCCCAGCATGGGCTTCACTCCCAGCAGGGGAAAGAAGTTGGCCGAGACTCGCAGACCCGACACTTGTTCGGGCTCTTCGCCATTGGCCGATAAATTGTAGCCCCGACCTCCGGAATCGAAAATCGCAATTCCTTCGAAGCACTGGGTTTGGCTTCGGAAATCCCAAGTGTTTGGCGCGGAGACGATGTTTTCGTTGTCTGGTCCCTTGCCGAAGGTCTCCCACACGAGGACCAGGCGGTCAGAGGCGGGAAAGGGCAGAGGCTTCAGAATGGTCGCATTGATCACGCTGAAGATGGTGGTGTTTGCGCCGATGCCGAGCGCCAGGGTCAGCACGGCGGCTAGAACGAACTCCGGCTGGCGAAGCAACGTGCGCGTACCGTAACGAATGTCGGCCACGATGCTAGTCAGCCATACCCATCCCCATTCCGCACGGGCGTTTTCGGCGGTCAAGGTCAGGTTGCCGAGCTCACCCGGCTTGGCCATTGCGGCGAGGGAGTCTAGTTCCGCGCGCATCTCCAGATCCGCCTTCCGGCGCTCGGAGGGAAGCAGATATTTCAGCTTTTGCCAGTTCATGCTATTAGGCTCATTACTTGCCCGGGCCCTTTGCAGTTTGCGCAGGCAGGGGGCCCATGACATTTGTGACCGCTTCAACGAAATCCGCCCACTTGGAATGTTCCTCTAGAAGATGCTTTCGGCCCGCTGCGGTGAGCCGATAAAACTTGGCCTGCCGGTTCATCTCGGAGGTTTCCCACTTCGAGGCGATCCAACCTTTCAACTCCAGCCGCTTAAGGGCGGGATACAGAGAACCGAATTCGATATCCAGGGCCTCAGCCGAGCTGCCGCGAATCGCCTGGGCGATGCCGTAGCCGTGCAGGGGGCCGAAAATCAAGGTTCTCAGCACGAGCATGTCCAAGGTGCCTCTCAGGAGCTCCATATGGAGTAATTCTATATGAAGGGTTTCTATACGTCAAGGTTGCACCACAGCCTGAAGCCTGTGCCACAAGGCTGCAGGGCCACAGCGGGCTTGGTCATAATAGAGCAGAACCACACAGGTCAGAAACACCGGCATGCGATGCCTTTCCAACGAAGCTCTGTCGCGTCTTTGCTCGGGTGCGTCCGCGGTTACGCCGACGGCTTTCGAGGCTGCGGTCATCTCGCGTCAGATTGTTGAGCGGATGGCATCGAGCGGCCAACGGTCGTGGCAGCGGCCTACGGTGCTCAACGTCCAGGCTTGGCTGACGCATTTGTGGACTATACGGCGCAGTTTCGAGGCAGATCCGCCGCTGTTGCTTTCCGCGGCGCAGGAAATCGCGGTTTGGCGTGAAATCATTGAGCGCGACAACCTGGGTTTGATCGAGGCCGGCAAGACTGCGCGAGAGGCGCGCGCGGCTTCGATCAAGTGCGCGGAATATCGGGTCTCGTTCTCGGATCAGCGCTGGGCGGGGGACCACGATGCCGAGAGGTTTCTGCGGTGGCACAATGAGCTCCAGCGGCTGTGCGCGCGAGAGCGCTGGATTACGCAGGCGGGTGCATGGAGGCTTCTGCCCGAGTGGCTGGCGGCGGAGGATCGAACCGGCGAAGACCTGATTCTGGCGGGCTTTATGAATCGCACTCCCGCGCTTCAGGCCGGCGTCCGTGCGTGGCAGTCTCGCGGGGGCCAAGCGGATTGGGAAGAGCTGCCCCCAGGTGACGCGCCTCAGCGTGCTCCGCGAAAAGTTCCGTGCACATCGGTTGACGATGAGCTGGAACAAGCCGCGCGCTGGGCGCGAGCATTGGCGGAGAGCGGGGCGACATCGATTGGCGTGGTGGTGCCGGAGCTGGACGGCCAAGCCAGCAAGGTTGCGCGCGTTTTCGACGACGTGTTCTATCCCGCGCACCTATTGTCTGGTCTCGAAAGGGACGCGGCGCCGGGCGCAGTATTCCAGATCTCGAGCGCGTTCCGTCTGGACGAGCATCCATTGGTCGCCGCGGCACTGCTTCTGCTCGACACCACTAGCGAGGAGGTGCGCGTGGCGGATGCCGGAGCCTTCTTGCGGTCGCAATACTGGAAAGGCGTAGCACAGGAAAGGCACGCTCGCGCCCGGGCGGACTTGAGGCTGCGAAAGGCGCGCAGCCTGCGAGTGCCGCTTGAGGCAGTGAAGCGCGCGTGTGCGGATGCGCCAGTGGCTCTTCGCTTCTTGAGGGAGCTGGATTTGTTTTTGCGCCGGTCTCCCGCTTCAGCCGAGTTCCCGTATTGGGCAAAGTTCATCACCGAGCTGCTGAGCCTGGCGGGCTGGCCTGGAGAGAATCTGCCGGCTTGCGATCAGCCGGCGCTGGATGCCTGGCAGGACGCAGTCGGCGCGCTGGCATCGCTAGGCGCGGTTTCCGGGCTTGTCAGGCGTTCGAAGGCAGAGGAAGCGTTGCGGGGCATTCTTCGCTTCCGCGGGTTGCGCCGCGGCAGCCCGAACTCTCCGGTGCAGATTCTCGATCCAAACGAAGCGGAGACAATTCGGTTCGACCACCTGTGGGTAAGCGGACTGTCAACTGAAACCTGGCAGCCTCCATCGGGGAGAGTCTCCTTTGTGCCGGTTTCGTTATTGCGGGACGCCGCGATGCCGGGGACAAGCACTGATCGTAGGCGGCAAGAAAGGGACAGGACCATCGAGCGCCTGCTTGGTTCGGCGCCCGATGTGGTGGCGAGCTTCGCCGGCAGCCCGTTGTGGCGTCTCGAGTCGATCGGGGAACTGCCTGGCCCACCGAGCTGGGATCAGCCGCGCTGGAGGTCGGTGCTCTTTGAGTCCGCCACGATGGATCTCCGCGAGGATTCCATTGCCCCCTATCTGAAGAGTGCGCGGCCGGGCGGCGGTTCGGGGTTGATCAAATTCCAGTCACTTTGTCCGTTCCGTGCGTTCGCGCAGATTCGTTTGTCAGCGCGGGAAATGGCGGACGGCACGTTTGGTTTCGACGCTCTCGATCGCGGGAATTTTCTTCACGACGTTTTGGCGGAAGTATGGCGGAGATTAGGTTCGCAAGAGCAGCTTAAGCAGGCCAGCAAGGATGAGCTCGAGCAATTGGTTGAAGACGCAATTAAGTTAAGGCTCGAATCCGAAGATCAGGAGGGCGACTTCGATCGCGAAGTGAATCAAGCGGAACGTTTACGGCTACGGCGTCTCGTGATCGAGTGGCTGACGTTTGAGAAGCAGCGCCTGATTCCTTTCGAAGTTCTGCAGGTGGAGGAGAAGAAGGCTTTTGACCTGGATGGCATAAGCCTCGACTTCCGGCCGGACCGGGTTGACCGGCTAGCCAATGGCAAACTGCTGTTGATTGATTACAAGAGCGGGCAGCAGCCAAAACTGGAGCAGCTTTGCGGAGAGAGGCCGGCTGAGCCACAAATGCTGGTCTACGCGGCTGCCTTAGGGGAGGAAGTGGAAGGAGTGCTTTTCGGGCATGCGGTTCGCGGAGAACCCAAGCTGGTTGGTTACGCGCGCGACAAGCAGGTAAACGACAAGCTATGCGAAGCGCTGGGTGACGGCTGGCCGGCGCGGCGGCAGAGCTGGGAAAAGACCGTGCGCAGCCTCGCCGCGGAGTTCCGTTCGGGCGAGGCGGCAGTAAGCCCCGCCAAGGGCGCCTGTAGGTTCTGCCACCTGAAGCCGCTGTGTCGGGTGCTGGAGGTAAAGACATTGGATAGCGAGGGCGATCAGTGAGCGCGACGTCCGGCTTTTCCGCAGCTTCGTCTGCCACGAGCGACCAGGACGCGCGCGACGCTGCGCAGGCTCCGGCCCGATCGTTTCTTGTGGAGGCGCCCGCGGGAAGCGGCAAGACGGCGCTGTTGACGCGGCGATTTCTGCGCCTTTTGACGGTTGTCGAGCGGCCGGAAGCTGTGGTTGCGCTGACGTTCACACGCAAGGCTGCGGGCGAAATGAAAGAGCGTGTGCTGACGGCTCTTCGGGATGCGCAAGCGGGCGTCGAGGCGGAGGAAGAGCACCAGCGTGAGTTGATTCGGCTGGCCGGAGAGGTGCTCGCCCGCGACAAGGAATTCAATTGGCGGCTACTTGAGAATCCAGACTATCTTCAGATTCAGACCATTGATTCGCTGTGCGCGACTTTGACTCGAGAGATGCCGCTGCAGGCCGCGTTAGGCGGTGTGCCGCGCGTCAGGGAACACGCGGATGAGCTTTACCTGCTGGCGGCGCGGCGTGCGTTGACTGGCATGGCCACAGGCACGCCCGAAATGAAGAGCGTATTTCGCAGCGTCCTGGCGCACTTTGAGAGCGACCTCAAAAGGCTCGAGAAGCAAATTGCGGAAATGCTTGCCAAACGCGAGCAGTGGCTTGATCTTTTCGAACGCAAGGAGATTAGCCGCGATCTGGTGGAACAGAGCCTTCGCGATGAAGTGGAATCGGTTTTGAAGGCGGCGTGGAACCTTTGGCCGGAGAATATTGCGGGCCGGCCGCAACCGGAAGTGGAAGAGCTCGAGAAGTGGAAGCGGTTCGCGGAACTGCATTTACTTAAAGACAAGAAAGCGGCGAGGCGTAACAGCCAGCATTCCGCCGCAATGGACGCCGATCCCGGGTTTGTTGTGGCGCTGGATCGAACGCGGGCTGAGATGCCGCTGACGGTTGACGACGACCAGTGGGAGCTGATCCACAATTTTGCGGTGATGCTTGTGGCGGCGGCCCGCGAGCTTCGAGCCCAGTTTCAAGACGATGGCGAAGTGGATTTCACCGAAATCACGCAAGCCGCCATCCTGGCGCTTGGAACATCGGAAAGGCCCACGGATTTGCTTTACCGGCTCGACTACCGCATAGAGCATTTGCTGATCGATGAATTCCAGGACACGTCGGTTTCTCAATACAGGCTGGTGGAGGCTTTGACGCGGGAGTGGTCAGCGGGCGACAACCGAACGCTATTTGTGGTAGGTGACCCGATGCAATCGATCTACGGTTTCCGGCAGGCCGAGGTGAGCCTGTTTCTGGACGCCGCGGAAGGGAGGTTGGGCCAGGTTGCGCTCGATCGGCTTCAATTGACGGCTAACTTTCGGTCGACTCGAGCCATCACGGAGTGGGTGAATTCGCAAATGTCAGCCGTCATGACGGTGGATGACCGGGACAGTGGGGCGGTGAGTTTCCGCTCCTCCGAGGCGCAACGCGCTGACGTTGGCAGCGAACCGGTGTTCCAGCCGTTCTTTGGTTCGGATGCCGGCCAGGCGGAGGCGGAGTGGATCGCAAGGCTGGCACGGCAAAAGCTGGATGAGGGCCAGAAGGTGGCGGTGCTGGTGAGGGCTCGGTCGCACGTGGTGGAAATACTGCGAGCGTTTCGCCGGGCTGAGGGCGGCCCGGTGCCATACGAAGCCATTGAGATCGATCCGCTCGAAGAGCAGCAGCACGTCCTGGACGTGCTTTCGATTGCCCGGGCAATTCTGCATGTGGGCGACCGGGTGGCGTGGCTGGCGTGTCTTCGCGCGCCTTGGTGCGGTCTTTCTCTGGCCGACCTCTCGGCGTTGGCCGAAGGCAGCCCGGACAAAACCATACTCGAGCTGCTCGAAGACGTGGATCGCATCGCGACGCTTTCGCCGGACGGCCGTTTGCGGGCCGTGCGCTGCGGGGAGATTCTCCGTTCAGCGGTGGAATGTGCGGCGCGAAGACCCATCCGGAGCCTGGTGGAGGCGGTGTGGTTAAAGCTGGGAGGGCCAGCGACGCTCACGGGCGCAGAGCAGCACGAAGACGTGGAAGTGCTGCTGGAGCTGCTCGATGAATTCGACGATGGGGGAATGATTCGGGATTTTAGTCTCATTGCCGATCGCCTGGAGTTCCTCTTTGCCAGAGCACAGACGGGCGGCAATCGGGTCCAAGTCATGACCATCCATGGCGCTAAGGGGCTCGAGTTTGACACGGTCTTCCTGCCGCAATTGCAGCGAACTGGGGCGAAGGGCGATCTGCCGCTGTTGGCGTGGACTGAGCTCCGGCAGGCGGCTGGGGAGAGCCGGGTTCTCATCGCTGGTTTGCCGCAAAAAGGTGAATCGGATCCGCTTTATAAACTTGTGAACGATTGCGCACATCGCAAGGAGAAGAACGAAGAGGCGCGGCTGTTTTACGTTGCGTTCACGCGGGCGAGAAGTGAGTTGTATCTTTCGGCTTGTCTGGAAGAGAAGTCTGACGGCTCGGTTCATGTTCAACCCCACGGCCGGTCTCCACTGCGCCGATATCTTTGGTCGTGGGCGAAGCCTTTAGCTGATCAGGCTTGGGTTCAGTACATTCAGAGCCGCGAACCGCAACTGGCATTGTTCAGAGCTCTGGCGCCACCCTCGTTGCTGCGGCGTTTGCCGGCGGAGTGGCGTGCGCCGACGCCTGCACCGGGGGTTGACATCGCTCTTGATGGAGAACGCCGCGTTGCTTCCGCGCCGCGGGTGACGTACGAGTGGGTGGAAGACGTAACTCGTCACGTCGGTACGATTGTCCATGATTATCTGCGCCGTTTTGCTGAGGACGGTCTGGCGCGCTGGACCGAGGCTCGACTAGAGGAGGAGCGGCCGTCGATTGAATCGGAGCTGCGCCGGATGGGTACGGCGACGGGGAACCTGGGCAAAGCGGCGGGTCGCGTGACTCAGGCTTTGCATAACGTAATAGGCAGCGAGCATGCGCGATGGTTGTTCGGGAGTCAAGCTGAGGCGCGCAGTGAGTGGCCGGTGAGCGGGTTCATTAACGGGCAATTGATGAACGCGACTATCGATCGTACGTTCGTCGATTCCGAGGGCGTGCGCTGGATCGTCGATTTCAAGACCAGCAGTCATGAGGGCGGCGGACTTGATAAGTTTCTGGATGAAGAGCAGCGCCGTTATCGTCCGCAACTGGAAAACTATGCGGCGCTGTTGAGTTTGACGGAGGCGCGCGAGGTCAGGCTTGGCCTGTATTTCCCGTTGCTCGACGGATGGCGATTCTGGGCTTGGCAGGAAGCCACGGCGGATGCGCAAGCGTGATTTGCGACCAGAGTGGCAAAGGCGACATGACCACAGCCTGAAGGCTGTGCCACAAATCCTGAAGGCTGTGCCACAAATCCGGAAGGCTGTGCCACAAATCCGGAAGGCTGTGCCACAAATCCGGAAGGCTGTGCCACAAGTGCGGCAGGTTCCCTCTACACTAAGAGGAGTGACCCGACTCACTGCAAATGTGAAGGCAGGCGGATGCGCCTCGAAACTGAGTCCGAAAATACTTGACCAGGTTCTCAAAACCATCCCGCGCTGGACAAATGAGCGCGTGCTGGTTGGATATGAGAATGCGGATGACGCGGGCATCTACGATCTGACTCCGGAGAACGGCGCTCCGCTGGCGTTGGTTCAGACGGTGGATTTTTTCACTCCAATTGTCGACGATCCGTACAGTTTCGGCGGTATCGCAGCAGCCAACGCGCTCAGCGACGTGTGGGCGATGGGCGGCCGGCCTATCAGCGCTCTTTCCTTGCTGGTCTATCCCGCCAAAGGAGACATGCGCGATCTGGAAGCGATTCTGCGCGGCGGCGCCGAGAAGATGCGTGAAGCGGCCTGCGTGATCGTTGGTGGCCACAGCATTTCCGAGGACGAGGTGAAGTTCGGGTTTGCCGTGACCGGACTGATCGATCCCCGGCGCGTGCTGACAAATGCCGGCGCTCAGCCTGGCGACGTGGTGGTATTCACCAAGCGCCTGGGCACGGGCGTGATTTCCACGGCTTTGAAAAACGGCGCGGCACTTCCGGAACATGTGGATGCGGCGGTGACCCAGATGCTCACTTTGAACCAGGCTGCGGGCGAAGCCTTGTTGCGCCGCGAGGTTCACGGCTGCACGGATGTAACCGGTTTCGGATTGCTCGGGCACGCGCGCGAGATGGCGCTGGCGAGCGGGGTGACCATTGAGATCGATCCGGCCCGGCTTCGTTATCTTCCAGGCGCGCTTGATTACTCGCGTGCCGGCGCACATTCGGGAGGTTTGAGAAACAATCGCGAGTTTGTATCGGATTGCGTCGCGATGCCACCGGATATTCCGCTGGAGATCGAAGCCCTTCTGTACGACCCTCAAACGTCGGGTGGATTGTTGGCGACCCTTGCGCCGCACGAAGCCGAAGAGTTGCTGCGTGAGTTTCCGGATGCGTACGTGATTGGCGGCGTTCAGCCGAGAGGCCGCAAACCATTGGAGGTCCGCGCCTGATGCCGGCTAATCCCCTGATCATCGCTTTGGATGTCGATTCCGTAGAGAAAGCCCGTTCGCTCATCGAGCAACTGGGTTCCAGCGCGGACTTCTACAAAGTTGGTCCCGAGCTTTACGCCATCGCCGGAATGGATTGTGTTCGCGAGCTTCTGGATCAGGGTAAGAAAGTGTTTCTCGATCTGAAGCTTTACGACATCGGCGAGACGGTGAAGCGGGCGACGGAGCAGATTGCGCGTGTTGGACCGACCTTTCTGACCATCCACGCTGTAAAGCCAGTAATGCGGGCGGCCATCGAAGGCCGGGGCAAGAGCGCGTTGAAACTGCTTGGCGTGACAGTGCTTACCAGCTTCGACGATCAGGACGTGGCCGATCTCGGGTTTGAGATGTCGCTTGCGGAGCTGGTTGCCCACCGCGTGAAACAGTGCGTGGCCGCCGGTATTGACGGCATCGTTTGCTCTGCGCGGGAAGTGGCGAGAGTGCGCGAGCTGGCCGGCAGCAGCGTGATTCTGGTTACGCCGGGCGTTCGCTCGGCGGGCGCGGACACGGGCGATCAAAAGCGCGTCGCGACGCCCCGGGAGGCGATATGCCGGGGCGCGGATTATCTGGTGATTGGCCGCGAGGTGACTCGGGCGAAAAATCCGCGGGCGGCATGTGAGTCGATTCTTGCTGGGCTGGCTTGAGCTGTGGGGGATTTCAGCCTGGGTCAGAACCACAGCCTGAAGGCTGTGCCACACGGCACGAGCGCCTGCCACAAGTAGTAGGGGGGGATCAGGCTCGCAGGAACCAGCGTTTCCGGTAGAGTCCGTAGGCGATCACGTACATCACGAGTACGTAGCAGATTGCGAACGCCAGGGAGGCGTTCATGGGCGATGCCAGTGGCGCGAAGACGTTGTTGTAGATCAAATCATGCAAGCTGGAATGGCCCACCTGAATGATATCCAGTGCTTCCGCGACCAGCTCGGAGGCCATGTAGATGGCAATTGCGTTCATGCCCATGATCACTAGCGGGCGAATCCAGCGCTGGTAGCCGCGGCCATCGATCAACCATATAAACCCGGCGAAAATCACAAAATCCAAACCACCCATGAACAAGCTGAATGAGCTGGTCCAGAGCTTCTTGTTAATCGGCAGCCACATGTCGCAAATTAAGCCCAGCGCGAGGAGCACGCTTCCAATCAGGTAGAGCCAGGTGGTTCGTTCGGCCAGTTGCCGCTTCAGCCGAAGAATGTGGCCCGCCATTACTCCCAGCAGCGCGGTTGCAATGGATGGCAGAGTTGAGACGATGCCCTCCGGATCCCATTCCTTGGTTCCGGCGTAGTTGTGTTTGCCAAGAATCATTTTGTCGAGGTAATTCGAGAGGTTGTGGCCCGGGGCAAGGTCTCCGGCGCCGTAGCCCGGTACTGGAACCAAAGTCATCAGCGCCCAGTACGAAACGAGCAGCCCGGTAATCCAGGCGAGTTGCCCGCGCCAGCTCGTCGTGAGGTAAATAACCGACGCGATGAGGTAGCAAATTGCGATGCGCTGCAAGACGCCGAGAATGCGCTGGGTACCGAGATCAAACGCGGGCGCGGCATAAACGATCAGGCCGAGAACGAAGATGACTGCCGCTCGCCTGACGATTTGAGCCAGAAGGCGCTGTTTCGGGACGCCCGCGGCGAGACGCTTGCCAAGAGCTAGGGTGATCGCGACGCCGACAATCCAGACGAAGGAAGGGAAGACCGTGTCTGTAATAGTCCAGCCATTCCATTCGGAATGATTCAAGGGGCCGTAGCTGGCTGGCCCGCCCGGGTCGTTCACCAGGACCATCAGCGCCATGGTGGCGCCGCGAAAAGCATCCAGTGACACCAGCCGCTCAGAGCCGCTGGGGCTCGCCGGCTGTCCGGCTTGAGCCGGATTCGCGACGGAAACTGGGGAATTAGACATGACAGGATCATTCAATCATACGGCATACCAGCAGGCGGTTCCCGCTGGTGGCGCGGGCATTCGTGCGTCGAAAACGCTGGTGAAGACCGCTTCCTTCGGTCGCGGCTCGCCGCGCAGGTCTTGCGACGGCGGGCGGAGGGGCGCAATGGCTTTACTTTTGTGACAAATGCGATACACTGTCCGGAGCCCTATTTCATGCTTCAAGAACCTTGCGGATGCCCGTCGTGGCTTTCCGCATAGGTCTGTTCGGATGTCATTTTCTGAGACAACGTATGAATCTCGAAAAAATCCTTGGGGAATTGCGTGACGAAAGACGCCGGATTGATGAGGCCATTTCCGCCCTCGAACGGATGTCCGCGGACCGGCCGGGGCGTCGTGGCCGACCGCCGCGCTGGCTGCAGGAGCATAAGCAGAAGAGCGGTCACGAGAGCAACGGCAACGATCCAGGAGCTCACCAGAACAATCACTCGAGGGCCGAATCCGCGCTGTGACGGGTCTGTGAAAAAATCGCTGGGAACAGACAGCCGCGCCGGGCGAGTAACATGATGAGAGATGAAAGTCCGCGTCATCGACTCGCACACCGGCGGTGAACCGACCCGGATTATCGTTTCAGGCGGGCCCGATTTGGGGTCTGGATCCATGAGCGAGCGCCGCGAAGTTTTCCGGCGGCAATTCGATCACTATCGCGCGGCTGCCGTGAACGAGCCTCGCGGGTCGGATGCGGTGGTTGGAGCCCTATTATGTGAGCCGCGCGACGGCGCTCACGCAGCGGGCGTAATCTTCTTCAACAACATCGGTTATCTGAACATGTGCGGCCATGGCTCTATCGGTCTGGTGGCGACGCTCGCCTACTTGGGACGCATCCAGCCCGGCCGCCATCGGATCGAGACGCCGGTCGGCATGATTGATGCGGAATTGCACGCCGACGGACGAGCGACCATCGGGAACGTGCCCAGCTACCGTTTTGCAAAGGATGTAACGGTGCAAGTGGAGGAGTTCGGGCCGGTGACCGGAGACGTGGCCTGGGGCGGCAACTGGTTCTTCCTTTCGCGCGGAAGCCCTGTGCCCATTGACCTTGACCACATCGACGAGTTGACCGATTACACTTTGCGCATCCGCCAGGCGCTGGTCCGCGAAGGCGTTACTGGCGAGAATGGCGGGGAGATCGATCATGTCGAGATTTTCGGTGAGCCCCGGTCGAAGGAAGCGCACAGCCGCAACTTCGTTTTATGCCCCGGCGGGGCCTACGACCGCTCGCCTTGCGGGACCGGAACAAGCGCGAAACTGGCCTGCCTTTACGCCGACGGCAAATTGAAGGAAGGCGAGGAATGGCGGCAGGAGAGCGTGGTGGGCTCCGTGTTTTCCGGCCGGGTCGAAATTGTAAACGGTGAAATTCGGCCGTTCATTACCGGCTCTGCGTTCGTCAATGCGGAAGCAGAGCTGATCCTCGACGAGGCGGACCCTTTCTGTTGGGGCATCCGGCGATGAGTGCTCAGTGCCCCGATGTCCTGATCGTTGGCGGAGGAATCGTGGGCGCGGCGTGCGCGCTTGAATGCGCGGAAAGCGGGCTGCGCGTGAGCGTGGTGGAAGAGGACGTGATTGGGGGTGGCGCGACTGCAGCCGGCATGGGGCACATCGTCGTCATGGATGACTCCGAAGCGCAGTTTCGGCTGACGCATTACTCCGTGGGTCTGTGGCACGACCTGGCTCCCAGCCTTCCGGCCGATTGTGAGTATCTGCCGTGTGGCACTCTGTGGGTGGCGGCCGGCGGCGAAGAGATGGCGGAAGTGATCCGCAAACATGACTACTACGCCGCGCGCGGTGTGTTGACACACATTCTTGATTCGCAATCCCTCTGCGAAGCAGAACCGAATCTGCGTCCGGGTCTGGCGGGGGGGCTGTTGGTGCCGGGTGATGGTTCAGTGTATTCGCCGGCGGTGTCGCGGCTTCTGATCGAGCGCGCGCAGAAGCTGGGTGCGGGATTGCTTGCCGGCAGGCGCGTCGTGGCTCTGACCAACGGGAGCGCACGCTTTGGCGATGGCGAAACTCTGGATGCCGGAGTCGTGGTGAATGCTACGGGTACGGCGGCGCCGCAGCTCACGCCCGGGCTCGAGATAAAGCCACGCAAGGGGCACTTGCTGATCACGGACCGCTATCCGGGATTCGTGCGCAGCCAACTCATCGAGCTCGGCTACTTGCAAAGCGCGCACAGCATTGCGTCCGATTCGGTGGCTTTCAACGTACAGCCGCGCCGCACAGGCCAACTGCTGATCGGCTCATCGCGCCAGTTTGGGCAGCACGACTCCGGGATTGATGGGCATGTGCTGTCGCGCATGTTGGCCCGCGCCATCGATTACATGCCGGGTCTGGAAGCCTTGGGCGGAATTCGCGCATGGACCGGATTCCGCGCCGCAACGCCGGATAAACTCCCGCTGATCGGGCCTGTGCCGCGCTTCGAACGGCTTTACGTCGCATCGGGCCATGAAGGACTGGGGATCACGACTTCGCTCGGCACTGCAAAACTGCTGGTTGACGCGATTCTCCACCGGCCCTCCGCGATTCCATTTGAACCGTATGCCGCGTCGAGGAGTGTTTCCGTCCATGCCTGAGCACTCCGATGCCTTCCCGCGCCAAGTGCGAATTTACATCAATGGCCGCGAAGTTTTCGTGAGCAGTGAATCCACCGTTGCCGCTGCAATTCTCACTGCGGGTGAATGCGTGTTTCGCCGGTCAGTCAGTGGCGAGCCGCGCGGCCCGCTCTGTGGAATGGGTGTGTGTATGGAGTGCCGCGTCCGGATTGACGGCGCGCCGCACCAGAAAAGCTGCCAGATTCTTTGCCGTCCGGATATGGAGGTGATCACCGGGTGAATTCGCTCGAAGCCGGCATTGTGATCATCGGAGCGGGACCCGCGGGCATGGCCGCGGCGTGCGCGGCATCTGGCCAGCGGGTTATCGTGATTGACGATAACCATGCGGCCGGCGGCCAGATCTGGCGCGGCGGACATGGCAAGTCACCAGCCCATCGCTGGCTTCGGCGCTTCCACGAGGCCGGCGCGAAACTCATCAGCGCATCGCGCGTGATCGGTCTGGGCGCTTCGCCCAACACGCTGTTGGTGGAGCAGGCGGATTGTTCCGTCACAATCACCTATCGCCGCCTGATCGTGGCAACCGGCGCGCGCGAGTTCTTCCTCCCGTTCCCGGGCTGGACCTTGCCGAATGTGGTTGGAGTCGGCGGTCTCCAGGCACTTGTCAAATCGGGCGTGCCGGTGGAGGGGAAACGCATCGTGATCGCCGGCAGCGGGCCGCTTCTGCTCGCAGCCGCCGCCATTTTGCGGGGCAGGGGAGCCCACGTCAGCCTGATTGCCGAGCAGGCTTCGTTCAAAGCGATTGCCCGGTTTGCCGCGCGGCTCGGGCTTTTTCCCGGCAAGGTGCGCGAAGGGCTTCGACTCGCATGTCAACTGCTCGCCGTTCCCTATAAGACGGGCGCCTGGGTGGAGGCCGCGCACGGGAATCGCAGCGTAGCGTCGGCAAGCATCGTTTCGGGCGGCAAGCGCTGGTTGGAAACTTGCGACTACCTCGCCGTCGCCTACGGTCTGACGCCGAACCTGGAGATCCCGATGCTGCTAGGATGCGAGGTTCACGATGGCCGTGTGGTGGTGGATACCTTGCAAGAAACCACTGTCCCCGATGTGTACTGCGCGGGAGAGCCGACGGGAATTGGCGGTGTCGAGCTGTCGCTGGCCGAAGGTGAGATTGCTGGCGCGTGCGCTGCCGGCCGCGCCGATGCGGTAGCCGGCGCCATGGCTCGACGCGATCGATGGCGCTCGTTCGCCTCCGCGTTGAATCAGGCCTTTGCTCTGAGGCCTGAGCTGCAATCACTCGCCAAGCCCGACACCCTGATCTGCCGGTGCGAGGATGTGACGGCTGGCCGGCTCGCCGCGTATCAGTCCTGGCGCAGCGCCAAGCTCCACACCAGGTGCGGCATGGGGCCATGCCAGGCTCGAATCTGCGGACCCGCGCTCGAGTTCCTGCGGGGTTGGCGCGCGGATTCCGTCCGTCCCCCGCTTTTCCCGGCCCGCGTGGATAGTCTCGCCCACCTGCACCACGAATCTAACCAATCACAGAACGGAGTACTCGCTTGATTCTTTCCTGGACCGGAGTGATGCCCGCCATCACCACGCCTTTCACCGAGCAGAGTGAAATCGACCATGAATTCCTGGCCCGCCACGCTTCCTGGCTGGTAGACAACGGATGCACCGGCATTGTGGCTTGCGGATCGTTGGGCGAGGGCGGCTCGCTCAGCCTGAGTGAGAAGGCATCTCTGTTTCGAACAGTGGTCGCCGCGGCCGGCTCACGGGTTCCGGTGGTTGCCGCCGTCTCGGCGCTCACCACCAAAGAGGCCGTCGCAATCGCTCACACCGCGGCCAGCGAAGGTTGCCGGGGTCTTATGGTGTTGCCGCCCTATGTCTATGTGGGCGATTGGCGCGAGATGAAGGCACACGTTCTCGCGGTGATCCGCGCCACGCCGCTTCCCTCGATGTTGTACAACAACCCCATCGCCTACAAAGTCGATTTCCTGCCGGAGCAGGTTGCGGAATTGCATGGCGAGGCGCCGCTGCTCGAGGCCATTAAGGAATCGAGCGCGGATGTGCGGCGAATTGCCGAGCTTCGCCGGCTCATTGGCGCCGGCATGCGCATTCTGGTTGGTGTTGACGATCTCGCCCTGGAAGCCGGCCTGATGAGCGCGGATGGCTGGGTTGCGGGTTTGGCGAATGCGTTCCCGCGTGAGTCTGTCCTGCTCTTTGAGCTGGCGCGCGCCGGCAAGATGGAAGCGGCGATGGAGATTTACAAGTGGTTTCTCCCTTTATTGCGCATGGATACGGTTCCCAAGTTCGTTCACCTGATTAAAGCGGTGCAAGCGGACCGCGGCATTGGATCGGCAAGGCTCCGGCCGCCGCGGCTCGAGCTATCCGCTCTTGAGCTGCATGAGGTTCGCGCGACCGTGGCGACGGCTCTCAAGGGTCGCGGGTCTATCCATGCGGACACGCCCTCGGTGTCGAGTCGGCTATAAAGAGATAGACTCCTATGCACTCTGACCTGGATCCGGCCGCTGCCACATCACAGTCGTCGCACGCCTCCGTCATCGATCACGAAACCGGCTTTGTTCGAGAGCTCGGCCTGTTTGATTCGACGATGATCGTTATCGGCGCCATGATCGGCTCCGGAATTTTCATAGTCTCGGCCGATATGGCTCGCAACATTGGAAGTCCCGGTTGGCTGTTGGTGGCCTGGATATTTGCGGGGCTGCTCACCACCGCTGCCGCTCTCTCATATGGTGAGCTCGCGTCAATGATGCCCAAAGCCGGGGGCATGTACATCTACTTGCGCGAAGCGTTTTCGCCGCTTTGGGGCTTCCTGTACGGTTGGACACTATTCACCGTCATTCAGACGGGCACCATCGCCGCCGTGGCGGTTGGCTTCTCGCGTTTTTTCGGCGTGCTTGTGCCCGCTATTTCGGAGCAGAACTACATTATCCGGCCGGTCTTCGTCTCCAGCCGCTACGCCTTTTCGCTTTCCACCGCGCAATTGGTTGGCATCGTCGTCATCGCGCTGCTGACCTGGACCAATAGTCTGGGCATCCGCTACGGCAAGATCGTACAGAATCTTTTCACCTCCGCGAAACTGGCCGCGCTGTTCGGGCTCATCGTGCTCGGCCTCGTCTTAGGGTGGAATCACGAGGCGATTGCGGCGAACTTTGGGAATCTGTGGACGCCGCACGATTTCTCTCCCCTCACGTCGACGCTAAGCGCAGCCACCGCATTCGGGTTATTCGCGGCAATTTGCGTATCGCAGTCGGGCTCGCTGTTTTCGGCTGATTCGTGGCACGATGTCACTTTTGCCGCCGGGGAAGTGCGCAACCCTGGGTTCACCATGCCGCGCGCGCTCGCCCTCGGCACTGTTGCCGTCACGGTGCTCTATGTGCTTACCAATGTCGCTTATCTGGTGACGCTGCCGCTGACGGCGATACAACACGCGCCATCGGATCGTGTCGCCACCGCCACGCTGGAGCACATCTTCCCGGGTTGGGGCAGCGCGATCATGGCAGTCGCCATCATGATCTCGGCCTTTGGCTGCATGAATGGCCTGGTGCTCGCTGGCCCGCGTGTCTATTACGCCATGGCGAAACATGGGCTGTTCTTTGAGCCTGCCCAGCGCCTTAACCGGGCTCACGTTCCGGGCTGGTCGCTGTGGATGCAGGGGGCATGGTCGGCGCTGCTGGTGCTTCCGCGCACCTTTAATCCGGAGACCGGCCAATACGGCAATTTGTATAGCAACCTTCTCGATTGGGTGATCTCGGCGGCGCTGCTGTTTTACATCCTCACCATTGCCGGCGTGATCCGGCTTCGCATTAAACTGCCAAATGCCGAGCGACCCTATCGCGCGTGGGGATATCCAGTGTTGCCGGTGCTCTATATCGTGGGCGCCACTGCCGTGCTGGCGTGCCTGTTTCTGTATCGTTCCTCAACCACATGGCCCGGCCTGATCATCGTGATCGCCGGCGTTCCGGTCTATATGCTCCGCTCGCGCAATTCGGGAAAAACTTGAACGCCCTTTGAAGTGAACCAATGGTTGCCTGCTGTTTCGCTCACGTCGCGGGTTTGTTATTCGCGGCAATCGCCGCGGCGGAGAACATCCCGCCAAACGCGCCCTTGCCCGATCCCGCGCAACTCAAGGATCGCGTCCTCGAAACGGAGCGTAGAGCGATCAAGGACAAGGAGCGGTATCTCTGCGAGGTGCACGAGGAGGTCGATGAGGCGGATGCCAATGGCAAACCAAAGAAACACAGCACCTCGGAGAGTGAGCAATTCTACGTCAATGGGCGTGAAATTGAGCACACCTTGTCAAAAGACGGCCACGCCCTCAGCGGGGACGCTGCAAAGAAGGAGCAGGAGCGCGTGGATAAAGAGGTAAAGAAATACAGCGACCCGAAGCAGGTGGGCAAAGCCGAACAGGAGGAAGAAAAGGACGCCGAAATGTTCCTAAAGGCCCTGCGCTACGCCAATGGCCGGCGCGACTACCGCGAGGGCCGCGCAGTGCTTTCGTACGATCTGAGCGGCGACCCGAACTTTCATCCCAGGAAGCTCGAGGAACAACTCGCCCATGCGCTAACGGGGCGCATTTCCGTGGACGAAGAATCCGGCGAGCTGATAGATCTGCGGGTCGCGACCGACCATGACATCAAAATCCTGGGTTTTGTCGGCAACGTCAAAAAGGGATTCCAGTTCCACCTTTCCCAAAAGCGCCAGCCGGATGGAGTCTGGCTCGCCGATGTCGCTGAAGGCAACGGCTCCGCGCGAGCGCTCTTCTTCAACCACAATATCCGCTTTCTGGAACGCACGGATCGCTGCCGGCTGTATAACGTTGACGCGACGTCAACGACGGCCCCGCCTGCCAGTTCAGCGTCGCCGCACTAGACACTGTTGACGCCCCCACGTCACGCTGCGAACCGCGATCAAAGGGAGCGGTCTTTGCCAGGCCACACGATGGCCGCGGATGAACGCCGATCAGCGCGGATAGAAGGCCACCGTGACTGTTTAGCAAAGACCGCTCCCTTTGTCGCGGCTCGCCGTGGGATCTCGAGGGTGTTAGAGCGTTTGGTGCGGGTAGGGTGGCGTCAGGGCTTTTCAGGCATCCGGCCGGTTTGGACCTCCGTGTATAACAGTTGAGTACCCTATGTCCCAGCCCTTTTACGGCGCGATCGAAGCGGGTGGCACTAAATTCGTGTGCGCGGTCGGCACGGGTCCCGACGATCTCCAAACCGCCCGGTTCGCCACGTCAACGCCGGCCGCCACCATGGCGCCGGTGATTGATTTCTTCCGGCAGATCCATCCAGGCCGCTTGGCGGCGATCGGGATTGGTTCATTCGGTCCAATTGACTTGCACAAAGACTCGCCGTATTACGGTCGAATCACTTCGACGCCTAAACCCGGCTGGCAGAATTTCGATCTTTGCGGAGCGGTGGCTGCAGCCCTCGGTGTTCCCATTGGGTTTGACACAGACGTAGCGGCTTCCGCTCTCGGCGAAGGGCGCTGGGGCGGGGCGCGCGGGCTTTCCGACTTTCTGTATCTCACCGTGGGAACCGGCATTGGGGGAGCGGCTGTGGCCGACGGGCGCGTCTTGCACGGGCTTATTCACTCGGAGATGGGTCATATCCGCATTCCGCATGACACGCTTCTAGACCCGTTCGCGGGCTCCTGCCCTTACCACGCGGATTGCCTCGAAGGACTGGCTTGCGGTCCGGCTATGAACGCGCGATGGGGAGTGCCTGCGCAGCAATTGCCGCTGGATCACGAGGCTTGGCGTTTGGAGGCAAACTACATTGCGCTGGGCCTGGTTAACTTCGCGCTTACGCTCTCGCCTCAACGCATGCTGCTGGGCGGCGGGGTCATGCAGCAGCCGCAGATCTTCTCGCTGGTCCGCGACGAGTTTGCGCGTCTGCTGAACGGTTACGTTCAACACGACGAAGTGCTGCACCATCTCGACAGCTACATTGTTCCGCCATCGCTTGGCGGCGACGCGGGCGTGCTCGGGGGCTTTGTGCTGGCCGAATCGGCTCTCAGCGCGGGTTAGCTAAGGAGCTCAATCACGCGCTCCAGCCTTTTCGGTCCAGTTGGCCGGGCCGGAAAGTAGGTTTCGGCATTCTTGCCGGCCTGCAATAGCGCCTCATCGGCGGCGGTTCGGCCGTCGTTGTTGACGATGGCGCGGTCGGCTCCGGAAGCAAGCAGCAGTTCGACAAATGCTGTCGGGTCTCGAACAAGGCGGCTCTTGATCACGGCGTGCATGGGTGTATCGCCGTGTTTGTTACGGCAGTTCGGATCGGCTCCGTGCGCCAGCAGCACGCGAGCGAGGTTTGTGTTCGCGACGTGGGCTACCGGTCCCCAGGCCTCCGCATCGTAAGGCGGGCGATCGACCACCCCGCCGTGTTCAATCAGAATGCGGGCCGATTCGGGCTGATTCCCGTACACGCTCCATCCGACTGGGGAGATGCCGGTTTGGAGATCGTTGGCTTGCTCCGGATGCTGGCTCAAGATTTCACGCAGGCGGTCGTACATTCCGTAAGCAGCCGCCATACACACGTCAGGTTCCGCGCCGGCCGCGAGCAGTTCCTGTGCAAACCCATCCCGGCCAAGTTCGAAGCAATCGTGGAGCGGTGAGCGGCCGTCAGCATTGCGAACATTCAAGTCGGCGCGGCGCTCGATTAGGAGTCGGGCAGCCTCAATCTGGTTTTCCGCGATGGCCAGGTGGATGAGACGAATGGCCCGCGTATCGGTCGGCCGGATGCGATACTCCAGGTCCGTCGCCGCATTCACGAGCTCGGGGCCGCGATCGAGAATCGAGCGCATCGTATCGAGATCGCCTGTCCGAACCGCACTCACAAGTTGCGCAACGTGCTGCGGCGAGGGTAGGGCGTCGGGTTGCCCGACGGGTGTATCCTCCATGAAACCTCACGAAATTATATACAGGCGATTGCAGGCTAAGCAACCGGCATTCTTTCGGCTGAACGATAAGATGTCACTAGCAAAGCGAGCCTCGCCCATTTTGGCGCCGAGGCGCGTTGCGCGAAATCCATGCCTAAGCTCGCATTCTTGTTTCCCGGTCAGGGCTCCCAGTTTTCAGGAATGGGCGAATCACTGGCCAAAGAATACCCGGCCGCTCGCCAGATCTTTGAGGAAGCCGATCGCGTGTTGGGGTTCCCGCTGTCGCAACTCTGCTTTTCCGGCCCCGATGAGGAGCTGAAAAAGACCGAAAACACTCAGCCGGCCCTGCTGGCCGTCTCTGTCGCCGCGCTTCGTGTGCTTCAGGAACGGGGGATTCGACCCGATTTTGTTGCCGGCCACAGTTTGGGCGAGTATTCGGCCCTGGTCGCCGCTGGTTCCATCACGTTCGCCGATGCAATTGCGCTGGTTCGCAAACGCGGGCGCTATATGCAGGAGGCCGTGCCCGCTGGTCTCGGCGCGATGGCTGCTTTGCTAAAGCTCCCCGAAGAAAAGCTCGATGGCGTGTTGGCGCAAGCCGCCCAGGGCGAAGTGGTCTCTGCCGCAAATCTGAACTCGCCTGACCAAGTGGTGATCGCCGGCAACGTCAGGGCGGTGGAACGCGCCATGAATCTGGCCAAGGCCGCCGGCGCCAAACGCGCCATTCTGCTGCCCGTCAGCGCGCCGTTCCATTGTGCGCTCATGAAGCCCGCCCAGGACCGGCTGCGCGCGGATCTTGACGCCACCGAGTTTCGGGACCTTTCCGTTCCTTTGATCAACAACTGGCAAGCTGCCGAGATCACTGGCGGCGCGGCTGCTCGCGAGGGCGTGTATCAGCAGGTGCCGAATCCTGTGCGCTGGACTCAGTCTGTGCGTCTGATGGCCAGTTTAGGCGTCACGCGGTTTATAGAAGTGGGAGCCGGTCAGGTCCTATCCGGCCTGTGCCGCAACATCGATCCCTCTTTGGTGGGCGCGCGCTTCGGCGGCCCCGCCGATATGGAAAAGGTGCAAGGCGTTGTTGGTTAGCGGCGCCCTATGCGTCGGCTTGGGGCCGTTCTCGCCGCGCTAGCCCCAAGCTTACGCGTGGGGCTGATCTTAGATGCGGCCGAGTAAAAGCAGGATAATCACAATCAGCAGGATCGTCCCCAGCGTGCCACTCGGGTAATAACCCCAGTTTCGACTATACGGCCAGCTTGGCACGACTGCCAATAGCAGAACGATTAACACAATTAGTAGTAACACGGTTCTCCTCCTATCTCTGCCACTAACCTGGCAAGTTAGTGGCCCTTTGGGTGCCCTCTGCTCTTGTGCTCCTTTAATACGGTGCGAGCTGCTACTTCTGCCGCGCGCTTTCCATAGCGGCCGCTTTTCTCAGCGCTCTCTTTGATGTGTTCATACTGGCGTTGTTCCTTATCGCTCACGTCTCTCAGATGTTGTTTTCCGGGCATCTCAGCCTCCTCGTTCACACGACGCAAACTTGCACGCCGCTCGCTCTGGCGCCTCATTCAGGTGCAAATTAATTGCCAAGTCACCCGAGGAAGCCCGGAGTATTTGACTTGCCAGACCGGCAGCAGCCTCGCAAAGTCTGTGCACGCAGCGGTAAAAAGTTCAGAGGTAAGTCCGGCAGGCTAGGTCCTCTTGAAGCCGTAACTCTTTGTGGATTTGATACTTAAAAGCTTGGTCGACGGCGTGCTTTTCAGTTCAGCGAGTAGAGATGAAAGGCAGTTGTCAAAACTAGAAGGAAAGGAGATACCAATGTTGAACTGGGCCTTACTGTTCCTTTTGATTGCTCTCATAGCAGCCGTATTGGGGTTTAGCGGGTTAGCGCTGGCTGCTGCTGGAATCGCAAAGATTTTGTTCGCTATTTTTCTTGTGCTGTTTCTGGCGTCGCTCGTCATGCACCTCGCAAGACGCGCGTGAAGTTTTCCGGGAAGCTGCCACTTTCCCAACGGCCCTCAGAAATCCAGTTTCTGAAACTGATCTCGCAGATCCTGGTCGAGGGCCTTCTTTTTTTGTTCGAGCTGGTGCTGCTGATCGCGCAGCTTCACCTGCGCCACGTCGCTCTCAGCCAGTTCACTGGCATACTTCCGCACTTGCTCTTCCTGACCGGGAACGCCTCGCAGGCTGTCGATATTCTGCCGCCAGCGTGCCTGATCGTTGCCTGTATCGGTGACCTCCGCGCCGACCGAGGCAAGATCCGCGTCGATCTGCTCCAATTGCCGCTTGGTGTCGAGAATCTTCTGTAGCTGCTGTTGGCCCTTCGCGCTTAGCGCCTTGTTCTGAACGACTGTTGCCACCACATCGGTGTTCGCGTTCTGGATCGTGATGCTGTCAAAGGTCGGGTACTCGCTCTGGACTTCCAACGCCCCCTGGCCATTTGATTCCAGCTTCACTTCAAACCTGCTCGCCGCGGAGGTTCGTTCCGAAGGCTTCGGCGACATTATCGAATAGCCGTCGCGTGTGGGCTGCTCAATAATCAGCGTCTTCGGTTTCGCGTCGACGTTTTTCACCGTATAAACACGCTTCTCCACGTTCGCGTAGTGGATGGTAATCACACCGTTGATCGCATGGATCTCGCGCGTGGTCTGCTGGCCTGAGCCATACATGGTTGTGATTCGCGTCCCATAATCCACTGCGTACCCGATCAGCCGCTTGTCGCCGTCTTTCAACGTTTCAAACAACGCCTCTCCGGCGTATGCGCCGGCGTCATAGACCGTGATCGGTCCGCCGTCCAGGGTCTTGCCCGTCTTGTTCGTCAATTCAGCGGCGTTCACGGGATGTTCGCTTCCACCCTCCTGATAGATCAGCAGCTTTCGGGCGGCCACCTTATCCTGGAGAAATGGCAGCATCGCCGATTCATTCTTCTTAATGGTCACGGGTCCAGCGAATTGGTATTCGAACAGCTCCCCCAGTGTTGCCCCCGTTGCGCCTGTTACTGCGCTTAGAGCGTCGGCCGGATAGGCTCCATTGGTGTAGGCAGTTCTGGCTCTTGGGACTCCGGCAGCTAATCCGCCGATCACTCCGCCGCCCGCTCCGCTGAAGGTCCCCCCGCCAGGCCCAGGCGCTACCATCACCGACTGCGAGGCTCCCTGGGGAGGTGCTGGCTGTAGCTTGGCGAATGTCTCAACCCGCGACGATTCGTTCATTTGTTGCACCGCACCTCCGTAAACCACAGGCCCTGCCGCCCGATCTTCCGGCAGTTCGGCCACCTGCCGGTTTCCATACCGCGGAGTATCCAATTGACTGATAAAACTGATGGGCCTTCCCGAGACCACCGACAGCTTCACATCCTTCCAGTCGTCGTCGGTCGTATTGTCGACTATCGCCCAACCTTCCAGCGTCGACATCGCATCGCCCAGCGCCAACCGGTAGGAAGATTTCCAAACCGCCGTTGGGCAGATATACTCGACGCGCAATTCACGGACGCCACTCGCCGCCGAATCGATATAGATGCTCCGCTTGTCCTTCGATCGCGCCTGCGCCACCGTGTGCAAGTACTGCTTCAACTGGTCCTCGACCTTCGGATCAACCAGCCGGATAGAGGAGATGGTGGCCAGGTCGAGATTGAGCACGTCACCGGATTCACTCAACAGCGTGACCTGTTCCCGCACCGTCGAGCGGTTATTCTCCGCGCCGCCTTGAATGGCGCGCGCGCTGACAATCGTCCCGCGGATCGTGCGGTCTGTCTTCAGTTCCACCGCCGCGCCCTTGACGCTATCGAGGAATGCGCTCAGCAGCTCCTGGTCGGCAATCGCGAACGGGTATTTGCTCAGTCTTTCCTCTAATGATTCGTTGGAATCGTAGCGAATCCCGGAGATTTTTCCGCCGTTCAAGTCACTTACCGTAAGCGACTTCAGAACGTCGTTCATATCCCCGTCACGAAAGTCCAGCCGTATTTCGGCGCCGGCGGCCGCGGTACCCTGACGTTCGAAATAAGCGACACCGTGTTTGTAGAGAACTACCTGGCGTACCGGCAGATCGGAGTCGGCTGCCCGGGCAATGGTGCAGAACATCGATGCGGCCAAGGTGACCCAGGTCGCGATCCACAGACGTCTTTGGGAAGGCTTCATCATTCGTCTCCTGACTCATCTTTGCGGCCGTCTTCGGGCTCGCCACGCGTTTTTTTGGGCTAGGGTTCTATCTAGCTTAGAGCCCGGCGCTCCGAAAAAGGTTCCCATTGTCAAACGCACGTCATTTCACCCTGAGCGACGCCGCGTGGCGCAGCCCCCCTTCTGCGCCTTGCGGCCAGGATTGTTACTGTCCTAATGGGCAGTTCGCCAAGCTTGACAGTAATGCCACTGGTTCGCCAGACTTTAGGTTTGGGGTTCCGCGGTCTATGAAAATACATTTCCTGGTGCTCATGTTTGTGTGGGCGTCTCTCGTCCTCGCGCAAACCGCCGACCAGGGACAGGCGCCCGACGCCGGGCCCACCATTTTGACTCGTGGCGAGCTCCAGATTCCACCCGAGGCCGCCACCGGCATGAGAGGAGACTACTTCAATTTCTCTGCTTTTGCGGACTTCACTTACAACAGCTACGAACCCTTTGCAACCTACGTTGGAGCGGTCTCCGGTATTGAGGGTTTTGACGCTGGACTCGGCGTGAGCCTGCTCCACTACTTTCCTTCTGGAGCCATTTCGTTGAACTATACCGGAGGTTATCGCGAGTACCCCGGGCTTAACACCGACCCCGTCAATAACATCATTCAGAACCTGAACTTGGGTTTCAATAAGCAGTTCAACCGCCGTCTGCTCTTCACTTTCGGCGAGAACGCGGGCTGGAATCCGGGCGGCTGGATTCCCCACCCGGTGATCACTCCCGAATTTGCGCTCGGTTTGAACCTGGTTGCGGTTCGATACGAATCATCGCTGACTTCGGTTGGGCTTTCCTATCTGCAAACCAAGCGCTTGAGCTGGCAGTTCGGCGGTGATTTTTCTGAACTCAGGTATGTGCCCACCTCCAATTTCGGCTCTTTTGGCGCCATGATGTCGGCCGGATTGAACTACCGGCTTACCAAGAGAACAACCGTTGGCGCCACTGCCAGCTATCAGTACTTTTCGTTTTTGCAGTTGCATGGGACCTCCCAATCGGATGGCGCCTATCTGAGCCTCTCGCATCAGTTCGGCCCCCGAATCGAGGTCGGAGTCTCCGGCGGCGCGCTTCGCACGAGTTATGGCGCAGGGTCCGCGGACGTTGTCGGGTCGACCCCGTTAACAGGCGGCAGCCACGCTATCTACTCTCCGTTTGCCTCTGGACGTCTTTCCATTTCGCGGAAACGTGTTTCATTCGGTTTGTCGGGAGGCGAAGCGGTGAGCGCCGGCAACGGCATTTTCCTGACCTCCAAAATGATTTATGCGGGTGGAGGTCTCACCTACGCCGCTACCCGAAAATGGAGTTTCGGGCTTTCCGGCGGCTACCAGCGGTTTGTATCCATCAACGGCGGCGCCAGCTCGCCGGACGAATATGCATCGGGTTCGATTGACTACAAACTGTCGCACCACATTGGTGTCCGGGCTTCCGGCAGTTATACGTCGTACGAAACCATAACCATTTATCAGGGACATTCGTACTACAACATCATCGCGGGTGTTTTCTTCACAAGCGCCGATCGGCCGCTCTCGAGTATTTTTTAGCGTTTTGCGGTTCACTGACCCGGCACAGTCGACGTCAGCAGTCTCTGCAGCCGGTCCGCGAAATTCTCTCCGGATTCCGCGGCCAGCCAGCGCCGGTTTACCGGCAGCTTGTTCTCGATCTCATGCACGAGCCGCAACAGGCTTTTGACGTTCGATTCCACCAGGCGGCCGCTGCCTAAAATCTCCGGCTGTGGCAGGAAAGTCGTATCCACTCCAAAATCAATCCGCAGATGCTCTTGCTCGGCTGGGGTGGCGGCGTCGCCGTTATCGAATTCCGGTCCAAAGCAGGCGAGAGCCACAGCCGTGGGGGCCAGCCGCCACTCGCCGTCGTACTGCCACAAATCCCAGTAGCTTTCGACACGGTAGGCAATATCGTCGCCACGGTGCTCCTTCATCAGCTGGATTGCCTCTTCCACATCAAAGGGGCCGTTCATCGGGTGTTCCAGCAGGGGCGGCTCGGTGGCATCGATCGCCAGAACCGACACGGTGGTCTGCGGCTGGCCCTCTCGCTGCGAAAAGGGAAACAGCCGCAGGAGGGTCTCGAAGTTGCGCATCCGCGCATCGGGCCGTGCCAGGTCGAGCCAGATGGAAAGCGACAGTTGCTCGGTCACACGCACATTATCCGACACCGTTCGCGGGTAAAACGTTGATGGCCTCGGATGAACGCCGATCAACGCGGATGCAAAGCAAATGCGTTATCCCAAGTTCGCCAGCGTTCATCGGCGGAGTTTTTCAGTAACCTCTTTGGTCGGTGTTGCTTCCCAGGCCGAAACATTCCTCCATACTCTTGTTACGTCATACTGGAAGCATGCTGACCGATCTTGTCCAGATCAAGCGGCTGGGCGAGAAACAGCGCGCCGGGAACATGCGTTTTCGCGCCTGGTTGAAGAGTCACAGCTTCGTCGAGAGGCGTTTCAAGGCCATTGCGGAGCAGGTCGAAGATGCGATTGACTGCAAGCAATGCGCGAATTGTTGCCGGGTAGCCACAACCCCGCTAATCGATCGCGACATCGAGCGCATATCCCGCGGCCTCGGCATGCGCAGGAACGAATTCCTGGCTCAGTATACGGTCGAAACAGAGGAAGGCATCGTGCTCCGCAGAACCGAAAGCGGCTGCGTTTTTCTGGAGGGCAATCTGTGCTCGATCTATGAAATCCGCCCGCAAACGTGCGAGCTGTTTCCGCACCTTGTCAAGGGCAACGGATCTTTCGTCAGCCGCATGTGGCATATGCCCGACCGCGCGGTCTATTGTCCGATCGTCTTCAACTCGCTCGAGCAGTTCAAAGCGGAGGCCGGATTCAAGAAATGAGCGTGCCCGTCGTGGTTCTGGCCCTTGCCCTGGTGGCTGCTCTCGCGGCGCTGGCATTTGAGCGCGATCGCCGCCGGCGCGCTCAGCACGAATCCTCCACACTCAGCTCGCGCCTTGGGTCCGTTGAGCAGCAGCTAAGCGATGTGACAGCGGCCAAGGACGCTGTTCTCCGCGACCTCAATGAATCGCGCGTCTGCGTGGCCCGGCTGGAAGTTGAGGTCAGTAAGGCGAATGAAGTGGCGGCTGCGCAGCTCGGCCTGCTGACTCAAACCCAGCAGCAGATGGAAGAGAAGTTTCGCTCTTTGGCCTCCGAAGCGCTCCAGGCCAACAGCCAGATGTTGTTCGATCGCTCGCGCGAACAGCTTGCCACTGTGGTGCAGCCCGTCGGCGAATCGCTTCGCCTCTTCGAAACCAAGGTCCAGGATCTCGAAATCAGCCGCGTGAGCCACTATGAGGGCCTCCGCACGCAAATAGAAGGCATGGCCGCGGCTCAAAAGGAGCTCCAACAGGCTACGGATCAGTTGAAGACCGCGCTTCGCAATCCCGCGCAACGCGGCCGCTGGGGGGAAGTGCAGCTTCGCCGCGCTGTCGAGCTAGCCGGCATGATTGAACATTGCGACTTTCAACAACAAGAGACTTTGTTCGGCGATCGGCTCCGGCGCCCCGATGTTGTGATCAAGCTCCCCAATGATCGCGAGATTGCTGTCGACGCCAAGGTTCCGCTGGATGCCTACCTGAGGGCCACGGAAGTCGAGGCCCCGTTCCGCGATGCGCTGCTTGCCGATCACGCCCGTCAAGTGAGGGCTCACGTTAAGGCACTTGCCGAAAAGTCTTACTGGGACGGCCTGAGCGGCTCTCCGGAGTTCGTGATCGCCTATGTGCCGCTCGAATCCATTTACAGTGCTGCCCTTCAGCATGACCCTGAGCTGCTGAACTACGGCGTTGAGCGCCGCGTATTGCTGGCCACGCCAACCACCTTAATCGCGCTCTTGTTGGCGGTGGCTCACGGTTGGAGCGAACGCCAAGTCGCACGTAACGCGGAAGAGATTCGCGAGATTGGCAGCGCGCTGTATAAGAATCTGCTCACCCTTCACGGGCGCGTGGATAGGCTGGGCGGCTCGCTCAACGCCGCGGTGGGCGCCTACAACGAAGCCATCACGTCATTCGACGGACGGGTTCTCTCATACGCCCGCAAATTGCATGAGCTGAAAGCCGCCACCGGCGAGGAGCTGGCGCGCCTGGATACGCTAGATCTGCAGGCCAAGCGGCTGACATCCAGCGACTGGAGTGAACGCGTCAATGACGAATCTGTTCTGTGATGGATACCGGCTCGTCGAGCCGGAAGGTCAGGAGCGTCTCCACCGGCAGCTTGGTAGGCTTGCCGCGGGTTGAGAGCATTACACCCGTTCCCGCAGCGCCGCCGGCTCCGGCTCCGATCGCCGCACCCTTCCCGCCGCCGGCCAGCGCGCCAATAATTGCGCCCAGCGCCGCTCCGCCGCCCACCTTGGCCGCATTCTCGCCCGTGCTGCTGGGGCCTTGCCGCGTCACATCCGAAGTCCGAACATACACGGTTTGCCCGTCCGTGGTATTGATCTCGGTCAGCTCAAGCGCAAGTTCGCTCTTCCCGGTCATGTGGCCCGCCTTCTCTGCTGTTACCACCTTGCCTCGCACGGCCGACCCCTTGTCGGCAATGATGAAACCATCCAGCACGATGGGCTGGTCGAGTGTGGCGCGGAAGGCGTCGCCGGCCGTGTTGCGGTTACTCGAGAGCTCTTCCGCCAAACGAACCGCCAGATTCGTTCCGGCGGCGATCGTCACCGTGTGCGGCGGCGGCGCGACGTTTGGCGCTGGCGTAGCATTGACTGGCTGCTGGGGCGGTTGCTGCGGAACTCCGTAGACGGCTTGCTGGCCCGGGGCATTCTGCGCGGGCTGCGGCGCCGGCGCATCGCGTACATCCGGCAAATCTTGCGCCGACGCGACCGGGCTTGCCGGCGCTGGGATGCCGGATGACGGGTCTGGCGGACTATCCGATGTTGCGGTGCTGGCGTTTTGTGGCGACGGCGCTGGGGCTACCGCGCTGGTTGCCTGAGCCTCCGCCGCGCTCGCCAACAGGCTTGGGCGCGGCTTCGGCCGAGCCGCCTTCCGAACTACGGGCGGTTCGGCGGTTTGCGCCGGCTCGGGCGTAGGGCTGGTAATTGGGGGCGGAACCGGAGCGGTGGCCGGCGCAGGGGCCGCCATGGCAGATTGCTGAGTCGCATCCGGTTTTGGCGGAGCCTCATGTCGTCGCAGTAACAAAAAGGCTATGCTGCCTGTAACCAGCACGCCTGCCACAAAAGCGAAGGCAATCTTTGTAGTGGTAGAAATTTCGCTTCTTTCATCCATACAGTACGAGGGAATCCAAAAACGAGAGGCGATAGCGACCGTTCTATCTGTGGCCTGTCTCCGCCTCTCTATCTATTTCAACGCATGCCTATCAAAGTCCGTTTCAACATGGACGTAGCCTGACAAAAGCGCCGAGACGAGTCTCGGCGCGGCAGGCACGAGTGCCCGCGCCACGGCCAACCCAGTGGCATGTCGCACACTTTTCACCGTTCGATGTAAAATGGAGATAAATCAACATCTTGCCGACGACCTATGACGTCGTCCTGCAAGTGGTCCATCGCTCAGGGGCCCAAATGACGGCAACCAATCTCACCTCTGCTTCGGATTCAACCGCTGCCGCGGGCGCATTCCCGCCGTCCTTTTCCATTGGCCCAATCCGCATTCAGCCGGCTACGGTGCTTGCTCCCATGGCTGGGGTGACTGACACCGTGTTTCGCCGGCTCATTCGCAATCAGGGCGGATGCGGCCTGTTGATGACTGAATTCACCAGCTCGCATGGCGTGGTTAGTACGCAGAAGGCGAAGAAGCCGAACCGCAATTTCCGCTACCTCCATTTTCTGCCCGAAGAGCGCCCCATCAGTTGCCAGCTCTTTGGTTCTGACCCTGATGTGATGGCTGAGGCCGCACGCGTGTGCGAGGATTGCGGGTTCGATATCGTCGATATTAATTTCGGATGCCCTGTCAATAAGGTCGTCAAATCGAACGGCGGCTCCGGATTGCTGCGCGATCTGCCGCTTGTCGAAACCATCCTTCGCAAGGCAAAAGCCGCCATTTCGATTCCGCTCACCTGCAAGTTTCGCGCGGGCTGGAACGATCGTGAGCTGGTCCATGTCCGTATGGCGCGGCTCGCCGAGGACTGCGGGCTGGCCGCAATCGCGCTCCATCCGCGAACTCGCGAGCAGGGCTACAGCGGCCGCGCGGATTGGTCCCGAATCGCCGAAGTCAAGTCGGCGGTCAGCATCCCTGTGGTCGGCAACGGCGATGTACTCACTCCAGCGGACGCCGTACTGCTGCAGCGCACCACTGGCTGCGACGCCGTGATGATCGGCCGCGGCGCCTCCTCCAACCCATGGATATTCCGCCAGATCGAGGAGTATCTTGCCACCGGCGCCTGCCATAACCCTACCGACGCAGAGCGCTACCAGATCATGAAGGTCTACTACCTCATGCTTGTCGACGAGGGCGAGGCCGATGCGGTCGGAAGAATGAAGCAGTTCGCCACGTACTTTACTCACGGTATTCGCAACGGCTCCAAGCTCCGCACCGCCGTTTATCACGCTCGCGAGACGACTGAAGTGCTCGAGATGGTCGATCGTTTCTTTGCGGATCAGCTCAGCCAACCGGCCGGCCTCGATGACGGTGTCCCCAATCTAAGTGGTGACGCCAGCGAGGCAGTCCGCTGGGATTGCACGGTGAGTTGCGCTTGAAGCCGGCAGCAGGTTCGCATGCTCCGGCCACGCGCGTAAAGCGCGTGCAATTGATCACCGACGGCGCCTGCCTCGGCAATCCCGGCAAAGGAGGCTGGGCCTTTATACTGCGCTATAACGACCACAAGCTCGAAGCCTTTGGCTGCGACCCTCATACCACCAACAACCGCATGGAACTGACCGCCGTCATCGAGGGGTTGGACCGCCTGAAGCAACCTTGCCATGCCGAGATCGTCACCGATTCTCAATACGTGAAAAATGGAATGATGGAATGGATCCACGCCTGGAAGCGCAACGGGTGGCGGACTGCAGCCAAGAAGCCCGTGCTCAATCAGGAACTCTGGCAGGCGCTCGATCAACTGGTATCCAAACATCAAGTGGAGTGGACCTGGACGAAAGGCCACGCTTCGCACGAAGACAACAACCGCTGCGATGAGCTCGCCAACCAAGCCGCGCGTGAGCAGATCTCGAGTGATGCCGGATAAACGATCACCCGCCCTGCGGACCCGTTTGCGCTCCCGGCGCGTGTGCCTGTTTGGAGGCACTTTTGATCCGGTTCACAAGGCCCATCTGCGAATGGCCATCGAGGCTCGCGACCGGTTTCGTCTCGACCAGGTGCTGTTCGTTCCGGCGGGCCATCCGCCGCACAAAGCTGATTCTCGCGTTGCCCCCTATCTCGACCGCCTGGCCATGGTAAAGCTGGCGTGCAGGGGCCGCAAGGGGTTCATTGCGTCCGAACTCGAGAACCACTCGGGCAAGAGCTTCACCATTGACACCGTCGAACGTCTGCGCGCTGAATTGAATCCTCGCGACCGGTTATTCTTTCTGATCGGTGCCGACGCCTTCGATGACCTCCGTAGCTGGCATCGTTGGCGCGACATGCTGTCGCTCACGGAATTCCTGGTGGTGACGCGGCCCGGACATCGCTATCGTGTGCCGAAGGGCGCCCGCGTCCACCCGCTGGATGGCATTGCGATGCTGGCTTCGAGCTCGGGCATCCGCAGCCATCTCGCGGCGGGCGAGCCCGCGCCGGAGATTCCAAAAGCCGTCCGGGCCTACATCGAGGAGCACTCGCTTTACGGCGCCGTAAAGAGCCGTTATGGCCGGGATGGCGGTGCGACGTTGGGCTGACCGCTGCTTCTTGCTTCCCTCTAATCGAACATTCCCAACTGCCCCGGAATCTCGCTCTTGCGCGGGGCCTTACCCATCACAGAGACTCCCACGACTCCGTGCAGCTCGGTCCGTTTCAGGGCCGCGCGCGGAACGAAAACACGCTGGCGCAGGGTTGTCGGGTGCGGTGGGGTGATCATGTATCCTTGGGCGGGCCATTCCAGCAGGTTGTGAGGCAGAATCCCGTCGAGTTGATCGCCGTCCAGAAAAGTGAACCGCGTCCACAGACCCGGGACGCGCGGCCGGCGTTCGAACAGATTGTGCTCGGCAAAAAGCTTGGGATCGCCCGGTTCGGAAACAAAACAGAGAGCCTTGAGGTCCTGGTAGGGAACCACGCTGATGGCTCCGTCTAGCGACAGCAGCTCCACGCCCGTCTCCAGTAGATATGCCCCTGGGTTGACAATGCCCTCCAGGGTATGCCGGTCAAAGCGATAGAGGACAACTCGCTTCGCGGTACTGGTTTTCATCCGTGTCGGCCTCGGCGCGTCTCCCGACAGCCAAGCCCCGCCTTTTAGCCCTCAGACAGACCAGCCTGACTCGGACTTCCGGGCCGGCGATTGGCCCCACTGAGGCCCCGTGGCGGAATGCCACCGTCCAAGGGAGATGGTCCTATCAGTTTTGTTTCAAACAATTTTCCTGATATTGTATCATTAACTGAATGAACACTGTGCAACAGACTGGCGAGCGCCCGGAGCTGGAGCACAAACATTGGCCATGCAGACTTTGAAGACCGGAGTGCATGCCTTTCTCCAGTGCTGCCGGACGGAAAAGGGTCTGTCCTCTAACACTTTAGACAGCTATCGCCGCGATCTCGAGCGCCTGCTGGCGTCGCTCGCGGATGCACCGCCTCAAGCTGTCACGGTCGATCAATTACGCCGCCACATTGACCAGCTCCGCTCTGGCGGACTGAATAACCGGTCTTTGGCCAGGCACCTTTCCACCATTCGCAGTTTGTTCGCCTTCCTGCACCGTGACGGAGCAATTGAGGCCAATCCGACGGAATTGCTGTCAGCTCCGCGCCCGGACCGCACGCTGCCGAAATATCTCAATCGACAGCACGTCGAGGCGCTGCTTGAGCTGCGCGACCCCGATTCCTTGACTGCCCTTCGGAACCAGGCGATGCTCGAGCTGCTGTATGCCACCGGACTGCGGGTGAGCGAGCTCATTCAGCTCCGCATGAGTGATTTCGAACCGTCCTCTCAGGTGGTTAAAGTGATCGGCAAGGGTAACAAACAGCGGATGGTGCCCCTCGGCAGGCCGGCCCACAGCGCCGTCGAACGCTATCTTTCCCTGGTGCGCCCTCGCTTGCTAAAAGGGCGGCAAAGTCCGTATCTGTTCGTTACCTCACGCGGCGGGAGAATGACCCGGCAGGGCTTCTGGAAACTTTTGAAGCTGCAGGGCCGGGCGGTTGGAATGTTTCGCCCTCCGAGCCCGCATGTACTGCGGCACACATTTGCGACTCACCTGCTCGAAGGTGGCGCGGATTTGCGAAGCGTGCAGGCCATGCTCGGGCATGCCGACATCGGAACCACCGAGGTCTACACTCATGTCATGCGGTCCCGGTTGCGCTCCACCGTGGACCAGCATCACCCGCGGGCGCGATCAAAGGGTCCCTTGCGGCCGATCAAGAATTGAGATCCAATGAGCGACTACATGTTCATGCTCGACAGCCACCTCAGCTCGGAGCAGAGCAAGGTGCTTGCCGCAGTCCGCGACGCCGCCGCTGAGGCGAACCTGAACCTCTTCCTTACCGGCGGGGCCATGCGCGACATGCTCGGCGGTTTCCCCATCCGCGACCTCGATTTCACTCTCGAGGGCAACGCCATTAAGCTTTCCAAAGCCGTCGCCAATCGCCTCAAGGCCAAAATCGTCGACATCGACGAGGAACGGAAGAGCGTTGAGCTGGTCTCCCCCGGAGGCGCCACCGCCGAAATCGCCATGGCCCGCCAGGAGATCTATGGCAAGCCCGGCGCCAAGTCGCAGATCCGCCCCGCCACCATTTACGAGGATCTCCGCGGCCGTGACTTCACCGTGAATGCCATCGCCCTCTCACTGAGTAAAGCCTCCCGCGGCCTGCTGCTCGATCCCGCCAACGGTCTGGCTGATATCGAGCATCGCGAGATCCGCGCGGTTTCCAACTACACGCTCTACGACGACCCTTCGCGCATTTTGCGCCTCATCCGCTTCCGGATTCGGCTGGGCTTTCAGATCGCCGAGCGCACTCAGATGCAATATCAGAATGTGCGTGAGGCCGAACTGGAAAACAAGATTCCGCCCGCCGCCCTCAACCGTGAGCTGCGCCAGCTTGCCGCCGAGCCCTTGGCCGGCCAGATTCTTCAGGCCCTCGAGGGAGAAAAGCTGATTTCACTGATCTCGCCCGCGCTCGAAGGCCAGAAACTCAATTTGCACCGTTTCGAAAAACTCCAGAAGGCCAGAAACCTTCTGCCCTTCGACCTTTCTGTCAATCACTTCGCCCTCTTCCTTCACTCGCTGCTCGAAAAACTGTCGCCCAAGGAACGCGCCGGCTTGCTGAAGGCGAACAATTTCGGCAAGACCGAGCTGAATCTGCAAAGCAAGCTCGAATCGGGCTCCAAGAAGCTCGAGCGGACACTCACCAGCGCGAAGTTGCAGCGTCCTTCCGCCGTCTACGGCGTCCTTTCGAAAGAGAAGGGCGAGCTGCTGGTATACCTGCTCGCGCATTCCAACCAGCGTCTGGCGATTGACCGCATCAAGAACTACCTGCAGAAGTACCTTCCGGCGGCGCGTGAGATTTCCGAAGCTGAGCTCGCCGAACACGCAGGCAAGCCAACTTCCCCCAAGTACCACAAGCTGCGCGATCAGTACATTGCTACACGCTTGGACGCGCGGCCGAAGAAAGTGGCGCCCGTCGAGGAAGTTCCGGCTCCGCCTCCGTCCGGCCCGCAAATGGGGCGCAGGCGTTCCACGTTTGGAAGCTAGCGTCTCCCGAGTCCAGTTGACGGCAGGTGTGGGTGCAACAGCCGGGGAAAGATTCCCAGGTAGCGGGGCTGGAACAAGGCCATATCTCCGGCGAAAAAGCCGGTCGTGAGAGCGAAAGCGAGCGCCAGTCTGCCTATATCCGAAAGACGCTTTTCCGGGTGCCGTGAATACGCCCAAACACATCCGAGCTTGAAAGAAGTGCCCCGCTCGATCTGACGTTCGCGCGGCACACTTCCACTCCCGGTGGCGCTTGTGCCTTTGTCGCAGCCTTGAAAAACTAGCTCACGCTCGTATGTTTATATTGAGCAATGATCTGGTTCATTTGATCTTTCACGCTAAGTTTGAGCTTCTTCAACCTGTGCTCTTCCAACTCGTCCTCTGGTGTCACGCGAGCTTTGGTTTCGATCTCATCGATCAACCGGCAGTACTTGGTATGTTGCTGCGCCAACGACCGATATCTTTCGTCGCTGGCCATCAAGTGTGCCTTTAATGACTCGTCTTGCGTGTGATTTTCCATGTTTAATGGGTTCTCCTGGAGCCGTCACCTGCCACGTGCAGGTTCCTGGGCTGTAATCCTGGTACCGGTTCTGACGGGTTTGAGAGATGCCGCGGCAATGCAACGCTCGCCGGACGGTGAGAATTCGTTGCGCGCAGCCGGTACGGTGGGTAAGGATGGACAGTGCTCCGCGCTTGTTCCGTACGTCTTGGCCCTTTGCGTGGAAAGCCATCCGCAACCAAACAGTATCACCATTTCCGTTTCGTTACAAGCCGCCCGGCGCAACTATAGTTCTGGGCAGCGAACGCATGACAATTGCCGCCTCCACCGGCGACTGGTAATAACCCGGCCGCTGCCCGATTTCGTGGAACCCGAACTTCCGGTATAGTGCCTGGGCAGTGTGATTTGACTTACGCACCTCCAGGAAGTGGATCCCTCCGCGCTCAAGCTCGGCCACCAGCAGCCGCCCGGCGATACCCAACCGCCGGTAAGGAGCGTCGACCGCCAGGTTGAGAATCTCTCGCTCTGCCACCATGCCTGCCAGAGGTGGGCAAATCTCATGCGACACGAGGTAGCCCACAATCGCTCCCTTCAGTTCCGCTACTAGGCAATCCCCGGCCAGAAAATCTTCCGGGCGCCACAAATCGCTCTGAAAGCAGCGGAGTTCCATGGCACGCAACGCAGGCGTATCCGCGCTGCGTGCCGGGCGAACCACAACCGCGGCCAGGGAATCCATTTCGAGCGTCACTCAGCCCAACTCAGCGACAATCGCCCCTCCTGATTTCCGATCCCTGTCTAATCGAAATGCACCTTCACAACATCCCCGTCGCTCTTGATTCGCCCGTCCACATGCGGCGCAAAGCTTACGGTAACCGGCCGTGCCGGCTCCTGTGGCCCGCACGTTAGAGTATTGTTCGCGCCCTCCATCGTCACTTTGGTCGCGTCGCGAATCACCAGCGTCGTGGTCTCTCCTCCGGTCGTCCGGATGCGCAGTTTCGTCTGCGCACCGACGCATTCGACGCGCACCAGGTCCCCTTTAACGGTATTCGCCGCCGGCTCATCCCACCACGGCACCGGATGCGCAGCCGGCGCATCCGAGGCTGCGTCCAACCCGGCATTGGCCTTCTTTTCCGCCTCCCGAATACGGGCCATCTGGGCATCGCGAACCCGCGCCAAGTCTGCCTCTTCGGCCGCGCGCTGCGCCCGCCGCTCCTTCTCCGCGGCATCCAGCCGCCCCTCCTCGACATCGGTTTGCCGCTTCTGAATCCGAGCCCGTTCCGCCTCGGTGTCTGCCGCCCCCTCCGCCCTCAGAAAACTGCCGTGCGCCACCACGTAATGTGAGTTCGCCACCTGCGTTTCCGCCAGTCCCAGCCAAGCTTCCACGGATCGCGGCCCAAGCTTCGTGGCAGCTTCGTAGAGGCTTTCCCGTTCCGCGAGCGCTGGTTCGATTTCCGCCTGACGGATCAGCGGCTCGGCCCAGCGCGGGTTCAACCGCGCCGCCTTTTTTAGTAATTCCATCTCCACTTCATCGGACTGCCCTTCAGCGCTGTCGAGAAATACGGCGGCGCTTTTGCTTCCCAGCTCGATCGCGTCCTCGAGTTCGTTGTGGTCGTCCTTTTGCTGGCGCCTGGCGAGTTCGGCCAGCCCCTCGTGGCCAATTGCTCCCAGAGCGCCGCCTTCGCGCACAAGCTCGGTGTAGTTTCGGCGCGCCGCTTCTGGATTGGCGTCAATCTCTGCATCCGCCACGTAGGCCGCTGCCAGTAACGGTTCGAGCGTGTGTTCGCCGAAGTCGCGCTTCGGATCAAGCGCCCGCCCGCCAATGGTCACCGCTGCCGTCTGCCCCGCGTTCAGCCGGTCGCGCGCCAACTGGTCCAGTTCGCCAATCGATTTGTCGAATGCGTTCCGGGCCGCAATCGCCAGGCTCGAGCCATTGCGGAGATTGGTCAAAAAAACGCGAAAGCGGCCCTGGTATTCAAACCCGGTTGCAAACAGTTGCAGCCTCGCCCAATCCAGATCGGGATGGGCCGGAGCCGCGCCCCAGGTGACTCGAGAACCCTTCGCTGACATCGTGGAGAACAGCGCCGGCAGCGCATGCTCAACCTCGTCCGGCAGTCTCGGGAGCGTATCTCGCATAAGCAGCTTTGTGAATTCGTCCAGCGGCGGCCGCGCCCTTGGAGCCAACACCATTACATATATGTCGCGAACCTGGTGGATCTGCCCATCGGCCGGAATCGAGGAGGTGACGAGGATATGGACCGGCCAAAGCGGGCTCAAATCGCGGTTCTCGAGCAAACCGCCGAGCATCCAGCGCAACTGTTCGAGGTCAGTCAACACCTCGCGCGCCGAACCGGCATCGCCTTCCGTATCCACGAAGAACGGGCCGACATTGAACTCGGTCCAGCTCTGCTTTGCGAAAGCCGCTACGGCTGGCAGCAGCAACAGCGCGAGGAGCCCTGCTGGCGCGCAGCGCGGGCGAGATCGTAGGGAACCGAGGCTCCAGGCTGCGCTCCTTGGCTGGGTCGTTTGTTGCAATCGTCACCTCGCCGGCGGCAGCGGGATGCCGGGCGGCTCTGCAAACAAGTCTAATAATCTATCTTCGCCAAGTCCGCATCGGCGAGTTATGTTACCCAGCTAACACCTCCATGTATTTGATTAACGCTCGAGGGGATGTTGCCGATATAATCGTTAAGACAGGTGTTCAGCAGAATGGTTATGAGCGAACCGCGGGAGAACGGGCCGATATTCACGGAGCGTCGGAAATCGAGTCGTTTCCCTATCGAACGAGAGCTGCGCTACAAGACGCTCAGCCAGCGCTCTGAAGCGCTCAATGGCATTGGCAAAACTCTCAATATCAGCAGTTCCGGCGTGCTTTTCAGTGCTGCTCACGACTTAGCGGTCGGCACTCGTCTTGAGGTATCTATTAGTTGGCCTGCGCAGCTAAATGACCGCTGTCTTCTCAATTTGGTTGCTCGGGGCCGGGTCGCCCGCAAAGAAGAAGGCCACATAGCTCTGCAAATTCAACAGTACGAGTTCCACACTCAGAGTTTGGGCGCGGCCGTATCCAAACCCTAGCCGCCTGAGAATGTGTTGGGAACATTCCCTCGCGGTCGCGTCTCGGCTAGCGGTGTTGAACCGGGTCGAGCGGCAGGGTCAGCTTCGGGTGGAACGGAGCGTGACTTCCGGGAGAGAGAATAATCGCCGGCTGGATTTTAGACGCAGCCCTTTCGCCCCGTTCCGGGGCTTGTTATTCAGCCCCGCTATTCCACACGGCTTACGCCGTGGGCTATGATCTTTCGCCCTTCGGGCTTGGTAACGATGTAGACAGTGGGTTATGATCTTTCGCCATTCGGGCTTGGAATGTGTAGCCCGTGGCTGCGATCTTTCGCCCGTCGGGCTTGGAATGATGGACCCGATGCGGGCTATCTGTCGGCAATGTCTTCTTCCACTTTTTACGCTTTCGCCCGAAGAGAAAAAGAGTCACAGGGTCAGCGAGTCGGAGTCGGCGATGCCTTCGGCCTTCTGACTCCTGTCTTCTTGTTCCGGCCGCGACCCCCGTCCCGCGACCTTCTGCCTTCTGCTTCTCTGACATAATGTTCGCGATGGAAGAACGAGAGATTGAAGCGATCGTCGGCGGTTATCATGGCGACGCGTTCTCCCTGCTGGGTCCGCACCCGGTGAGCACCACTTCGCGGCTCGGCGCTTGGGAGATACGTGCGTTTCTGCCGCAGGCGATGCGTGTCGTGATGCAAGAGGGCTACGGCAACACGCCCATGGAACGGACACATCCGCAAGGGCTGTTCACGGCCCGGCTGCCGCGCGCGCCCGGTCCGTACAAGCTGGCTTACACCGATTATCAGGAACGCGAGTATGTGATTGAGGATCCTTACCGTTTCGGCCAGTTGTTGAGTGACTTCGATCTATACCTTCATTCCGAGGGCACCCAGTACGAGGGGTATAAATCGCTGGGCGCCCATCTGATCACCAAAGACGGGGTGAGCGGCACGCGCTTTGCCGTGTGGGCTCCGAATGCGATTGTCGTCAGCGTGGTGGGCAACTTCAACGATTGGGATGCGCGGCGCCATCCGATGCGGGCCCGTACCGGCGGCGTTTGGGAAATCTTCCTTCCGGGCGTGACGGCCGGGATGCCGTACAAATTTGCCGTGAAGAGCCGTTTTCGCGGCTATAGCCAGATGAAGGCTGACCCGTATGGCTTCCAGATGGAGACGCCTCCGCAATCGGCTTCGGTGGTAAGCGACATATGGGGTTACAAATGGGGCGACGAGGAGTGGCTGAAGCGGCGCGGGGAAACGAAGATCCTCGAGCAGCCAATGTCGGTCTATGAAGTGCACATGGGCTCGTGGCTGCGGGGAGAACGCCACCGCTACCTGACTTACCGCGAGCTTGCCGACAAACTGGTGGGCTACGTGAAGCGAATGGGGTTCACGCATATCGAGCTGATGCCGCCCATGGAGCATCCCTACGCCGGCTCGTGGGGATACCAGGTGATTGGGTATTTTGCGCCCACGTCCCGCTTCGGAAAAGCGGAAGACTTCATGTACTTTGTCGACAAGTGCCACCAGGCGGGAGTCGGCGTAATTATCGACTGGGTGCCGGCACATTTTCCGAAAGACGCGCACGGGCTGGCCTTCTTTGACGGCACGGCGCTTTACGAGCACGCCGATCCGCGCCTCGGCGAGCAAAAGGAGTGGGGCACACTCATCTTCAACTTTGGCCGCAACGAGGTGCGTTCCTTTCTCATATCGAATGCGTTGTTTTGGATCAAGCTGTACCACATCGACGGCTTACGGGTGGATGCGGTGGCCTCGATGCTGTATCTCGACTACTCGCGGAAGGAAGGCGAGTGGGTGCCGAACATTCACGGCGGAAAAGAGAACCTCGAAGCCATCGACTTTCTGAGAAAAACGAACGAGCTGGTGCATCAATCGCCAGGGGCGATGACGATTGCGGAGGAATCCACCGCTTTCTCGGGAGTGTCGCGGCCAGTGTATCTGAATGGATTGGGTTTCACGATGAAGTGGAACATGGGCTGGATGCATGACATGTTCTCTTACTTCTCGACCGATCCGGTTTACCGCAAATTCGACCAAAACAAAATCACCTTCAGCCTCTTGTACGCATTTACTGAGAACTTTGTCTTGCCGGTATCGCACGACGAGGTGGTTTACGGGAAGAACTCCCTGATTTCGAAAATGCCAGGCGATGAATGGCAGCGGTTCGCAAACGCCCGGGCATTCCTTGCATACATGTACACGCATCCCGGCAAGAAGCTGGTGTTCATGGGAACGGAGATTGCGCAGACCTTCGAATGGAACCATGAAGACCAGGTGCAATGGTGGCTGCTCGATTACGAGATTCATCGACAGTTCCAGAAATTCTTCGAGGTTCTGAATCAGGTTTACGAGTCCGAGCCCGCGCTTTACGAGGTGGATAATCACTGGGAAGGCTTCGAGTGGATCGATATTCGCGATGTCGAGCACTCGGTGATCGCCTTTGCCCGGCGCGCCAAGCGCCGCGACGACTACCTTGTGATCGTCTGTAATTTCACGCCGGTGCCGCATACCGGCTACCGGATTGGATTTCCCGAGACAGGCGAACATCTGGAGATCCTCAACTCCGATAGCGGCGTGTTCGGCGGCAGTAACATGGGCAACGGAGGCGTGGTGTATGCCGAAGCGATACCGCACCATGACCGCCCGGCGTCGGCCTCTCTGACGCTTCCACCGCTGGGGGTCTGCATTTTCAAGCCGAAGCGCCCGCTGGCGCCTCTTGCGACCCTGGAGCGAAAAGATGAGAGCTTGTTGGATGCGCAGCACGTAGATTCACCGGTGACCAGTAATTGAGAAGCGTGGAATCGGGGAATCAAACGGCCGAGCGGTTCTGGCATCCGAATTGCATTTCTGCTCAGCGTAAGGTGCGACAGCTGTTAGTACGGAGCACTCAATTGTCTAACTTGGCGTATTGTCAACAGGCTCAGGAGCTGCTAGAAGCGTTCGGCGGGACCATCCGCGACTTAGTAGGGCTGCATCAGGAACAGTTCCTGGCGGTCATTGAGGGTGACCCTGATAGTACGCGCTTCGACGACTTAATCCACATGGCGAATCAACGCAAGCATGAAGCTAAGTATGCGTACATACACCATATGGAGACACACGGCTGTTCAACACCTCGCTCATTGGTGGAACATGGAACTAACGAAAAGTGACCGCGCGAAAATTACCGACAGCGTGCATAGTATTCAATCCGCACGCGCTTCTTTGACTGACATTGACGAGTCCAAGGTTCCCAAGGTCGATGAAATCCAAGAGTGCCTTGAAAGCGCTGACAAAACCTTACGCGTGGCTCTGAGGCATCGCTCGGCGACGAAAAAGCATCTGCAATAATACCAGCCTGGGCATGGCCCTGCTCGCTCATCACACTTACTGCGATCGCAAAGGTTACCGGCGACTGCCCCCGCCAAGCCTATCACGCTGGGCCAGTCCTGATACGCTGAAGCTCGAGGCTCTCATGTTCGTACAAATCCAGACGCCGGCGGATAACCCCGTGATCCTTCTGCACCCGGAGGATAACGTCGCTATTGCGCGAGTCCCGGTGCCGGCAGGGCAAGTGATCGAGGTTGGCGGCGACCGGATCACGGCGCGTCGAACTATCCCGGAAGGGCACAAGATCGCGATCCGCGCGATCGGCGCCGGAGAGCCGGCGCGGCGGTATGGCGAGGTGATTGGATTTGCCACGGAGGCAATCGAAGCCGGCGATCATGTGCATGAGCACAACCTCAGATTCAGCGCGCTGGACGTGAAAGTAACCTACGAAGCTCGCCCGCCGGCTGCGCCGAAGAGCACCAAAACATTCCAGGGATTCCGGCGGCCTGATGGGAGAACCGGCACCAGAAACTACATTGCCGTAGTGGCGGCGAGCAATTGCGCAGCGCACGCGGTGGCACGCGTCGAGGAAAGCTTTCGGGATATGGCGCTGCCGCCCAACGTGGATGGCATCGTGTCGTTTCCGCACGGCGACGGTTGCGGGCAGTCCTCTGGGGCGGATACGCGCCTGCTGCAACGGACACTCGAAGGCGTGCTGGACCACCCCAACGTGGCTGCGGCATTGATCATCGGGCTGGGTTGTGAAGTGAATCAGATCGATCACTACCTGGGAGAGACGGAGAAGAATCTCAGATCCAAGACGCTGCGCGGGTTGACCGTGCAGGAAAGCGGTGGAACTCGCGCTGTAGTGGAACATGCCCGGCGGCAAATCGAGAGCCTGCTCGAAGAAGCCGCGGGGCAAACGCGGAGTGAGACGCCGGCTTCGGAGCTGATCTTAGGGCTGAATTGCGGCGGATCGGACTCATTCTCGGGCATCACCGCGAATCCGGCTCTGGGTTCGGCATGTGACCGGTTGGTGGAAGAGGGCGCCGCCGTTGTGCTGGCGGAGACTACGGAGATAGTCGGAGCCGAACATCTTCTTCTGAGGCGCGCGCGAAGTGAAGCAGTGGGCCGGAAGCTGGTGTCGATGGTGGATTGGTACAAGGCTTATTTGCGGCAGTTCGGCGGAAGCTTCAACGAAAATCCATCGCCGGGCAACAAGGCTGGCGGGTTGACGAACATCATCGAGAAATCGCTTGGCGCGGTGGCGAAGGCGGGAACCAGCACTCTAGAGGATGTAGTGGATTACGCCGAGCGATTGAAAAGCCGCGGATTCGTGTTCATGAACACGCCCGGTTACGATCCGGTCTCCCTTGCCGGTCTGGCCGCTGGCGGCGTGAATCTGATTGCCTTTACGACAGGGCGGGGAAGCGCCATCGGTTTCGCCAACATACCGGTGCTGAAGATTGCAAGCAACTCGAACACCTACAACCGCATGACCGACAACATGGACGTGAACGCCGGACGCATAGCCGACGGCGAGGCGACGGTGGATGAAGTAGGCAACGAGATTTTCGATGCGTTACTCAGAGTGGCCTCGGGAGAGCGGACCAAGGCAGAACGGGCCGGCCATCACGAATTTGTGCCTTGGCGCATCGGTCCTGTCCTATAGCGCCGGCGCGAGCACTTGTGCAGCGTCGCGGATCAAGCCGATTCGCTACTGGTCGGCGAGTGCCTCCATCGGCGAGATCCGAGCAGCTCGGTGAGATGGGAGTAGACAGGCGACAAGAGAAACCGCGGCGATGACGCCTGCGGCAGCGGCAAAGGTCGCGACGTGAAGAGGCGGCACTTGAAAGAGGAGCGTCCGCATGGCCCGGCCAGTCAGCCACGCTCCGATGCTGCCCAGTATTTCGCCGGCCACCAACAGGCGTAGAGCAAGCGCGAGAAACTGGCCGCGGATCTGCTCCGGCCGCGCACCCAATGCCATGCGAACGCCGATCTCACGGCGACGCTGCGCCACGGCATAGCTTACGACACCATAGGTGCCGATGGCGATCAGCAGCACGGCGATTAGCGAAAAGACACCCGCAAGCAGTGCCGGTGTGCGTTGCGCCGCCAGGCTGTCGGCGATGCGGGCATCCATCGACTTGAGGTCATTCAGCGGCAGCTCGGGGTCGATTTGCCGAACAACTTTTTCGAGGGCCAGACCGAGCGATTCCGGCCGCCCGTCGGTGCGGACAACAATGAAAAGGCGGCCGTCGGTGCGCAAGGCGTAAGGATAGTAAACCGCGCCCTGGGCTGTCTGATCCGTCAGCCCTGCTTGCTTCGCCGAGCTGACGACACCCACCACAGTGAAAGATTCGGCATCGGTTGTAACTTCGGAGCCCTCGAAAAGCTGCTGGCCAAGAGGGCTAATCTGGGGCCAGTAATACCGCGCGAAGTCCTCGTCCACGACGCAAACACGCGATGACCGGCGCGAATCGTCCGCAGTGAGAAAACGGCCTTCGCGAAGGGAGAAACCCATCGCTGTGAAGTAGTCGCCACCGACTCCATAGGCGTAATGTCCTCGCGGCGACTCGCCCGGCAGGCTAACGTGACCCTTGACCGTGGCGGCGCTTTTGCCATTGTTGCCGCTCAATGGCACATTGTTGACCACCCCGGCAGCCGAAACTCCAGGTTGGCGGGACACTTGCTTCAACAGTCTCTCGTTGAATGCCAGGCGAGCGGGCCAGTCCGTGTATTTGCTCCACGGCACGGTAATTTCCCCGGTAAGAACGTGATCCGCGCGGAAGCCGGGAGAGATGGCCATAGCTCGCTCCAGACTAAGTCCCAAGAGGCCGGCCCCAGCCAACAGAACCAACGCCAGCGCGATCTGGGCCACGATGAAACCATGGCGCAGGCTTTGAGCGGCGCGACTGGGCATTCCGCCGCGGGTCTCCGATTGGATTGCATTTGCGAGATGGCCCTGCAGGTTGAACCACGCGATGGGCACCGCGAGCACAAGCCCCAGGACCACGGCTCCCAGAACCGCGATGCCTGCCAGGCGCGCGTCGAAGTCGATGTGACTGCCCAACGGTAAACGATCGGCCCCCAGCACTCCCAGGAGGCGGATTCCGCCAGCGCCGGCGGCGAGCCCGAGCAAACTTCCAGCAAGCGTGAGCAGAGTGGTCTCAACGATCACTTCGCTTACCACGTGCAACCGGCTTGCGCCCAGCGCCTGCCGGACAGCGATTTCCTTCGCGCGGCCACTGGCGCGGATCAGAAGCAGGTTCGTCAGGTTGACGGCGCCAATCAGCAACAGAGCGAACGCACCCGCTTGCATCCACAATAGGGCGGGGCGGATGCCGGCAACGTGGTCCGCATGAAGCGGAGCCACCACAGAACGGAAGCCGGCGTCGGCCATCATTTTGGCCTGAGGGTCGTCCGCTTCGAGCGTGGCGTTTTGCGCGTCGATCTGGGCCTGCGCCTGTGCAAGCGTCGCACCTGGTTTCAGGCGGGCGATCATGTGCTTCGAGTTGCCACCCGAATGCCGCTGCAGGGACCTACGGTCTTCCGGGTTCGACGAGAAAGGGAAGAATAGCCGCGCCTCGGAGGAGAGGAAGCGGAAACCGGGCGGCAGGATACCGACCACAGTGTTCCCAAGTCCATCCACGCGGAGTTGCCTGCCGATTACGTGAGGGTCGGCGTTGAAATGCTGCCGCCAGTAGGCGTCGGTGAGTATCACGACTTTGTCAGTTTGCGGCGAAGTTTCCTCATCCGTGAAACTGCGTCCCATCATCAGACTGGCTCCAAGTGTTGAGAAGAAATCCGGAGATACCTGCGCGATTTGCCCTCGTTCCGTTGAGCCGGGCTCGCCGAGAACCGCTGTATCGTAGCGATAGATGGCGACTCCGGCGAAGGCGGGAATCCGGCCGCGGCGTTCGTAGTAGTTGGCAATCGACGAACCGTCGCGATCGACTCCGGCTTTGGGGTACGTGTTGAATATGGTGACTAAACGGCCTGCCTCAGGAAACGGCAGCGGCCGGAGCAGAATGGAGTCGACGACTGCAAAGATCGTTAGATTGGCCCCAAGGCAGACGGCGAGGGTGACGAGGGCGGTTGCGGTGAATCTGGGTGTTTTGCACAGTAATCGAGCGGCGTGACGCACTTGCCGGAGCAGCTCATCGAAGGGGTTGAGCCCGCGTGCTTCCCGGCACTCTTCCTGGACGCTGTTCAAGCCGCCGAACTCGATCCGCGCCCGCCGAGCCGCTTCTTGCGGCGGCACGCCGGAATCGACCAGCTCGTCGGTGTATTGTTCGATGTGAAACCGCAGCTCTTCGGACATGCCCTGTTCGAAGTCTCGACGTGACTTCAGTACGCGGAAAAGGGAGCGAAAGTGTTTCAGCACGTCACACCTCCTCTGGCGTGGTCTTCAGCGCCGCGGCCATCGCTGACGCCAGCCTGTTCCAGCCGGCGGTTTCTTCATGCAAGCGGTGCAGTCCTGCGGCGGTCAACTTGTAATACTTTGCCCGGCGATTATTCTCGCTCACACCCCAATCGGCGGCGATCAATTCCTGGTGTTCTAAGCGGTAAAGCGCGGGATACAAGGACCCTTGCGGGATCTCGAGCGCGTCGCCTGAAATCTGTTGAATGCGCTGCAGCACGCCGTATCCATGCAGCGGCCGCAACGACACGGCTTTTAGAATCAGCAGGTCGAGAGTTCCTGGGAGCAGTTCTGCGGTCTTGCCCACGGTGTTTTTCTCCTAGTCTAACTAGGAGTATACCCCAACTCTCCTAGTTTCGCAAGGGGCGAGGTATCGCGATTTGTCGTCGTTGCGGGCTTCCAGCGGAAGGCGATCGCCGCATTACGAAACGAAGTGTCCTCACAAACGCAGCGAGTTATTTCGCCTTTTGTTCAATGCCGCGGGGTGTGTCTGAGAGCCCGATCCCCATCTGGCCCGAGGCGTGCAGATGCTCTGTCATGACCTCGACGATCACGACGCTACTTGCCACGACCGTGGATGAACCTCTCGCGCGGCTGGTGGCTTTCGAGCCCACCTCGTTTCCGGTATTGAGCGTCTACCTGAACACTCAGCCGGATCAGCACGGACGGACCCCCGACGCGGCGCCTTATCTTCATCGCGAATTCAAAGCTCTCGCGAGGACCTGGGCGCCGAGTTCGCCGGAACGGGAAAGTTTCGACCGGGACGTGGAGCGAATTGTTTCCTACGCCACCGACAAGGTCGATCCTGCGGCAAACGGGGTCGCCATTTTCGCGTGTTGGGGCGCGGAAGAATTCTTCGAGGCAATCCAGTTAACGACCCCTGTCAGCGAGAACCGCGTCTACGCCTACAACCAACCTCATCTGTATCATCTCGCCCGTCTCGATGAGCAATACCCACGGTATGCAGCGGTGCTTACGGATACAAACACGGCGCGGATCTTCATCTTCGGGCTTGGCCAAGTCATCGACGCCGAGGAGGTAAAAGGCAAGAAGGTTCATCGGGTGAAGGTGGGCGGGTGGTCGCAGTCCCGTTACCAGCGGCGGGCGGTGAACGCGCATCAGGAGCACGCCAAAGAAGTCGTCGAGCGCCTGAGTCAGATTGTCCGTGAAGACAAAATAAGTCACATCATCCTCGCCGGAGACCAGGTTGTGATTCCCCTTCTTCAAGAACAACTGCCTCAAGAAATGGTCTCTATGGTGGAGGTAATGAAACTGGATCTTCATGCTTCCGAGCAGGACGTGCTGACCGCCACTCTCGCGAAGCTACAAGAGCAGGAAGCCATAACTGCCGCGGAAAAGGTCGACCGGCTGATGCAGCAAAATCGTGCTCGCGGGTTGGCCGTGGTGGGGCCGCAGGAGACGCTCGAAGCCCTGACCAACGGACAAGTCGAAGAATTGCTCATCAGCGGCGGGTTCGAGGAGACTCATCCCCAGCCGGAGGAAGTGCAAGCCATCCTCGCGCCGGAGATCCCCGATTCAGAGGGAGGATTGCAGAGCGAAGAACCCAGGCAGGCGTCCGTGCCCGATCTACTGGTGACGAAGGCCAAGCAAACCGGCGCGACTGTGACGTTTATTGAAGACGGGGCTTTGCTCGAATCGGTCGGTGGAGTCGGTGCTTTCCTGCGGTGGCGGCAGTAAATGGCTATTGGTTTGCTAAACGTATAGCATGTCCAAGATCAATGAAGCTAGCCGCGAACATATCGCCGACGAGAACTTCGCTTTCCCCAAGGAGCGCAAAGAACCCATTCATGACGCTGCTCACGTGCGCAACGCGATCGCGCGTTTCAAGCAGGTGCAAGGGGTGAGCGATGCGGAACGCGATGCCGCCTGGAAACGCATCAAATCCGCCGCGAAGAAACACAACGTCGAGCTGAATGAGAACGACTGGCGCGAACTTAGCTGAGTCTACTAATCTCGGATGCGCACCACTTCGCGATGAGAGACTGCAAGGCGGCCGGCCATGGGTACGTCTTTGAGGGCCAGGAGCGTTCGCCGTATCTGTTCGCAGATTGCACTCTCGGTCGGCGGATGAATCTTTAGGCGAATGACGCCCGGCGTGCCGGCCGGTGGAAACCGCAGGATGTTTGCGAAATCGGCATCTAGCGTTACGAGAACTCTGCCGCTTTCAATTGCGAAGGCCCTAATTTTCTCGTCTGGCGCCCCTGACAGGCCCACCTCGGTGACCGCCACCGCATCGTGGCCCTGCTCACGGAGGCGGGCTGCCTGATGCGGGGAAAGGTTCTCGTCTAGGAGAAACGTCACGAAGCGAGGACAGTTTCCTTCATGGCCAGACTCGCGGCATATCGCAGAGCGGCGGTGATGTGGTTTTTCGTGAGCTGGGGATAGGACGCAAGGATCTGCTCATAGGTCTCCTCGGCGCCCAGCTTTTCAAGGATCAGATAAACAGGAATTCTTGTTCCCTTGAAACACGGCTTGCCCATCATCACATCCGGGCGGATTTCGATGTCTCCGGGCAAGTCCATACTCCTCCACTCTACCGCTAAACCCGTGGATTCGCCTCTGGATGGCGCGCTAGGTCTTAGTTGATCAAGGAACGTCGGCGCATGCAAAACGCCCCGCCGTTTCCAGCGGGGCGTCTGACTGCGCAAGCCCGATTTATCGGGTACAAGTTGATTCTAGCGGATGGCAGAGCCGGAATTTGCCAACTTATGCGGTTGCGGCCTTGGGGTTGCCAGAGCTTTCCGTGCCGGCGCCTGCGCCCGACGGTTTGGCGCCTGGCAGTTCGAGCTTTTCGCGGAGCCGCAGTTCGAGGCGTTTCGAAAGGGCCTGGTTGCCGCGGAGGGTCTGGCGGGCGCTATCGCGGCCTTGGCCGATACGTTCCCCTTCCAAGCTGTACCAGGAGCCGCTCTTTTCTACCAGCCCTTGCAGCACTCCGCAATCGAGCAAGTCGCCTTCGTGTGAAATGCCTTGCCCATAAAGCACATCTACTTCGGCTTCGCGAAATGGCGCAGCGACCTTGTTCTTGACGATCTTGACCTTGGTCCTGTTCCCGATCACTTTTTCGCCATCCTTGATGGCGGTCGAGCGGCGAATTTCAATTCGAACGGAAGCAAAGAACTTCAACGCGCGGCCGCCGGTAGTGGTTTCCGGATTGCCGAACACCACGCCGATTTTCTCGCGAATCTGATTGATGAAAACCAGACAGGTGTTTGTGCGGGAGACCGCCGCAGTCAGTTTGCGCATGGCCTGCGACATCATCCGGGCGTGCAGGCCCATGTGACTGTCGCCCATCTCACCCTCGATCTCCGCTTTGGGAGTCAGGGCCGCCACCGAGTCGACAACCACCACGTCCAGGGTTCCGGAAGCCACCAGCGCCTGTGTGATTTCGAGCGCCTGTTCGCCGTAGTCGGGCTGCGACACAATCAAGTGGTCTATATCGACGCCCAGTTGAGCGGCATAGGGGGCGTCGAGCGCGTGCTCGGCGTCAATGAAGGCGGCGGCGCCTCCCTCCCGCTGAGCCTCTGCAATCACATGCAGCGCGAGGGTCGTCTTGCCTGACGACTCGGGCCCGAAGACTTCCACAACCCGCCCGCGCGGGAACCCTCCGACGCCGAGCGCCGCGTCGATCGAAATCGATCCGGTGGGAATCACCGTAACCGGGACGGCGGCCCGCGATCCTAACATCAGCACGGATCCCTTGCCGAACTGCTTGTCCATCTGAATGAGCGTGTTCAGTATCTGGCGCTGGCGATCGTCCACGATTACTCCACAGGAAGCTAGCTGCTGCCAGAACTGAAGTGGCAGCTCGAAGGCGAAGCTCTCTTGTCGCGACCCGATTTGCTCGCTTGCCGCTCATGTCGCCGAGCGTGGTCACGAAACTCTAAAATTTCCGCTCATAGGACAACTCCAATTGAAACAGCGTGTTACCGGAGCCCTGCCATTCCAGCCGGTCGAGGGCCGCCGAGGGCGGATGGTTGACTGAAGTCGCCCAAAGCAGTGGCAATTTCCGAAATGAGGCGACATGTTGAAGTTACGCCATCTCTTAATGCTTTCCATCCTTTGCACCTTGACGCTGGCGAGCAAAGGAATGGGGCAGTCGTTGACGCTGGTTCAGGACACCGTGGAGAATCCAGATGGATCCGATTTCAACGGGACCCTGACGCTGACCTGGGTTGGCGGAACAGGCTCAGCGTTTACGCCGACATCGGCCACCGCAAGCGTGATCTCGGGTGTGTTCTCGGTGCTGCTGCAGCCAACCACCGGAGTAACGCCCTGCGCCTACTATTTGGTGACGTTCGTCAGTTCGAGCGGAGACACCTCCTACACTCTACAGTGGTTTGTTCCCCCCAGCTCACAGCCTCTGACAATTGCTGAGGTATCGACCGCAAATTCAGCCTGTGGATCTTTGTCGCCGCCCCCTGCTAACCCAGCGGGCGGCATCCCACCGGCGCTGACCGTGACTTCGAGCCTGACCTTTACGACGCAGACCGTGGGAACCACGAGTGCCTCGCAAGGCGCGGTGCTGACCAGCACCGGCGCGGACGCGGCGAGCTTCACCGGCTTCTCGATTGCCGGCACAAACCCCGGCGACTTCGCCATCAGCAGCAATACGTGCGGGACTTCATTGACTCACGGAAACTCTTGCACCGTTTACGTTACTTTCACGCCGGCTGCGGCTGGCGCGCGCTCCGCGCAGCTTCAAATTGCCGACAACGTCTCCGGGAGCCCACAGATTGTGCAGCTTTCCGGTACGGGCCAGGCGGGCCTGACCATTACTCCGAGCCTCACATTTGCCGCGGAAACAGTGGCCTCGACGAGCGCGGCCCAAACCGTGACCATTCAAAACCCGAGTGCAACGGCATTCTCATTCAGCGGCTTCACGCTGACGGGAGCGAACCCGTCCGATTACGCAATCAGCGCGAACACCTGCGGCGCCAGTGTCGCCGCCACTTCCACTTGCGCAGTCGGCGTGACGTTCACTCCAACCGGCCCCGGCATCCGAACGGCCTCGTTACAAATCACCGATAGCGCTCCGGGCAGCCCCCAGGCGGTCAGCATCACAGGCACCGGTTTGGGCAGCTCACTGACAGTCACCAGCAGCCTGGCGTTCCCGCCAACGGGCATGTCGACAACCAGCACGCCGATAGCTGTTTCCATCCAGAACACGGGCGGCGCGCCAGTCACGTTTTCGAGTATTGCCTTAGGCGGAACGAACCCCGGCGACTTCGCAATCAGCGGCAATACTTGTGGCGCGGCAGTGACAGCGGGCGCCTCGTGTCAATTCAACGTCGCGTTCTCTCCGCAGGCGATTGGCAGCCGGGCGGCGTCGATAACGATCACCGACAATGGCACAAACAGTCCGCAGGCTGTAACGCTGACCGGCACGGGCGCGACTACGACGCTTGGCTTGCCTTCCAGCGTTACGTTCGGCGCACAGTACATCGGCACAACCAGCACGGCGCAACAAGTCAGCCTGCAGAACACCGGCAGCGTCGCGGCCGTTCTAAACACGTTCAGCCTCAGCGGCACGAACGCTGGAGATTTTGCAATCAGCGCGAATACCTGCGCTACAACGCTAGCGGGCGGAGCGTCGTGCCAGGTCAGCATTACGTTTTCTCCAACGGCGAGTGGCACTCGAAGCGTTTCGCTGCAAGTATCCGATAGCGCTTCAAACAGCCCGCAGGCGGCGCCCATTTCAGGCACGGGTTTAGCGGCGGCCTTGACCGTCACGCCTTCCATCGCATTCGGCGCGCAAGGCGTTGGAGTGGCCAGCTCCACGCAGGCTGTACTCGTTCAAAATTCGGGAGGCCTTGCGATCACTTTGGCTGGCTTGTCGCTGGCGGGCGCCAACCCAAGCAGCTTCTCAATTTCATCAACTACCTGCGGAGCGAGCCTGGCCGCGGCAACCTCCTGCCAAGTGGAAGTCAAGTTTCAGCCAGCGTCGGCCGGAGCCTTCGCTGCAAGCCTCCAAATAGGAAACAGCGGCTCTCCCAATCCGGTAATCAGCTCGCTCTCGGGAACAGGTGTAGGGGTCTCTCTTACGGTTACGCCGCAACTCATTTTCGCCGCGCAAAACCTTAGCTCAACCAGCGCATCCCAGGCCGTGACAGTGCAGAACGCAGGCACTGCCGCGGCGGGCCTGACCACTTTCACCATCACCGGCACAAATGCAAGTGACTTTGCGATCAGCTCGAATACCTGCGGGGCGACTCTGCAAGCCGCTGCCTCCTGCCAAATCAATGTGACTTTTACGCCTCAGGCGACGGGGTCCAGGAGCGCCACGCTGCAGATCACCGACACGGGCACCAACAGCCCACAGACGGTAGCCCTGAACGGGACTGGTCTGGGCGCACAGCTCACATTTACGCCGGCTCTGGGATTCGGAACGCTGACACTAGGCGCCACCAGCACGCTAGCCGTGAATATCCAGAGCACCGGCGGGTTGCCAGTGACGCTGAGCGGCTATTCGATAGCTGGGGCAAATCCCGGTGATTTCATCGTCAGCTCGACAAACTGCCCCTCGAGCCTCACGGTCGGCTCGAGTTGTCAGGTGAATATTGTGTTTACGCCGGTAGCTACGGAGGGTCGCGCGGCGATCCTGCAGATCGCAAACAGCACTTCGGTCAACCCAGTCAGTGTTCCCTTAACCGGCACTGGCTCCGTTACCCTGCCGCTTCAGATCAGCCAGGTGGTAGGTCTTGCGGCCTCGCTCGCTGCGTGTACGGGAAACATAGTCAGCGTCACCTTCGTCGACGACGAGACCCCCGGCGGCGCGATGAATGGCGTCAACTCCGCATTTACGCTGGCGCAGGCTCCTAGTCCCGGGACGAGCCTGGCGATCTTCCGCAACGGCATCCTGCAACAGGCGACCAACGATTACACACTCAACGGCTCGGCCGTAACCTTTACGAATATCCCGCTGCCGAACGATGTGTTGCTGGCGTTCTATCGCGTGAATGGCCCAGCGCAGGTAATATACTTTTCCGACGGCGAGACGCCTATGGGATTGGTTAATGGCTTCAACACGTCATTCACGCTGGTGAATACGCCGAATGGCGGACTTCGCGTCTACAAGAACGGCGTTCTTCTCAACGCAGGCGTCGACTATACCGCCACGGGCGCCACACTGACTTTCACCAACAGCGCAATCCCCAATCCGGCGGATACGCTGCTGGCGTTTTATCGCTACTAGCGCCAAGTTGAAGAAGTTGGCATCCGCTCCCTCGCGCTACGCGAACTACGGTCGCGGTTCAGAGACGGCACTGCTGGCGCAATTTGCCGACAGCACTGAACCGCGCGCGTCAGCAGGCGGACAGCCTAGCCACGCACGCTGGCGGCGGGTATTTTGCGAACGAGATCTTCCATCTGTTCGCGGCTTTCCGATCCGATGGTGAAGCAATCGAGCACATCGTGGGCCAAGGCATACTGCAGCGATTCGTCCACTTTGTTTCGCAATTTGCCCGCTCCCAGGATCTTCATGCCGATGACGCCCTTGCCTTTTGCTTTCATTTCCTTCAGTACGCCATGCACCGTGGCCGGGTCGGCATCCATCGCTATTTGGGCCGCGTTGAATCTGGCGAGATCCACCTCCACCCAGGGCGAATTCGCCGCGGTCTTGAGTGCCTCCAAGACATGACAAGAGGTGCCCTTTGTGCGCACGATTCCTTTCGCCTGGGCCTCCTCGATCACGTGCATCGCGCCTGCTTTCCGGCGGTCCCAATCCCCATCCAGCATGCAGTGCAGGAGGAGAATGTCGATATAGTCGGTGTTCAGTTCGCGGCGGAAGCGGTCCAGGTCGTCGCGCATCTCCTGTTCGTTCGAGGCATGGGTTTTGGTGAGAATCGCCACTTTTTCTCGCGGGACGCTCTTCAGGGCTTCGCGCAGATGTGGATGCGTGCCGTACTGATCGGCAGAATCCCACAGCGTGATGCCATTGTCGTAGGCGGCGCGATAGAGATCGGCCAAGCCATGCAGCCCCAACTTGCGCGTCTGATTGGAGCTTCCGCCCACGCCATTGGTTCCCGAACCCTGAGCCAGCCGGCTAACCGGAATCTTCTTAGGGCCGAGCAGGACCCGGTCCGAAGCGGCCTTCTTTTCGAGACCGGCAAAAAGATGGTAGGGAAACGCGTCAAGAGCGACCGCAGTACCTAAAGTTCGCTTCAGGAAAGACCGACGATGCATACAGGCTCCTCTCTTTGGCTAGTTAGCATATTAGCTTGCATTAAGGTCCAAGTCTTGTGTTTGCGTCGGGTTTTCATAACAAACCCAGCGTGGAGCAGTCGCGGCACTTCTCGAGTACGCCGGTTTCGGGCTGGATCAGATTGCAATTGTTAGGTTTAGAAGGCAGTGCAGCGGAAAGCGGACAAATTCGAGTTTGCCGGTCCGATCTTGGGCGAGCGGCCGGTGGAATAGATTAAGGATTCTTTACCTCGGATGGGCTGATTGCGAGCGTCCTCTCGTTGTGTGCAGCATCCATCGAATGGTTGAATAGTTGGGTTGGAAGGTAGCATCTCAAAGGTGAGCGTGGAAGGCCTAGTATGAGTCCAGGTATGCCCGTCCGGGTGAGTTCTGATACCATGGGGCATCCACACTGCAAATTCGGAGATGCCTCATTGAAGGCGCTCTCCGGTAGGCTTGGAGTAAAGGTATTGAAATCAATAGCGATTGCTTTGTTTCTGGGAGTCTGTACTAGCGGGGTTGGGGCCTGGGCTGCCGACGACGACATGCTTGGGGAGAGTTCAGAAACCTCGGCCATCATCCAGAGCTATCTCAGCGCAACGCAAGCCCGCCAATCCTCCCTGCAGGGCGTGTCGATGGAAGTCGATATAGACGCCTCCGTGCCGCATTTGCAGAAGTACGGCAAACTGCACGCACTGCGAAATATCTCTAAGTTGGGCAAGATCACGTACAAGGTTCTCGGGTTTCAGGGCGACAGCACCGTCAAGCAGGAAGTCATTTCCCGTTACCTCGATGCCGAGCAGGAGTCTCAAACCTACAAAGGTATAGCCATCACGCCGGCGAACTACAAATTCAAGTTCAAAGGCAGACAGAAGCTCAGCGCCGACGCAGGTTGGGTTTACGTTTTTGCCCTGTCGCCGCGCAAGAAGGCGCCCGGGTTGTTCAAAGGAGAAATGTGGCTGGACGAGGCGACATTCCTGCCCGTATTTGAAAAGGGCCGCTTGGTGAAGAATCCCAGTATCTTCTTCAAACACGTCGATTTCGAGAGAGCTTATAAGATCGACAACGGCATCGCGGTCCCCCAGAGCATGTCCAGCGTGATCGATTGCCGCATGGTGGGCAAAGTGCAGCTTAACATCAACTACACCAATTTTGAGGCCGAGTCGCAGGTTGCCGGGGATGAGTTCCTCCTGAACACCTCTCTTCACTAACGCGCTGATTTTGAACGACTAACCTGCCGAATAGCAGGGTGCGCTTCGCCCGCCTCTGGGCGCCATTCGGATTCTCCTGGATACCGCCTGGCCTGCCCCGGTTGTGGGGAGCAAATAAACCCGTTACCCTAAAGGGAGTTCATGAGAACGCTTTTTCTAAATCCGCCTTCTTTCGAAGGCTTTGACGGCGGCGCCGGTTCGCGCTGGCCAGCCTCGCGCGAGATTGAATCCTACTGGTATCCGGTTTGGCTTTGCTACCCGGCGGCAATGATTCCCGGCAGCAAGGTGGTGGACGCCCCACCCCACAAGATTTCCATCGAACAGACGGTGGCGATGGCGCCGGATTTCGAACTGCTCGTGCTGTTTACGTCCACTCCCGGCTTTCACGTGGATATCAAGATTGCCGAGATGATGAAGGATTCGAACCCGAGCCTGAAAGTGGCTTTCGTCGGCCCTCCGGTGACAGTGGAACCGGAAAAATGCCTGAGCGCTTCCACGGCGATCGATTTCGTGGTGAAACGGGAATTCGACTATCAGATTCGCGACTATGCCCTCGGCAAGCCTCTTGAGGAGATTCCTGGCGTCGTTTTCCGCAAGAACGGCTCCTTCCAGCACAATCCGGAAGCGCCCGTTATCGAGAACCTGGATGAGCTTCCGTGGGTGACTAAGGTCTATAAAACGGATCTCGATTTCCGCCGGTACAACGTTCCGTTTCTGCTTAACCCCTACATCGCCTTTTACACGTCGCGCGGGTGTCCGGCGATGTGCACCTTCTGTTTGTGGCCTCAGACTCACTCGGGCCATCGCTGGCGGCTACGCTCTTCCGACGACATCGTCAACGAATGCCGTTGGGCCCTGGAGAACTTTCCCGGCCTCAAGGAAATCTTCTTCGACGATGATACTTTCAACTACCAAAAGGCGCGCACGATCGAGCTGTGCGGGAAGCTGAAGCAGTTGAACTTCACCTGGAGCTGCACTTCGCGGGTCACCACCGACTACGAGACGCTGAAGGCCATGAAAGAGGCGGGCGCGCGGCTCCTCATCGTTGGGTACGAATCGGGCGATCAGCAGATCCTCAAGAACATCAAAAAAGGCGCCACAATCGACATGGCGCGGCGTTTCACGGCTAATTGCAAGAAGCTGGGCCTGACCATTCATGGCGACTTCATCGTTGGCCTGCCGGGGGAAACTCGCGAATCGATCCGGAAAACCATCGACTTTGCGAAGGAGCTGGACGTCGAGACCATTCAGGTGTCGATTGCCCATCCGTATCCGGGCACGGAATTTTACGAACACGCGAAGAAGAATAACCTGATCACGATCGACTCGATGACTGACGAAAGTGGGCACCAACTGCCCAACGTGATTTATCCGGGGCTTGATCGCGGCGAACTGGTGGATTCCGTCGAGCGGTTTTACGGCGAATATTATTTCCGCCCGAAAGTAGCGTTCCGCCTGGTCCGCAAGGCGATATTCAATAACGCTGAGCGTAAGCGCTTGTACAAAGAAGCGCGCGAGTATCTGGCCCTGAGGTCTAAACGCAAGCGGTTTGTGAAAGAGCAGAAACAGCAACCCGTGCTAACCACCAGCGCCGGAGACTAGCGCGGGGCCAAGAAACAAAGCTTGCCAGCGCCCAACAGTCCAGAGGCCGCGAAGTGCGGCGCCAGACACGACACCAGCTGCACGGACTTATCCGTGGCGAGCGAGTGTGTTGTGCGCGAGTTGCATGCCAACTCAGAGCCACCTCTTAGGCCCGCTCAGTGCCGTACGCACTCGCAGACTTTGTTGCTGACGTGCGCCGTCATCACGCTGAATGCGTTCGGCAACCTTGCTCTTGCCTCCGGCATGAAGCATCGCGAATTGCTGGGCTTCAACCCGCTTGGCTATCTCAGTGCGCTGTTTGATCCGTTGGTGGCTGCGGGAGTGGGCTTGCTTATTCTGTGGCTACTGACGCGTATGGCCCTGATGAGCTGGGCCGATCTCAGTTTCGTGGCGCCGATAACGGCCGCGGGCTACGTGCTTTCCGCCATACTCGGACGCGTCTTTCTCAGCGAACAGGTGAGCCTCGAGCAATGGCTGGGAATGGCGCTCATCCTGGCCGGATCGGGCCTGGTGGGGACCACTGCACACAAGACGCCCGCGCCGCCGCTCGAGCAAGTGAGTATGCCGCTTGCCGGACAGGGCGGTGAGCGACCGATATGACGTGGATATTGCTATCGATCGTCGTATGCGCGACCGTGCTCGCGGACCTGCTGCAAAGCCGCGAAATGAAGCGCGCCGGCGAACAGGACGTCAGCACTCGCGGCCTGGCGCGCCTGCTTCGCATGATCGCGATGCGCGCGCCGCTTGGGCTGGCAATTCTTTGCATGGCGATTTCATTTTTTGCGTTTATGGCGCTCGTCCAGCGCGCGCCCATCAGCTTGGTTGTCCCTGCTTCGGCTCTCCAGTTTGTCGTCGAGACACTGCTGGCGAAGTTCCTGTTGCGTGAGCACCTGGGAAACCGGCGGATGGCCGGCGTCTTGCTGGTTGCCGGCGGCGTAATACTATTAGCGAAATGAATCTGTGGCGGCCGATTCCCGCGGAAGGTCCTGCGACATCGTGAGATTCCTTCCGCTGCTGTTTCTCCCGGCTGCGATATACCAACTCATGGCGATAGCCGCGGGCCTGTTGCAGCTGCTACGGCGGGCTCCACGGTCGAATTTCCTGCCCGGCGTTTCCGTTCTCAAGCCGATTCACGGCCTGGACCCTGACACCCCTGAAGCGTTCCGATCTCAAGCCGCTCAGGATTACCCGCGCTTTGAACTGCTTTTCGGAGCGAAGGAAGCCGACGACCCCGCGATCGCGGAAATCGCGCGTCTTAAGACCGAGTTCCCGAACGCGCATATCCGGCTGCTGGTCGGCGGCGACGAGGGGCGCAACGGCAAAGTCGGGCTACTCAGAATGCTGGCGCGCCACGCGCGGCATCCTATCTGGGTAGTGAACGACAGCGACATCCGCGTGTCACCGGGCTACTTAAGGGAAGTCGTCGCGCCACTCGAGCGAAGCTCAGCAGGGTTAGTCACCTGCTTATACAGGCCGAAGCCTCATAGCCTGCCAGCGGCCTGGGAGGCGTTGGGCATCGCAACCGACTTCATGCCGAGCACGCTGGTTGCTCCGATGGTAGGTGTTCGTGAGTTTGGGCTGGGCTCCACGCTGGCTTTCCGGGCGACCGATCTTGCGGCGGCCGGCGGCTTCGGCGCAATCGCCGATTACCTCGCGGATGATTACCAACTCGGGCGCCGCGTCGCGAAACTGGGGAAACCGGCGGTGTTGTCGACTTATGTTGTGGAGACTTCGCTCGGCGACGACACCTGGGAGGGCGTCTGGAACCATCAACTGCGTTGGGCGCGCACGATACGGCTTTCCAAAGGTAAGCCGTATGCCGGCTTGCCGATCACGCATGCGGGTTTATGGGCGTGTTTCGCGCTGGCAGCCGGCTGGGCGTGGGCGCCGCCGGTTATCTGGATTGCGCCAATACTGGTGGCTCTCCGCTTTCTCTCGGCCTTGATCACGGGATGGCTAGTGTTACGCAGTCCCGTCGCCCTTGCCGGCTTCGCGTTGACGCCGATTTGGGATTTGTTTGGCTTCGCTGTCTGGATGGCAAGCTATCTGTCGAATAGAGTGGAATGGCGCGGCCGAACCTTTGAGATTGGCTCGGACGGACGCATTCTCAGCCCGGAAATCACCCCCATTGAAAGCCGCTTGGACTAGCAAGGCATTGTAGAGACGCCTACTCGCTTATCTGGTCAGTGACTCGGTTAACCCTTCACCAGTATGACGCTGGCGTCATCGCGCAGACCCGAACCGTCGGCGAACGAGCGCACGTCATTGAGAAGGCTCTCGGCGGAGGCGTCGGTTTGCAAAAAATGTTCCTGAAGACGCACCGGCCCGTACTCTTCGTCGGTTTGATTTTCCGCCTCGGTAATGCCGTCGCTGTAAAACACCAGGCGAGAACCGATGGGAAGCTTCACTTCCACCTCCGAGAAATCGCCGGGTCCCAGTCCGAGGGGTATTCCTCGCTCGACGTCGAGGAACTGGGCTGAAGTGCCCGTGATCAGGAGCGGCTGCAGGTGACCGGCATTTGCGAAGGTGAGAGTCCGCTTAGCAGGATCGAGCACGCCATACACCATGGTCACAAAGCGGCCGGCGGGAAAGTCCTCGACAAGAAGGCGATTCAGCTTCGCCAGCACTTGACCCGGAGTGCAGGCGGCCCCGACCAGGGATCGCAAAATGCCGCGAGTGGCGGACATGAGCAGCGCGGCAGCGGCTCCCTTGCCGGAAACATCGGCCAGCACCAGTCCCCAACGGCCTTTGTCGATGGGAATGAAATCGTACCAGTCGCCGCCTACGGCGCCCACGGGAATGGAAAGCCCGGACACGGTGAAACCAGGAATGGAGGGAGAGGTCTTCGGGAGAAGCGCTTGTTGGATGACGCGCGCCTCCTGAGCCTCACCACTCAGTTGCTCCCTCTGCCGCTGCACCTGTTGAAATCGGCGGGCGTTGTGGACGGCCACGGCGACGTCGCTGCACAGGGCTTGCAGCAGCCGCAGTTGGCAGGGGCTAAAGGCATTCAATTCGTCGTGGGAGGCGGTGAATACTCCCACCAACTGCCTTTCTACATGGAGGGGAATGGCAACTTCCGAGAGGGTGGATTCTTCACAGCCAATGTAATA
>Ga0181525_10000087_pt1 | contig 81975 bp, 64 predicted proteins | sample PEATcosm2014_Bin_48_FD_121100 | JGI IMG/M metagenome (GOLD analysis project Ga0181525, IMG submission 121100) | Peatland microbial communities from MTU Mesocosm Facility, Houghton, MI, USA - PEATcosm2014_Bin06_10_metaG | ecosystem: Environmental > Terrestrial > Soil > Wetlands > Peat | place...
CTGGTGGAGATCGCCGAAGAGGCAGGCTTGCCTAAGGGAGTATGGAACCTGGTCAATGGTTTCGGCGAAGAAGCCGGAAAGGCGCTGACCGAGCATCCGGAGATCAAGGCAATTGCATTCGTCGGCGAGACGCGCACCGGGGCTATGATCATGCAGCAGGGCGCGGCGACGCTGAAGCGCGTACACTTCGAGTTGGGCGGAAAAAATCCCGTGATCGTTTTTGCCGACGCCGATCTGGAGCGGGCGGCTGATGCCGTGGCGTTTATGATCTACTCGCTCAACGGCGAGCGATGTACTTCTTCCAGCCGCTTGCTGGTGGACGCGTCTATCCATGACTCGTTCACCGCGAGGGTCGCCGCGAAGGCCCAAGCGATTAAGATCGGCCATCCGCTCGATCCCGAAACGGTGGTTGGCCCGCTGATTCATCCCACCCACGAGAAAAAGGTTCTGGAGTATTTCGAGCTTGCGAAAATGGAAGGCGCAACCATTGCCGCAGGGGGCGCCAAGGCCGAAGGGCCAGGAGGCGGCTGCTACGTGCAGCCAACCCTCTTCGTGAATGCCTCAAACGCGATGCGCATCGCGCAGGAAGAGATTTTTGGTCCCGTATTGACTGCGATTCCCTTTCGCGATGAGCGAGAAGCTTTGTCGCTTGCCAACGGCGTCCGGTATGGCCTGGCCGCTTATGTTTGGACCAGCGACGTGACGCGCGCATTCCATTTCAGTTCGGCGCTGGATGCGGGAATGATCTGGGTGAACTCGGAGAATGTCCGGCATCTTCCGACGCCGTTCGGGGGCATGAAAGCCTCCGGAATCGGCCGGGACGGCGGTGACTGGTCGTTCGAGTTTTACATGGAAACCAAGAACATTGCGTTTGCTACCGCGGCGCACGCGATTCCGAAGCTCGGCGCCTAAAGGAGGGATCAGCATGCCCGTGCCGAAGCCAAATCTCTATCCGCCTTTCAACATCGTGCGGGCGAGCCACGTGGAATTCGTGGTGAAAGACCTGGATGCTTCACGGGCGTTCTACGCGGATACGCTCGGCCTTCAAGTCACCGGTGAATCCCGCGAGCACATTTGCTTGCGCGGCCTCGAGGAACGCGGCCATCATTGCATCACGCTGCGGAAAGGCCGCGAGGCGGCCACCGGGCCGCTGTTCTTTAAGGTCTTTGACGATTCCGATCTCGACAAAATCAAGTCGATTTTCGAGGCCAAGGGTTTGGCGGCACAGTGGATCGAACAACCCCACCAGGGGCGTACGCTGCGTACCGCCGATCCGCAAGGCATGCCGCTCGGATTTTATGCCCGCATGGACCGGCTTCCACCCATGCATCAGAACTACGCGTCCTATCGCGGCGCGCGGCCGCTGCGCATCGATCATTTCAACTGCTTTTCCGCCGATGTCGATGAGGCCGCATCCTTTTACAGCGAGTTGGGCTTCCGCGTGACGGAATACACCGAAGACCAGGAATCAGGTTTATTGTGGGCGGTATGGTTGCATCGTAAAGGCGGCGTTCACGACATCGCGTTTACCAATGGCGCTGGTCCGCGGCTGCACCATATCGCCCTGTGGGTACAGTCGCCGCTTCACATCATCGACCTTCTGGACGTCATGTCCACGTCAGGCTACTTGGGTAACATCGAGCGCGGCCCGGGCCGGCACGGGATCTCGAATGCGTTCTTTCTATACCTTCGCGACCCTGACGGCCATCGAGTGGAGCTTTACTGCTGCGACTATCAGACGGTAGACCCCGATCACGAGCCGATCAAGTGGGACCTGAAAGATCCGCAGCGCCAGACACTGTGGGGCGCCCCCGCTCCGCGCTCCTGGTTTGAGGAGGGCAGCGCGTTTGAAGGAACACCCGTGCGCGAGCCCAAACTCAAAGCACAGCCGATCATAGCGCCTTAGCGGCGCAACCTCTTTTCCGTGCCTCTGCTTCGCGAGCGACGGTCGCGCCTCGGCGCAGGCCGCTGACAGCACTGAACCGCACGCGTCAGCAAGCGGACAGGATTCGGACGATCGTACTCTTCCGCTGACCCGCTGTTCGAACTTACTCTCCGGTCAGGGCTTCCCTTCCGGCTTGGGCTTATTCTCCGGCTTGGGCTGACCCTGCGGCTTGGGCTGACCCTGCGGCTTCAGCTGGCCCTGTGGCTTGGGCTCGCTCTGCGGTTTTAACTGTCCCTGCGGTTTGGGCGGACCCTGCGGCTTGAAGGCCGGCTGCGGGTTGTGGCCTTCACCAGCCGGCTGCTTCGGCGCCACAGCACGATGCTCCTCGACCTTCGGCGGTCCTCCACCGCTTGGCTTTGCCGCAACTGCCGCGGGTTTGGGGGCTCCGGCCCCTACCGCCGGTCTGCTCGGACCCGCTTCCTTGGCGGCGACCACTCCCCTGCCGCTAAACACCCCTGGCCTGGGGCTCGCAGCGATTGCCGGCCTCCCGCCGTTCACTGTCGCCAGCAGTGAGCGATTAGTGCTGGCAAGGTGTATGTGCTGTGTCTGTGCCGGTGTGAGCTGGGTATGCCGCTCCCGGGCTGCAACCGCTTCCGCGGCAGTCGGGCGCACGCTTAGGCCGCCAGGGCCGCCGTTGTAACTCACGTTGGTTACTGTTCGGTTGATGACTACGGTCTTGTTATAAACATTGGTGATGTTCACGCCGGTGACGTTCGACACCGAGCGGTTGTAAAAGAAGGCCCCGCCGCGCCACTCTCCGCCCTCGAACCCGACGCCTCCATAGCCGAAGCCATAGTTGACGCCGCCATAAAAGCCGACATGCGGCCCCCAGTAGCCTTCGTTCCATGCAAATATTCCGTTGTTCCAACCCCAATAGCCCGGAGTCCAAAGCAGGCCCACCGTGGGAGGCTCAACCCAGGTTCCGGGAACCCAGAAGTAGCCCTGTGGACCATAGGCCCAATAACCGGGCGTCCAAATGTAGCCTGGGGCAGGCAGAACCGGCTGCACGTAAACGGGCAGCGCCGGCGGGCCAATGCGAATCGAAATACCGACACTTATCTGTGCACGGGATGCGACTGGCGCAGCCAAAAGCACCAGCCCGAGCCCCATCAATTTGATCGATCGGAGAATGTGTGTCTTCACGCCCTTACCTCCTCGTGGAAATCTCCCTGCTTCGGCTCCGGCCGGGCCCCATGCATACCTCGACTCGCGCCTTCAATGGAAACTTCCATTTCCAGATTTGAGTTTAAAGGATGATCTTCAAAGCCACAAACAATTATGCGGTAATCCCCGTGGCACCCACCTCAGGCGTTCGGCGCCTGAAGAGCCGAGCGTGAGGGTGTTTGAGAACTCAGCTCACGTGAAGGCGAACAAAAGGCGTTTTCTGCGAAACGAAGGGCCGAGCTGCCGATCCGATCCGAGACCGCTAGCCGAGACGCGACTGTGAAGGAGGGTTTCTTAATCGAAGGCCCCGCGCCGAGTCACCCCACCGCACCACTCGGACACCGCACTTACTCGCGGCGCCTTCTTCGAGATACTCGGCTGGCTTAAGGCAAACCAGTATTTATCCGCTTTTTGGACACAAACCGCCGGAACCCAGGTTATAATCATCCCTCCCAGCAAAGAATTTAGGATCGCTTGCCATGGCAAGTACTCGACCGGCGCCAGACAGATCGGACGGTTCCATTACCGGCCTTCTTGGGCAATTAGGTCAAGGCAACCGTGAGGCCGAGGCGAGGCTCATCGCCCAGGTCTACGGAGAACTGCGGCGCCTGGCACGAAGGCATATGCGCAACGAGCGCGCCGGCCACACGCTGCAGCCGACCGCACTGGTGAACGAGGCTTACTTGAAGCTTCTGAAACAGACAATACCCTGGCGGAACCGGGCGCATTTCTTCGCCGTGGCTTCGCAGGTTATGCGCCAGATACTGGTGGATTACGCGCGGGCAAAGCGTTCACAAAAGCGCGGAGGAGACAAACTCCACGTGAGCCTCAGCGAGGAGATAGCTTCCCCTGAGGTTCACACCGTCGACGTACTCGAGCTGAATGAGTTACTCGAAGCCCTGGAAAAGCTCGATCCGAAGCTTTCGCGCCTTCTCGAACTCCATTACTTCGGCGGTCTGTCGTTTGAGGAAATTGGCTTCGTAATGGGCGTATCCTCAAAAACCGTGAAACGCTGGTGGGACAGGGCGCGTTCCTGGTTAAGAACACGGCGGGGACAATGAGGCCGGAAATCACTCGACAGACGCCTGGAAGGACGGATGCCCCAATTGAAGCTCGGCCAGAAACATTTGTGGTTCGTGTCCTTCCAGCCGGAGAAATTACGCTTCCTCATATGAGCGGACCCAACGGGCTCAGGAGACAAGTGTGCCGTAGCGCAATAACTGGTTGGTTTGCCCGCGGCTTTTTTAAGACATGCCGAGTGTTACAAAATCGGGAGCCGGGCCAATCCTAATGGATCTTACTCCCGAGCAATTCGCGCGTCTGGGCCAATATTTTGACGAAGCCGTGGATCTGCCCCAGCCTGACCGGGAAGCCGTGATTGAAAGGGTCCGACGCGACGAAGGCGGCGAGATGGCCGAAGAACTGGCACATATGTTAAGGGCTAGCGACGCGCCAACCGACACGATGGACCATCCGCTGGCGCGAGTCCCGCGGCCAGCCGAGCCGGAAGAGCCGCGCGCCTTTCGGGATGGCGAAGTAATTCTGGGTCGCTTTCGGATTGTGCGCAAATTGGGCGGAGGCGGGATGGGCGAAGTATACGAGGCATACGATCAGGAGCTCGGACCGGTGGCCTTGAAAACCATTCGACGCGACCTGGCCGGCAATCCCGAACTGATGGACCGCTTCAAAGAGGAAGTGAAAAACGGGCGGAAAGTAGGGGGGCCATACGTCTGCAAGATTTATGAGCTGTTCATGCTCCCAGGCGATGGGAGGCGCCGCGTCGCGGCCTTTCTGACGATGGAGCTGCTCGCGGGCGCGACTCTGGCCAGGCGCATTGATCGCGGAGCGCTGCCATGGAGCGAAGCGGAGCCAATCGCGATCAAGCTGTGCCAAGGCTTGGACGCAATTCACACAGCAAACTTGGTGCACCGCGACTTCAAGCCGGGGAACGTAATGCTGACGCGGCGGGGCGACGTTTTCCAGATCCGGGTTATGGATTTCGGGTTGGCCCTACAGCCCGAGGACTCTCCGAAGCTGACGCGGACGGGCGGCTTTGTTGGCACACCCCCATACATGGCCCCGGAGCAGTTTCCAAGAGGCGGGAAGGTGGTTACGCCGGCCACCGATGTCTACGCGCTAGGCGCGGTGTTGTATGAGATGGTGACAGGCAACCAAGCCTTCGATGGAGAAACGCCGGCGGAAATGAGGCTGAGGCCCCCAGCCGCATCTTCGATACAGCCAGGGGTGCCCCGCCACGTAGACTTGGTGATCGAAAAGTGCCTCGAACCCAAACCGGCGGATCGATATCAGACGGCGGCTGAAGTGGCGATGGCGCTGCAGGGGAGCCAGCCGGCCCCTAGGAGTATATGGCCTTTGCGGGTTAGCTGGCCGCCTTCGAGGCGTTCGATCCTGTATTGGGGTGCCGGAGCTGCGGTCGCCGGTACTGCCGCGACCCGGTTTTGGCCCGACTTTGATGCATGGAGGCACCCCCAACCCCCCCTTCCGGCGCAGCGACACGTCGCCACCATGATCTGGCCGAAGCTCGCGGACCCGCAAAGCGCCGCACTCGTAAGTGAGGTATTGGCCGCCATTTCTCGCGAACTGGCGCGAGCCGAAGCATATGACAGAGCGTTCCTGATTCTCGACGGCAACACGCCGTCCAAGAACTATGCTGCAGCCACGCCCGCGGAAGCGGCAGGCGTCCTAGGTGCCAACTTGGTATTGGCCGCGTCTGTGTTATCGGTCTCCAAAGCCCTGAGAGTCGCGCTCTCCGTGCTCGATCCCGTCACGTCAAGCGCGCTGCGACAAGAGACCGTAATCGGCAACCCCTCAATTCTCCCGCAACGAGCCGTCGAGACCGCGGCCCGGCTGCTCGGCGTGCGGCTTGACAACATTGCCACTAATGCGGACGACGACTTCTCGAACGTCTCGGCCTCGGCTCACCAACTTTTCCGTGACGCGCTGGAGCAAATGCGACGGCCGAACAATGAGGGACTTGACTCTGCGATAGAGAAGTATAAGGATGCGCTCGGCGAGGACCCGCGATTCGCGGCGGCTTATGCGGGGCTCGCCATCGCGTACGGGAGGCGGTTTGCGTTCTTCAGAAATCAATCCGACCTTGCCTTAGGCGCGGCGAACTCGCAGCTTGCACTCAGGTACGGGCCAGCCTCGAGCCGCGCGAAGTTCAGCCAGGCTCTCGTTAGACTCTACTCTGGCGACACGGAAGAGGCAATCCTGAGGTTCCAGAAGCTTCTGAAGGACGATCCAGGGAATGCAGAGGTCCTGATGTATGAGGCGCAGGCTCTCCACCTGATGAATCAGCCGGAGAAGGAAGAGCAGGTCTACCTTTACCTGCTTAGAGAACGCCCGAACTACTGGCCCGCTTACAACGACCTCGGCGTCATTTACCGGAACAGGGGAAACGAGCCAGCTTACAAGGAGGCTGTCAAGTATTTTCTTCAGGCAACCGACCTCGCCCCTCGCGCCGCAATACCCTGGGCAAACCTGGGCGACGTCTATTTGGAGCAAGGAAATATCGATGAAGCCCGCAAGGCCTTGCAGCGCGCTATCGAGAACCATCCTAACGCCCAGGCCTTCCTCGATTTAGGTGATATCGCCTACGCCGCGCACGACTATCGCGGGGCCCTGAAGTATTACGAAAACGCGAGACAAACCAACCCGAATTGGCATATGACCTGGCGGAACATCGGCGACTGCTATACCATGTTGCGCCAGCCTGAGCAGACCCTAAAGTGCTACCGGAAAGCTGCGGATCTCATAGCAGCAGATCTGCAAGTCGAACCGAGGTTAGGCCCGGGTTGGATGACCATGGCTTATTACTCGGCGAAGTTAGGAGATCGATCGGCGGCGATAAAGCAGTTAGCCGAGGCAGAAAAGCTCGGTGCACCTGACCTCGACTCGCAACTCCTGAAGGCGCAGATTCTCGTCCTGGTTGGCGAGAACGAAAAAGGAATCGTCCTGACTTTAGACCTATTGAACCGGGGCATATCGCGCGTGAAGGTCGATCTGGCAGTGGATTTGCAAAGCGTGCTCGGCGACCCGCGACTCCACGCCGCTTTGAAGCAGTCGAAATAAACCAAGTTAAGAGAGGATGGCACGAAACGTGAGCAAAGAAAAATGGCAGTGTCTGTTACTGGTTGCGGTGGCGCTTGCCATCGGCGTTTTGGTAGGAAAGAGCTGCGGTCACAAGACGACGCTGATGGTTGTGGGGAGAGTATATCCGTCACCAAATAATGGCGACAAGCTGAACTGGGTCTATCAGAACGGGAAGGCCGTCACGTCGGTGCAATGGGTTCCTCCGGGCTCGGCTGGTGCGTCTCCATGCCGGGAGCAGGCCCCCGACTCGGCTGCCAACTCCACTTGCACCATCCATTATCAATCAAAGAAACCCAAGGTGTATCACTACATTTGCGATGGCTGCGCAGACCCCGGCACTGCAGGCGGCGGCGGCTCGAACGGGGGTCCCAACCCCTTCATGATTTTGTACGATGAGGTGGTAGGGTGGTTTGGCGCGGCTGCTGTTTTTTCGCCCGAATCCCCCTCTACGCCGTTGCCGTCCGGGGGTGTTAGCTATTCGGCCCAGGCCGGCTTCAACACAGCAACCAGCGCGAGCGGGGTCTACTGGTTCTCCCCATCTGACGGCAGCTATGAAGGCTTTGTTCCGATCAAAGTAAACGCGGGGCTCGATCAGGTGGTATGGGAGCCAGTGGGCGACGCGGCGTGGAAGGTAGTTGTGGCCTCCGGGACTTGCGTCGAGGGCACAACAAGCTTTCCGGACCCCTCAGGGAATAGTACGTGCACGATCCAGGGAGGGTCGCAACCGGCGCAATCGCAGTACTATTGCGTGGTCTACAATAACAACCCGCCGAACGCGCCTGTCCCGGGTAACGCCGTTTTACAGGTTGGTGGCAAGCCTCCGTCAGGCGACCCACCAACACCATCGTGCGCCTTGACAAAGTAGGTGATTCTGTCTCCTCCCGGAACTCGGTCGAGTTCCGGGAAGGTCCCAGACCTCAAATCCCCGGCCCGCCTGTGGGAACCGAGCCCGCGTAAGTCAACCCCAATTGCCGAGGAATACCGCTTGAACCGCTCCCTTCGGCACGGCTCAGTTCAGCGGAACTCTGCGTTTCTGCGGCTCACCCCATGCCGATGTCATCCGCCAGATGTGCAGCATCTTAATCTGAGCCTCGCCGCCGTGCGAAAAGAATTGGACGCCTTTGCTCGATGCGGCTGGGAATACGCGCTCGGCCAGCGTCGTCTCGCCATCGTTCACAAATACTTCTACACCTGACCAATCCACCCAGACATGCAGCTTCACCGTCTCGCCGATATGGATGGGTCCGGCGTCGCGGCTGGGGAACGCGGGGTTGAAGGAAACATTGCCCGAGTGCGTTCGATCGATGTAGACCTGTCGCGCTGCCGTGTCGATGCCGATCACTGTCTCCTGATCATCTGCGCCGCTGCTGCCACGCAGGACTGAGACGCCGAAATCTTTCGCATCGGCGGGAGTAAACTCGGCCTCGATTTCGATGGCGTTGCCCTGGAGGCGCTCGCGTTTCATCCGCTGGTTGAAGGGCTCGATGCTGAGATTGCGTTGGGCGTAGATTTGGGTGCGCAGCGCTGCAAACTCCCGCACCGGCAACTGGAAGAGGCGGATACCGTCAGGGGTGTTGCGCAGGATCAAGGAACGGGGCATCGCCATAGCGCCGCGCCACGTGCTTTCGGGAGTGTCGCGCGCATAGAGCCAGTTGGAATACCAGCCCAGCATGACGCGCCGGCTGTCGTGCAACGGAGCTCCGAAGAACGAGATGGCAGCGTAGTAGTCTTTGCCGTAGTCAAGCCACAGGCTGCGCTCAGGAGGATTGTCGTTCACGAACTTCGTGCCGTCGAAACGTCCTATGAAGTACTGGCCGCCGCTGCCGCCCGCTATGCCACCGGGATTGATGTTAACCACAAGCACCCAACGAGTTTCCTTGGAACCCTCCACCGGCATCTCGAACAGATCGGGACACTCCCAAACGCCGCCAGTGGCCCCCTCGGGGCCGAAGTCGCTCAATTGATGCCAGTGAATTAGATCGGTTGACGCGAAAAAGCGTATCTTCTTCTCCGTAGAGACGGCGGTGGCCATGATCCATTGCTTGCTTGGCTCATGCCAGAGAACTTTGGGATCGCGGAAGTCCTTGAGATGAAGATCAATCACCGGATTACCGGAATACTTGGTCCAGGTGCGGCCCCTGTCGTTGCTGAAGGCGATGTTCTGCGTCTGGAGGGTGTCGGTATGGCCGGCGTAGATGGCAATGAGGCAAGACGGATCTTTTGGATCGTCGCTCTTACACAGGCCGCTCGAATTGTGTGCATCGACAACCGCGCTGCCGGAGAAAATCATGATGCCGTTCTCTTCCGGGATGGCGACGGGAAGAGGTTTCCAATGCACCAGATCAGCACTGATGGCGTGGCCCCAGCTCATGTGCCCCCATTGCGTTCCAAAAGGGTTGTATTGGAAGAACAGGTGGTATTCGCCTTTGTAGTAAACCAGGCCGTTGGGGTCGTTGGTCCAGTTTTCGGGCGGGGAGAAATGGAATTGCAGGCGATAGGGTTCGCGGAATTGATCCGCAGGAGGCGCGGCCGCTACCAGCACAACGGCGGCAAGCAGGGCGACAAGCCTCGGCGTGCGAGGCCGGGCGGGATAATGAATGAACCCGGAAACACGATTCCTGGCCGCTGATAAACGCTGGTGAACGCGGATAAGCCAATGGTTTTCAATTAGCGTTGATCGGCGCTCATCCGAGGCCAGCCACGTTCTGCCCTTTTTCAACATCTTCCTGAGGAACGGTTACATTTTGAAAGTCATCCTATATTACATTGGCAAAGCGCGGGATCCCCACGCCAACGCAATCGCGGCGGAGTTCGTGAAACGCACATCACGCTACGCAGTCTGCGAGATGCGGGAGCTCGCAGCGCGGGAGACTGTCCCCGGGAAGCGCGATCTGTTCGAGCGGCATCCGGACGCGCGGCGTATTCTGCTCGACCCTGCCGGAAAAGCGTATGACACCGCGCGGTTTGTCCGACTGGTGGAAGAGGCGGAACAGCGTGGCCAGGACCTGGTATTTCTGGTGGGCGGCCACGACGGTCTGCCGGATGCGTGGAAAACCCGGGCAGATCTGCTGCTTTCGTTATCGCCGATGACCTATCCCCACGAAATGGCTCGGGCCGTGCTGGCCGAGCAGATCTACCGGGCTTTCACGACGTTGCGGGGACACCCGTATCCACGGTAAGGCGTTGGGCCAGGCCTTGTGGCACAGCCTTCAGGCTGTGGTTCTGATCTGACTGAAAGTCTTTGATTCACCTGGCTGGAGCCGGCGCTGCCCTGCTTGGATGCGCGTGATACGTTGGTCTTGGTTACAATGGCGTGGTTTACACGACAGAAACCGCCTACCGAGGGCGGTGGAGACAGCACGAAGAGCGTCCGCACGGAAGGGCTGTGGCAGAAGTGCGAAGGCTGCGGCCAGATTATCTGGCGAAAGGCGCTCGAAGACAACCTGATGGTATGCCCGAAGTGCGGATACCATTTCCGGATCGACGCGCACACGCGGCTCAGCATCCTTTTTGACGAGGGCCAATATCAGGAACACGATGAGGACCTCTCGTCGGCTGATCCGCTAAAGTTTGTGGATTCGAAGCCTTACAGCAGGCGGCTGGACGATATGCGCGAGGCGACGGGGATGGCGGATGCTCTGGTTACGGCCAGCGGCAAACTGAATGGGCGCCCCGTGAACGTCTGCGCGCTGGAGTTGAAGTTCATCGGCGGCAGCATGGGCGCCGTGGTGGGCGAGAAGATCACGCGCACCATTGAGCGCTGCCTTAACGACCAATCGCCCCTGATTATCGTTTCAGCTTCGGGCGGGGCGCGTATGCAGGAAGGCGCCATCAGCCTGATGCAATTGGCCAAGATCTCGGCCGCGCTGATGCAATTGGACGAGGCGCGGCTGCCGTATATCAGCATTCTGACGGACCCGACCACCGGCGGAGTCACGGCCAGTTTTGCCATGCTCGGCGACTTGAACATTGCCGAACCCGGCGCGCTGATCGGCTTTGCCGGGCCGCGAGTGATTGAGCAAACCATCCGGCAGAAGCTGCCGGATGGGTTCCAGCGGAGCGAGTTTTTGCTGGAGCATGGTTTTCTCGACGCAGTGGTGAAACGCGGTCAGATGAGAGGCTACCTGGACCGAGCGCTGAATTTCCTGGCAGGTCAGAGACAATAGGTAAGAGACCGCCGATTACAGCTCAGTCTGAAGGAACGACCAAGCGACATCGGATGCAAATCGTTGCGGACTGCGGATGAACGCCGATCAACGCTGATGTAAAGCAGTTTGGCTTATCCGCGTTCATCGGCGTTTATCGGCGGCTAAGAATAGTATTCATGTTGCAACTTACCGGCGCGGGGAAGCGCTTTGGTCCAAAACTGCTCTTTGAGGGCCTTGACTGGCTGATCACGCCACAGGACCGCGTGGGGCTGATGGGCGCGAACGGCACCGGGAAAACCACCCTGCTGAAAGTGATTGCGGGCCTGGATTCGCTCGATTACGGATCGATTTCGGCGATGAAAGGCATCCGGCTCGGGTACCTGCCGCAGGATGGGCTGTCGCTCGCCGGAAGAACGGTCTTTGACGAGTGCCTGACGGTTTTCGCGTCGCTCAAAGAGATGGAGCGGGAGATCGAGACACTGACGGCGCGCATGAGCGAGATCGACCCCTCGAGCGCGGAGTATGCCCAGGTGGCCGACCGGTTCTCCCGGATCGACAGCGAATTCCACGCGCGCGATGGCTATGCGCTCGAAGCGCAGGTGGGCGCGGTGCTCAGCGGGCTGGGTTTTTCGAAGGAAGACTGGGGCCGCCAGACCGAGGAGTTTTCCGGCGGATGGCAGATGCGGATTGCGCTCGCCAAGCTGCTGCTCGAACAACCCAACGTGCTGCTGCTCGACGAGCCGACGAACCACCTGGATTTGGAAGCGCGCAACTGGCTCGAAGACTATCTGAAGAACTATCCTCACGCCTACGTTCTGATTTCGCACGATCGCTATTTTCTGGATGTCACCGTGACGCGCATCGCCGAGATCTGGAACAAGCGCGTTACTTTCTACAGCGGCAATTTCGAGAAGTACAAGAAGCTGAAAGCGGAGCGGTTCGAGCAGCTCGAAGCGGCGCAACGGAATCAGAAGGAGCGCATCGATCAGCTTGAGGCGTTCATCAACCGCTTTCGATACCAGGCGACGAAAGCCAAGCAAGTACAGAGCCGGATCAAGGAGCTCGAGAAAATCGAGCGTATCGAGCTGCCGCCGGAAGAAAAGACCATCCACTTCACCTTTCCGCAGCCTAAACCGAGCGGGCGGGTTGTGGCCGAGTTCAAGAACGTGGCCAAGAGCTACGGCGAGAAGCGGGTGTTCAGCAACGTTAACTTCACCATTGAGCGCGGCGACCGGGTGGCGCTGGTGGGAGTGAACGGAGCCGGCAAATCGACGCTGATCAAACTGCTTGCCGGCAGCGAGCCCTTGACGCACGGCGAGTATTTGCTGGGCCACAATGCGGAGCCGGATTACTTCGCGCAGGATCAATACAAGGAGTTGGACGCCGACAGCCGCATTCTGGACGATATCCGCGGCCTGGCCCCGCGCAGCGGCGAGACTGAGCTGCGCAACCTGCTGGGCTGTTTCCTGTTCAGCGAAGACGACGTCTTCAAGCGCATTGGCGTGCTTTCGGGCGGCGAGCGGAACCGCTATGCGCTGGCGCGTCTCCTGTTGCGGCCATCGAACTTCATTCTGCTGGATGAGCCGACCAATCACCTGGATATGCGGGCCAAGGATGTGCTGCTCGAGTCGCTCGAAACCTACACGGGCACGGTAGTGTTTGTGTCGCACGACCGCTATTTCCTTGACAAGCTGGCAACCCGAGTGTTCGAGATCGGCGGCGGCGAGGTGAATGTGTATCCGGGCAACTACGAGGACTACGTCTGGCGAAAGCAGGGCGGCGCCGAGAAGCAACCGACGCTCGACGACCTGCTCAGCGGCGTTCCGCCGGCGCAACCGATTCCGATGCCGGCGCCGGCCCAGTTAGCGGCAGCGCAGAAGCCAAGAGTGAAACCGCTGAAGCTGAAACAAATGCAGCAGCGCGCGGCTGAACTCGAAAGCCGGTCGGCGGCGCTGGAAGGGGAGATCGCCGAGACCGAGCAGGCCTTGGCGCATTACGTGAGCGCGGAGGAATCGGCGCGATTGCTGGCGGCGCTCGAGGCGAAACGCGCGGAGCTGCAGGCGGCAGAACGGGAATGGGAGAGCTTGTCGTCGCAGATTGAAGCCACGGCGTGAGCCCCATGCGTGAGCTTGGGGCTGTTCCAGTTACCCCGCGATGGCTTGAGCCCATTCTCATGTGCACCAAGGCGCAACGCTGCATGAAAACAACATGCGTTAGAGGGCCCGCGGCGCGAAGGCAAAAGCGCCCGGTGTGTAAATCTGCCGAAGCCCAGAGGGCGAAAGACATTAGCCCACGGCGTAAGCCGTGTGGAACCGCGTACACACGTTACCGAGCCCCGGAACGGGGGCGAAAGGCCGCCCTCAACCCCAAATGTCGCGGATATCGTATGCCAAGCCGTGCTTCCGCAAGAGCGTCAGAAATTCCTCTTGGAACGAGACGCGGCGATGGTGCTCCTGCTGCGCCACAATGTAATCCGTCACCTCAGCCGCTCTGGAGGCACTTACGGTAAAAGCGCCGTACCCGGCCTGCCAAGCGAAACCTTTGTGTTCAGGAAACTGTTCGTGGACCCATCGAGACGAATTGGTTTTCACGACTCTCAGCAAGTCCGCTATTGACTCCGTGGCCGGGACGTGTACGAGCAGGTGAACGTGATCTTCCGGACCGTTGATGACCAACGGGACTCCGTTTCGCTCTTTGATAATGCCAGCCATATAAGGAAAAAGTCGGGCGGCAAGCTGAGGAGACAAGTCCCAAGCGCGGCCCTTCGTTGAAAAGACAACGTGAACCAGCAGAGAGGCGAATGCGTGTGGCATGAACTTACGCCCCGTTCCGGGGCTGCACGGCGGATCCGGTGTGTCCCATGGCTTGCGCCATGGGCTAATATCTTTCGCCCTTCGGGCTTGGCGGCGAACCAAATCCAACCAGATAGTGGCCCGCAGGACACGGCAATCTCAATTTAAGGACGCAGAGAGCCCAAGTAGCTGACTGGGGCACTGAAGGGGAGTCTCGCGCGGCAGCCACGAGTTCGCGAAGTCCAAGTAGCTGACTGAGGCCTCGAGGGAGCCTTGCGAGGCAGCGCGAGTTCGTGATGCCTAAATCAGCCCTTCTGTCGAAGCCCGAAGGGCGAAAGATATTAGCCCACGGCGTGAGCCGTATGGAACGGCATACAGACGTTACTGAGCCCCGGAACCGGGCGAAAGGGGCTAGTGGGGCTCAGTTCGACGCGGGCGTGGCCGACACTTGCCCCGGTGCACTGAAATGCAGGCGGAAGAAGATCTCGCGCTGCAGCGGAACCCTGCCACGATAAGCGGGCGGGAACATGTAGCCTTTCACATAATCCATGGCCGCCGCAGCCAAGGCGGAATTGGAGGCCTCGAGCGGCTCGGCTTCGAGGACATGGCCGTCGGCCGCCACCTCTATAAGGATCACTGCGGGTGCTTCGGCCTGGCCGGTTGGCGACGGGATGGTGACGGAATATCGCGTGGGCGGCTGGATAACGGGGCCGGGACCCTTCATCTGATCCGATGGCGTGAAACTGGCGGGGTCCGTATTCGCGAGCGGTACGAGGTTGTCGATGGAAGCCTGAAGGACAGGCGCTCCGTTTTGAACGACAGTAAAACGCCGCGGGAGAGTGGCGTGGTTGAATTGCCAGGCCTCCGCGTAATCGTAGGTGGTGTACATGCCGGGAACGAGGGACAGTACATGCAGCAAGCCGGATTTCGGGTCGATGCAATACTCCATCTCCTGCCACTGGCGGCCCGGTGTGTTGGCGGCATTCGCCGAATACGACAGCAGCACGCAAGTGAGCGACATGCCTTGCCAGGTGGCTGGCGCAGAGCGAAGGAAGGTGGAGGAGAGGTTTCCGGCAACGGGCCAGAAAATCGCCTGCCTCGCCATGTGGAGGCGAAGCGGCTGGTAATCCTGCGGCGGGGTATCGTAGGCCCAGAGATCGAAGACGCGGGTCTGATTGAAGCCTGCCAATTGCTCGACCCAGCGCCACCGGTACTCGCTGACCCACATCTCTTCGATGCTGCCGGGACCGGAGTAGCTGGTGCCGCCTGACGCAGTGAACGAGACACGCAGATCAAACGGCGCGCCGCCGGCAACGTGCAGATTATTGTTTTGGCGGGCGCGTTCGAGTAATCCAATCAAGCTTGTGCGCGCGTCGGCAGTCTGCGCCGTCGTGATGGAGCCGCCGGCTAGCTCGAGAGGATCCGCAGGCGCGGTTTGCGGTGCGGCCTGGGCAATCGAGAGCGGGAGTAAAGCAGCGGCCGCAACCAGCGTGCGCGAGGCAATTCGGCAATGGAACAGCATGTCCTTTGCACCTCAGGTCCAGCATAAACCAAGGGTATGAAGAATTGAGCCGGATTCGACCCGGATCGTCAAATCGAATATTCTCCCCGGATTACTTCCACGGCGTGGCCACCCACACGCACATTGACGACGTTGTCGCCCTGGCGCGCGGCGCGCACGAAGATATAACCCTGGCGGAACACTTCCGCGCCTTGTTCGATCAGAGCCTGCTCGTCCGGACGCGCCACGCCGTTCTTCACCATCCATGCGGCCGTGCAGCCCGCGGCCGAACCGGTGGCCGGATCCTCGCCGCCGCTGTTGACTAATCGCGTGTGAAGCCGCGCCTTGGGGTTTTCCGTCTCTCTGGTCACGCAATAGAAGTTACGGCGGCCGGAGCGCGCAAGGTATTCACTGATCGCGGCGAAATCCATGCGCACCGAGCGAATGGCAGCCAGGGACTTTAGCGGCAGAATTACAAAATAAGAACCTGTCGAAACCGCCTGTATGGGCACGTCATCGGATATGTCATCCACTTTCAGGCCGACCAGCGGCGCGACGGCATCGCGCGAATGGGTCTCGCCAAACTCCGCGTCCTTTTGGCGCATCTCGCCAAAAACCTGACCGTCGCTTTCGGTGTGAAACGCAACGGGAATCTTGCCGGCTTTCAGCTCGAGCGAAACTTCGGCGGCGCCCTGCATGCGGCTGGAGCGAAGCTCCATAGCGGTGCCCAGGGTAGGGTGGCCGGCGAAAGGAAGCTCTTCGCGAGGCGTGAAAATGCGAACCAGAACGCCCCGTTCGCGCTCGACGGCGGCCTCACGCGGAAAAATGAAGGTTGTCTCCGAGAGATGAGTCTCGCGGGCGATGGCCGCCATGTCGGCGTCTTCCAAACCACGCGCATCCGTGAAAACCGCCAGGGGATTGCCCTTCAACTTTTCCGAGGTAAACACGTCCCACTGGACAAATGAATAGCGCCGGCCTGCCGCTCTGACTTCACCGGCTCCCGCTACACTCAGCGCGGCTGAACCCGCTACGCCTTTCAAGAATCGCCTCCTGTCTGTCTTAGTCATGTGAGCATCCCGGCAAGGGGCATTTAGTTCAGTTTAGTTGATGGCGGGCCACTGCCCGAAAAGGCTGCTGAAAAACTCCAATACTAGGGTTTTTGGCCGCCGATGAACGCCGATGGACGCGGATAAACCGGGGTGTTTTAAGCCATTTGTTTTCCATCAGCGTTGATCGCCGTTCATCCGCGGCCATATTTTAGGTTTGTTCAGCAAGCTCTAAGGCCTACGCCACGATGCATGGTAAGCATTAAGGCGAAGCGGCTATACTGGCAAATAAAAGGCGAAGCGGTGACCGATCTCGAACATCAACTCGAACTGCTGCGCGAGCGCGTAGCCCGGATTGACCGCAAATATGCGCCGTCTGCAGGGCCTGCCAAAGCCGAGCTGCCGGAGCCGGCGCCCTGGAGAGAGAAGCCCGCGAAATACTTCATCGAAGAGTGGTCAGACGGGCAGGTTGTCGAGAACGAGCATGGCCCGCATTTTGAGATGGAGCGGCACTGGGCGTCGCACCGGCGGCATGGATCGGCTGATATCGGAGCGCTGGCGGAACTGCCGGCGTCGCTGTTGGATGCGATAGGCGGCGGCGAGATTCCAGAGTGGTCTCCGACGCGGTGGGCGTTTCTCGATACGGAGACAACCGGACTGGCCGGGGGGTCGGGGACCTACGCGTTCCTGATTGGTGTGGGACGGATCACCGCGGACGGCTTTCGGGTCCGGCAGTTTTTCATGCGCGAGCACCACGAAGAGATGAGCCTGCTGGCGGCGCTGAGCAGTCACCTTTCCGAATTCGATGTGTTGATTACTTACAACGGTAAGACGTACGATCAGCCGCTGCTCGAGACCCGCTACCGGATGAACTGGCTGACGCCGCCGTTCGCGCGGCTGCCGCATCTCGATTTGTTGCATGGAGCGCGGCGGATATGGAAACTGCGATTCGAGAATTGCAAACTGAGCTACCTGGAGAACCAGATTCTGGGCTTCGAACGCGAGGGCGATTTGCCGGGAGAAATGATTCCGTATGTGTACTTCGAGTATCTGCGGAGCAAAGAAGCCGGGCGGCTGGTTCCGATTTTCCATCACAACGCGATCGATATTTTGACGCTCGGATGCCTGACGGCGATCGTCCCTTCGGCATTTCGCGGCGCCGACGCCGATAGCCTGGAACGGCTCGGATTGCGGCGCGGAGACGAGATGCTGGGAGTTGGGCGGTGGCTGCTGGCGGCCGGGGAATGCGAGCGCGGGCTGGCGCTGATCGAGCGCGCACTGACGCGCGGGCTGCGCGACGAACTGGCGTTTCGAGCGCTGTGGGAGATTGCGCAAACGGAGAAGAAACGCGGCGGGGCGGATCGAGCGCTGGAGGCTTTGACGGAATTGGCCGGATGCAAGAACGATTACCGGACGAAGTCGCTGGTGGAGCTGGCCAAGCACTATGAGCACACGGAACGCAATCACGCCCTGGCGCTGGAGTTCACACTCGAGGCGTTGAAGCATGGCGGCGGGGGTGAGCAGGGGTCGGGGACCAGGGGTCAGGGACCAGGGTTCGGCGAAGAGCAGGGGTCAGGGGCCAGGGGTCAGGGGCCAGGGGCCAGGGGTCGGGGGCCAGGGGTTAGAGAGGAGTTACAGCGGAGGAAAGCGCGTTTGGAGAAGAGAGTGGCGGCAGGCGCCAGAGGACAGGGGTCAGGGAACAGGGGTCCTGGGACAGAAGCCGGACGTCAGCAGCGCCTCAAGCCACAAACGTCGGCTAAAGCCGACGCTGCAGACTGAAGTCCGCGCCACACCTCTGGTCTCTGATCCCTGTCTCCTGAACCCTCCGCTTGGCCGCACGGCCAAGCGGCTACACTGGACCTATGCGCTTCTCGTTATTAAACGCGGCCGGCAGGGCACTGGGGCTGTTGTTGGCATGTCAAGCCTTGACGTTGGCCTCCGCGAGCGCTCCGGCAATTGACAAGACAAAGATCGCGAATTATTTGCGATATGCCGAGGGCTGGATTGAAGGAGTGGAGGTATCGGTGAGCGATCCAAAGCCTTGCCCGATACCCGGGTTTAGCGAACTCGACGTCGACTTGACCTATCAGAAAATCCAAATCCAGCGGGTCTACTATGTGAGCGCCGATGGGAAGGCGATTGTCAGTGGCAACATATACAGTCTGAGCGATTCGCCATTTCGGACGACACTCGACAAGCTGCAAATAAAGGACGCTCCGTCGAAGGGGCCTGTCGACGCCGCGGTGACGATTGTGGTGTTTGCCGACCTGCAGTGTCCTTACTGCCGGACGGAAACTAAACTGATCACCAACGAAATAATGAAGAAGTATCCGCGCGAAGTGCGAGTGGTATACAAGGACTTTCCGCTGGAGAATCACGACTGGGCTCGAAGGGCGGCGATCGGCGCACATTGCGTGGAACAGCAAGATGCGGGGGCATTCTGGGCTTTTGAGGACTACATGTACTCGCGACAGGGCGACATTACAAAGGACAACCTGGATTCGGCCATGCTGACGTTTGCCAAACAGCAGAATCTGGACGCACTGCGGTTGACGACGTGCGTGCAGAATGAGGCCACAGCGCCGGTTGTCGAGGAGAGCCTGAAACAGGGGCGGTCACTCGGGATCGACAAGACGCCCGCGATATTCATTAACGGGCGGATGATGCTTGGGGAATTGCCGCTGGAAACGCTCGACATGGTGATTCAGATCGAGCTGAAACGGAAAGCGCCGGCCGCCAACGCTTCGGCGGCGGCGGAAAAATGCTGTGAAGTGAGTGTACCGGGCATCGCCAAGCAATAGAGAAGAGGCGCTTTCGCTATCGAGCACGGTTTTGGTGTCGATAACAGAAAAGGAGGGAAGCGGCCCGAGAGGCCGGCAGGCATGACGGCAAAGCCAGAAGTCTTTCGATTGCCTCCGATGATCTTGCACCCGTTCTCGACGCCTGAGGACACCTCCGAACTACTGGATAGCTCCAGGGCGAGCCTGGTTTTGCAAGGGTATCTGCCGTCCGGCGCCACGGGCGATGGCGACTTAGAACAGCGCATGCTCCGGGGCCGGTTTGCGGAACTGCGCATGCTCTTTTATGTGGGCAAAGACCTGCTTCGCTGGCTGGACCAATGCGTGGAAGTGACTGCTGCGCACCCGGAGCGGGCAGGGTCCGCAATGACACGGCCCAGCTTCGCGTTGTATCTGGTGGAGCAGGCTCCCGGCGCGGTGCAGCAGAAACTGGAGGCGTGGGGAGTGATGGATTACCGCGCTCTGTTCAGAAGGGCGATTGGGCTGCATTTGGTGTTCTCAGATGTGCCGCCGGCCGCTTGCCTGAGCGCGGAGTTCTTACGGCGCTACCACCGGCACGCCGATCGCTGGTTCCAGACATGGGCACAGAGTCAGCCACTGCCGGAAGTGGATTGGAGTAAGTTCGACTTCGACCTGTACGCCTCCGGCGAATATGCCTTAATGCTCGAGAAGTTCTGGGCAGCGGGCGAGCAGGCGATCTAGCGAAGCCAATCTTGTGGGGCGGACCCCCTGGTCCGCGCGGGTCCCCCTGGACCCGCACTTCGCCAATGAGATCAGCTTCGTCCAATGCGGGAACTGGCCGGCCAGAGGGCGGCTGCGGACCAGGGGGTCCGCCCCACGATTTGCGCCTTTCCGCTGTAATCTATAGGCATGCCCTTCCCTCGAATGGTGTTGATCGAACAGCAATTCCCTGACCGCAGCATCCCCGACATCGCCGCGCGTATCCGCCAGGAGTTTGAGACGTGGGGCTATGCCCGAACCATTCCGCGTGGGGCCAAGATTGCCATTGGAGTGGGGAGCCGGGGCATCTCCAACATCGCCGCGATCGTCAAGGCGGTGGTGGATTGTTGGAAGACGGCCGGCGCGGAGCCGTTTGTCTTTCCGGCCATGGGCAGCCACGGCGCCGCCACCGCCGAGGGGCAGGCCGACGTCCTGGCGCACTACGGTATCGACCAGGCGAGCATGGGCGTGCCGGTGGTGAGCTCGCTCGATGTGGTGCGCGTCGGGGCGACAGCAGTGGGAACGGAAGTGTTTCTCGCGCGCGATGCATTCTCGAGCGACGGCGTGTTCCTCGTCGGCCGCGTCAAATGGCACACGGATTTCAGCGGCGGTATCGAAAGCGGCCTGTGCAAGATGATGGCGATCGGGCTGGGTAAACTTGCCGGCGCGCAGCGCTATCACACAGCGGCATACCGCATTGGCCTCGAGGCGGCCATCCGCGGCGTGGCCGGGGTGGTGGTGGGCACCGGCAAGGTGCTGGGAGGGCTGGCGATCCAGGAAGGCGCGCGGCACGAAACGGCGGGACTTTCCATCGTCAGCGCATTGAATGGCCTGGCGCCGCTGGTGCGGCGTGAAGAGGAACTGCTTACCGAAGTGAAGACGTGGATGGCGCGTTTGCCGGCGCCTGAAATCGATGTGCTGATTGTGGATGAGATCGGCAAGAACATCAGTGGGGCCGGGATGGATACCAAGGTCATCAATCGCGGCGTTCATGGCCAGTACAATCCATGGCCCAATACGCCTGTGGTTCAGCGGATCTTCGCGCGGGGTTTGACGTCGAACACCTATCACAATGCCGTGGGCATAGGCTTAGCGGATGTGATTCACGACCGGCTGCTGAGAGACGTCGACTGGCGCCCCACCTACCTCAATTCGCTGACCGCCTCGACCCTTGCGCCAATCAAGACTCCGCCGCATTTTGCGACCGATCGGGAATGCCTGGAAAGAATCGCGCCGACGGTAGGCAAGTGGGATACCGAGACAGTGACTTATTGCCGGATCAAGAACACGCTCGCGCTCGAGAGGGCGTGGGTGAGCGAGAATCTATTGGGCGATCTGGCGGAAGGGACGCGGATTCTCTCCGAACCAGTGGCCATACCCTTCGACGACGCCGGGGAACTGAGGGAGTTAGAGTGCCTCGCAGTTGCTTCGCCCGTGGGTGCGTAGTTGGCAATCGTCAGACGGTCAGTTTGATGGACCGGAATCCGGAGCGCCGTCTGACCACCTTGAGATCACGTCATCTCGGGGAGAAAATCAGTGCGAATGCCGTACGCCCTGCCCGGGGAAAGTGTTTGGCCGCAGTTGGGAATCCTTCACAACCCAGACGCCGTTCACCATCACGTAGGGGATACCTTCGGACGGCTGCGCTGGGCTCTCGAAAGTAGCGCGATCTTTCACGCGCTCCGGATCGAACAGCGTAATATCGGCGTCAGCTCCCGGCTGTATGCGGCCTTTCGCCGAAAGGCCCAAACGATTCGCCGGCGACAGGCTCATTTTTCGCAAGGCTGCATGGAGCGGCAGGATGTGCTGCTCGCGCACATAACGGCCTAACACGCGGGCGTACGAACCAGCGGCACGGGGATGGCCTTTGCCGTTGTCGAGAATTCCGTCGCTTGCGATCATCACTTCCGGATCGGCCATGGCAAGTATGACAACCTCCTCGGGAATTCCGTGGATCGCCACCATGCCGCCTTGTTTCCTGTAGCGCTCAAAAGATTCCGCGGTCAAGCGCTCTCCCGTCGCGGCCCACTCAAGATCCTGATAACTGATCCCACCCATGCGCTGCTGCCATCCCGTTGCGAAAATCGCGGAGGCCAAATCCGTCATTCCCGCGGTATAAGGGTACGCTTCAGTTGTAAAATCGAGCCCGCGTGCGTGCGCTCCTTCAATCATCGTCAGCGCAAGGGAGGTTTCCCGCAGCTCGGTGCTGGTGATGTGGACGACGTGCAACGAGGCCCCTGTGCTCGCCGCATCCGCCATCACTTCCTGTAGAGCGTCAATGCCGCCCGGATCCGCGGGTCCAGCGCTGCGCAAGTGCACATAGACCGCGACACCTCTCTCGGCAGCCAACTGAAACACCGACAGAATCTCCGCGCGCGATGCACCTGGCACATAGGCGATGCCCATGCCGATCCCCAACGCTCCTTCGTTTAGGCCGTCCCGCAACAGCGAGACAATCTGATCGAGTTGCTCCCGGCTTGCCTCCGTATCCACGGCTTTATCCCGCGGCAAGAAGGTACCGCTGTCGTGCATGACCGACATTCGGACGGGAATGTGTCCAACGCTCGCGCCGAAATTGATCACCGCTTTTCCCTGGCGCTGTTCGTACCATTCCGTCACGGGCCAGACGCCCACTTCCATCTCGAGCGCCGTGGTAACGCCATCGCGTGCTTTCAGAGCGTAGTTCTCTGGAGTTTGACCATGTTGATGAATGTCGATAAACCCAGGCGCCACGACCAGTCCGTGAGCGTCGACAACGGATTTTCCGCTCAACCGGTCCTGAGACACTGCGGCGATTTTTCCACCCACAATGCCAACGTCGCGCACCGCATCCAGATGTGTTTCCGGATCAATGACTCGGCCACCCGAAATCACGATGTCGTACTGCTGGGCGCCTGCCGCCATGGCAAAGGCAAACAACCCCGCGAGCACGTTCCTGTGCGCCCGGCCGTGGAGAGATTTCAAAAAGCACTCCATTTTCGTCTGATGCACCGTTGCACTTGTTCTAACGAAGCCGCCGGACGTCAGCCATCGCCGCCCGTAAAGCGTGACCAACGTCCAAAGACTCCTACTCTACCGCGAAGTGATTCCGGTTCGTCGAGACAGCGTTCGCTGCGACAAGGAAAGTGCAACCGATAACACGACCTAACACGAAGCGGGATTCTCTACCTTCTCACCCGCAGCGCCTCCAAGGCGAGGAGAATAAAAGACGAACTACTTCGTTCCGTTTTCGGGGATAGTTCGTTTCGTAATCCGCGGTCGCTTGCCAATACCAAATTGGCTTTGAACCGCAGGAAGCACGCAACGAACTGCAGCAGAGCAAGTTAAAGGACTCGGTCTTTCGCGCTATGAGAAAAGCTGGCCGGAGGCAACGGCATTCACCGCGCTGGGACAAGTGCCCTAAAGCTCAATCCCGGTCCCACCGATAAACCAATCACGGGCCACCCGCGCGTACGCTTCCGGCGAGCTTGGGGTGGATCGGATTGGGGGACGCAGCATTTGTCGGCGCGCGAGCGTAAATCAACGCCAGTCGGGGGAGAAAAGCTTCTCGTCGTCGACGACAATTCCGCCAACCGAGAATTGCTGACACAGTTTCTAAAAGCTAAGGGCTACGATGTGACTCTGGCGGCCACTGGCGAACAAGCTCTCGAACTGGTTGACCGGACAGCGCTAGACCTGGTACTGCTGGATCTTTCGCTGCCGCGCGCGAACAGTCTGGAAGTGCTCAAGCAATTGCGCCAGGATCATTCGCCGGCCGATCTGCCGGTGATTATGGTGAGCGGAGAGAGCGACACCAGCCAGGTGGTGGAGGCGCTGACGCTCGGGGCCAACGACTACATCTCGAAACCGATTGAACTGGGACTCGCGATGGGGCGCATACGGACACAGCTAGCGCGGAAGAAGTTGGAAGACAAGCTGCGCGCGGACGCCGTCAGCCCGGGGACTCCTTCTAACCAGGGCGCGTCGCCACTTGCCGGAGTCGCCCCACGCCAGGAGGACAGCCATTCCTCTGCGGCGACCAAGCTACTGAGTGACGCGCGGACGACTGCAGAACGGGCGGATTCTCTCGTTAGCGTGCACACGCTGACATTCAAACCGCAAATGCGCGACCTTGTGGCCAGCAAACTGGAGCTGGAGCAAGATCTTCGGAACGCACTCGCAAATAAAGAATTCGAGCTCTATTACCAGCCCAAAGTGCAACTGGAAACCGGCACACTGATGGGCTTCGAAGCGTTGCTCCGCTGGCATCATCCGCGGCGCAATCTGGTACCGCCGCTGGAGTTCATCCCACTGGCTGAAAGCACTGGACTGATCGTCGCCATCGGAGACTGGGTACTCGAAGAAGCCTGCCGGCAGACCTGCGACTGGCATGCGCGATACCCCGCACATTCGCGGCTGACGGTCGGCGTAAACGTGTCGAGCAAACAACTCGAGGATCCAGGGCTGGCCGCGCGCATTTCGAAGATTCTGGCCGACACTGGCTTGGCTCCGGAGTGCCTGGCGCTGGAGATCACCGAAAGCGCCCTGGTCTCAGACGGGCCGGAGGTCTTAAAGGTGCTCAAAGAGCTGCGCAACCGAAACATCGGGTTGCACATCGATGACTTTGGCACCGGCTATTCGGCTCTGCAATATCTCCAGCGGCTGCCATTCGACACGCTGAAGATTGACAAGAGCTTCGTGGACAGGCTGGGCGCTACGCGCGAGACCACGGAAATCACAAGGGCGATTATCGCCCTCGCCCACCACTTGCACATGAACGTGGTAAGCGAGGGAATCGAGACGATAGAACAGTTGAATATCCTGCGCGATTTCGGCGCGCGAGTGGGACAGGGTTATCTGTTCTCGCGGCCGCTCTCCCGGGAACAAGCCGAAGAGTTGCTCACGCATGGTTTCGAATACGATATGGAAGCGTTGCTGGCGCAGGATTAAGGGCGCGGTACGCAATCGCCGACGAATGTGCCGAAGACCGCTCCCTCTCGTCGCGGCTCGGTCAACAAACAAGGCGGCTACCGAACATCAGTTTCCGGGATGGTACTCTCGCTCGATGTGCCCCTGGAGTTGAGAGCGGTAGAAGTAAACATCCCGCAAGTCTCCCGTGCTGTACCGCTTGGCCTCATCGTTAAAGTGAGGGGACGATGGATCGCCGCTCTCACCGCCAGCCGTCACAGCCTTGGCTCGCACATGCTCGCCGAATTCCACCACGGCGACGAAGCTATTACCACTGGTGCCGTACCACTTCTTGGTCCCTGGATAGGCGCGCGCTCCAAATGAGGCCAGCGAGCCCCACCGAGCGGAAGTAAAGTCGACGGGAATGCTGGGTGCAGCGTCGCTGAAGGGCTGAACGATATCGCCGGTAAGGCGCTGGAATCGATTGATGTCGCCCCATGGCGTCTTCCAACTCCCAAAGTCGGCGGTAAGCGAATCGGAGGCTGCCGCCAGCCACTCCAGCATCTGGTCCGGCGACGCCTTGCTGCCGACTTCCCCGACTGAAATGCCGGGCGCGCCCGGCCCCACGTGCCGCCAGACCTGGTCTCCCCAGAACACCGCGAGCGAAGTCGGGATTGACTTAGCGCTCCAGCGCAGATCCCAGTGGCGAAGAATTGCGACCTGCTCTGCCAATTTCGCCTTCATCGGACTGGCGTCGGGAGCCTCGTCCCAAGCTTTGATGAGAGCCGGAATTGTTTTTTCAAACCACGGGAGGTAACTGTCGTAGGCCGCGGCAATGAGGGAATCGAGGGTGAAATCGGTCTTGTTCGCGAGGACTCTAATCGCGTGCAATCCGCGCGCGGATTCAGAGCCCTTCTCTACATAAGGAGGGTAGTCTTCTCTTCTGGGACTGCTCGGCCCGGCCGCCGACCAGGGCCAATTATTGGAATTGTAAAGCCATCCGCTCTTTGGGTTCAGCAAGTGCGGCGTTTCTTCGACGGAAAGCAGACGGTGCCACTCTGTCGCCGGGTTGCTGCCATCCACCGGCTTGGTCCAGTCGAAGGAGGCGTCGCGCCTGGGAATGAAGTTTGCGTGGAAGTAGGCAATGTCGCCATCGGCATCGGCAAAGATCGTGTTATTCGAGGAGTTGGTGTGGAGTTCCATGGTCTGGCGGAACGCTTTGTAGTCTTTCGCCTTGGTGCGCGTGTACGACTGCTCCAGCGCCTTGACTGGTTCCTGCATTAACCGGATGCTGACCCACTTGCCGTTTGCCTCCCGGACGATGGGCCCGTGTTGCGTGCGATAGACGGTGAATTTCTTTTCGGCCATGCCCTGACCGGTCCGGTAGGGCACCGCAATCTGGGCGGATGAAAGCGGGCGCTCCTCGCTGCCGTACTTATAGTAGAAGCGATCGCCTCTCTGCATCACGGTTTCGAGATACTCGTCCACCGCATCCACGTTGCTGGAGGTGTGCATCCAGCCGGCTCGGTCGTTGAACCCCTGGTAAACGAAGAACTGGCCCCAAGTTACGGCGCCGTACGCGTTCAATCCTTCGTCGCTTGCCATTTGCAGCTCGCTTCGAAAGAAAAAAGACGTGTGAGGATTGATTAGCAGCAAGGCGTGATGCGCAAGGGTGTTCGAAGGCGCGACGGCAATGCCGTTTGAGCCGGTCGGCTCAAGCAACTCTGGACCTGGCACAAAATCCTTTAGGCAGCCAACGCCACAGGCTGAAGCCTGTGCCACTTGAGGACTCTTGCCGTAGAAGGCTTCGAGCTGTTTGAGGTTCACCCTCTCGATGTCGCCGCCGATGCTGCCCTCGCTGAAGGTAAGCGCCATCCACGGCTCAAATTGCCGGATGACCCTTGGTTTCACCCCGGGATGCATGTAGAGGTAATAGTTCAACCCGTCAGCGAACGCGTTCATCAGTGTTTTCAACCACGCCGGGCTGGTTGCGTATTGCTTCTTCATGTCGGCCGGGTCAATGAAGAGCTTCATGCGCAGGTCCTGGTAGATTTTGGATTCACCCTCGGCTTCGGCCAAGCGCCCCATCGCATTGATGTAGTTCGTTTCGACGCGATTGAAATCGTCCTCGGCCTGTGCGTAGAGCATGCCGAAGACTGCGTCGGCATCTGTTTTTCCGTAGACGTGCGCGATGCCCCAATCATCACGGATAATGGTGATTCTTTGAGATTGGCGCTGCCAGCGCGAAATATCGGCATCCTTGGGTCCCGCAAAACAGAGTGAAGCGGCTGCAAGCAGCGGAAGCAATTTGCCAAGGTAAAATCTGTTCTTCATGAGGTCAGCTTCGATACCGTGATTCTACAAGCCTGGGCCTTTCACGCATCGAGAATCCCCGGGTTCTCGACGCTGCCGCACGCCGTCGCAAGACCTGCGCTCGGAGCCGCGACCAAAGGAAGCGGTCTTCACGAGGGTTCTCGACGCCGCCGCGCTGGCATTCATGCCGGCGTTCACCGGTAAGGTCGCGCCTACGGCTTGGCTGTCGACGATGAACCGGCTTGAGTCGCGGCCTCTGGCTTGGCGGGTAAGGCAAGTTCCAGATTGCGAACCAGCGGCGTCGAGCGGTCGTACTGGCTGAGGTGTTTGACCGGACTCACCACGGCGCCCTTCACGGCGCTTACGTCGTAGTCCTCCGTCAGACTCAACGAATCAAACTTGTACCTTCCATCCCGCTTGGTGATGAAGGTCAACTTCCGGCTGGTCTTCACGTCAGTCAGAGAGACCAGCGCGCCTTCGACTGGCGCGCCCGATTCGTCCTCGACAATACCCTTGACATCCCGAGCAGTGATCGCCTTATCTTTTTTCTCTTTTGGCACGTCCTTGCCGACGACAACGCTGGGGTTGTTGTTGTCAACCGGGCTTCCTTGCGCGAAGGCAATAGCGGAGCCCAAGCCAAGCAGAGCGCCAAGAAACAGAATTACGCGCATGACATCACGTGGAAAAGACTATTGCCATAGTAGCAGGATGCGGCGATGTCAACCGGCGCTGCGCCGCCTCGGTATGCTGTGAGTCGAGTGGCAAACGAACACGATCCCCGGCGTGAGTACGAAAACCGTATGGCAGCCTGGCTCCGGCTGAAGCAGGGTCAGGATTGGCGCTACGTTCGCCTCGGTAATCTGCGACTGGCCGTGGCCTTGGCTGCGGCGCTGATAGCGTGGTTTGCCTTTGCCCATCCGGTGATTAGCGCTTGGTGGCTGGTGGCGCCGGCAGCCTTGTTCATTGGCCTCGTTATATGGCATTCGCGGGTGGCGCGCAAGCAGGTCGTGGCCAGCCGTGCGATCCGGCTTTACGCGCGGGGTTTGAAACGCCTGGACGACGACTGGGCGGGAAGCGGCGAATCGGGCAAGGAATTTGCGAATCCGGATCACATCTATACCGGTGACCTGGACGTTTTCGGCAAAGGCTCGGTATTCGAGCTGATCTCGACGGCGCGAACGCGTTCCGGAGAGCATGTGCTCGCCAGGTGGCTGGAGGCGCCCGCGGCGCGAGACGAGGTTTGCGCGCGGCAGCAGGCGGCGAAGGAACTAGGCGCCCGCCTCGAGCTTAGAGAGGATTTCGCGCTCCTAGGTGAAGCGGCGCGTTCGGAGATTTACCCGGAGACTCTCGAGCAGTGGGCAAAAGCGCCGAATGTCGTCTTCTCGCCGTGGCTCAGGCTGCTTGCCACTGGATGCACGGTGATTGCGGTATCGGCCACCGCAGCTCTCATTTGCGGAGTTGTGCCGCTGTCGGTGGCGGCGGCGGCGCTCGCTGCCAACATCTGTCTCATTGTGTGGATGCGGAAGCGCACGGCGAGCGTGCTTGGCGGGTGCAGCGCGCCCGCCGCGGGCCTCGAGGTGCTGAGCGTGCTGATTGAAAGGCTCGAGAGAGAGTCATTCACCTCACCGCTGCTCCAGCGGTTGCGCGGCTCGCTTGAGATCGAGGGGCTGGCCGCATCGCGGCGCATCGCGCATTTGGAGCGCTTAATGGCGTGGCTCGACTCGTCTCATCACGTGCTGGTGAGCGTCATCGCACCGCTGCTGTTGTGGAAAGAACATCTGGCGATGATGATCGAGGAGTGGCGCGAGGAGAACGGCGAAGGGGTGGTCGAGTGGTTGCGCGCTTGCGGGGAGTTTGAGGCACTGTGCTCGCTGGCAGGCCTGGCCTACGAGCGGCCGGATTGGGTGTTTCCGGAATTCGTCTCCGTGGATTCTCCGCAGCTGGAAGCAACCGCGCTACGGCACCCGTTGCTCGGTCGCAGGGCGGTCGCCAATGACGTTTCTCTCAACAGCGACACCCGGGTCTGGATCGTGAGCGGCTCGAACATGTCTGGGAAAAGCACCCTGATGCGGGCCATCGGCGTGAACGTGGTGCTGGCCAGCGCGGGCGCACCAGTGGCGGCTGCCTCGCTGCGGCTGTCGGCTTTGCAGGTGGGCGCTTCCATGCGCAACGTCGATTCGCTGCAAGACGGGCGGTCGCGATTTTTTGCCGAGATCAGCCGCATTCGCAATATCAGCGCGCTCGCCGGTAATGGCAAGGCTGTTCTGTTCCTGCTCGACGAGTTGTTGAGCGGCACCAACTCGCACGACCGGCGGATCGGTGCGGCGGCGATCGTCAAAGGGCTGGTGGATCGCGGGGCAATCGGCCTGGTGACCACGCACGATCTGGCACTCGCGGAGCTGGAGGCCGACCTAGGCTACCGCGCCGCCAATGTGCATTTCGACGATCACCTGCTAGATGGGCACATGGAGTTCGATTACAAATTACTGCCGGGCGTGGTGACCCACAGCAATGCCCTGGAGCTGATGCGGGCAGTGGGGCTGGCGGTTTAAGCGTCACCACGACCGCCTGGTAATGCTGGTTTTGGAAGTCGGGGCCCGAGGAGGAATGTACTGATGCATATCGAGAAGATTACCCGCAAGGGAAAGGAATTAGCAGTAATTCCCGTCGAATACCTCGTGAGGCTAATGGGCGATGCCGAGATGCTTGCCGATGTGAGGGCCTACGACGCGGCAAAGGGACGTTTTGAGCGCGGCGAGGATGAACTGATACCGTTTGAGATCATCGAGCGGCGCCTTCGCGGCGAAAGCACTGTCAAAATTTGGCGCGAGTATCGCGGGCTCACACAGGAAGACTTGGCGAAGAGGTCCGAAGTGTCCCGCGCGATGGTTGCGGCCATTGAGACAGGCCGCAAGAAGGGTGGCGTCAACACGGTGAAGAAACTGGCGATGGCCCTTAAGGCCGACCTTGACAACCTCGTGTGACCTCGCCAAGAAGAGTCGAGCCTAGCCTAACCGGTGTGTTTAGAAGCTTTTTTGTTACCCACGTCCGGATTGCATATTAAACGCGCAAGACGGCTAAGCAGTCTTAATCCCTAGCACGTTTGGAAGACGGGCGAGTTCGGTGGGGGAACTGTCGTTCGGCACCGAGCAACCGGGGGTAAGAATGAATTTCGGCCCGGCCGCTTCGGCGGTCGCCTTCCATTGCGCACGAATCTGGTCAACGGTGAGTGATTTGTAATTGACTTCGTCAATACCACCCGCCAGGACCACCGAGGGATACTGGCTGCGCACGGTGCGGAACGGAATGCCGGACACCTCGTCAGAATAATTGAGGATCGGAAACGCGAAGTCTTGGAACTGATCCAGATATGCCGGCTTTACGTGTAAGTGCAGGATATTGAGCTTCGCGCCGGCGATTCCGGCGAGAAACTTCTTGTCCGACGGGCGGCTGAAGTGCACATAGTCGGCCAGGGGAAGCTCGGCTTCGTTTGCGTTAGCGACCGAGAACAGGACGCCAGAGGCGCCAGCGCGAAAAGCCCGCTTGGCGTGGCGGATTTGGGATTCGGTAATCACGTCGAGAGCTTGCAAGAGCGCGCCGGGGTTCGATTCTTTAAGCTTCCGGACCTCCTCCTTCGAGGACAGCTTCTCGGCGACATTCCAGGGGTTGAAGACAGTTTCAATGAAGTAGGTCTTGCGGTTCAGTCCGTCGCGAATCAACTCGAGGGCGCGGATTTGCTGCGGAAACGGATTGTCGACCACTTCGAGCTCATACCATTTTCCGGCTGGCTTGGGATACGGGAAATCGCTCATCACCTTGACGATGTCGGTTGCATACAGGCGATGAAACTCGAGCGTTCGCTGGGCGTGTTCTTCGGGAGTCTTCAGGCCGAAGTGGTGCCAGAAGGAAAACGGCGGGCGATCCACATCGCGGCCGGCTAAAGCCCGGTCAACGCGCTCGGTTGAAGATAACTGGGCGCCCTTCGCGGTGCGGAACGCGGCAAGCGAGGCTGCGGCGCCTAGAAGTAACTGTCGTCTATTCATCGTGAAATCCTCAACTCCCCAGATGGGGCTGGTTTATTCGGTGGCATGAGACTCGACTCGTAAATGTTGTCCCAATGCATGGCCGTCATTCCCTTCTTAGTGTTTCATGGAATGGCCTTCTTAACAGCCGGCAGTGACAGCTGGTGGAGTCTTTTGAGTGGCGACGGTTTTCGTGGGCAAAACCGCGGCCGCGCTCGGATGTTCCAGGCTCTTGCGTAACACCGCCCCTTGCCGGTCATTCCACCTCAACGACTCGCCGTAGAAGGAGGCCGCCAGCAGACCCGCAAAGAGCAGCGCCGTTACAACGGAGTCGGCAGAGGTAGCCGTACCGGGCAGGGAGCCTCGCTCGGTTATAGAAGATCTTGAGAACTTCGTTTTCATGAATCAGAACTCCTAAACGCAAAAAGCCCGCCGTGCCTTGTAATTCGCACCGGCGGGCATCCAAAAGCCCCTCTTTCTAGGGCTCCTAAACAACCAAGGAAGGAAAGTTGTTCATGCGTGGAATGCGCACGAAAAGACCGGTACTGATGAGGAGTGGCAACGACAACAACAAAGCTTCGGCATCAAATACCAGTATCTAGATCGATATTATGGATTATCGGGCCAGGAGTCAAGTGCTTTCTGCATTCCGACATCGTTTCGAACCTGAATAGCTCGTTCTACGTTTCGACGCGACGCAACTTGTTGGCATTGTGCGTAACTACAAACGCAGCTACAATGGAAGTTGCGATTCGAGTGGGACGACCGCAAGGCTGAGCAGAATGTCGCCAAACACGGCGTAATCTTCGAGTATGCGGCTCGGGCCTTTCTCGACCCGCACCGGTTGGATACCGAGGACGCCCGTCGTGACTACACTGAGGACCGGCGGCTCACCCTCGGCAAGATCGAGGGGCGGCTTTTTGCGGTTGCTTATACGCCGCGAGGCAAAACGATCCGGCTGATTTCCGCGCGGAAGGCGAACGAACGCGAGCGGAGGAAATATGATGAAAAGCTATCGACTTGACCCGAGGAAACCCCGTCAACTGACCCCGGCAGAGGCGCGGCGGTTGGATGCGACGCCCATTGACTATTCGGATATCCCGCCCCTGGGCGACGAGTTTTTTGCGAAGGCGACCGCAGCGTGGCCCCCGGTAAAGCACCAGCTAACTATTCGCCTTGACGCGGACGTTCTGACTTGGCTAAAGGCCAACGGCCGAGGCTATCAGACGCGCATCAATCGGATTTTGCGCGCCGCTATGGAGAGCAAGCCCCCTCGCCGTTTGCGTTCCACAGCAGCGCCGCCGAAGAAGAGCACCCGCGCGCGCGGCGGCTTAGCGTGAGATTTCCCAGATCGGTCACTGTACCTATAGTTTCTGAAAAGTGGGTCAGAACGCCCGCGACGGACCGATAATCAATCCAGTATGCGAAAAGTTCCCGCGCAAACGCGAATCCTGATAGCCGACGATCAGGCGGACGTGGTGGAAGCCCTACGTCTGCTATTGAAAGGCGAGGGCTATCGGATTGAAGCCGCGGAATCGCCCGCGGAGGCATTGCGAGCCATAGAACAGAAAGACTTTGACCTCGCCATCATCGACCTGAACTACAGCCGCGACACAACCTCCGGCCAGGAAGGTCTGGATCTGTTGGGGCGCATTCAGGGACTCGACTCCATGCTGCCGGTGATCGTGATGACGGCCTGGGGCAGTGTGGACCTGGCGGTGGAGGCGATGCGGCGCGGCGCCAAGGACTTCGTTCAGAAGCCCTGGGAGAACGAGCGGCTGCAGGCCATTGTCCGCACTCAGCTCGAGCTGAGCGAGGCATTGCGGCGCGGGATGCGGCTGGAGGCGGAAAACGCCGTGCTGCGCGGGGAGAATCTGCCCACGATGATCGCGCAAGGGCCGATCATGCAGCCGGTATTGCAGTTGATCGCGCGGGTTGGGCCGTCGGATGCGAATGTCCTGATCACGGGCGAACCGGGTACAGGAAAAGAGGTGGTGGCCAAGACGCTCTACGCCATCTCGCCGCGAGCGCATAAACCAATGGTGGGCGTAAACGCGGGGGGACTGGCGGAAGGTGTCTTTGAAAGCGAGCTTTTCGGCCACGTGAAAGGCGCGTTCACCGACGCAAAGATGGATCGGGTGGGGCGTTTCGAGCTCGCGGACGAAGGCACGCTGTTTCTGGACGAAATCGCCAACATTCCGCTTAATCTTCAGGCCAAGCTGCTGCGCGTCCTCGAAGCCGGAGAGATGGAACGAGTGGGCTCCTCGAAAACGCGGAAAGTGAATGTCCGGGTGATTTCGGCGACGAATGCGAACCTGACTGAGGAAGTGGAGCAGGGCCGATTCCGGCAGGATCTGCTTTACCGGCTGAACACGATCGAAATCCATTTGCCGGCGCTGCGCGAGCGGCGCGAGGATATACTTCCGCTGGCGAGCCATTTCCTGTCTATACACGCGCAGCGGTATCGCAAGAAGATTACGGGATTGGATCCGGGCGCGATACAGGCGATGAGCGAGCACGCATGGCCCGGAAATGTGCGTGAATTGAACCACGTCATCGAGCGAGCCGTGCTGATGGCGCAGGATTCGTTGGTGAGGAGCGGCGATCTGGCGCTGCGGGCGGGCGCCAGCGGACCGGCAAGGCTCGAGGATATGAGCCTCGAAGAGGTTGAGGCTTCCTTGATCAAGAAGGCGCTGGCGCGCTATTCGGGTAATGTGAGTCACGCAGCCAGCGCGCTGGGTCTGAGCCGGAGCGCATTGTACCGACGGCTCCAACGCTACGGGCTGTAGGATAGACAGTTCGGGCGCGACGCGCCCCCAATGACCACGCCGCCGGGGCCGCGGCCAAGAATACTGGCCCATAAAGCTCAGATCATGAAGATCAGATTTGGCCACGAACAGCGCGTGTTGGCGACCGCTTTGGCAGCAGGACTGCCCGCGGTGATAGTGAGCCTGGCGCTGCTGCTGGGCGAGAGCCACCTGCCACGCGAGCGCTGGACGCTGGGCCTGCTGGTGTGTGGCGCGTGGCTCGCGTTCTCATTCGCCGTGCGAAATCGTGTGGCGGGCCCGTTGCGGACGCTGGCGAGCTTGCTCGAAGCGCTGCGCGAAGGCGACTACTCGATTCGGGCGCGCGTGGAAGACTCGGGCGAAGCGCTGGGAGAAGTGATGGTGCAGGTCAACGAAATGGCCGCCACACTGAGGGCGCAACGATTGGGCGCGATGGAAGCGACAACGCTGCTTCGCAAAGTCATGGAGGAAATCGAGGTCGCCGTATTCGCTTTCGATCCTCAGCAGGTGCTGCGATTGGTGAATCGCGCAGGTGAACGGCTTTTGGCGCAGCCAGCCGAACGCCTGCTGGTGCGCGACGCGACCACGCTGGGGTTGGCCGAGTATCTGGTTGGCGAAGACGAGCGCACATTGCAGCGCACGTTTCCTGGCGGCGCCGGGCGGTGGGGAATCAAGCGCAGCAGTTTTCGGGAAGGCGGCGTGCCGCACCAGCTCATTGTGGTGACGGATTTGACGCGACCGCTGCGCGAAGAAGAATTGCAGGCCTGGCAGCGCCTGGTACGGGTGCTGGGACACGAGCTGAACAACTCGCTGGCGCCTATCAAATCGATTGCGCGAAGCCTGGAAATGCTGGTAAAGGCCGACCCGCGACCCGAGGATTGGCAGGAAGACATGTCGAAGGGCCTCAACGTGATTGCCTCGCGTTCGGAGGCTCTCAGCCGCTTCATGAGTTCTTATGCGCGTCTGGCGAAGCTGCCGGCTCCGAAGCTGGCGCCGGTGGAAGTGCAGTCGCTGCTAAAGCGTGTGGCGGGACTGGAGACGCGGATTCCGGTGAAGGTGGCGGAAGGCGCGCCGCTGACCATCACGGGCGACGCGGACCAGCTTGAACAGGTGCTGATCAACCTGATCGGCAATGCAGTGGATGCATCGCTCGAGACCGGCGGCGGCGTGTACACGCATTACGAGCGGAGCGCGAATGGAGTATCGATCGTGGTCCGCGACGAAGGACAAGGGCTGGCGAGCACGGCCAATTTGTTCGTGCCGTTTTTCACGACCAAGAAAGGCGGATCAGGCATCGGACTGGTCCTTTGCCGGCAAATCGCCGAGGCGCATGGCGGAACCGTGACTCTGCGCAATGCCGCGACAGGCGCCGGATGCGAAGCGACTATTTCGCTGCCGGCGTGAAGGGGGGTGCGGGAAGCTCTCAGCTCTCAGCTTTCAGCTCTCAGCCACTGCGGTTTGGCTGACCGCTCCGCGCAGCGATTCGCCTGCATGATAGGAACTCCGCACCAACGGCCCCGCCTCGACGTGAGCAAAGCCCATTTCCCTTCCCCGTCCGCGGAGCTCATCGAACTCAACTTGAGGAACGTAGCGGATGATGGGCAAATGCTTCAACGACGGCCTCAGGTATTGACCCAGCGTGAGAATGTCCACGTCGTGGTCGCGAAGGTCCCTCATCACCTGGAGAACTTCGTCTTTGGTTTCTCCCAGACCAAGCATCAATCCGGACTTAGTGGGCATCTCGGGCAATAAGCTTTTGGCGTGGCGCAGAACATCCAGAGAGCGCTCATAGCGCGCGCCCAGTCTGACCTGCCTATATAGGCGCGGGACCGTCTCCGTATTGTGGTTGAGAACGTCCGGGCGCGCCTCGATGACGCGCTCCACCGCATTGCGCGAACCCTGGAAGTCTGGGATCAAGACCTCGACACGGCATTTCGGGAGGCGCTGGCGGATAGCCTCAATCGTTAGGGCAAACAACTCCGCGCCACCGTCTTTGCGATCATCGCGGTTCACGCTGGTGATCACGGCGTAACGAAGGCCGAGGGCCTGGCAAGCTTCTGCTACGCGGCGCGGTTCATCGTAATCGACTTCGAGCGGGGCGCCTTTCTGCACCGCGCAGAAGCCGCAGCGGCGCGTGCACACGTTGCCGAGGATCATGAATGTGGCAGTGCGATGGTTCCAGCACTCGCCCACGTTCGGGCACGCCGCGCTTTCGCAAACCGTATGAAGGCGCAGGCGCGTAACCAACTCCTTCAATTCGCGATAGTTTTCTCCCACCGGAGCTGGCGCTCGCAGCCACTTCGGGCGCTCCGGTTGAGAGGCAATAGTAACCAGCACTGATTTCAGTGTAGCGGGGAGGTTGAAAGGAGGGCCGGTGACGCGGAAGACCAGACAAAAGCGCCGAGACGAGTCTCGGCGCGGCAGGCACGAGTGCCCGCGCCACAACGCTGGGTCGATCGCTCATAGTGGGAACACGGCGGAGACTACAAGCAGCTTCGCCCTACATCGTAGAGAATCGAGAGATGGTATTCAGGATTCTCGCCGCGCATGCGGCGCTGGCTGCGGCCGCGATCGCCCAGCCGGGTTTCAACGTGAAGGATTACGGCGCAACGGGCCGCAAAGAGGATAACGCTCGCCCGGCGATACAGCGCGCGATCGACGCTTGCGGGCAGGCCGGCGGCGGTACCGTATATGTGCCTCCCGGGGCCTATACTTCCGGCCAGTTGCGCCTCAGGTCAGGCGTGCGCCTGTACCTGGAAGGCGGGGCGACGCTTTACGCTTCGCTCGACGGAAAAGAATTCGACGCGACGCCGCCGAAGGGCTATTCCACTGCTCCGGCGGCCTTGATCTACGGCGAGGATCTCCACGACATCGCCCTCGAGGGCCGCGGCACCTTGGATGGGCAGGCATCCTATAAATGGCTGCCGAACAACTTTACCGACTACTACATTCTTCCGAACCAGAGGCGCATGGAAGCCACCGGCAAACCTTTGATGCGCTCGTTTCCGGCCGGATATCCCGACGAGAGTGTCTACCCGCGGCTGGTGCTTCTGATTCGATGCACGGATGTGCGAATTACCGGGCTGAAGTTTCTGCGCTCCCGGAGTTGGACCATCAATCCCTATGCCTGTAAACACCTCCTGATCGACGGCATTTACGTCTATTCGAGTGGGAAAGAGGCCGTATGGGCCGATGGGATCGATCCGGATAGTTGCACGGATGTCCGGATTTCCAACTCGACCATCGAAACCGGCGACGATGCGATTGTCTTCTATTCGGCGAATGTTTGGGGTCCGCCGCTGCCGGTGGAAGATGTCACGGTGACCAATTGCCGGTTGTCGTCAGCTTCGAGCGCGGTGAAATTCTGCGATGGTAACGCGAACGCGATAAGGCGGGTGCTCATCAGCAATATTTCCATCACTCACTCAAACCGCGGCCTGGCGTTCATGGTGTTCGACGGCGGCGTTGTGGAAGACGTCGTGATTTCAAATGTCACTATTCAGACGCAGCGGTTTGACTGGTTCTGGTGGGGCGACGGGGACCCCATTCACTTCAACATCAAGAGACGGAGCGAAGTGGATGGAAGCAAGAAGGAGAATGAGCCGGCTGCCGGGTCCATTCGTCACGTAACGATACGCGATGTTCTGGCGCACGGCACAGGGACCTCAGGCGTTAACGGCCATCCCGATAGCTGGCTCGACGATATTCGGTTTGAGGACGTGCGTCTGTTTCTCTCGCATGATGCGGATGCGCCGTACGAGGACACGAAGACCGCGCTGGCGCTTCGCTACGCTCGGCACGTCACGCTGAACGGCCTCGAGATTCACTGGGAAGCCCCGCATGCGGCCACATGGCAAACCGGCTTCTCGGCCGAAGACGTGGACGATCTGGAGGTAGATGGCGCAGCGATCGCGCCCGCGCCTGGATCAAAGGCCGCGGGCGTGGAGTTACGGAACGTCCGCGGGGTCAGCCTGCGCGACTCGCGTATCCCGGATCTGCACGTTGCGGGGGCGAATACGAAAGGCGTGAAGTTGATTCGAACTGAGACGAATGTTAGCGCGGGGCCAGAAGTTCCGAAGCAGGAAATCACGCGGCAGTAGAGGTGGCACAGCCTTCAGGCTGTGGTTCTGACACAGGCTGAAGCCTGTGCCACAGAAACTGGCTGATGCCCAGTTACTCCGCGTCGACCACGCAGCGGAAACCCAGAGTTCCGGCACGATCCTGTGACGGCGCCATCAGTAGGTATTTACCGTGCTGATCCAGGCGGTAGGCCTGCGGAAAATACCAAATTGAGTTCTGGGGCTGGAAGTAACTACCACCGCGCAACACGGCGGCGCGAGTATGTTCGTCGAGATATTCGTCAGTCCATTGCCAGACCGTGCCGACAAGATCCATAACTCCGAACGGGCTCGCTGAAGCGGGATGTGATCCTACATCTTCTGGAGGAGTCAGGTCGCGCGACTTATCGGGCGTAGGAACAACTGTGTCAATCCAGGTGTTTCCCCATGGATAAAGCCTTCCGTCAGTGCCTTGTGCCGCATACTGCCATTCCCACTCGTGCGGCAGGCGTTTGCCGGCCCACTTGGCATATGCGCGCGCGTCTTCAAGCGAAACCCAGGTCACCGGTTTGTTCTCCCAACCCACCGGCGGGGCGCCATCCTTCCAATGCCGAAGAAAGTTGTGATCGTCTGCCGGGCGATAGCGTGTCGCGTCCACGAATTTCTTGAACTCCGCGTTGGTCACCGGATAAGTGTCGATGTAGAAGGATTTCACGGGCACAACGTGGTGATGGGCGCGGCGCGGCGAGCCTTCCCACGGGTACTGGAAATCCAACCCCTCCCAGTTCTCTCCTTCAATCTCGATGCCTGTGACCTTGAAATCGAAATCAGCCGCGGGAATGCGAACCATGCCCGCGGGAGCAGATTTGGCCGCTGCGGTACCGGGAATCCCGACCATTTGTTGCGGCAGGAAATGCCATTGCGCAGACAGGCTCTGAAGCGGCGTTTTGGCCAGTTCGCGCATGGGCGTCAGTAGACCAGCGACGGAGGCGGCTTCGGCGCCGCTAATACTGCTATCTACGGCAAGCACCGCTCCGAAGCCGCGCGCTTCCAAATCGAAATGCAAAGTCGCGATGCCGTTTTTCACTTGCGGATGCAATTCCACACCGTGCCAGATGTCTAAGTATCGCCGCCCGGGCTGATCCGCAACCGCGAGTTGGTCGCCGGAGACCTCGTATTCGTTGCGGTTTACGATAGTCCATAAAGTCTTGCCGGGGCCCGGGAATTTGGTGGCAAAGACGCCGTATTCCAGGCTCGGTGTGTGCGGCTCCCAGTCCGGGCTGACCAACAGGGCGGGAAACGCGCGCTCGATTTTCGCGATTCGCCGGATGGCTTCACTGTCGCGTGGGCTGATCTGGTTCCAGATACCCCAGATGTTCTCCCAGGCTTCGAAGCCAACGCCGTTGAAGAACGCGAATTGCAGATCGTCGGTGTGGTCGCGAGCCCAGCGGTTGCACACGTTGATCATGTGCCGCGGCTCGAGCCACTTCAGCTTGCTGGCCATGGGCACGAAATCGTACTTCCAATAACCCCAGCTTTGGTTGTTCCACATGATCGCCTCATCGCTCTGCGGAGCCCCCTCTGGCTCGAGCACGATGGGATGGCCGGTCGCGTCAGAGGCTACCCGGTAAGCGTGCGGAATGCCGCCGAAGGTGTCGCCATTTGCCCCGTCGGCTCCCACTTCGGCCATTAGCTTCGCGGTTGCCTCCCAGTAAGGCATGCCTGGATCGCGCGTGCCATTGTCCCAGGGCATGGTTGGAAAGAAGACGTGCACGCCGCGGCGATGGAAGTCGGCGATCATCTGGCGCAGCGCGGGAATGCCGCCGGGCAAGTCGCGCAGGCGATCCCACTGATTGCGATTATCTATACCGATGTTCGGATAGACATGCCAGATCAGAACGCTGTCAATGCCGCCGTAGCGCTTCTCGACGTCATCGAGGTAGCGGTCTACCGTGTAGCGTCCGGCGGCCGAGTCATAGAAATAACGCTCTTCGGCCATCATTTGCGGCTGGATGAAATCGCTCTGGCTCCACAACAGTTCGGGGCGCCGGTATTCGGCGTCGCTGTAGCCCATGCGGGTGAGGCGCTCGTGCCGCCATGCTTTCAGGTCGGTAAGCCAGGCGTCGAAATCGGCGTTGGGGTCGATCTGCCAGCCCCACAAGTCGGCGATCCATCCCGGTGCGCCGCTCTGGCCGGGACCGGGAAACTGACTGCCCTGGGGTTGATGCTTCACGTCTTGAGCGCTCGATGGGCCGGCCAGCCCGAGACCCACGACAAGGGCAAACGCGGGCAATGCGATAAGGGAGCGGCTGGACCGGGATTTCACGCTGGAATCCTCCTGGACGCAATCTGCAACAGCCGACAGTCTATAGCATCGGCCGGGCGGCCTTTGGAAGGATTATGCCGCTATCGGCATTTCCTGTTCGTAGGCTGTGCTTGACAGCAAAGCATCCGTGGCAATCCTCAGGAGTTCGTCAGTGCGTGGGCTCAAGTCGAAGTCTTTCGAGAAGCGGCGAAGGTCGGTGTGGAAGGCGCGGCGCAATTCGGCGACGGCGGCTTCGAACTTCATGGATGGAATGTCAATTTGGGTGAACTTGAGAATTGCGTCCATCAGCAGCGTTTCGGCTTTGAACATCCGGAAGATAGTCTGTTGGTATTTGGCCACTTTGTCGACAACCACCCGGCTGCGATAGGCAAAGTAATACTCGCGAGTGAACCAGGCAAAGGTCTCGGTGTTGAGCAATTCCATTTCGGCTTTTAAGCGGCGTGCCGCGGAAGCATAGGCCTGCTTGAGAAGTGGAGCGTCGAGAATGTCATATGTAAAGCAGTTGGCCGGCTTTCCGTAGTAAGGGTGGGTGGTGATGTAGACCAGATAAGAGTAGGCAACTTTACGCCGGATCAGGATTTCCGGGTGGACGTGGAACCATTCGCGCGTCCAGCGGCGCATGGCGTTCTGCATGGCTCTCGAAACATTGCTGTAGACCGGAAAGTAGTTCGGCGTCCGCTCACGCGGAGCCGATTTCCAAACGTTGAAGTCGATTGCCTTTTCGGTCTGGTCGCCTGCCTCCGGATGGCTTTTAGTCTCGAACGTCTCCTGCCGCTCCGGCATCACAAGAAGCTTTCCCATTTCGCCCACCTCTTCTAAGCTCGAGTTGTCCTTCTTTGTTGGGGAAAAAAGAAGGCCAGCGAATCGTCTCCGCTGGCCTTTGCAAGTCCACACTGAGAAAGGATTGCCGGTCGGTGAGCCCAAGTCGTTCCGCCGGCGACTTGAGTGAACCATGGGGAGGCCGTCACTCGGCTTGTGATAAGCCGCATGTATTCTGAAAACGGCTGCAAGTCATTGAAGTGGCTGGACAAAAGAAATGTGAGAAAAATCCGCCAGATCTGTGACTGTACTTGTAGCCAGGTGTGAAAGGGGCGCCACCCTTTGTAGAACACTACACTATGGCTCCCGACCTAGCCGAACACATCGAATTCTGTTGCTTTCAAACCACCTGCCTCATTTTCTTCCGGCCAGGCGTTTGCTTGTTGCAACGCGCGAATGTCGTAGTATCCCCAGTAGCGCCCACCAACAGACGACCCCACAATGTAGCTGCCTTTGCGGGGTTTAAGAGCAGCGGTTGCGTATATTGCCGGCCCAAAACTTGGGTTGCCAAATCGGAAATTCGGGTTAACCGGTTTGGTTAGTGCAGAACGCGCGCTTCAAGTCCAGGGAACCAGTCTGTGCCGCCGCGTTTCTCAATGCATTCGCTAAGGCGAGAAAGGAAGACTCGCATGAAAATTCAACTGTTTGTAATATCCTCGCTGCTAGCTGTCGCAGGCGCAATGAATGCTCAGGTACAAATTCCCACAAACCTGGATCACTTCAACTGTTACCTGGCGCCCGGACCGATTCAGCCGGCCACAGCGCTGCTCCACGACCAGTTTGATATCGCGCCACCCAGCTCTACGTTCCTGCCTGGCTTTTTTGAGACGGTAACGGATCTCAGGTCTGTGCTGTTCTGCAATCCCGTACAGAAAACCCTCGCCAGCGGCGCGACAACGCAGATTCTGCACGCCGATGCCCACCTGCTGATGTACCTGATCAATCCGCAGGCGTCGACACCACGCAAGGTGACGGTGGTAAACCAGTTCGGAACCACTACCCTGCAGACGGGGCGGGCGCTAATCCTGGCAGTGCCGTCGGGCAAAGCGCTGTTTACACCGGCAGGGGCTGCGCCCTCGCTCCCGGCAATTCCCGCCGCGCAGGAGTTAGACCATTTCAAGTGTTATGAGGCCGCCGGGGAAACGGCCACCGTGCCGGTCACGCTCACGGACCAGTTCCGAACGGAACAGGTCCAGGTGCTGCGGCCCATCCTTTTTTGTAATCCTACCCTAAAAGAGGTTTTGAATGGTGACAATGCCATAGCTTCCGTGCCTACGGTCACGCCAATCACCTACCCGCTGTCACACCTTACCTGTTACCTCACCACGCCCGTCCCGTTCCAGGGAATCGTGGTCTACAACAATCAGTTCGTTATTCCCGGTACGTTTCCCACTCTGACGCTATCCCAGTCGGAGATCCTATGCGTGCCGTCCGCTAAGTCAAGCTGGTCTGTCATACCCCCTCCGGCGCAGATTTCATCCGGGCCGCCCGCCGGTAACTAGCGCGGCTACACTCGGCGTGAATTGGTGGCACGGGTACTCGTGCCCAATGTCACTTAGTTTTCGAGGAGTCGCGAGTTCTGGCTTAATTGTGGGGCGGACCCCCTGGTCCGCGCGGGTCCCCCGGACCCGCTCTTCGCCAATGGGATCAGGCGCGTGGACGTGTGAAAAGGCCGACGAGGGCGCCGGCCGCGGACCAGGGGGTCCGCCCCACAACGGATCGCGTGCCCAGCAGTGGGATAACTAAGTGACATTGGGCACACGTGCGGCAACAGCCGAATCAGAAGCGGCAAAGTTGCTATACATTTGGACCTGATGAGAAAGGTCTTCGCCATAGCCGGTTCCGCGGTCTTCCTGGTCATCGCCCCCGGGTTCGTCGCCGGCGTGGCGCCCTGGTGGATCTCGCACTGGCGGATCGAAGCTCCATTCTTCGGGATGCCGCTCGTTCGCTGGGTTGGGGTTATTCTCGTCGCGCTTGGGGCGATTGGCCTTCTGGATTCTTTTGTGCGATTTGCCCTGCAGGGCCTGGGCACCCCGGCGCCTGTCTTCCCAACCCGTCATTTGGTTGTTACCGGACTGTATCGCTATGTCCGTAATCCGATGTACGTAGCCGTAGCCAGCGGGATTCTTGGCCAAGGGTTGGTTTTCGGAAACGTCCGGCTGATTGAATACGGCGGGATTGTCTGGCTCCTGTTTCATGTGTTCGTGCTGGCGTACGAAGAGCCGACCTTGAGGGCGAGCTTTGGATCTGAGTACCAATCTTTCTGCGCTGAAGTCCCGAGGTGGATTCCACGCTTCACTCCGTGGGACGGTCATCTCAAAGGCTGAGAGGTTGCCCGGCCATGGATCTGGACCAAGTCCAAGACTATGACAGCATTGTGGGGAGGGGGTACGGCAGTGGAGATCGGCGTTGCGCGGGTATCCGGCCAGGATCGGAATCTGGATGCAAGTGTATTCCTGGAACGAGGCAAGAGATTTCGCGCCGAGCTTCGGGCTCTCAAACAGCGTCTGGTTGTGCCCGACTATGGTTGGTATCCCTATGAGTCCCTTTCAGCGCTTGAGATATTGACGAGACTTCTTGAGCCGGTATTCGAAGAAGTTGCTGAAGGCCTGACATCTGGTCCCATCGCCGACATTGGATGCGGGGACGGGGATCTCGGGCTCTTCTGCGCTTATCTGGGCGGGCAAGTAGATGCCATAGACCACCTGGAGAGTAACTTCAATCAAATGCGAGGCATCGACGTTCTCCGGGAGGCATTGGGTCTAACGTTGGACGCTCATAACATCGACCTCGATGGGCGCTTCGAACTCCCGCGCTCCGATTACAAGTTTGCTTTCTTTTTAGGAACGCTATATCACTTGAAAAATCCTTATTACGTGCTTGAGAGCTTGGCATCGCGCGCCGACTGGTGCGTCTTGAGCACGAGGATCGCACGCGTAACGCCGCACGACACCCCCATTGAGGAAGAGCCCATTGCCTATCTACTTGATGCCCGGGAGGCAAACAACGACCCAACGAACTATTGGATTTTTTCCGCGGCTGGCTTGCTCCGACTGCTATGCCGAGCCGGATGGATGGTTCTGGGTCACGAGCGGGCCGGACAAGCTTTGAACTCTAATCCCGTCGACGCCGGCGCCGATGAGCGAATGTTTGTTTTGCTCAAAAGCCGAGTTCGCCATCCGGACTTGCTGGTCCGGCCACTGTACGGCTGGTATGCACCAGAGGGTAATGCATGGAGATGGACTGCGAAGAGTTTCGGCCTGGAGGTTGTGCCTCCAGCGGACGGCGCTCTGTCGGAATTTGCCTTGCAGTTCGAGGTCCCGGCGGCGCTCCTAGAAGTAGACGATCAGGTGCGAGTGACTTGCGCAATCGAGGGTGATCCAGCGGGTTCGGTGACGTGTACGAGGGCCGAGAGGCTGGAATTCCGCGGCCGATTCCCGACGCTGTCCACACGGCGGGCTATCCGGCTCGCCTTTAAGGTGGAGAGTAGCTACTCGCCTGGCGGTGGCGATACCCGCGAGCTCGGCGTGATCGTGCCGCTGCTCGAGGAAAGGGCAGGAAACACGCATCGCGTTCCCTTCCGCGTCTCATAGTGACTACAGTCGCTGAGTGTGCGTGAGGGCCATAGGGGGTTGCCGTGGTCGGAGGAGGCGCCCAGGGAGTTCTTTACCGTCTCAGCGAAAGCTCGAAATGAACGCCTTCCGTTTTTTGTAGGGCGGTGAGAATGCTGGAAAGATTCGCGGCGGACGGGCTGCCACTTGGCCCGAGCATTCGCATCAGGCTCTTGGCCGGAATGTGGGTGCGCTTCTCAAGGTCCTGAAATCCGACCGTCGCGTTGACATAGTCCCGGAGGACAGCTTTGCCTGTCGCCAAGTCGCCGTTGATAACGCACTCGACGGCCTCGCGCAGAAGCGCCTGACGGAAATCCGGATCTTTCTGCGCCCGCGCCCGGATCGTTTCCTTGAAGTCGTGGGTTAGTGGCATTATTGAATCTCCTGTTTCTTCCTTCGCTTGTATGCGGCCCAGCATTCCTGTGCCGTAACAATGTCCTGTTGTTGCCGTTTCTTCGTGCCGCCGCCAATCAGAATTACAAGATGGTCGCCATCTTTGCCGAAGTAGATGCGGTAGCCCGGACCGAAGTGGATCTTGCATTCAAAGACGCCGGAGCCAACACCCTTGACGTTCGAGAAATTTCCCAGCTCCATACGCGCAAGTGCGAGAGTCACCCTGGCCCCAGCCACCGGGTCGAGCCCTTCGAACCATTGGGCGAAGGGTTTGTTTTCCTTTTCGTCAATGTAGCCGCGGAGCTCGACCATCCAGTCCCTATGGTAACATAATCGTTACCACTTGGCCCAGGACTCTCGATACCTGCCCACAATCATTCCTGCCTAGACGTTGCGCTGTCCGCAGGCGCTGGCTCCCGATAGCCGTCGGGCTTTTGTGCGCCATGCTCAAAGAGTTCGTTGAGAAGCGTCCAGGCTCTTCGTCTCATACGTTCAGCCAGATCAATGGCGCGCGCATGTTCTTTGTTGGGCGACAACTCTCGCTGAATCAACGTTCCAAGGTGATTCATATGAATGCAACTCTCTGCCCACTGCGTTAGTAGCTCTTCAGAGATCTGGATGTCACTGTTTTTTTCCATGCGGAGGATCCCTATAACTGGTCTTGCCTATAAATCAGCATGGGTGCATCGCAACGAGAACTGGCGCAACACTCACAGCCTACGATTGCGGCAGCGCCCAGGCGTAGACTACGCTCCCCACCAGCGTTAGCAAATACTGGTGGCCATCCAGCTCGTAGGTCATCGGCGAAGATTCCATCGACTGATTCAGCGAGACATGCCAGAGCGTGTTGCCGGTTGCGGGGTCGAGCGCCAGCAAGTTGCCGCGGTTGTCGCCAGTGAAAAGCAAGTGGCCGGCAGTCGTGAGGATTCCGGCGATGCCTTCACCTTCACCAATCTCGTGGCGCCACTGAATCTTGCCTGTCTTGTAATCGATCCCTTCCAGAACTGAGGTCGCCCACAGATTGCGGTCGCGACCTGCCCAGCCCTCAGGCTTTCCGTCGGCGGTCATGTAAAAAATGCTCCACAACCGTCGGGCGCTGACGAAGAATAAGCCGGACGCGGGATCGAAGCTGGGCGCCATCCAATTGGTGGCTCCGTCGGAGCCTGGCGAAACAAGAGTGCCATCGGGCTTGGGCTCTTTGGCAGGGTTAGGAATGGGCTCGCCGCGCGAGTCGATGCCGAGCGCCCAGTTTGTCGGGATAAACGGCGAGGTCAGCAGGTGTTCGCCGGTGGTGCGGTCGAGAAGGAAGAAGTAGCCGTTGCGGCTGGCTTGGGCGAGCAGTTTGCGATGGACGCCTTGATACTCGTCATCGATGAGCACAGGGGTTTGAACCGCATCCCAATCGTGAGTGTCGTGGGGGGAAGGCTGAAAATGCCAGACCAGTTTACCGGTGTCGGGATCGAGCGAAACAATAGAGCAAGTATAGAGGTTGTCTCCTTTGCGGATGTCGCCGTTTAGGACAGGATTGGGATTACCAATACCCCAGAACAGCCGGTTCAGCTCCGGGTCATAAGTGCCGGTCATCCAGGTCATCCCTCCGCCGTGCGCAATCGCGTCGGTGCCTTGCGGCCAAGTGTCTGACCCTGGCTCGCCGGGTTTCGGCTCGGTGTCCCAGCGCCATTGGACCTTGCCGGTAGCCGGATCGATGGCTTCGAGGAAGCCGGGAATATCCGTGACATCGCCTGAGACGCCGACAATCACATGATTGCGGATCACCATGGGCGCCATGGTTGAAAAGTAGCCCAGCTTGGGATCGGCAAGCTCAATATCCCAAAGCGCGTGGCCGTTGCGGGCGTCGAGCGCAATCAGGTGGCAATCCGGCGTTTCGAAGAACAGCCGGTCGCCTAACATGCCCACGCCACGGTTGCCGATGTGGTCACCCTTGGAATCGCGAAGATAGTGCCAGACTATGTGGCCGTTGCGAGCGTCGGCGGCCCAGACGTTGTCGGGCGTCGTGAAGTAGAGGATGCCATTGACCTCGAGCGGCGTCGACTTCAGTACGGCCGATTGCAGAGGCAGTGCCCAGTTGAGCGTCAATTGGCCGACATTGTGTTGATTGATCCGGTCAAGGGGACTGAAGCGGCGGCCGGAATAGTCGCCGTTGTAAGTGGGCCATGTTTCACGGGGCGGCTTGAGCAGATCGGAGGAATCAAGGTCCTGGGCGGTCAGTTGCGAAGTAGCGGCAACCACAAAGACCAGCGGCAGGAAAGAACAGATTCTCAACATAAGTGAATTCCTTCAGTCGATGCGTGGACTACTTAAGAGTCGACAGGTACGCGAACAGGTTGTGCATGTCTCGATCGGTGTACTTGGCTGTAAGCTCCCGGTGAGCCGCTAGTGGATCGTGGATTTCCACTCGCACCTCGGCGCGTGGCCAGCGGTGATACCAGCCGTCGGCGGCAATGACAGCCACGTAGAACTCGTCGTTTCCAGCCAGACGTCCCTCGAATACCTTGCCGTTCCTGTCCGTGACCGTGGCAGTCGTCCGCGGCCTTCCGGCCGGATAGACCATACGCTGCTGAAGATCGACGGGCGAAAACTTGGACGCAGCGTGAGCTAAGTCCCCCGTAACTGAGTGGCAGGTGACGCATTGGCCGGGGCCTTCGAAATAGGCCTTCCCGGCGGCGGCGTCGCCGGTGAGGAGTTTCGCCAGCGGGTAATCGCCGGGGACGCGTGCGCTGTGCATCGACTCCTCGACGCGGGCGTGGAGAAACGCGACGATATCGGCCACCTGCTGATCGGAGAGGGTGGCGAAGCCGGGCATGCCCTTGTCGGGCCGGCCATTCCGGATAATGGGGCCGATCTGATCGCCGTGTTCGTCGTGGTTCAGCACAGACGAGCGAATCAGGTCGGGGGCTCGATTGCCGGCGGCGTCCTCGCCGTGACAAAAGCCGCAATTAGATTTAAAGGCGGAATTGCCACGCTCGATAGCGGCGCGTTGCTCCGCCGAGGGGGGGACTCGAGGCTGAGCCAGAAGGAGGACAGAACTGGCCACCGTCGCCACAAGAACGAACGGGATTACGGGTGTGATGCGAGTACACATAAAAGTGATTGCGGTATCCGAAGCCGGCCACGAGCGCGTTTGCGGCCAAGGCCCAGGCGAGATGCAAACGGGGAATGCGAAGCCCACTGCGGCGACGAGGAAGCCAAACGCTCATTGTACCGGCTGCGGAATCGAGGTGCACCCGCAGCGTCGGAGGGCGGTGGTCGCTGGGCTTCAATCCTTTGGGTAATCATGTGATTGGGCTTCGCGGTCAAGCCTTTGCAAGAGGACTCCTAAGCCCGGAAACTCATGCCTGCCGTGTGGCTAATCGTTTGATTGGTAGGCTTAGGCCTTCGGGGATGGGACAATAGTGCCTTCCCGAAATCCATGTCGCGCCTGGAACGAGTATGGGAGCAGCGTAACCGAACCCCTGTCCTCGCGGTCAGCGGGGCAATGATCCTGGTCATCGCGGTTGCCGACTGGTGGACGAAGCCGTTTGTAGCTTTTGGCTTTCTCTATCTGTTCCCCATTATGCTCGCCGCCGGGTTTCTGCCCAGGTGGCTGATCGCCTTAATCGGCGCGGGGTGTGGGTATCTTAGCGAGCTCTTCAGTTCACTGGAGCAGTCAAACGTTCGGTTGGCTTTCGAGACTGTCGCGCTTGCCGGCTGTGGATTGTTCGTCGCGGAACTGGTGCGCAATCGCCGCTTGACGCTGGAGGCGCAAGAACGTTTGAAAGCCCTGGTCGAGACGAGCCCGGCGGCAATCGTCACCGTCGATGCGCGCGGCTTCATCGAGCTCGCCAATCAGGCAGCCGCGGAACTGCTCGCTCCGCGGGACGGAAAGCTATTTGGAAACCCCATCGCGGCGTTTCTGCCCGAATTGCATCATGCCCTGCGATGGGAGGAAGCGCCTCAGTTCCGGGCAACGATGCAATGCAGGTGTCATCGGGGTAATGGTGAAACGTTCACCGCGGAAGTCTGGTTCTCAACGTATAAGGAGGGGCCAGCGCCGAAGTTAGCCGCCATTATCGCGGATGTTACGGAGCAGACTGCCGAAGACACCTCCAGCTCGTCCGATATTGACTCCAGCGACCGGGCCTCCTTGAACAACCGTGAAACCGACGTGCTCCGATTTCTGGTCCAAGGACTCGCCAACAAAGAAATAGCGACCCGTATGGAAGTTTCCGAAAGTACCGTCAAGAACACGCTGCAGCAGCTTTTCGCCAAGACGGATGTCCGCACCCGCGCTCAACTGGTTCGCGTCGCACTCGAACGCTATCGCGATCTCTTGTAACACGCCATTTCACGGCCGTTCGACGGCGGTGGGAAATCAAGATAGCTTAACTCAACGCTGCGCAAAGGAAAGCCCTTACTAAATCCTTATGACCAGCTTGTTGCATCTTAAGGTGCCCCCGCTCATAATTACTTAACGTTCGGTTGGGACCTCTCCTCGTCTGAGTGCTCAATTACCACTTCCCTTTGAGCTTGTACTACCTTTCTCGCTAAGTCTAAGAGTCAACGAACACCGCTGAGTGTTCAATCTCGCTCTCCTCGTTGAGCTTTGCCGCCGCTTTTGGCCCGATTCCCGCGGGCCGCCGCATAGGTGTGTCTGAACGATCAACAAGGAGTCTCGCAAATGAATTTAAGAACCGCCAGAGAAATAGCTTTGAGTTTCACGGTTGCGTGCCTGTTGTTATGCGCGCCCGTAAACCTTTGTGCTCAGTCTACTTTCGGCACTGTACGCGGGAACGCGCTGGACCAAAGCGGCGCGGCCGTCCCCGGTGCTCACATTACGTTGCACAGTCTCGACGAAAACAGCAGCGTGACGGCGTTGAGCGACGACCACGGAAATTTCGAATTCGAAAATCTCAAGCCGGGTCATTACACGGTCACCGCGGCCAAGGAAGGTTTCGCCAGCGCCACCGTCAGCAAACTCGAACTGGTTTCCCGCCAGACCTTGCGCGTGGATATCACTTTGTCCATCGCGGCTCAGGCACAGACGGTTGAAGTGGCAGACGCCGCGTCAAGCGTGAACACGGAAAACGCGACTCTGGCGGATTCCAAGGGCAATACCGACATAACCCAGCTACCCATCAACTCCCGCAGCGTATCCTCGAGCCCGCTGGCGGCTCTAGCCGTTTCTGCATCCGTGACGACGGACTCGCAGGGGAATATAGCCGTGGGCGGCGCGACGGCGGCGCAGGTGGGGTTCTCTGTGGACGGAATTTCAACAGCCAACGTGCGTTATAACGGCGCGCTGGCGGACGCCTACCCTTCCATGGAAAACATCGCCGAGATGAGAGTCACGGCGTTCAACAACAACGCGGAATTCGCCCAGATCGGCGACGTAACCTTCATCACCAAGAGCGGAACCAATCAATTACATGGCAGCGCTTTTGAGTATTTTCAGGATAGTGGCCTGGACGCCAGTGTTCTGAATTTCACCACCAAGGCCCCGCGGACCTTTAACACCTTCGGCGGCAGCGTGGGCGGCCCAGTAACAATCCCCAAGCTCTACAACGGAAGAGACAAAACTTTTTTCTTCATCGATTATGAAGGCAACCGAAAAACTCAGTCCTATCCGGAGCAGCTTCTGGTGCCAACAGCAGCGGAGCGAGACGGCAACTTGAACGCCCTCGTAGCTGGTCTTGGGAACGGCCCGGTGCTGAATCCGTTCACAAACGCGCCTTTTCCCAACAACACGATCCCGACGGGCTCATGCCCTGCCTGTATCAATCCCGTGGCCCAGGCCCTGTTGAATTACTACCCTCTGCCCAACGCCAACCTGGGCGTCGTGAACCCCTCCTACAACTATCGGACCCTCGTGCCGAACCCGTCGAACTCCAACGGTGTCGATCTCAGATTGGATCACGTTATTAATGCGAAGCAGCAAATCTACGCGCGCTTTAGCGCGAAAAACGACTTTTATACGGAGTTCAATAACGCCGGCAGCGTTCAACCCGCGGGCGTGATCTTACCGAGTGACGGAGCTAACGAACGAAACCGCAGCCTGGTGGTTTCCTACAATTACTCGATCACTCCGACGCTGTTGAACGAATTCCGTTTCGGGTTCACCAATTACGACGAGAATGACACTTTCCCCATCTCGGGAGCTTCGGCCATCTCTCAACTGGGGCTGGTCTTCGATCATCCCGTAGGCATTGCCTCGCATCCCACGGCTGACACCTTCCCGACCTTCAATTTCGCCGACGGCTCCATTACCTCGATCGGGCAGGACCGGGTTGGATCGACAATTTCGGCAACCACCGAACTGACCGACAATGTCACCCGCATCCAGGGCAAGCATACTCTTCGATTTGGAATTGATATCCGCAGACAACGTTTCAACGCCCTCATGTACTTCGCGCCGTCCGATGACTATGGCGACTTCACCTTCAGCGGCTCACTTACCGGCTACTCCTTCAGCGATTTCCTGCTGGGCTTGCCGAACCCTTCTTACTTCGCAGTCATCGGCCCACAAATGGATGCAAGTTCTGTCCACTGGGGTGTCTACGGCCAGGACTCATGGCAGGTGAACAACCATCTCACGGTGAATTACGGATTACGGTGGGAATTGCTGCCACCGTTTGTTGAAAGCAACGGCGATATCGCTACCTATCTTACGAAAGGGGACAGCTTGACTGTCGTCGTTCCGGACAAGTTCTATCCCTTTATCGCAAACAATCCGCTCCTGCAGCAGATCCACCTGGGGTTTCTTCAGGGATTCAATGCGTGTTCGCTTGCGGATAAGACCCCGTTACTGCCCTGTTCGAACATCGAGACAGCGAGCCAGGCGGGGCTTCCTCAAGGCCTCCGGTATTGGAATTGGCGTGACTTTGACCCACGCGTGAGCGTAGCCTACCGTCCGTTCAACAACAACAAGACGGTGATTCGCGCCGGCTTCGGCATCTATACGATGACGACTCTTGGCCCTATGTCTTACAACAGCGGCATCATCGCCCTCTCTGATCTACTCACTTACAACAATTCTTTTACGAAGGGTGTTCCGGCGTTCCAGTTTCCGGACACGTCCCCTCTGGGCGCGCCGGCAACTCTAGGGGGCGGCGATTTCGAAGAGGCAAACAATCCGCACTGGAAAGATCCTGGGTCAGCTCAATGGAACTTTACCGTGGAGCGGGAACTGACACCTAACACGGCGGTCCGGCTGAGCTACACGGGCCAAGGCGCCTACCATCTTCCCATCACCATAGACCGGAACCAGATTCCGGCAAGCACGACCCCCTACACCATTCCCAACAACGGATACTCAGTCGTCGATCCGCGAGCGCCCTTTCAGAACTGGCTCCTGTTGATGGAGTCGGAAAGCATCGGCAATCAAAACTATCAGGCGGGCACTGTGGAATTCACACAGAGAGCGTCGCAAGGGCTCACGTTCCAGGCAAACTATACCTTCGCGAAGAATATCAGCGACGCACAAGGCTCGGATGCACCCTCCGTCTATGCAAGCGAAGAGCCCTACGCCGCGGAAATTGCCAATGCCTATGACATAAAGTACGACCGCGGCAACGTGGTGGGGATGCCGCGCCAACGTCTCCTGCTGACAGGCGTCTACCAGCTGCCGTTCGGAGCCGGGCAACGCTGGCAGGGAAACCGGTTCGTGAACGCCGCCATAGGAGGCTGGAATCTTAGCACGGTTATGACGATCCAAACAGGCCAGTGGCTGACGCCCACGATGCCGGCAGCCGACGATCAATCGAACACCGATATGATCGAGCGAACCACCGGCGGGGCCATTGCGCGGCCGGATTGCGTGGGAAACCCGTACGCCGACCAAACAAATCAGAACTTTTTCAACCTCAACGCCTTCGCTCTGCCACCGGTCAACGCCGGTCGGTTTGGGAGCTGCGGCGTCGGTATCCTGCAGGGCCCCGGCATGATCAACGTGAACACGGGCCTTGCCAAGGTGTTCCATATTAGGGAGAGGCTCCGGTTGCGCTTCGAAGCTTCGTTCACTAATGTCCTGAATCACGTCAATTTCGCGCCGCCTGCGCTGAACGTCGGTAACCCCTCTAGCTTCGGGGTTTTGGAATCCGCATTGCCTCAGGGCAACGGAGGCAATCGTACCGGACAGCTCGCATTGCGGGCCGACTTCTGAGGACACCGGTCTGTCGCCCCGCGCGACAATCCGTACCGCTCCGAGGGTCTGGAAGCAATCAAACCGGCAAATTGTTGTCGCGGATTGGATCTTCAGAAAATCCGTTGGCCGGGTTACTAGCCACTTCCGGTTAGTAACCCGGCTAATCGTCGCTTGGAATCGAAGCTTAACGCGAGCCCGGCCGTTGTAGCCGGCTGCCCGACAACCACCCGATTCCTTAAACGATCAACCGAACGGCTGAGATTGGCTGACTCGGATGCTCAAAAGACTCGGTCCGGCAGCCATTTTCCTGCCTTCCTTGAAAGCCGCTTCTCGCCTATATATGCTTCATGCATCAGAAATCGCGTCTTACATTGACGACGGTAATTGCCGCTAACATGCTTTTCGGGCAGGTTGGGGGAAGAATCACCGGGTCGGTGAAGGACCCAACCGGCGCCTCGCTGAGCGGGGCGGCAGTAGTGGCGGTCAACGCCGCGACCGGCGTAAAACTAGAAACGAAAGCCGACGATCAGGGCGTCTACTCGTTCCCCGCTCTCGCCGTCGGGAAATACAACATCGAGATCAGTTCCCCTGGCTTCGTAACATATCGCAAGAGCGGCTTAATGATTGACGTGAACAGCGCCCCGCAAGTGGATGTGACATTGCAACTTGCAACGCAATCGACGAGTGTCGAAGTGAATGAAGAAGCGGCGCAGGTTCAAGTGGAAAAGTCGGATACTCAGTTGGGTCAAACGGTTACTAGCCAGCAGATTACCGAGGTGCCGCTCAACGGCCGCAGCTATACCGATCTGCTCGCGGTACAGACGGGCGTCGCCCCTGTCACCACCAGCGCCACATCCAGCACCTCTTCCGGCGGCAGTTTCGGGGCAGTCGCGCCCTCCGGGGGGCTCGATCCCGGTACGTTCTCCGTCAACGGCCAACGGGAATCCGCGAATGGGTTCATTCTCAACGGCGCCAACGTCGAGGAGGGTATCGCAGAAGGCGCCGCGATTATTCCGAACCTGGACTCAATTGCCGAATTCCGCGTCTTGACCAGTAACTTCGACGCCGAATACGGCAATTATTCCGGCGGCCTGATCAGCGTTGTAACGAAGTCCGGCGCAGATCAACTGCATGGCTCGGTATTTGAGTTCCTCCGCAACACCGACCTGGATGCGCGCGGCTTCTTTGATCCTTCGCGGGCGCCCTTCATCCAGAACCAGTTTGGCGGAACCATCGGCGGCCCGATTAAGAAGGACAAGGTTTTCTTTTTCGGCGACTATCAGGGCACGCGAAATATTCAGGGGATTGAGACCGGATTGCTTCCCGTACCCTCCTTGGCCGATCGCAGCGGCAATTTGGCTGACCTGGCAAGCTCGTTAACCGGGACGGTCCAAGGATCGAACACCGCAAGCTTGCTATCGCAGCGATTGGGTTATAACGTGTCCCCTGGCGAAGCCTATTACACCGCGGCTTGCGTAACCACAACGCAGTGTGTGTTTCCCGGTGCCGCGATTCCTCAGCGTGCGTTTTCGGTTCCCGCGCAGAACCTGCTGCAGTACATTCCGCTTCCGAATGTCGGCACAAATGATTATTCCAACGCGTCCGAGGCGCAACGGCTAAATGATGATAAGGGCTCGGCCCGAATGGACGCGCAGACGACGCACCTTGGCATTTTGTCGGCCTATTACTTCATCGATACCTATAATCTGAACAATCCTTACCCCACCCAGCAGGGCGGAGCCAATGTCCCCGGATTCAACGCGCTTTCCAACGGCCGCGCCCAATTAGCCAGCCTCACCGACACTAAGACACTTAGCCCGACTTTGGTGAATGCATTCCAGATCAGTTATATGCGCGATTTCAACGACCTCGGCCAGCAGCAAGGTGGAGTGGGCCCAAGCCTGGCGTCCCAGGGATTTACAGTGGGCACAGCAGGCATTCTCCCGGGAGATCCAAAGACGGAGGGTATCGAATCGATTGTCTTCAACAAACTTAACTTCGGGACCAGTCCCTTCTCTCTCGTCCAGACGGATGGCAACTACCAGGCGCAGGACGGCTTGTCCAAAGTGGTTGGAACTCACTCACTGAAATTCGGGGGCCAGTACTTACAGGAAGACGTCAAGCTGCTGCCTGATTTCACCGCAAATGGGCAGTTCCAATTTACCGGGTACCAAACCGGATCGGATTTCGCCGATTTTCTGCTGGGGCTGCCGGACTTGTATACGCAGGGCTTCTCGCCAGCCTTTTATGAACAGTCGAACTATGCGGGCATTTTTGCTCAAGACAGTTGGCGCATCACGCCCAACCTGACACTGAATGTCGGATTGCGCTGGGATCTGATCATCCCATGGACTGAAGAGCATAATCAGACGGGTACGCTCATAGCCGGTGAACAATCCGTTGTGTTTCCAACCGCTCCCACCGGGCTCGTGTTTCCCGGCGACCCAGGCGAGCCCCGAACGATTGCGCCGGCTCGCTACAACAACTTTTCGCCTCGTCTCGGCCTTGCCTGGTCGCCTGCTTGGAAAGATGGATTTTTGAAGAGACTAAGTGGTGGGCCGGGTAACAGCAGTGTCCGTGCCGGCTATGGGCGATTCTTTACCGCCATCGAAGGGCAGACGCTGGCGTTTGAAACCGGGAATGCGCCTTATGGCCTAACTTACACCAGCCCGGAGCCTCCGCTTTTGACGAATCCCCTTATCGGCGCCGAGACCGGAAAGCAATACCCGCAGCAGTTTCCCGTTTCTGTCCCACCCTATAACTCTTCGGCCCAAAACCCCGATCCAAACATCAACTGGGCTGCGTACTATCCGATCAACGGGTTTGACGCTTATTTCCCGACTAACAAGAACCCATACTCGGAGAATTACTTCGCATCTTTGGAGCGGCAGTTTGGCAAGAGCACTGTTTTCGACGCCAGCTATATCGGCAGTCAGGCGCATCACCTGCTGGTCATGCTTGCGGCCAATCCTGGCAATCCAAACCTGTGTCTGAGCTTGAGCCAGCCAGGTGACGTCATGCCGGGAACGCCGACTTGCGGGCCTTTCGGAGAAAATCTGGTGTACACCCGGAGCAATGGCCAAGTGGTCAATGGGACACGTGCTCCCTTCGGCAATGATTTTGGCACCGATGTTTATTTCGACGCGATGGGCAACTCGGCCTACAATTCATTGCAACTCAGCTTGAAGCATAGCGGCGGCGGCTTGACCGTTGTGAGCAGCTACACCTGGGGAAAGTCTCTCGATCAGGCCTCCAATCTCGGCGAACAGGTGGACCCTTACAATTACGGCCTCACCCGCGCCCCGTCGTCTTTTGATATCAGGCAGGATTTCGTCACCAGCTACCGCTATGACTTCCCCTTCGACAAGCTTTTCCGGCATTCGAATAAGGCAACGAAGGGCTGGGCCATTTCAGGGATCACGCGTTTCAGCAGCGGCCTTCCAGTGACACTGGTGAATCCCAACGATACGGCCCTGATCGGAAGCTTCAACAACGGAGTGAATGGCGTAGGATTTGCAGGTCTAAACGTTGCGCCGGGCAACCTCGAGCTCAATAGCAACCCGGGAAACGGTAGGCCTTACTTTAATACGGCGCTTTTCAGCAACCCGGCGCTGGGTTCACCCGGAGATGCATCGCGCCGGCTGTTTTACGGGCCGGGAATGGCCAACTGGGACATCGCGCTGCTAAAGGAGACCCACTTTACTGAATCCAGGGTGCTGGAATTTCGCATGGAGACATTCAACAGTTTCAATCACGCTCAGTTCTTCGGAGCGAACTCTGTCGACGGCAACCTCAACGACTCGACATTTGGACAAGTCGTCAACGCAATGTCACCGCGCCTGATGCAGGCGGCGCTGAAGTTCCGCTTTTGACGCGCTGCTGCAATCACAAGGCGCTTCGTTGCGCCCGCATTTACAACTCGTGACCTCGTTGGGTTGCAACCCGGTGACTATCGAAGGGTGGACTGTTCAGCGGGAGCCCCGCGGCTGTAGCTCAATCTCAGAACTCGAGGCCCAGACCGATCATCAGCACCGCTCTCACCCAAAGTACAATAAACCGGCTAGTCTGTTAATCAAAAGATTGCCCGCAAGATTTCGGCATTCACGTCACTCATGCCCTCGTGTTGCCTACTGTCTGGCGTGTGAACCTGGGATTGGCGGACCGGCTAATGCAATCCTCACAAGTTGACTTCTTGTTCGCACACCGGCCTTGTTGAATAACTGTTGAAGCGCAGCCTTTATAGTGGATTCCGAGACGCCTATCTCGGCGCCGATCTTGCGGTTCGAAAAACCGTCGACAACCCCGTTCAATACCGTCCGTTCCCTCTCTGTTAGACCGCCCCACCACCGATCCTCGTATTGCGGGTACCTTTCGGCGAGGAGTTGGATCACCCTTTGATCAACCCACGCTTCTCCATTTGCCACGCGCCGGATGGCTTGAATCAGTCTGCTCGAAGAATCCGACTCGACGAAAATGCCTGAGGCGCCGGACTTCAGCACGAGCGCCGAGGCGGTCGCATCGATTTCCCTCGCCACAACTAGTGATTTCGCGCGATACCGGGCCTTGCGAGCAGACGGGATGAACTCGCGGGCCATTCCCAAACCAATCAAGAGTACGTCCGCCTTCGACGCCTTTAGGCTTTTCAATGCCTCGGATGGCTTCGAGCATTCGGCCAGCAGCTCGAAATCCGCTTCCGAGGCCAGCAGCCGGGCGAGGCTCTCCCGAAAAAGTACGTGATCGTGCAGTAGAACGAGTCTTATTCGCCGGGGGTTCGCCTTCTCGCCCATGAACGCGCTGTTCTTCTTGGATCTCATTGCCCGCCTGGCGTGATTCTTGAGATCCATTGTCAAGATGTTAGGGCGTATCTGTCCCCTTGCCAAGCCCTTCAGCCGAAAGATCGACATCATTGGCCTTATAGCCTTGAGGTCAAGCGGTTCGATCAAGCCATGGCCACAAGATTTTTTCATCGTCTGACAGGCTAATCGAATGACATGGCGTTTGGAGGCAAGATCACTGGCGCCACGCGTTCGATCGAGCTAACGTCGAGTTTCCAGAGACTACTTGACGTGGTTTCCAATCCACGATGAACTGTGGCCGATCAGCAAATCCATGGCTTTTCTCTCGCCAATGCGGGAGGCTGGCGTGCAACGGAATCGCCATTGCCTGGCTCGCGGCGCAGCATCTTTCGGCGCAAACGACCTTCACCTGGCAGCAGCTAAAGGATAAGTTCGAGGCCACGAATCCAACCCTGAAGGCCGCTCAGCTCAACATCGATGAATCACGGGCAGAGGAGATCACGGCTTATCTCCGGCCGAACCCCAGCCTGACCGGCACGTTCGATCAAATCAACCCATTTACCACCCAACCACCGCCGAGCGGAGGTCCAGATGCCTACAGGCCATTTGCCTACGCACAGCCATACGGGCAAGTCACCTATCTTCATGAGCGGCAGCACAAGCGGGAATTAAGACTCGAGAGCGCAAAGAAAGCAACCGACGTCGCGGCCTCCGCCTACTCCGATCAAGAGCGAGGGCTCATCTTCAATCTTAGAAGCGCTTTCGTCCAGACGCTGCAAGCCAAGGCAGTACTCGAAAACGCCAAAGAAAACCTCGCTTACTGGGATAAGGAACTTGAGATTAATCGGACGCGCTTCAGGGCCGGCGACCTTGCTCAAGTCGATCTGGACCGCCTGGAATTGCAGCGTGCCCAATTCGAATCCGACTATGAAACGGCGTTGGTGAATCTTCGGACTGCCAAGATCGAACTCCTGATGCTTCTCAACGATCGAACGCCGATCGAGCAGCTTGATGTCAGCGGGGTATTTGACTTCGCCGACACTTTGATGCCAATCGACGAGTTCCGAACCGTCGCTCTTGCCACCCGGCCAGATCTGCGGGAAGCGGTTCAGAATGTCGAACTGGCCAAGGTGAATCATGAGCTTGCTGTCGCCAATGGCTCTACCGATCCCACCTTTGGCGTCGATCTTTCGCGCAATCCGCCCATCCCGGTCTACTTCGGCTTCAGCGTGTCGATTCCGCTGCGTATCTTCGATCGCAATCAGGGCGAGAAAGCCCGAACCCAGATTGACATCGGGCGCAACGAGCGATTGCGAGATGCCGCGCAGGCGCAGGTATTCAACGATGTGGATTCGGCGCACGTTACTCTCGTCAGCACCTTGAACTTACTCCGCCCTTACAAGAACAGGTATCTCAAGCTGGCTAGCGATACGCGCGACCGGATTGCTTTTGCCTACCAAAAGGGAGGCGCGTCTTTACTGGACTACTTAGATGCGGAGAAAGCGTATCGGGATATTCGCCTGGCTTATTTGAATTTAATTGGTTCCTACTTAACGGCGGCCGCCCAGATGAATATGGCCGTTGGCCGGGAGGTATTGCAATGACAGGTTCTGCGATCAATCGTTCTTTTCTCGTGAAAGCAATTCTGGGCATGAGCCTGAGCTTTCTCCTGGCCGGATGTGAGAGGAAAGCAACCGCGGAAGGAGGTACGGGTCCGGCGCCTGTCGTCGTCGTGCCAGATCTCGATGCCAACAACTTCAAAGTGGATCACCCCGAGCAGTTCCCTCTGGCAATGGCAGGCGAGCACATAGCGGCTCCAGAGTTGAATGTAACCGGTGTAGTCAATCCTGATGTGTCGCGGCAAGTGCCGGTGCCATCGCTCGCCACCGGACGAATCGTGGAAATTGACGCGCGGCTTGGCGATGAAGTGAAAAAGGGCCAGCTTCTGTTCAAAGTTCGAAGCTCGGACATCGCGAACGCGTTTTCCAATTATCGCCAGGCCGTCAAAAACGAAGAACTAACGAAGATCCAGCTCAACCGCGCCAATACCTTGTTCGAGCACGGCGCGATTCCGCAGAGCGCTCGGGAAATAGCCCAGAACGCCGAGGACGACAATATCGTCGTTCTCGAAACGGCCAGGGAACAGCTCGGGCTGCTGGGAGTCGACCCCAACCATCCCACGGGTATCGTCGAAGTGTTTGCGCCGGTATCGGGGACCATCACCGATCAGGAGATTACGGAACAGTCGGGAGTCCAGGCGTTGACACCGCCCAACCCGTTCACGATATCCGACATGACGCGGGTGTGGATCATCTGCGACGTGTGGGAAAACAATATGTCTCAAGTCCGCGTTGGCGAGTATGCGGACATTCATTTGGTTGCCTATCCGAACCGGATATTGAAGGGGCGAATCAGCAACATCCTGCCGATCATAGACCCCGCCATCCGCACCGCGAAAGTTCGGTTGGAAGTCGAGAATCCAGGTCTCATGCGGCTTGGGATGTTCGTCACGGCGACCTTTCATGGCGAAACCACTGAAAAGCACGCTACTGTGCCGTCCACTGCGATTCTCCACTTGCACGACCGCGAGTGGGTCTATACGCCGTTAGGGAGCGGCCACTTCAGACGGAAAGAAGTAGTTGCCGGCAACACGCTTCCGGGCAACATCCAGGAAGTCTCCGGTCTGAACCCCGGCGACCAGGTGGTCACGAACGCTCTCGTCTTCCAGAACACAGTGGAGCAGTAGATGATTCGCAAGCTCGTCGATTTCGCGCTAAGTAATCGCTTTCTGATACTGGCTGCCGCGCTTTTGCTCTTCGCCTGGGGCGCCGTTTCTTTCCACCGGCTTCCCGTCGAAGCCTATCCCGACGTGGCCAATAACTATGTGGAAATCGTCACCCAGTGGCCGGGAATCTCTGCCGAGCAGATCGAACAGCAGGTGACCATCCCGCTCGAGATCGTGATGAACGGCATCCCTCACGTGACGCATTTACGGTCCTTCTCGCTCTTCGGGCTCTCCGATCTGAAGCTCATTTTCGACGACGAAGAAGAGAACGCCTGGAACCGAGAGAGGGTCCTCGAGCGGCTTTCGCAAGTTACTCTGCCGCCTAACGTCTCGCCGCAAATGCAAACAGACTGGAGCCCGGTCGGCCAGATATACTTCTTCACGCTGCACACCACTAACCCGGCCTTCGACGTCATGGAGCTGAAGTCGATCGAAGACTGGGTGGTGGAAAAGAACTTCAAAGCCGTTCCAAACATCGTTGATGTCGCGAGTTTCGGCGGCCCAACCCGCGAGTATCAGGTCCGCGTCGATCCCAATAAGTTGATCTCCTACGGCCTTAGCATTGGCCAGGTTGAGCAGCAGCTTACTAATAACAACGCTAACGCCGGCGGCAGTTTCATCGAATCCGGGCTTCAGCAGATCAACATTCGGGAAGTCGGCCTGGTTCGAGACGTTCACGATATTGAAAACACCGTCATCCTGACCAAAAACGGCACGCCGCTTCACATTAAAGACATCGCCATTGTCGCTCAGGGTCCGAAGATCCGGCTCGGCCAGTTCGCCCGCACGATTCACCACGAAGACGGGACGCTTGTCGACAACGATGACGTTGTTTCCGGAATCGTGCTGTTGCGAAAAGGCGCAGATGCTGATTTGGCGCTTAAGGGAATCAACGCAAAAGTGAAGGACATGAATGACCACATCCTTCCGTCTGGCGTAAAAATAGTGCCATTCATAGACCGTAGCGACCTGGTGCATCTCACCACCCACACGGTGCTCCATAACCTGGCCGACGGCATTTTCCTTGTCGTGATCGTTCTGTTTCTGTTTCTCGGAAACGTTCGCGGCGCAATTATCGTCGCTCTCACCATTCCGTTTTCGCTCTTATTTGCCGCGACCTGTCTGGACCTGAAGGGGATTCCCGCGAACTTACTCTCTCTTGGCGCACTCGACTTCGGAATGGTGGTGGATGGCGCAGTGGTCATGGTCGAAAACATCGTCCGCCACCTCGGCCGCCGCGACCGCGACCACAGAACGGCCAAGGAGAAGATCGCGGACGCGGCTCACGAAGTCCAGCGGCCGGTCTTCTACGCGATTGCCATCATCATTACCGCCTACCTGCCCATTTTTACGCTGCAGAGCGTGGAAGGCCGTCTGTTCAAGCCCATGGCTTGGACCGTGGCTTTTGCCCTTCTCGGCGCACTCATCTTTTCGATGTTGATCGCGCCAGCCCTCGCGAGTCTTTTCTTCCCCAAGGGCGCGCGCGAGTGGCACAACCCGGTGATGGTCTGGCTGACCGGGTTGTACCGCCGCATGTTAAGAGTCGCCATTCGGATGCGTTTTCTCACGGTCGCCGCAGGCGTAGCCGGTCTGGCAATCGCTCTATATCTCTGGCTCGGCGGCCTCATCGGTTCTGAGTTTCTCCCGCACCTGGATGAAGGCGCGCTATGGGTTCGCGGAACGCTCGCGCCCAGCACCGGACCCACTGAAGGCATCCGGCTATCAAATCAGGCCAGACTCATACTTTGTTCCTGGCCGGAAGTAACACAGTGCACGAGTCAAACCGGGCGCCCGGATGACGGGACCGACACTACTGGATTCTTCAATACGGAATATTTCGTCGACCTGAAGCCCAAAGAAAAGTGGCGTTCGGCGTTTCATCAAAACAAAGAGGAACTGATCGGCGCCATGAACAGCGAGCTCTCCAAGCTTCCCGGCGTAGTTTGGGGCTTCTCGCAGCCGATCGCGGACAACATGGAAGAAGCGGTCAGCGGAGTCAAGGGACAGCTTGCCACTAAGGTGTATGGCGACGACCTACGGCTCCTCGAGGATTTGGCCGAAAAGGTCGCAAACACGATGCGTCAGGTGAAAGGAATCGAGGACCTGGGCGTACTCCGAGTGCTCGAGCAGCCTGGCGACCGCTTCGAAGTAGACCGTTTGCAGGCCGCGCGCTATCAAATTAACGTAGCGGATATTCAGGACGCCATCAATACCGCCGCGGGAGGGAATGCGCTCACGCAGGTATTGCAAGGCGAGGCGCGCTACGACCTGGTGATGCGCTATCTCCCGCAGTACCGCAGCACAAGAGAAGCCATTGAAGACATTCGTCTGCTGGCGCCAACTGGTGAACGAGTCTCCCTCGCACAGCTTTGCAAAATTAACGAGCGCGACGAAGGCTCTGAAATCTACCGTGAGGGGAACCAGCGATACGTAGCCATCAAGTACAGCGTGCGCGGCCGCGACCTGGGCGGCGCGGTCGAGGAATCGATTAAGAAAGTAAGCGCTCAAGTCAAACTTCCGCGCGGCTATCACATCGATTGGGAGGGTGAATACGAAAGCGAAAAGCGGGCCGAGGCGCGCCTGCTGTTTATCGTTCCGCTTACTGTTTTACTGATCTTCATTATTCTCTACACGATGTTTCGCTCGTTCAAATGGGCGCTTCTGATTTTGGTCAACGTGATGCTCGCGCGCATCGGGGGCTTAGTTGCGCTGCTTGTCACGCATACCAATTTCAGCGTTTCCTCGGGCGTGGGATTTCTGGCGCTGTTTGGCGTTTCGGTGCAGACCGGGGTGATCATGCTCGAATACATCAATCAACTGCGAGTGCACGGACACACGATCGAGGAATCAGCGGTGGAGGGGACCGTGCTCAGGCTTCGCCCCATCATGATGACGATGCTGGTTGCAACCCTCGGCCTGCTGCCGGCCGCCATGTCGCGCGGAATCGGCTCGGACTCGCAGCGGCCTTTCGCAATCGTAATCGTGGGTGGTCTCATCTCCGATCTGCTCATGAGCATTTTCCTGCTTCCCACCCTGTATGTCTGGATGGCTGCCGAGGACGACGTGCTACCGGCAAGCGAAGAGGAGTTCGACGAAGAAGCGTAAGAAAAAGAGTTTCTCAAGCCACGACCGCGAGTGTCGGGTTGCGTTAGTTCCGCGTCCGCTCCCTGACGGTCGCGGTTCGTTGCAAGCCGCACACAGCACTGAACCGCGCGCGTCAGCAAGCGGATAGACTAACCGCGTTCGAGATGTCGGGCCAGCCCGACTTGGCATGAGTAGAATCGTACCGGGGCTCTATGGGAAGAATAGAGACATTCGCGCGTGTCAGGCATGAGGGGATCATTCCGGCGATTAGGACGTCGGAGCCGGCAGAGGCCGTGCACGCGGCGCTGGCGATTCAATTGGGGGGAATCATGGTGGTCGAGGTCTCCCGAGCGCCGGCCGGATCGCTCGCGGTGCTGTCGGCAGTGGCCAAGGCCCACGGCAGGCATATGTTGATTGGCGCGGGAAGCATCGTCAACGCCGACGGTGTAGCGATGGCGGCCCAGGCGGGGGCGCAATTCGTCGTCACGCCGGGCTACAGCGCCGAAGCCGTGAAAAAGGCGGCGGAACTGGACCTGGCGATCTTCGTTGGCGCAATTACTCCAACCGAAGTCCAGATGGCGTCGGCGAGCGGCGCCGATGCGGTAAAGCTTTTCCCATGCTTTGCCATGGCGGGGCCACGATATTTGAAGGCCCTTCGAGGGCAGTATCCGCAAACCCCGTTTATCGCATCCGGCGGCGTTACGCTCGAGAACTGCTCGGATTACATCCGTGCCGGCGCAATCGCGCTGGGCATAGGCGGTGACATCGCCGATGCAGAGTCCATGGCGGCTGGAGACCACCGCGTATTCACCGTGCGCGCAAAGCGTTTCCGGGAAGCAATGGCTGCCGCGCGGGCGTTTGAGGACGCCGCCCGATCGATAAATGTCGGCGAGGCCAAATAGGGCGACGCATACTTAATCACCGCGCCAGCTGTTGGTAGAGCGGCTGGTTAAAGGGTCATGGGCCCGAGTTCGCCGGCGAAACCGCGCCGTGTGCCAGAATGAGGACCATGAGGAAATTATCCGTTCTTGCGTTTATCGCCGCAACCGCGGCATTTCCCCTGTTTGCGCAGCGCGGACCCGTGACGATAATTACCGGGAAGGCGTTTGACGCGGCCATCCCGCGGGACTTTTACCTGGAAGGCAACTCGATTCCCACGCAAAAACGCAATGCTGTGCTGATTCATTTGCCGACTGGCGCCCGGGCGGTGTTCGCCCTGCTCGATACGTCGGGCTACTCGCAGGACATACAGGCAAAATACGTCGGCATGTTCATCATTGAGTCCCAGATGAACATCTGCAACGGCATCCTAGGCCTAGGCAGCTATGGCTTCGGTTGGCAGCACCCGGCCGCCGGGGAAGATCCGGGACCTGGCAAGATCACGATTTACGATCAGTCTGGGAAACTGCTTAAATCCTGCGATACGCCACGCGATGAGCACCTGGAACAGCCGCGTCCATTGCAGGTGCTGCCAGGAGCGGGCGGTACCGGGCGGTTCTACTACGGCCGGTATCTTGCGAATTTCAGATAGGCGGCCTAGCTCAAAACCTCGCCGATCCAGGCCCCAAATGGGGGAAGGGTTATTTCGTCGAGTGAGACCTGTTTCGGCGCATCAAAACTAGCGAGCAGCGTGATCGCGCTCAAGCTGGAAGAGCCGTGAGGCTTCAAGTTAAGGCGGACTTTCTCTTCGGCGCCTCTCAGATTCAGCGCAACCACCACGGCGGCGGCGCCGGGCGCGCGGCGCAAGTAAGACAGCACGTTCTTATCGCGCACATTGAGCATCACCTGAGCTCCGTCGCGTAACGCGGCGTTCGCCCGCCGCAAAGCGATCAGTTGGCGATGCCAAACCAGCAGGGAGTCAGGTTGTCGGTGCTGCCGGGCAACGTTCACCTCGCGGTAACTGGGGGGAACCGGCAGCCAGGGAGTGGCAGGCGAGAAGCCCGCATTCGCAGAGTCGTCCCACTGCATCGGAGTTCGCTCGCCGTCGCGGCCTTTCTCTTTGGGCCAACCGGTGATACCTACCGGATCTTTGACGTCCTCCTTCCGCGCCGGCGGGGTGGTCACCATCCCGATCTCCTCGCCGTAATACATGAGCGCTGTAGCGCGGGAGGTAAACAGAATTGCAGCCAGCAGTTTCGCAATCTCGCGGTTGTGCTTGCCGTCGCCGTAACGATCCCAACTACGGGGATTGTCGTGGTTATCGAACACGATCAGAGGCTGGTTACCGTGAATCTGCGTCTGGATCTGAAAGAGACGCTGACGCAGGAGCCGCGCATCCAGCTTATTGGTGAGACCCACCAGCATATCCATCGGCAGATGCAATTCGTCGTGGCGCGCTCCGCCATACCACTGGTCCAGTTCGGCAATGTCGGGGAGATACGTTTCACCAATCAGCACGCGGTCATCCGGATAAGTATCAACCATCGCGCGCAAGCGGCGCATAACATCGTGAACCTCCGGCAGATTTTCGGTGTATTTGCTGTCGAGATTGGGATCGCCGAACGCATTTGTTCCGCCAGTTTCCTTGGCGTCGCGTAACCGAAGATCCTCGAACAGAGTGGGAATCGCATCTAGCCGAAAGCCGGCTACTCCGCGATCGAGCCAGAAGCGCACGATGTCGAACATGGCCTTCTCCACGTCCGGATTGCGCCAGTTGAGATCGGGTTGTTCGACGTAAAACTTGTGGTAGTACCACTGGCCCGTCGTCGTGTCGAACTTCCAGGCAGAATGCCCGAATTCCGATTGCCAGTTGTTGGGCGGCTTCCCTTCCCCTTTGCCGTCGCGCCAGATGTACCAGTCGCGTTTTGCATTAGTCCGCGAGCTTCGCGACTCGACGAACCACGGATGCTTGTCCGAGGTATGGTTCATGACCATATCCATGAGGACGCGAATACCACGTTTGCGGGCTTCGGCCACAAGGCGGTCGAAATCCGCCAGGGCGCCGAATTGCGGGTCAATATTTTCGTAGTCGGAGATATCGTACCCGAAATCCACTTGCGGCGAGGGGTATATCGGCGAGAGCCAGATCGCGTCCACACCGAGCTGCTGAAGGTAATCGAGCCGCGCGGCGATTCCATTTAAATCGCCGATTCCATCGCCGTTAGAGTCCTGAAAACTGCGCGGATAGATCTGATAGATGACGGCGTGCTTCCACCAGACCGTAGCCGGGCTCGAGTGAGCCTTCACCAGTTCAGGGTTGGCCAGCGCTGCGGGCGTCTTTCGAGCCACCAATGTCTCCTGGGCCGGCAACGGAATTGCGCCCGACGTTAGCAGCGCCACCACACCGGTAATCAAAACCGGGAAGTCGATTCCTTAATCACTGACCAACTCCCTGTCCAGTAAGATACCTCGCAGCAGGCCGCGGACCTTGTCGCATATCGACCTCACGAAGAACCCGCTACGATCACTTCATGCAGGTCCTGAACATCTCAGACAAATTCGCTTTGTTCTCAGACCATTGGCGGCCAAAGGTAATCGCTGACTTGAACGGTCAGGAGGTTAAGCTCGTGAAGCTTCAGGGCGAGTTTCCCTGGCATCACCATGACCATGAGGATGAATTCTTTCTGGTCTGGAAAGGCTGCCTTCGAATCGAATTCCGGGACCACATTGTGAAGCTAGGCCCAGGAGAGGCCGTGGTGGTTCCGCGCGGAATCGAGCACCGCACCGCCGCCGATGAAGAAACCGAGGTGATCCTCTTTGAGCCGGCTGAGTTGAGAAACACCGGCAATGTCGAGGATGAAGCCTACACAGCGCCAAATGCCGTGCGAATCTAGGCCGGGACACCGGACATTCAGTCCCGCTCGCGCTCCCACATCACTTCCAGCACGCTCGTTGCAGCGGCAGTAAGCACCAGGCGATTGGCACTGAACCGATAGGTACGCTTCAGATCCGTACCCACCCAACTGGGCACCAGACAGGCCTGAACATGATGGATCACCGTCTGCGAGGATTCATCGACGTCGAATGTGCCGAAATAGGCGATAAAGCCGTCCACCGCCTCGCGGATCTCCGCGCTGCTCGCATTGCCGGCAACGAAAGACACTCCTGGCGCGACGGTGGAGCGACGGCCCGGCCGCATCAGTAGCGCCGACATTCGACCAGCTTTGTCGTACGTAATTCTTCCAACCGGCTTCTCGCCGTAGGGATACTGGATGCGGCCATCTTGAAACTTGCGATCGCAGCCGGTCAGCCTCCAAACGCCGATGAAACTTTCCCGCGCTGCCGCCGCCGCCGGCATCGCCGCCGCAAACCCAAGAGTTCCGATCACCTGCCGTCTGTTCATGACACTCTCCATTCGACTTATCGCTCTGGAGCAAATGCTAGCAATACGTAACCAGGTATTCCGCCAAAACGTGCTGACGTTGCGCTATTCTCAGGGTGAAGGCGGTATGTCGTTGCCCTCGGCCCTCACCAACACGAAACCGGAGATCAACACCGCGGTCTCGGAAGTCGAGAAACTGTTGGAGCCGGATGTAGTGCACATTCGGTACGACATCGGACGCGATTGGAGTGGCGATTGGGCCATATTCTTCCGCGTCCTCCTATCGGACGACGCAAGCAGGAGGCGGCTTCGCGAGATAGCAACGCAGGTCGTGTGGCAGTTGTCCGAGCGTATAGACTTCCAGTCCATGGGCCTCTTCCCTTACCACAATTTCAGGAGCGTATCTGAGCAGAAAGCTCTTCGGGAAGAGACTTGGGCATAGCCCGTGCCTTTTCCCGATGACCTGCTCGAGCAGGCATACTATCTCGCACGCAGGGAACGAACAAATCCTAGGCAAGCCAGCCTCAGACGTGCCGTATCCACGGCATATTATGCCCTATTCCACCTTTTGATAGATGAAGCTGTTAGCAAATGGGCCGTGGAACGGCAGCGTAGTATCCTCGCCAGAACCTTTGAACACGGCAGGATGAAGGGAATCTGCGACGACGTGCTGAAAACCGCCAAGAGTGGGGGCGGTGTTCCACAAGGGCTGAGCACTGTCGCGCGCAATTTCATTCAGCTACAGCAGCATCGCCATACGGCGGACTACGACAATTCAAAACAGTGGTCGCGTACCGACGTCCTGAACGTGCTGACCCTGGCGAAGGATGCTTTTGCTGCATGGCGGACAGTCAGCACTGAGGACGCGGCTCAGGACTACCTGCTGCAACTATTCCTGCCAAAGCTGCCCAGGGCGTAAGGCCGGCTTCTTCGATTGAGCTCTTCGGCGCAACACCTCGGCTTGCTGCTCTGGCCACCGATCCCTTACCCTGAAAGATCGTCGCCGGCCGCGCTCGCTGGAAGCTGTTTTGAGGACTGCACCTTGATCGACACCCCGGCGCCCGGAGCGCAAACCACCGACGCCCCGTCCAATTCTTTCGGCTTGCGAGCGGGCGCCGTCTCCCCGCTCGAAACCCTCGCGCAATCCATCTCGAGCATTGCGCCTACTGTCGCGCCGGCTCTCACCATCCCCGCCGTCTTTGGCCTGGCGGGCAACGCCACCTGGCTTGTCTACGCGCTGGGTGCCTGCTCCATGGTGCTGGTAGCCATCAGTGTGCGCCAGTTTGCGCGCCGTTCGGCTTCCCCGGGTTCACTGTACGAATACGCAGCTTCGGTGCTGCCCCCGGGCGCTTCTGCTGTTGCCGGCTGGGCCCTATTGTTGGCTTACGCCGGAACTGCCGCCGCCGTGACGGGTGGCTTCACGAACTATGGCAACGCGCTTCTCAAGCTGTCGTTCCACTTCACGGCGCCGCCCGTTCTGCTCACCGCCGTGGGCGTCGGTGTCGCGGCCTGGATTGCCTGGCGCGACCTGAAACTCTCGGCGCGCGTAATGCTATGGCTCGAGGGCGTCTCCGTCTCGCTCATCGCGATGGTAGTTGCGGTCACCCTGTTCAAGAGCCCAAACCCGTTTGATCCGCCGCAGATCGAGCTCCGCGGCGTCAACCCGTTTCATTTGGGTCCAGGTCTGGTGCTCGCCATCTTCAGCTTCGTCGGATTTGAGAGTGCCACCGCCCTTGGCGCTGAAGCGCGCGATCCGTTGCGATCCATCCCGCGCGCGGTCCTGTACAGCGCCATTCTGGCCGGGCTCTTCTTCGTGGTCTGCGCGTACGCCGAGGTGTCGGGCTTTCGTTCCGCCGGCCTGCCGCTTGACCAAAGCGATGCTCCGCTCCAGGTTCTGGCACAACGATCGGGCATGAGTTGGGCTGGGCCGTTGATCGGCTTGGGAGCGTTGTTCAGCTTCTTTTCGTGTACGCTTGCGTGCATCACAGCCGGCGCCCGCGTGCTGTTCTCGATGGCTCGGAAGGGTTTGCTCCATGCCTGCGCCTCTCGGGCCCACCGGCACAACGAGACGCCGCATGTCGCGGTTGCTTTCGTCGCGGCGTTCACCTTCGCGCTTTGCGGGCCGCTTGCGGCACTCGGTGTTGCCGGCGCGGACGTTAATGGCTGGCTGGGTACGCTTGCCACTTACGGATTCATCGTGGCTTATCTGGCGGTGGTGATCGCCGCGCCCATCCACCAGCACCGCTGGGATCGCTTCCGGCCGCGTGACGGAATCCTCGCCGTTGTGGCTGGCGTCTTCATGGTGTCGGCCCTCGTGTTGAGCGTGAACCCCGTGCCGCCGCCGCCATACAACTATCTGCCTTACTTATTTGCCGGGTATCTGGTCGTGGTTTCGGTGATCGGCCGGTTCAGCCGCGCTGCGTGATGAGGCGCGGTTTTGTGCAGGATCCTGGCTCAAGCCGCCAGCAATTGCCAGCCGAAGCCCAGCAACTGTGCGGGGCCAAAATCGAAAAATGTCGCCGCTCCGACGTGCACGCCCAGCATGCCTTCAAACACGCCCGGACTGCGAACCAGTGCCGCCATCACGCGCTGCCGCAACTTGGGCAAGTCCCCTAGCAGGGTCAACAGCCACGCCATTTCGTCAGTTCTCTTTCGCATCCTGGCATGCGCTCGGTCATAGCGGCTCAAGTCTCCGGCCTCAACCGCGGAAGCCAATTCGGTCGCCCCCTGAAACGCAAGGCGCAAGCCCTCGCCAGTGATCGGGTCCACCGAACCGGCAGCGTCTCCCGCCAGAGCGAAGCCCTCACTGGTAATCCGGCGCAATCTGCGCCAGACTGTGACGGCGCCCATTTCTCTGGAGGAGGCACACCGCCCGGCGAGCCTCTGGCCAATTTCGGGCAGGCGAACAAGGCCGTCGTCCAGACGCAGCTGCGGCTCGTGCGACATCAGCGCAACGCAGATCTCTTGCGAGGAAACCGGCGTGACATAGATCTGAAACCCGTCGCCCCAGTACAACTCCAGGTATTCCGACCATGGTGCCATTGCATAGTGCCTGCGGTAGGCATAGCGGCGGCAGGAACGAACGGCGCTGTCCAACCCGGCTGAGTGCCGCAACGGCGAGTTGTGGCCATCGGCTGCCACAACCAGGTCAGCGCGAACCGGAGCGCCATCTACGCAAAGCTTTCCGTCACGGAAGCCGATCCCCTTCACGCCCCAGCTCAAGCGGATGCCCAGTTCCTCTGCGCGCTCGATCAGCAGTCGCTGAAGAATCGGCCGCCTCACGCCGAAGCCCGTGGCGGCCGGAAAATCGCCGTGTACCGAGCGCCGTCCTTCAATAAAGCGGATGCCTCGAAACGGGTATCCGTCCGTTGCCGTGACAGCGACGCCGAGCTGGCTCAATGCAGCCTGACTATCGGGCAGAAGGCCCTCGCCGCAAGGCTTGTCGATCGGTGGCAGCGCGCAATCCGCTAGGGCCACTGCACAACCCTTTTGCCGCAGCGCAATCGCCGCAGCCAATCCGGCTGGCCCTCCACCCACGACAAATGCTTCGAATCCCAACCCAGCCCCCCGGTCGCTTTTCTAGAGACTGCAAAAAAACATTCCAAACCTGACTAGCCGCTGATGAACGCCGAGCAACGCTGATGGAAAATGAATGGCTTATCCGCGTTCATCAGCGTTCGTCAGCGGCCATAAATCGCAGTTGTTTACCACTTGAGAAGCACTAACTCCGAACAGAAGCCTGGACCCATCGCCGCCAGCAACCCCAGCGTTCCGGCAACGGGGCGGCGACGTTCCATTACTTCTTCCAGCACGAAGAGCACGGAAGCCGACGAGAGATTTCCCGTCCGCCTCAAGCATTCCCACGAAGCGTCCAGCGCATTATCAGGCAGATTCAACGCCGCGGCGGTCGCCTCCAGCACGCGGGGCCCGCCGGTGTGAAGTACAAAGCTCTTTAAGTCGGAGCGCCGGATTCCTTGCTCGGCGAGAAACAAGTCCACGTCCCGCCCCAAGTTCTCGCGCGCCACGTCGGGCACTTCCCGCGACAGCACAATCTGAAAACCGCGCTCCGAAATGTCCCACCCCATCACGCGCTCCGTGTTGGGGTACAGAGTCGACTTGGTGGCAAGAATACGCGGCCCGCATGTCCCGTTGCATGCCGCCGCGCGCTCGCTGCCGCCGACAATCACCGCGGCAGCCCCGTCGCCAAACAGGCCGGCGCTGATCAGGTTGGCAACCGAAAGATCCTCTTGTTGCAGAGTCAGCGAACAGAGCTCGACGGAAACCAGCGCGGCATACTGGTCCGGGTAGGCCTTCACGTAGTCGGCGGCGCGCGCCAGGCCCGCGGCTCCGGCCACACAACCCAGGCCGAAGATCGGGTTGCGCTTGATGTTCGGATTCAACTTCATTCGGTTCACAAGCATCGCGTCTATCGAGGGGCTCGCGATTCCTGTCACCGAAACGAAATATATGGCGTTCAAATCCGCGGGCACGATGCCAGCCTGGGTCAACGCCCGGCTAAGCGCCGCTTCTCCCAACGCCTGGGCTTCGCGAATCCAGACATCGTTGTATTCGCCCCAGCGTTTGACGTCCGGATAAACCTCGATCGGCATCGCCAGATATCGGCCATCCACGCAAGTCGCGGTATGCAGCTTGTCGAGTACGTCGACGCGGCCCAACCGGTCGCCCCAGTGCAGCTTGAACATGTCAAGCAATACCTGCTGGGGATAGTAGTGCGGCGGCAGCGCACTGGCCGCGCTCAGGATCTGCATGCCAATAGGGTAGCTGCCGCGCCGGCAGCCCCAATTCCTTCTATTCACATCATGACAAGCTCAGAGGCTGGCTGGTGGCGGTTGCGCTCGAGCCCCCGTTTTCTCAAACCCTAACTCACTTAAACCAATGAGAGGAGTCTCATAGAATAAGGGTTCGTGCCCATTTGCTCCGCCTTTGCAACATCCGCCACTTTTTCAAATGGAGAGATTCATTGACGCGTTCTTTTTTGTCTTCGCTGTTGTTTTGTGCTCTCGCGCCATCCATGCTGCCCGCCGCCTCCACAGTGCTGCTGATCTCGATTGGGGGCCTTAGGCCCGACGCCGTTCTCGAAGCCGATAAGCATGGCCTGAAAATCCCCAATCTGCGGCGCTTTGTCGCAGAAGGCGCCTATTCGACGGGAGTCCACGGTGTAATGCCGACGGTCACCTACCCATCCCACACAACCCTGGTCACCGGCGTGCTGCCCGCCGTTCACGGCATTCTGAACAACGCCACCTTCGATCCCCAAATGACGAATAGAGACGGCTGGTACTGGTATGCCGAGGATTTGAAGGCTCCCACTCTTTGGGACGCCGCCGCGAAAGGCGGTTTGTCTACGGCGAGCATCAACTGGCCGGTCACGGTGGGTGCAACAAGCATCAAATATCTGGTTCCCGAATACTGGCGCGCCGGCTCGAAGGACGACCACAAATTACTCCGCGCTCTTTCAACCCCCGGTTTGCTGGATGAGATCGAACGCACCACTCCGCCGATGCCCGACGGGCACGATACTTCGGTCGCTGCCGAGGAAATTCGGACCAAGGCCGCTATCTACGTCATCGAGCATTATCATCCGCAACTGCTGACACTTCACTTAGGCGCTTTCAACCATGCCCAGCACGTCTTCGCTCCCTTCAGTAAAGAAGCCAACGCCGTGCTCGAGGCGCTCGACGGCGACATCGGCCAACTCGCTCAAGCAGCCTGGAAAGCGGACCCGAATGCGGTAGTAGCCGTGGTTTCCGACCACGGTTTCGTGAGCACCGACAGGGAAGTCAATCTAAACTCGTTCATGATTGCGTCGAATAAGATCACATATGGCCGTTTTAGTTCGTTTACCGGAGCGGCCACCGTCACCGCTTGGAAAGCCGCCCTTTGGCCGGCGGGGGGTTCGGCCGCTGTCATGGTCGCTGATCCCAAAGACGAGAAATCTTGTCAGGAGGTCCGCGAATACTTTACGGTGCTTTCAAAATCCCCAATCAACGGCATCGCCGCCGTGATTGGCAACGAAGAGCTGCGCCGGCGCGGCGCCTTTCCAAACGCCTGCGCGCTGATCGAAATGGAGCCAGGAACGCAGATAGGGCCTGCCGCCGAAGGCCATGCGTCAATTCCGCTCAAACCTAAGGAAGGCCAGAACGGCTACTATCCCGAGCTGCCCGACATGTTCGCCGCGTTCTTCCTCGCTGGAAAGGGCATTGCACCAGGCCAGAACCTGGGCGACATCGATATGCGCCAGGTGGCGCCCACCTTGGCCGCCCTACTCGGTGTAGATCTCCCGACCGCAGACTACAAACCCATCGCCCTGAAGTAAGCACAGCCGATGGACCCTAATGAATGTGGCGCAGGCACTCCTGCCTGCCGCGACTCGTCTCGGCGCTCCGCAACAGTGAGAATGCCGAGCCCCGGCCCCCGCCTCCAGATCAATGTTCGAATTCGATGGTGATCTTGCCGCCTCGCCCGCGGTAAAGCAGCGCCAGATCCTTCAGCTTGTGTTTGCCATCGAGCGGGAAATACAGAAAGCCCTCCGCCGTGTCGGTTACATCGCCGTCAGCTAGCTGCTTGGCTTTCAACGCCGCCAGCAGGGCGTCGTTGCCAGCCTTCTTATCGTCCATTTGACTGTCCACTCCCTTAGTGGTCGTCGAATGGTTGCCGCCGCCAGCTCCGGGGGCCATGATGAGGCCGCCGAGCGAAACCGAAGTGCTTCGTCCAGTAACCGAATTTGCCGTGGTTGTGCTGTGCAGCACTAAAGCCCCTTTGCCGGCGATCTCGGCGGGGGTGAAGGGGTGGTTGCGCTCGCCGTCGTCGTGCGCCAGCAGGATGAAGTCATCCGGCCCAACCTGAATCGGGTGGTCTGTGCGGTTGCTGAAGCGAACCTCCACCAGAACGATCCCAGGCCCCGGGTCCACGCCGATCTTTTGGGCCACTTCCGGTTCGGCCAGGGTGATGACCACTCCCAGGTCGGCGTCGTCACTGCTTGCCGACTGCACCGGCGAAACCACTTTCTTGGAAGCTGCCAAGGCGCCCGCAAGCGCCGCCATCGCCAAAACGCATCGAATTGCCCGGCTCATTGCCATCGTCCTTCGTTCTTGTTACTCCGACGTCCTATTGGCAGTATAGTTTCTCAAAAACCACGATGCACCCGGATCGCCCGGCTCCGTGAACCATATCCCCGACCTGCGACCTCTGCCGCTGCCTTCGCTAAGCCCAAATAAAGTCCCGACTTCCGTTACCCGTGAAGTTCTGTTAACATCTCTACTGTAGAAAGAGAGTGTGCGGACCACCACGCTTGCTGTGGCCCGGAAAGGACCTTTATGGTTTCCCGCCTTCCTCTCCTGGGAGTTGCCCTTCTCGCCGTTCCGGTTCTGTTCGCCCAGTACACAATTTCCCTGCATTCGGGCTCTATTCAGTACTCCACAGGGACTGTGTTGATCGACGATCAACCCTTCCAAAAGACCGTTACCAACGCTCCAATCGTGAAGAAAGGCGAGCGCCTGACCACCGGGGCTGACGGCGTCGCCGAAGTACTGCTCACTCCTGGCGTATTCGTCCGAATGTTGGGCAGTTCCAGCCTGCGTATGGATGAAGTCGTGCTCAGCGACACGCGAGTCGCCGTCTTACAGGGCTCAATGATGGTCGAATGCGCCGAGATGATCAAGGGCAATAGTATCGTGTTCACACTGGCCGGCCAGACCGTGGAGATTCGCAAGCCTGGTCTCTTTCGCATCGAAGCCGAACCGCCTTTGGTCGCTGTAGTTCACGGAGAGGTCTTTGTTACCGGCAGTCTGAACGCCACGGTGACCGCCGGCAAGCAGCTGGCCCTCGACTCCGCGGTTGCCTCCTTGCAAAAGTCCCCCCTGAGTAAAGACGATCTCTACCAGTTCAGCGAAGCCCGGTCCGCCGACAGCGCTTATGCCAGCAACGTCGCGTCGAACGGTTTGTTTTCCGCTGGTTCCACGTGCATGGGGAGTACCTGGTACTGGATGAACTCAGTTGGGATGTATTCGTACATTCCCTGTGGCAGCTACACCAGCCCGTTTGGTTATCCGTTTTTCGGGATGAATTATGGCTACCTTTATGATGGCTTGCCCTACTACTACGCCCCTCCGTCCCAAGTGCTGGGAGGCGGTGGTTTCGGCTACGGCCCGACAGGGGTCGCGCGATTGTCGCCGCCCGCTCCGATCAGCCATCTCGCACGCAGCTCGAATCCAACCAACACGGTTCCAGCGGTGCGGATGGCTGCTGCTCCTGCGAGCGTGGCGAATTCATCCGCTAACGCTTCTTACATGAAGATTCCGGCTTTTCGGGATGTTCTGTCTACTCAGGCCTCTGAGGTCCCCGTTTCCCGCGCAGCCTATCTCGCTCGCTCCGGATTCACACAACCTGCCACAGACAGCGCGGCCTCTCTCGCGCCGGCGGGTACGTCTCAATATCGCTTCCTTGGGGCTACCTCGCTGCGCCAGGCGTCGCCGGACGCGTCCGCGAAAGGGTCGGCATTAGGAGCGCTGTTCGGTCACGGGTCATCCAGCGTTTCGACTCCCTCCTACTCCCGCGCCGGAGGCTATGTTGGCGGTGGATCGGTGCAAGCTCTCAGCGCACGCGGAGGAGGCGGCGGCCCCAGCTATTCCGGCGGTGGGCCAAGCTATGCGGGCGGCGGATCGAGCACGTACACGCCCTCGACCACGACTTCTTCGGTTGCGAGCGGTCGCGCCAGCTTCTCTACTTCGTCCGGTTCGGCTTCCAGTGGCGGTGGCCGCCGCTGACGCGAATTGGCTGCGCTCTGGGAAACTTGACCCCTACTCATACCTCAGCGCCTTAAGCGGCTGAATCCGAGCTGCCCGGGAAGCGGGGCCCCATGCGGCTACCAACGCCGTGATAACCAGGGCAGCCGAAGCTGCTATATACACCTCAAGGTCCGCCGCCTGTACGCCAAATAGCTGCGACTCGACGTAGCCGCCGGCCAGCCGCGCGAGCGGAATACCTAATACCAGTCCCGCGATCACCAGCAGGCCCACTTCACGCAGCACCAGCACCAGAATGCGCCCCTGGCCCGCGCCGACAGCCACCCGAATTCCGATTTCCGTGGTGCGCCTCGCAACCATATAAGCGATGACGCCGTAGAGCCCCAGTGCCGCCAGCAATGTAGCCAGCGCTCCGAACGCTGTGGCGAGCGCGGCGATCAACCGGTCGGTGTAAATGCTTTCGTCAATCTTCATCTGCATCGTTTTCAGGTCCAGGACCGGTACAGTCGGGTCCAACTGCGCCACGGCGCTCCGCACCGCGCCGGCCAGCGCCTCGGGATCCTGCGAAGTCCTGAGAAAGTAAGTCATGCGCGTGTAGCCTGGATCCTGATCATAGGGAATGTAATAAAAACGTCCAGGCTTCTCGCGCAGATTGCCGTACTGTGAGTCGGCAACGACTCCCACAATCTCGATATCGAACTTAACGTCGTGGCCTCCTCCCATCGCCATTCGCCTGCCAACAGGGCTGCGGCCAGGAAAGAAGTAGCGTGCAAAAGCTTCGTTGACGATAGCCACTTTCGGCGCCGCGCGAGTGTCGCCAGGAAGAAACTCGCGCCCCTCCCGCAGGGGTTGCCCTATGGTTCGAAAATATCCGGGACTCACTTTGTTGACTCCGCAATCGGTGTCCTCTTCTTCTCGAAAAGGATGCCCCTCGGCCGAAACATTGGTTGTCGCGTTCATGCTCGAAAATGGAGCGTACTCTGCAGCAGCCACCCGCCGCGCGCCAGGCAGTGCCTCGAGCTTCTCGCCGATCTGCTTGTAAAGCGAAGCCGCCCGTTCGGGCGTGTATGCGCTCAGTCTCGGAACCAGGCCAAAAGTGAGCAAATGATCTGCCGCAAAACCGGGGTTGTGTGTCGCGAGATTAATAAAACTGCGCGCCATGAGGCCGGCCCCAATCAACAGCAAGAGAGAAAGAGCAAACTGCAGCACGACCAAACCACGCCGGAACTGCGCATGACTCTTGCTCGCGGATGAGCCGCCGCTCTGTTCCTTAAGAGCCGTTGTCACGTCCGGACGCGTCGCCCGCCACGCCGGAATCAGGCCGCTGGCAAGGCCCACCGCGACAGAAACGGCAACACTGAACAGCAGTACATTGACATTCACCGACGCCTGGAGCCACCCGCCAGATTCGTCCGGCGGCAGCATGTGGAGCAGCGCCGCCGTCATCGCATAGGCCACCCCCACACCCACAGCGCCGCCGCTGAGTGAGAGCACCAGGCTCTCCGTGAGTAGCTGTTTCATTAGCGATCCGCGGCTCGCTCCGATTGCCAGCCGTATTGCCATCTCACGGCTGCGCGCCGTGGCTCGGGCAATCAGCAGGTTCGCGATGTTGGCGCAGCCGATCAGCAGCAGCAGCCCCACCATCGCCATAAGAAACACCAGCGGCTTGCGGAACTCGCGGCTCAACATATTCAGGCCTTGCGCCGCCGGCCGCAACTCGAGTTTCTTTGCCAGCCAGCGCTGCTGTATTGCGCCGCTCCCCATCTTCATCTCGTCCATCTCATCCCGCAAAATCGACTGGAACACCGGGTTGATTTGCGCCGCCGCAGCCGCCGGCCCAGATCCGTTCTTGAACCGTGCAAACAGCGCCAGCCAATGCTGGCTCGGCGACTTCAGGTCGTCGCTATTTGAAGGATTCAGGGCTGCCGTCATCGTCAACGGAACCCAGCCGTCGCATGGATTCCCGGAGAGCACTCCCAGGAAATTCGCAGGCGCCACACCCACCACCGTGAACGGGTGCCCGTTCAACAGCACTTTTGCGTTTACCGCTCCAGGAATTCCCCCGAAATGGTTTTGCCAGAACGCGTAACTCAACACGATTACCGGATTTGCGCCCGCGTCTCCTTCATCCCTTCTTTCCAGCAGCCGGCCCGCCGCGGGTTGCAAGCCCAGCACTTCAAAGAACTCCCCGCTCACCAGGTCGAGGCTGACGCGTTCCGTCTGGCCGCCGCTGGCGAACCCTGCCGCGGCCCCGGCACGTGCGGTGATCCCTTCGAATACCTGGTTGCGAGCGCGAAGCTCTCGAAAAAGCGGATACGAAAATACTGTTTCGTCGTGGTCGCTGCTCGTTCCCCCGGGATGGGGCCCATCCGAATGCAGCAGTACCAGGTGCTGCGCGTCACGAATTGGCAGGCTCCTCAAAAGCACCTGATAGAGCAGCGAAAAGATGGCCGTGCTCGCGCCGATCCCGAGTGCCAGCGAAAGCACCGCAACTACGGCAAACCCCGGCGTGCGCGTCAAGGCGCGAATCGAATAACGAATATCTGCCCACATGTCTTGGCGCCTATTTCGTCTTCACTGTCGCCTGCAATTTCAGCCCGTGCAATAGCGCTTCAATCGCAGTTTGTGCGTGGCGCTGCGCTTCTTCGAGCATACCCATGCGCATTGCGGCCGCTTGTATTTCGTCAAGCGCGGTCAGTCTCGCTTTGTGCTCAAGATCCAGGTCCGGCGCTACCCACGGCGTCCACCACGTGATCCGCCGGTCCCACACCTTCGTGTACTTTTCATTCAGCCCAGCATGCAGAATCTTCGCGCGCGGCAGCATTATCACCACGTGCCCGCCGTTTACTTCGCAGTCATTGGTGCTGAGCGCCCCCAGGTCGATCCCCGCCAAAACCTCGCCCTCCACCATCAGCAGAATGGATTCCTCCCCCAGCGGCTGGCGTTCTTCCTTCAACGCCACCACCCGCTCCATGCTGTAGCGCACGGTCACCAGTTCGTTGAGCTGCTTGATCTCGGTAATCACCGCCGGTGCGTTCCATTCGTTGATCGCCGATGAGCCCCCCGCCGCGTGTTGATAAAGGAACAGTCCGGCCAATGTCAACAGCAGCCCGCTGGTCACAATCGCCGTGCCCGCCGACCATTTCAGAAGCTTCTGGTTATCCATTCGCGCCTCCGCCGGCCGGAGTCAAACACCAATCCCAAAGTAAATGAACTTCAACCGAGTGGATCTCCTCGATTGCCTTCACGAATGCCGCGTCAGCGCTCATGCGGGCCTCCTCGCACAGTTCGTTAAATCGCTTGTCATCCCACTGCCGCGCAAGCCGGATCGCCGCCCGGTCTTGCCGCTCTGCAATCGCCCGAGCCCGCTCCAGAAGCGTAGGGAACAGCGGGTGCTGCCCAACCCGCTTGAACCAATAGTTCGAATTCCATGTGTCGGGCTCCATGCGGTGGATCAGTGCATGCCAGTAGCACCCCTCCGGTGTATCCAACCCGCTCGCCACTTCGTGTGACTCAGCCCAGCAGCCGGCTATCAAAAGCAGCCCCGCCAGCGCTCCACCCGGGCTGCGAACCCCCGCGAACAGGCTATCAGGGCGGCGCCGGGCGAGCGCGCCAGCTTCTTCATCGCCCTTCGTGGCCCGCTCCAGCGGCACCCTCGCGTCGACGAATCGTTTCATTAACTCGATCAGCTTTGGGGAATCCGGGCTGGCCGCAGATTGCATGGGAACTTCACCGGTCGCGTTATCGTAACAACAGCAACGAGTTTATCCTGCTTATGTCGCACCAAAGCACTTCCTGCATGGCGCCGCGCGCCGCCTTCTTTGCGCTTCTGCTTGCCGCGAGCCTCTCCTGGGGTGCCGCGCCGCTTTCCGCCGAGGAGTGGTCGCGGCAGTGGAATGTCGGACAGGACCCCGAAATCCGGGTGGATACGGGCGACGGTAGCGTCACCATCGTCGGAGTCCCCGGCAGTAACCGCATCGAAGCCCGCGTCATCACCCGGGGCTGGTCGATTGGGTCGTCAGGTGTTCGAATTGACGATCAGATCAGCGGCGGCAATAGCGTCAGTATCACCCTGCACATCCCGCACGGGATGGACTTCCTGAACTTCACAGAGCGCTCGGTGCGCGTCGAGCTGCGCGTGCCGGAAACCACCCGCGCGCACATCCATACCAGCGATGGCTCGATTGAGGCCGAGCACCTTCGCGGCTCTGCCGATTTCTTTACCAGCGACGGCAGCGTCAAAGCCCACGCCCTGGATGGCAGCGTGGACATCCATACCGGCGACGGCTCCATCGACCTCCGCGGCCGCTTCGATCGCGTCGCCCTGCGCACCAGCGACGGAAGCATTGATTTCCGCGCCGAACCAGGTTCGAAACTCGCCGCGCCGTGGCGGCTCGAATCCGGCGACGGCAGCGTCACCCTCCACGTCCTATCCGATCTTGCCGCCGACATCGATATTCACACTGGAGACGGCTCTCTCCACTGCGATCTCCCGCTCACCGTTACCAGTGTCGAAAGCGAACACTCGCTCCGCGGCCGATTGAACGGTGGCGGCCCGAGCCTCAGCATCCGCACCGGCGATGGTTCCGTGAAAGTCGAGAAGCTATAGCGCGTGTGGCCAGTAGTGTTGCACAGCCTTCAGGCTGTGGCTTCCGCCTGGGAACCAGTACTGTGGCACAGCCTTCAGGCTGTGGCTTCC
>Ga0181525_10000088_pt1 | contig 81787 bp, 63 predicted proteins | sample PEATcosm2014_Bin_48_FD_121100 | JGI IMG/M metagenome (GOLD analysis project Ga0181525, IMG submission 121100) | Peatland microbial communities from MTU Mesocosm Facility, Houghton, MI, USA - PEATcosm2014_Bin06_10_metaG | ecosystem: Environmental > Terrestrial > Soil > Wetlands > Peat | place...
CATTTGTCCTGGGCCGCTTTGTTATCGCCACTGCGTAACTCCACGCACAGTATAGCGCCGCACGATCTGCGTGTCCCGCGGCCAAAGACAGTGATCGGGGCGCGCCACATAAGTCTGCCACTATCCTAAAGGCCTTGCCACGCAAGCGCTGAGATGAATCTCGGCGCGGCAGGCACCAGCGCCCGCGCCACTTCCGAACCTGCTGGCCCGGCGAGAGTAACATGTGGGTTGGTACGCAGTTTCGTCCTCTTCTTCCTCAGTGCTGCCCTCGTGGCCAGCCAGGCTTCGGACAAGCGGGGCGCGCTTGATCCGGCGTTTGAGAAAATCCCGCTCGATCAGTGGCTCGGCGAACGCGGCCAGCCACACTTCTGCTGGACGGCGAAAGTCACCCGCGCCCAGCTCTCGTTTCATCAGCGGCTCATGGTTCGAGTTGAAATTGAGGTGGACGGCCGCGACCTCGAGACCCGACGCGGCAATGGCGATCTGATGATGTTTGTCCAAATCACGGCGGACGACGGAACCCGTTATCAGAACCACCAAAGCGTAGAACTCAACAAACTCAGCGAGAACGTCAAAGCCGCTAATCTGGATTCTTCATTTGCCGCCTTCATTCTGCCCGGAGATTACCGGCTTGCCGCCGCCATCCAGGATTCGGCGACGGGTGAGCACAGCACCATTCAAGCGAAGTTCCGCGTGGCGCCCCCGCAGGAGGATTTGCTGCGGGATGCGTGGCGCCACCTGCCACCGGTTGAATTCATCGGCAAAGAGGAATCGCCCGACAGTTGGTATCTGCCCGCCATTCTTGGCCGGCTGGAGTGGGCCGCCGCGGTGCATTCGCCGGCGCGGCTTAATATCATTCTCAACGTAGCTCCATCGGTACCCGTGCCAGGATCGCGGCCATCCCCGAGCGGCGAAATGGCAGCTTTGCTTCCTACCCTCAAAGTGTTCTCTGCTACCGGGTCGTCTTCGGTTGCAGAGCACGTCGAAGTACTCGATCTCGCCCGGCGGCGCACCGCCTTCCACCAAGACGAGGTGGGTGACCTGGATTGGCCTGGCCTGAAGGCATCTTTGGGAGAGGCGAATACGGCGTCCATTGACGTTCACTCGCTTTCCGAGCGGCATCACGACGCTCAATTCTTCGTCACGGAGGTGCGCAGACTTCTTCGTGCCTCCGACAAACCGTGTGTGCTGGTTGTGCTCACCAAGCCCGTGGCCTTCGAATCCGGAGAGGACCTCGAACCCATCTCCCTTGAGGCCTTGCCGGCGTGCCGGGTCATCTATATTCGCTACCGTGCTCCCACAGAGCGGGTTCGTCCCTTTGACCAACCCATGGGGGGGCGGGGCCGCGGCGGGCGCATGGGGGGTCCGATGAATCGGCGCCAGACCTCTCCGGACGCCCTCGATCAGTTGGAGGCGACCCTCAAGCCATTGAACCCGAAAGTGTTCGATGTCGAGACCTCGGAACAGATGACGAGAGCTCTCGTCGAGACAGAGAAGGCGCTTCGGACCGGCGGGCAACCTACGCGCTAGCCCGGCGGAGAATCTCCCAAACTAACTTCGCTGTTTGTTCGCCTATCCTTCCAGGCTAGGCCCAGGTTGACGATTTCCTTGTCGTGCCACAAGTCGTCTGCCGATGAGGTCCTTGAAAATACCTCCGGGCTCGGTCTCATGAGTGGCGGCCCCAGGTCGGATTGTTTCTGGTACTACATGCAATTGACATGTTACGTATACGTTATTGTAATATCTGCTAGATGAGAGCCTGGGCTAGTTAATTTCTAGCCGCAGTTCGACGCGCCGCAGAGAGCACATGCAAGCGGAGGGTTTCTGGCTTGGCCGCGCCTTCGCCGGCAGTGTGATCGCTGAGCCAAAGCTTAATGGCGACCTTATGCCGACAGCCAAACACACGGTGGTTCGAAAGCTGATTCGATTCGCTGGAAAATCTCCTAGCCAGCAACTGCTCAGCATTCGCTGGCATTTGAAAGAATCGGATTGGTATTGGGATTGGTATTGGAAAGTCCACGATCCGGGGAAGGATAGAACGACTTACATTACCGGACTCGGCGGCACAGGGCGTCGTTACATCGAGCAAGTGATGTTGCAGAACATTGGGGAGCGAGCGAAGTATCTCAGGACGAACGATCAGATCCGCTTCCATCCAGGCCCATCGTCTCTGATCTTTAGCGGCCATGCCACTATCAAGTACGTTTCCCGCAATCAGGCGCCGCCGGCCGTAACGAACCGTATACTGGACGCGGTCAGATCGGGACATGGCGATTTGATTTTTGTCTATCGCCATCCTTTTGATTCCTTGCTGACAAACTGGGTTTTTTGGCGGGCATACATTCGCGAGAAGAGGTTTGTTCCCGATACCCCGCCCGTCACCCGGAGCAAGTCGGCTGAAATCATTTCCGCGCAATATCGGAACATAGACGACCTTTGCGACGAGCTGGAGCGGAATTTTGCGGAATTCGAGTCGTTTGTTCATGCCGACTCCGGTTTTTACACCACCATGCCAGGCTTGCGATTTTTGTCGTTTGCGGAGTTTATTGAGGAAACTGAACTCTTTCTCCAATGCGCTCCGCTCAGCTTACAACTCGAGGATTTCATGGTCGATCCTCAAAAGGAGTTCTCCAAGATCGCCGAAGCTATGTCGGTTGGTCTTGATTTAAGCCGTTTAAACGTAGCCCGTCCGAGCACCAAGCCTTATCGCTATTTGGCAGTTAAAGAAAAAGCTCCTCAATTCAGAAACTTTGTCAATGGGCTGAACGCGGATACTAAAAAGCGGATTGAGAAAATGGGCTATAGTGTATAAGCCTAAGTTAAATATATATTTGAAATTACTGCCCTATCTAGGGCCGGCGCCCGCGTAATTGTTGTACGGACACTGATTGCAATTTCATATGCTCACAAACCTGAGAAAGGCGGGGCGCGAGCCTGAAGGCCGGCTTGAACCTTCGCCGGGGCGAGTTTTCTGGATCACCGGGTTATCCGGCGCCGGCAAAACAACGTTAGGGCTGGAATTGTCAAGCCGGCTGCGTGATGCCGGCCGGCGGGTCACTTTCCTGGATGGCGACGCGCTCCGTTCTGTGATCGCCGAAGATCTGGGCCACAGCACAGGCGATCGGCGGCGATCGGCTATGCGTAATGCGAGGCTGTGCCGGCTGCTGGCGGAGCAGGGCGCCGATGTCGTGTGCGCGACCATCTCGCTGTTTCACGAAGTGCAGCGTTGGAACCGCGAGAACATCCCTGGCTATCGCGAGATCTATCTGCGGGTCCCAATCGACGAGCTGCGGCGCCGCGATAACAAGGGTATCTATGCGGGGGCTCAGCGCGGCGACACGCGCGACGTTGTCGGAATCGACGTAGCGGCTGAGGTTCCCGAGGCGCCGGACCTGGTGCTCGACAATTATGGGGCGCTCGACGTTGCCACGGCGGTCGACCGCATCTTGGCCGTTAGCGCCAGGCGGGACGGCGCGGGTGTCGCGCAGCCGGCGCGCCTGGTGGCTTTCAAAACCAAGGCGGAATCCCTGGAAGCGCTGGCGCCACTGCTGCGCAAGGGACGCATCCTGCCGCAGGTCCGATTCTCAGTTGGCGAATGGCGCTCTGACTCCGCAGGCGTGCTTGCTGCCGTCGCCGCCGCGCCCTGGGGTTCAGAGCGACTCATCGTGCGGAGCAGCGCCCGGGGCGAGGACGCCGCCAGAAGTTCTCAGGCTGGAAGATACGATTCCGTCCTCGGTGTGGCGGGTAGCGCAGCGGTGGCTCAGGCGATCGAACAGGTGATTGAGTCGTTCGCCGACGGTGTCAGCGACGATGATCAGGTCTTCGTGCAGCCCATGCTTGACCGCGTGGCAATGGCCGGTGTGGCCTTTTCGCGCAGTCCAAGCGGCGGCCCCTATTTCATCATCAATTACGACAACCATTCCGGCCTCACCGAGCGCGTAACCGCGGGCGCCGGCGACGACCTCGAGACTTTTTTCTGCCTCAAGTCTCGGCCGGATGCCTGCCCGCCGTCGCTGGCGCCGGTTATCGCTTTGGTAAGCGAGCTGGAAACCCTTCTGGGGTGTGATGCAATCGACGTGGAATTCGCCGTCGCCGGCGACGGGCAGCTCTACCTTCTGCAAGTCCGCCCACTCGCCGTCGAGCGCCCGGGATGGGTTGACGACACGAAGGTCGACGCCGCGCTCGCCGATGTCGCGCGCAAGGTCGAGCTGCTCAGCCGTCCGCATCCCTTTCTGCACGGCAGCCGGGCGATATTCGGCGTCATGCCGGATTGGAACCCGGCCGAAATCATCGGCGTGCGCCCCTGGCCCCTCTCGCTGTCGCTCTATCGCGAGCTGATCACCGATGCGATCTGGGCCTACCAGCGGGACAACTACGGATATCAGAATCTGCGGAGCTTTCCGCTTCTGGTCAGCTTTCACGGGCTGCCCTACATCGACGTGCGCGTCAGCTTCAACTCCTTTGTACCGCGCGACGTGCCCGACGAACTTGCCGGGCGTCTGGTGAATTACTACATCGATCGCCTTCTCGCCGAGCCGCACCTGCACGACAAGGTCGAATTCGCGATTATTTTCTCCTGCTATACCCTCGATTTGCCCAAGCGGCTGGGGAAGCTCGCCGAGCACGGATTCTCTCCGGAAGACCGTGATGAACTCACCGGCGCATTGCGGCGGCTCACCAATCGCATCATGCACGGGGAAACCGCGCTGTGGCGGCGCGACCGCGCGAAGATCGACCTGCTGGCGCAGCGCTTTCCCACAATCTGCAACGCGGAGATCGACAAGATCAGCCGCATTTACTGGCTGTTCGAAGATTGCAAGCGATACGGCACACTGCCGTTCGCCGGTCTTGCCCGCGCCGGCTTCATAGCGGTCCAGATGCTGCAGTCGTTCGTCGCGGTGGGCGTTCTTAGTGTCGAAGAAGCCGCGACATTCATGGCCAGTGTGGATACCGTCGGGTCGCGCATCGGCGAAGACTTCGCGCAGCTTCCGAAGGCGGACTTCCTCGCGCGCTACGGCCACCTGCGGCCGGGCACCTACGACATTCTGTCGCCGCGCTACGACGAAGCGCCCGATCTTTACTTCGATTGGTCGAGTGCCCGGCCGGCGGCGTCCGCTCCGCCGCGCTTCGCCCTCTCAATCGAGCAGTTGCGCCACATCGAGCGGCTGCTCAAAGAACATGAGCTCGAAATCGACGTGTTGAGTTTGATCGAGTTCATCAAGGCCGGCATAGAGGGCCGCGAATACTCGAAATTCGTTTTCACGCGCAGCCTGAGCGACGCTCTATCGCTAATCAAGCAGTTAGGCGAGGAGCATGGCCTCTCGCCGGAGGATTGCGCATATCTAAACTACGACGCCATCCGCACTCTCTATAGCGAGAGCGGTTCGGTGCGCGAGACGTTGCTCGAAAGCGTTGCACGCGGCAGAGAGCGTCACGCTCTGACGCGCAATCTGGTGCTTCCGCCGATGATCGCCTCGCCCAGCGAAGTCTTCGCATTCCACCTTCCCCTGAGCCAGCCTAACTTCATTACCCGCAAAAGCATCACCGCGCCCGTCGCCTCAGTCAGCGACCCGCCTGAGAGCTTCGCTGGACGGATTCTTTTCGTGCCCAGCGCGGACCCCGGATTCGACTGGATTTTCACTCGCGATATCAGCGGATTCGTGACCCAGTATGGCGGCGCTAATTCTCACATGGCCATCCGCGCGGGCGAGCTCGGCATACCCGCGGTGATCGGCGCCGGCGAAGCCTTGTTCCGGCGCTGGCGCACGGCGCGCAAGCTGTGCCTCGATTGCACCAACCAAAAGGTTTTGGTCATCGCATGAAGGCGGTCGCCCTTACCCAGAGGGTATCGGTTATTCCGGCGTATGGCGAGCGCCGCGATTGTCTGGATCAAGGCTGGACTAAATTCCTGGCTGCCTGCGGGCTGCTTCCCGTGCTGCTCCCTAACGTTACTGAGGCGGCGCTTGCGCTGTGCGAGCACACCGGCATTGCCGGGTTGGTGTTGACCGGCGGCAACGATCTTGCCGCGTTGGGCGGGGATGCGCCGGAACGCGACGCCGTGGAAAATGCCCTGCTGGATTTGGCGGAGCGGCGCGGGCTGCCGGTCCTGGGTGTTTGTCGCGGCATGCAAGTCATTCAGCAGCGCTTCGACATTCCTTTGCGCCGCGTCGAAGGCCATGTGGCGCAGCGCCAGATGATCCGGATCGACGGCGAGCCGAAAGAGGTAAACAGTTATCATAATTTTGCGGCCTTCGAGTCTCGGCCGCCGCTGGATGTGTGGGCAGTCGCCGAGGACGGCGTTGTCGAAGCAATTCGCCATTCGGGCCAGCCAATAACAGGAATTATGTGGCACCCTGAGCGCTCTGCTCCGTTCTCGCAGGCCGACGTGGCATTGTTCCGCCAGGTCTTTGCGGTCGCCTCCGAGACGGTCTCAGGGGCCGCCTCAGGGGCGGTCTCGGAACCGGAATGATGCGGGCAGTTATTCTCGCCGCCGGACGCGGCAGCCGATTGGCGCACCTTGGCGAGAACCGTCCAAAATGCCTGGTCGAGCTCGAAGGCAAGCCGCTGATCGAGCGCCAGATCGCGGCGCTCCGTCGTGGTGGAGTGGAGCAGATCGGGGTCGTCCGCGGCTATCGTGCCGAGATGATCGAGTTTCCCGGTCTCTCCTATTTCGCCAACCCGCGATGGGCGGAAACCCAAATGGTGATGTCGCTCGCCGCCGCCGCCAGTTGGCTGAGCGCGGGACCGCTCATTGTCAGTTATGGGGACATCTTCTATTGCAGCGAGCTCGTGCGCGGTCTGGCCGGCGCGCCGGGCCAGTTGGTTGTCAGTTACGACCGGGCTTGGCGCCGCCTGTGGACCCGGCGTTTCGCCGATCCACTGGCCGACGCCGAAACCTTCCGGACCGATGCCACGGGGCAATTGCTCGAGATCGGCGGCAAGACGGCGCGCATCGAAGATATCGAGGGGCAATACATGGGCCTCTTGAAATTCACGCCGCTGGCATGGAGCGCAGTCGAAACGCTTCTAGGTACACTCGAGTCGAGCGTCCGCGATCGCCTCGATATGACCGGATTGTTGCGTCGGCTGCTAGCCGGAAAGATGCTCCCCATAAGCACTTTCGGCACCGACGGCCAGTGGGGCGAAATCGATAATCCGGACGACGTGGCGCTATACCAGAACATGGTAAGAGAGGGAGAGCTCCGGCTCGAGGATTAGCTTATCCGGCGAGAGGGCCCCGGCGACCGGTCTGGGCGGCGGATGCGGCGATCCCGATCTCTGCATGAATAGAAACCTGAACGAGAGGGCAAACTGTTAGTCATGATGAAACACGGAGATTTCACGGGGTTGGCCGGCGATTACGCCAAGTTCCGCCCGGGCTATGCGCCGCAGGTGGCTACCGCAATCCTGAGCTACCTGGGACGCGATACGGCAGGTGTTGATGCCGCCGACGTAGGCGCCGGCACGGGCATTTGGACACGCATGCTCGCAGCCCGCGGCTTGCATTCCGTCGTAGCCGTGGAACCCAACGACGACATGCGCGCGCAAGGCATCGAGGCCTCGAGCGGCACCGGAATAGCCTGGCGCAAGGGTTCGGCCGAAGCCACCGGATTGCCGGATGGCTCAGCCGATCTTGTCAGCATGGCCTCATCGCTCCACTGGACCGATTTCGACAAAGCGTGTGACGAGTTTCACCGCATCCTCCGGCCGGGCGGCCTCTTCGTAGCATTGTGGAATCCCCGCTTCATCGAAGCCAACCCTCTGCTGGTCGAAATCGAAGCGCAGATCGCGCGGCTTAAGCCCGACATCCAGCGCGTTTCGTCCGGTCGCTCCGGCATCACCGAGCGTCTGACTGACATGTTGAGCGCTAAGCCGCAATTCGCCGAAGTGCTGTATCTCGAAGGCAGACATTCTCTGCGCCAGACGCCCGAGCAGTATATTGGCGCGTGGCGCTCAGTCAACGATCTGCAGGTGCAGCTAGGCCCTGAACTATTCCGCCAGTTCCTGGATTTCACAGAGAAGCGCACCGCGGGTTTGGCGGCGATTGAGACAACCTATGTGACTCGCGCCTGGGCTGCGCGGCGCGCTTAGGATCTAGCCGCGGAATTTGCTTTCTGGGCAGAGCAGACCGCTTCCCTCGGGCGCGGCTCGCGACGTATCATTGGCGGTCAACGAGGCTGCGGGTCTGGCGGGCGCGGCATTGATAGCGCTCAGTATTGCGGTAAAGGCGGGCTTCGGCTGCAGATCGGCATCAAGCGGCAACGGCCGGGGCGGGAGCTTGTCTTTACGGGGGCGAAAGGAATTGAGCCAGGAATCCCGGTCCGTCAGGCCCCAGGTGAGCAGGGCAGTTACTGACTTATGGCGCAGGGCCTGGCTTAGGAAATCGGCATAGAGCGCGGCGACCAAACGGTCTCTCTCCCCAACGTCGCCGGGCAGGTCTGTATCGTCGACGTCTAACTCGGTAATGAATATCTGAAGCCCGAGTCTTTCAACGTCGTTCATGAACTGGTCGAAGCCATCCCAGCGCGAAGGTTCGGCGCGGGCCTTCAGGTGGGCTTGGATACCGAGGGCGTCGATGGGAACGTTACGCTCGCGCAGACCCGAGAGGAGAGAGAGCACCGCTTTCCGCTTGGCTTCGTGCTCAGGCGAGTCCTGTTCCAGATCATAGTCGTTGTAAGTGAGCAGCGCTGTGTGATCATAGGCGCGCGCGGTCCGAAACGCCACGTCGAGATAACCGGGCCCGGCCAGCGCAAGCCACGGAGTGTTGCGCAGCCCATCGCTGCGTCCGTCTTTGACGTTGACGGCTTCGTTGACAACATCCCACGAGTGCATGCGGCCGTTATAATGCGTCACCACCGTTGAGATATGCGTTTTCAGCAGATCAAGCACGTTGTTCGACGTCGCTTCGCGGTGAACCATGACGGCAACTGCTCGTGCCAGCACAGGTTGTGTCCGCGCACGCGCTGGTTGTGACCGGCGGCGAACTCGACAAGCGCGTCCCCGCGGCTGAAATCGAAACGATCCGGCTCGGGATGAATGAGCGACCACTTCATTTCATTCTCCGGGACGACGATGGCTGCTTGCTCAGCGAGCACGGCGGTAAACTCCGGGCGCTGTAACTCGCGAAACGATACAGCCGTGCCCACCAAGAGATTCTTGCGAACTCCGGAGCTACGCAGAGTCTCAGTAGAGGATTCCGCGCCGGCCATGAGGCGAGACAAGGAGGCCAGCGCCGCAGCTCTTATAACATCCCGACGAAGAATCGCCATTGATAGACCTGATCCACAGAATACATCCAAAGCCGTCGGTCTGTCTGACCAATGCAAACCTTGTTTTCACCGGACTTACGATACGGCCTCTCCGTCTCACTGCTCTTCGCTCGCCAACACCCTGGGCCACGTGTCGCAGATCACCTACGACGCGGCGGAAGGGGGTCGCTCGTTTGCCGAGTGCTACAGCTACCACGCGGCGGGCGCCGTGACGCAGAAGACGCTCCTGATGCCGAATATCTCTGGAGGCTCGGTGGCCGCCACTTACAGCTATGACAATGAAGGCCGGGTATCCAGCCTCGTCTATCCGGGAAGCAGCCCGATTACGCTTACCTATGTGCTTGACTCAATGGGGCGGCCGTACTCAGTAACCGGAGGCGCCACGACCGTTTCGAGCGCCACCTACGGACCGTCGAATGAGATGCTGACGCTTGCCACCGGTGCGTTCAGCGAAACCCGGACATACAACGCGAATGTGCAGCTCGTCACCCTGGCCAGCGGGGGTTACAGCTTCCAATACAACTACTCGTCGACGCAAAACAACGGTAGAATTCAATCGATGACGGATTCGATCAGCGGCGAGACGATTACCTACCAATACGACTCGCTAAACCGGCTGATCAACGCGAGCGGGACTGGCGATGCGAACGGCGCCTGGAGCCAGGCGTTCACCTACGACGGCTTCGGGAACCTGGTAGCGAAAGCGGGCACCAACGCGCCGAACAACATCACCATCAACGTGAACCCGGCCAACAATCAGCTCACCGGCAACAACGCGCTGTTTGACTCGGTGGGGAATTTGCTGCAGTACGGCACAGGGACGCCCGAGCAGACCTACGCATACGACATTGAGAACCGCGTGTGGCAGTTGACGGCCAACAGCGTGACCACGCAATACGGCTACGACAGCCGGAATCAGAGGGTGTATTCGGGGCCGACCACGATCGGCAACTGCTCGGGCACGGGGGAGAAGGTCTTCTTCTACGGGATAGACGGGAAGAAGCTGGAGGTATTTACGATCTCGTGGACCAAGCAGGGCCTCCAGTGTAGCGAGACGTGGTCGGCGACCCAGACCAACATCTGGTTCGCGGGCCGGCTGCTGCAAGGGCAGGACCGGCTGAACTCGATCGGCAAGTACTTCCCATACGGCGAGGACCGCACGAACCCGAGCCCGGCGAATCCGCCGAATGGCCAGGAGAAATTCGCAACGTATACGCGGGATGCCGAAAGCGGGCTGGATTATGCGTATCAGCGGTATTACACGAGTGGAATCGGCAGGTTCCTGACGCCGGACAAGAATAGTGGCAGCGCGAGTTCAGGTGAGCCGCAAGCGTACAACAGATATACCCGCGTCAGCGGCGACCCCACCAATAGACGCGACGAGATCGGCACGTGCGACCCTTCGGACCCAAGCTGCAATCCGTTTTGGTGCACCGGCGACCCCGAAGACTGCCCACCGCCGCCCTGCGACGCTGGCGGCCATCCGGTCAGCGAATTCGAGCCGGTGAATGCACCGCCATGCCAGCCGGTGAGCCAGCCGCCGCCGACCGGCGGTGGGCCGTCAGTCAGTTGCGATATCACCGTTCAATACGCGTTCGCTCCGCAAGACGGGCAAGACGTTTCCGTCAGTGCTACTGGCAACCCATATGGCCCCTTAAGCAACACACTCGGGCCGTACTCTACCGTCGGCCGAAGCGGCCTGCCTTTCAAGGACCAGGGCTATTATTTTGCGGTCCAAGTGACGGCAGTTCTTTTCGGAGACACTAACCCCCTCGACTGGGAGCCAACTCAAACGGTGCAGCTGTCCGTAGTAGGTACCGGGCGAGGCACCAATGGTTCCTCGATTCCGCTCACTGGAGCCGGGGACTGGGCATACGACGGCCCCACTGATGGAAATATAAACTACTCGACGACGGGTAAGCTGGATTACTTGGACGTCGTTGGGTACCCCTTGTACCTCACAAACGACCAAGGAGGGGTCTACGGCACCGTAAACAACGCTACATTTACCTTCGACTTTACGACGTCGCTCACCGACCCGTCCGCTCATAAAGCTTGCTTCGCCAATTGGACTCTGCAATTGACCGTTACGACCCAACTGACGCGAAAATTATGGAACTTCGTGCACTTCTAGGCAGGAGGATGCTCATCATCGTAGTGGCTGCGGCTGCATCCTTCGGGTTGCTCGGCCCGCCGCCCGCGTTTGCCGGCCGCGCCGACGATCTCACGCTAGCTCGCGAGTTGGCGAGCCAAGAAAGCAGTGATGGGGCGATCGATCGAATTCTATCCTCGCACAATCACAGGATGCGCTCCCTGCTCGCCCTAGCCAACAGCCCACCCAAGCAGCTCAATCCATCTGAACAAGCTCGACTCCTGATTAGCCTGGCGAAAATATTCGGGGAACTCGAAAGCAAAGAGGCAATTCCGTTCCTCATCGAGCACATCGGACTACAGATTTGGCCCTCGCCGAATATCTGGACGAAAACGCCCGAAGCAATCATTCAGCGGATGCCGGCTATTAAAGCCCTGATACAAATCGGGCCTGCCGCCGCCCAGGCTTTGATCAGCGCGCCCGTCGATTGTTCTACATCCGATTACCGCCGGGCGAGCATCTTCGTCGTGTCCGCGATCGCCCCGACGATGAATGACGCTCGCGACGCCGCGACTTTCCTAACGGTCGCCCGTGCTCAGGCTGATCTGGAACGTCGTTTGGCGGAGGATGGCCTGAAAAGAGTGAAACCGAAATAGGAAGCGCCGGGGTCAAAGACCTCGGGCACCGAGAGCTTTAGCGCCCTAATCCAACTATGTAGTTGATGCCACGGCCACATCGCCTCGTTCAAGCGCCGGGGTCAAAGACCTCGGGCACCGAGAGCTTTAGCGCCCTAATCCAACTATGTAGTTGATGCCACGGCCACATCGCCTCGTTCTACCCGGTGTTCCCCATCACATCACCCGGCGCGGTAATAACCGCCAGATGCTCTTCCTGCGCGCCGCTGACCGCCTCTTCTATCTTCAACTGCTCGCCGAGTTCCTTCCCCATTATGGCGTCGCGCCGGAGGGTTATTGCCTCATGGACAACCACGTCCACCTGATCGCCATCCCCCACGATCGGAAGCGCTTATCGCGGGCGCTGCAGCGCATTCACCGCGACTACGCACGCGCCACGCATATTCGCCTGCGCCGCATGGTCACCTCTGGCAAGCCCGCTTTCACTCCACTCCGCTCATCGAGGAAAAACATTCCTGGGACGCTTTGTTGTATGTCGAGCGAAATCCCGTGCGAGCGGGCCTGGTCGAGCACTGCCGTCAATGGCGCTGGTGGAGTAAGCAGCGCATCTTAGCCTGGTGGAAAAACCGTTGCTCGGCCTAGTGCGGTGGCGTGCACGCTTCGACGCAAGCCGTTGGGAACGTTACCTGGAAGATGGAAGCCGGGCGGCTGGCATCGAGGACCGGATTCGCGAAGCGACGCTGCAGGGAAGATTCGCGAATGACTCCTCGCCGGGAGCGCTACGCAAACCTGTCCAGCACCAGAACCAAACACCGGCGATCACACAAGCCACAGTGGGAGAATGACTTGTGGCACGCACACGATGCTTCGCGATCACTCGGCTCCGGCTCCAGAGGTCTTTGACCCGCACTCTCCGATCGGCAAGTACTTCCCGTACGGCGAGGACCGCACGAGCCCGAGCCCAGCGAATCCGCCGAATGGCCAGGAGAAATTCGCAACGTATACGCGCGATGCGGAGAGCGGGCTAGACTATGCGTATCAGAGGTATTACACGAGTGGAATCGGCAGGTTCCTGACACCAGACAGCAAGAGTGGCAGCGCGAGTTCAAGTGAGCCGCAAGCCTACAACAGGTACGCCCGCGTCATCGGCGACCCCACCAATCGCCGCAACGACGTCGGTACGTGCGACCCGTCGGACCCAAGCTGCAATCCGTTTTGGTGCACCGGGGACGACGAAGACTGCCCACCAGCGCGCTGCGACGGAGGCGGCGGCATCGCCGAATTCGAGCCGGTCAATCCCACCCCGTGCGAGCCGGTGAGCCAGCCGCCACCGGCTGGCGGAGGGGGGTCGCCGGGTGTAACATGTGATTACAATGGCGCCACAACGTCCACGGGCGGCTTCGGCACTGGCTGGGTATCGCTTGGCGGCGTAATAACCGCCAGCGCTTACGGCTATTTTGTACCGGTGTCGTTCCAGTTTACCGCCTCAGGCAGTGCATCTGGCTATAACTGGTCGACGGCGCAAACCTTTAGCGTAAGCGGAAGCGGCATGTACGCCAATCGCTCAACTCTGCCTGGTGATGCCGAGGGCTTTGAGACGCCAAGCTATACTACTCGGACCGGCACTACACCCGCTGGGTTGAATGGAGCGACCGCTACGATCAAGGATCGACCTGGACTCGCGTCGAGCAAGGGAACTGGCAGGCTCGCATCTCCCCTCATTTCGGCGACGCAGCAGTGGACTTTTACGCTTACGGTGAAGGTGCAGTCTGCCTCAGGATCAGTCAATGACTGGACGACCTGCGGAACTATCGTATGGACCGTAGATGAAGTATGGTCGACGCTAACGGTCCCCATTGGCCTCGCCCACCTCAACGAGACAATTGTTGTTGGGGCATCCTGGGTGGAGTCGGCGCCTAAGGTGGTGCCGGCGCCTCAATGAGCGTCCGCGCACCGGCGAGGCGCTTTTGGTGTCCGGCGCTCGCACCAGGAACTATAGGTTCGGCCTTCGGTACGGTGTTGAATCGGGTCGCGGTTTTTTGCCGAAAGGTTGATCGCCAAGTGGGCATTGCAGAGAAACCAAGCTCTCAGTCGCCGAAAAGGCCCAGAGCCTCCTCGGCGAGACCGTGTAACCTACGAGTTATGGGACAGCTAAGGCGGTCATCACTGGCGGCAATAGCGTGGGCTATTCTCTTGCCGATGTGGGCTTCGATGGCGCAGGACAGCGAAAGGAGCCCATCAGCGCTGATCGGCGACGATGCCCAGATGCGCTCGGCTTGGGCGGTCAAGTGGCTGCGCTCCGACAATCCGCGTTTCGTTGCTTGGGGCGCATGGCTTGCCAGGGTGGACCGCCAGGCCGCCGCCGTGCCACTGCTCTTGCAACACTTGGCCCAGTATGTGCCCTCAGAACGTCCAGGCGCCCGAGGTCAAGAAAAGGCCGACCGGCACGACGCCATGCTCGAGGTGCTCGACGCCGTACTTGAGATGCGTGTCCCGGTACCGGTTAAGCAAGCCCAGAACCTCTACCCAGAGTTCGCCGCGCAATCGCTCATCTTGGTCCTCCGCTCACCAGAAGACACCCAAGCCGCGCTCCTCAACATCCTCGACAGGGCCAATACAAATCGGGCATGGCTTGCCGTCGGCAACGCCCTGTTTAGACCCGTGACCGCTGAGCGCGCGTTCCTCCCGGAGGCCGGCGACCGCGCGTTTGTCGAAAGATTTCTAGGTAGGTTCACTCAGCACCTGAAAATATCTATCTGGGACCCTGGTCGGGGCGGCGGCGAGAGCGAGTATCGCGACACGTGCGGCCTCTCGCCCAACGGACCGAAGCCTGGTTGGCCACCTGTCGGCTTGTATGACCTCACTCAGTTCCCTGAGAGGTTTCCAGCATCGGCAGCAATACTTCTCGCGAGTGGCGAAACACCAGTTTACTATTGGCGTGCCGAGTCGGGAAACTACGAAAATCCGCCCGATGCTCGCGTCCGTTGCGACGACGGCGACAGAGACGAATACCGAGCACAGTACCTGACCCGCCTTCTGGGGTACGTACCGTTGAGATTGGTGGCTTATCCGACGGTACAGATCCGGTGGCTCGGCGGCGCTCTCCTTCAGCCGGAGCCAGCCGAAATTGTTGAGAAGCAAATGGCTGACCTTCGTAGTGCTAGGGCCTCCCTCCAGCAATTGTTCCCGCCCCGGGCGCCCGGGGGCGCTTATCTCCCGGCTCCTCACCTTGAGCTCGTCATCGACGATCGGCGCCAAGACAAATCAATACCACTTCCGGTACCAAAGCTCGATGAGACCGTCGAGATAAGGACCAATTTCAGCAATCCTTTGCCTTAACTCGCGGGGAACGCACGAGGACGAGCATGCGTTTTGATGCGCGGTCCAGACATCCATTTGCCGTCTCGGGCCACCCTGCGCGCCTTCACAGAGGATTGATTTTGTGTTTCCCTTCCGCCTCAAAACAGAGAGGTGGGAGACTCGGCAGATCGCTCTCCGTCGCCCAGTCCCTGATCGTAAGGCCCGGCAGGATGCGTGAGGATAAAAATCCGTTTTCTCTTTATCCGCCTCTTAGGCGCGGGCTTACTATTTCGCTACAAAGGTTCTCTGGCCACGGTCCACCGCCAGTAAGTACGCCTCCAACTTGCGTGCCACGGCTAACGTCTCCCAGTTATCGTGCATGCAGTTTCTCAGCGTGCCCTGGGTCTACGACGGGCTCGCGATTGGTTGCTCGTTTCAGCCTGGATTTCCCCTTCTGTCAACAGGGTCGGCACTCTGGATTTCCTTTTCGAACCTCAATACCCAGCCCACTGTCGTGAAAATACCGGGACGGAGAGACGTGGCCCCAATAACCAAGTTGTGGTATACGCGTGGGGCAACGTGAACCAAGAGCCCATCACCGGCAGCGGACATCTCAACGCTGATGCGCAGTTCCCCGACACGCAGGCGCAACTGTACGACTCGGCTCCACCGAAAACCATTGTCAACATCGCTGGGGCCTACCTAGAGGTCATCACCGTGACAAACGCCGCCGGGCAAGTGGTCGCCACGCAGGCGGACTGCCTAACGTGGGCCAAGGGGTCGATACTCACCGTGAACGTGCTGACCAACTTCCTAATCTTCGGCACGTCAACCAAGGCTGAAGCCGCGACGTTGTGTCCTCAATAGGGAGCAGACGATGTTTATCCATTCGCTGGGGCCCCTGGTCGTTTTGCTCGTGGTCCTCGAGTACCCTTCCGGCAGGGAACCAGGCGCCAACGAGGAGGGCATCGTAATTGCTGGTGCCCTTCCGGAGGTGCTGGCCAAAATTGGCCGTGAAGCGAACCAGCCGATTGGCCTCGTTTGGGACAGGCATCAAACCTTCTGCAACGCCGGCATTGTTTTCAGGAGTGGCGATCTTTACGGCGCACTCAACGCTGTGACGCGGCGGTGTCCGAACTTCACGTGGCGCCGCGACGGCCGCAGTGTATTCCTGTTGCCGAGGCAGAAGGTCAAAACCTTCCTGGATGTGAAGGCCGCGGCCTACACGTTGACGGAAGCCAGCCGCATGCAGGCAGCAGACGAGATCGTAGCCCTACCGGAGGTCAAAGCGTGGATGAAGGCGAATAACATCTCGGCCGAGCAAGCGTACTACATTCACGGTATAAATCCTGTGATTACCCACGATCTTTCCGTTCACCTGAAGGCCGTCCGGGTCCACGACATCTTGGACGCCCTCGCGAGGGCGACTGGCACGATGACATGGGAGATTATGTGGCACAGCGACTCGGCGCTCGCAGTCTACCCATGGTAGCTGTCCCGCGATGCGAAATACCGCGAAAATACCGGGACGGAGGTGGCCTGCGCGGCGTTTTGAGACACGCGCTTTTGGGGACAGCTGCCGTTCGCTGAAATTCTGTATCCGAACGGGTGGTTTATGGTTGAGGATGAGCTTGGCAGAGGAAGCGGAGGCGGGCTCTGCTGGAGAGCAACCCGCCAAGGAATACTCTGCTGGAAACTCATCCTGATGAGTTTGCGGGAGAACGGCTTGATCTGTTCTCCCGTTCATTCTAGTCCTGCCGCATCAGGATAGATTTCCCGATGCCTAAGAACCCGCAAGGGACAGGCGCATATTTAATCTGAGAGGCCTAATCCCGATCCGGTACTAATTGGGCATGGGCCGACAAGCGCGCCTGGTGGAGGCCAGTATCGCATTTCAGCTCACTGCCAACGCGGGAACTATCGGCAGCCGGTCTTCTTCAGCGATGACGACCGCGCCGAGTACCTGCGCCTGCTCGCCCGCTACGCTGGCCTGGAAGCGCTCGACATCCTGGGCTGGTGCCTCATGACCAATTATGTTCACCTGCTGGCCGTTCGGCGGCAACGGGCGGCACTCGCACGGGTGAAGAATCGCCATTGATAGACCTGAACCACAGAATACATCCAAAGCCGTCGGTCTGACTGACCAATGCAAACTGTGTTTTCGCCGGACCCGAGGTCGGCGCGTCTGACCGCGGCGCGCCGAGGTGGCCCCCGTCGACTTCGTGCACCATGAATTCACGGCTTGCCTGCATTCCGTGCCGGACATCGCGCCGGGGAACCTCGGCCTGTTGGGAGTAAGATGGCCGCATGATCCTGGAAGCGAGCCACGTCAGACGCGCTCTCGACACGGGTCAGTTTGCCCCTTTCTTCCAACCCCTGGTTGTTCTTCGAACCGGCAAAACAGCGGGATTCGAAGTGCTGGCGCGCTGGAACCATCCCGACTTCGGCATGATCACGCCCAGTATTTTTATTCCTTTGGCTGAGCGGGACGGCTGGATTGACGAGTTAATTTGGGAAATTGTGCGGCAGGCGTTTCGATCCGCTGTTGCAATTCCCGCCCCTTTGACTCTCTCTGTGAATATCTCCACCGTCCAATTGGGTCACCCGAACCTCTCCCTGTCGCTTCAGACCGCCGCCGCGGAAACCGGCTTTCCCTTGGATAGGGTGATCGTCGAAATTACCGAGAGCGCCGTGGTGGAAAACGTTGCGGAAGCCCTCGCTACAGCAGAGAGCCTGAAGGCGCTGGGCTGTCGCATCGCTCTCGATGATTTCGGGACCGGCTACTCCAGCCTTCGGCATCTGCAGTCTCTGCCGTTCGACGAAATCAAAGTGGATCAAAGTTTTGTCAGCTCAATGACGGGAAAGCGCGAAAGCCGAAAAATCGCCGCTGCCATCATTGGACTCGGGCAGAGCCTGGGTCTCACTACCGTTGCCGAAGGTGTTGAGAGTCAGGAACAGGCCGACATGCTGCTCTGGCTTGGCTGCGATCTGGGACAGGGTTCGTTCTACGGGTTGCCAATGCCCGCCCAGGACCTGAATATTATCAACCCGCGGCGGAATGCAAAATCCTCATTTCGATGGGCGAGCTTATCGGCCGGTCATCTGGAGGGGACCCCCGCTCAGCGCCTTGCCCAGCTTCAGGCCGTGTATGACGGCGCGCCGGTCGGCCTAGGCTTTCTCGACCGGCAGCTGAAGTACTTGAATCTCAACCAGCAGCTGGCCGAGATTCACGGAATTCCGGTCGAAGATCACCTCGGAAGAAACATTTCCGAAATCATTCCGGATCTGTCGCCGCAGATCGCTCCCTTTCTGGAGCGCGCCCTACAGGGTGAACGCGTTGCCGACGTGGAAATACGAAGACCGGGAACCGGCAAGACCTTCGTTGCTTCCTATCAGCCAGCACGTGATGAGGGGGGAGAGGTCGTGGGGGTTTCCTGCGCGATTACCGACTTCACGGTCCGCAAAAAGGCTGAGGAGAAGCTCCGGCAGTTCGAACGGTTAGTCGACGGACTCGAGGAGATGATCGTCGTCGTGGACCGCGAGTATCGCTATGTTCTGGCGAATCGGACATTTCTAAAGCGGCGGGGCCTCGAAGAACACCAGTTGGTGGGACGGCTCGTTTCGGAACTGCTCGACAGAAAAGTATTTGAAGACACGGTGAAGGTGCGTCTGGATGAATGCTTCACCGGGAAACCCGTGCATTACGAACTGAGATACAACTATCCGGATATCGGGCCAAGGGACCTGGAGATTTCCTATGCCCCGGTCGATCTCTCTGGTGGCGTTATCGCGGCAGCCTGCATCCTTCGGGACGTGACCGAGATGAGGCGCATGGAACGCGCCGAAAGCGGCTGGCACAAGCGAATTGAACTCGCCCAGAAGGGCGGACTCCGCATCGGATTATGGGATTGGGATCTGAATACGAACAGCGTGATCTGGTCCGACGAGAGCTACCGTCAATTCGGTTACACGCGCGAAACCTTCTTCGGACGCGTTGAAGACGCAGTCTACCGCATTCACGTGGATGACCGTCCCCGCGTGGAACTTGCCATCGGGAAGGTTCTCGCCGGAGAGAGCAAAGAGTTTGCGGAGCAATACCGCATCGTGCGCCCGGATGGAAGCATCTGCTGGGTCGATGCGCACGGAGTGATACTCCGTGACGACGGTGTCCACATGATGGGCGTCGGCGTTGATATTACCGGCCTCAAGAGCATTCAGCAGTCGCTGCAGGAGAGCCAGGACAATTACCTTCTTCTTCTGAACTCAACCGCGGAAGCAATCTACGGTCTGGATCCGGAAGGCAATTGCACATTCTGCAATCCCGCCTGCCTGCGAGCTCTCGGTTTTGAGTCGGCCGAAACGCTTCTGGGCCGGAATATGCATTCGCTCATTCACCACACACGGGCCGACGGGACTTCTTACCCGGTTGAGGAATGCCCGATCTTCGTGGCCGTCCGGGAAGGTCTGCCGACTCATCTGACGGAAGAGGTGTTGTGGAGGAGCGATGGGACCAGCTTCCCCGTCGAGTACTGGTCCTATCCCATGTTCAAAGGCGCACGGCGGGTAGGAGCCGTCGTCACCTTTCTCGATATCACTGAACGCAGGCGCGCCGAGGAAGAGCGGCGGCGTTCCGACGCGCAATATCGCGAGCTCTTCGAAAACGCGACCTATGGAATTTTTCGTTCGCTTGAAGACGGAACTCTCGTGGACGTCAATCCAGCCCTGATCGAGATGCTCGGCTATGACTCGAAGGATGATTTGCTGGCGCGCGACCTCAACCGCGATATTTACGAAGACCCCGGCGTGCGCGCCGGAATTCTCCGACAGGTGGTTGCATCCGGACGCGTCGATCTTTCGGATGTCAACTGGAGGCGCAAGGATGGACAAATCATTCACGTCCATCTCAGTGGCCGCCTCAGACCGGGCGAGGACGGATCTCAAGCGGTCATGGAAGTGATGGCTGAGAACATAACCGAGCGCAGGCATCTCGAAGAACAATTTCATCAGGCTCAGAAAATGGAGGCGGTCGGCCAATTAGCCGGTGGCGTCGCCCACGATTTCAATAATCTCCTTACCGTCATCAACGGGTACAGCGATATGCTTCTCGACCAGCTCAACCCGGCCGATCCCGCGCGCAAGTTGGTTCAACAGGTCAAAGACGCAGGCCTGAGATCAGCGGCACTGACAAAACAGCTGCTCCTGTTCAGCCGCAAACAGATACTCGCTCCGCAGCCGGTTGACCTGAACACCGTCGCCGCGCACGCTGAAAGCATGCTGGTTCGAATCATCGGGGAAGACATTGACCTGAAAACTCAGTTGTCCCCTGAGACCTGTGTCGTCCGCGCCGACCCGGGCAGGATCGAACAAGTGATTCTGAATCTCGTCGTGAACGCGCGCGACGCCATGCCGAATGGCGGACAACTCCTCATCCGAACGGAAAGAATCGATCGGAATGAATTCAAATCACCCATGGTTCATCTGGAGGTAAGCGACACCGGCACCGGTATGACTCCGGAGGTGAAAAGTCACCTCTTCGAACCTTTCTATACGACCAAAGGACCCGACCGCGGAACAGGACTTGGCTTGGCCGTCGTGCATGGAATTGTGAAAGATTGCGACGGCTATATTGAGGTCGAAACCCAGTTAGGTGCGGGGACAACTTTTCACCTGTATTTTCCCAGGCTTGAAGAAGCCGAGCTGCCGCGATCTGCCCGCCAGCATACGGAATTGCACAGAGGTCACGAGACAATCCTCCTGGTCGAAGATAACGAAGCGGTGCGCGGTTTGATGCGTCTCGTGCTGAAAGATCAGGGATACGTCGTCTTGGAAGCGGTGGATGGCTCCGACGCCTTGCGAACTGCTCAGAATTACAGGCAGAGGATTCACCTTCTCGCGACCGACGTCGTGATGCCCGGCCTCGGTGGGCCCGGTTTAGCGGAGCAACTCCACATCCTGCATCCGGAAAGCAGAGTGCTCTACCTCTCCGGCTACGCGCGTGGAGCGGTCGAGGAGCGGCTGGGTATTGGCGGAGGGAGAGCGTTCTTTCTTGAGAAGCCGTTCGGGCCCCAGGCTCTGCTGGTCAAAATCCGCGAGGTGCTCGAACTGCCCGATTAAGATGCTTGGGAAAATACCGGAAAATACCGGGACGGAAAATACCGAAAATACCGGGACGAAAATACCAAAATACCAAAATACCAAAATACCGGGACGGCGAGACGTGGCCCCAATTGAAAAACCGACACGCCAGAGACTTCAAATCCCTTCCGCCATCGCGACAGGCCGGTTCCGCCTGCAAACCGGACCCGCCTTGCGGACCTCGAATGAATGACTTAGGTCACCTGTTAGCCTCCCCATCGAGACAGCCTCGGGCATACTCTCCCCTGGAGTGGGTTTATTTCGTAACCGTTCTTCAGGCCCGCGCCGGGTACTTCGTTTCGTAAAAAACGCCCTTTCTTCGCCCCTGGCGTACCGCGTTTCGGCACTCGGACCAGTTGACACGAGACGAAAGTCCGCCTATCCTGTTGTCAGTTACTGAGAGGAGCGGATTTGAGTAAACCCACCGACCTCGTGCAAGGCACGCTTGACCTGCTTATTTTGAAAGTGGTCGCGCTGGAGCCGATGCACGGCTGGGCGGTTGCGCAGCGCATCCGGCAGATGTCCGGGGATGTCCTGCAGGTGGGTCAGGGGGCGCTCTACCCCGCTCTTCACAAGCTGGAACAGAACGGATGGATCAGCTCGGAGTGGGCCGTCAGCGAGAACAATCGGCGTGCCAAATACTACACGCTGACCAAGGACGGGCGCAAAGCTCTCCAGCGCGAAGCCGCGGACTGGGAACGCCTGGCGACGGCGATTTCTCTGATTGTACGGGCCGTCTGAACAGGAGGGAATCGTCATGCGACTGGCAAACATAGCCCGCCTCCGGCTTCGATCGCTTTTCAAGCGCATGAGGGTTGAGCAGGAACTTGACGAAGAATTGCGGTATCACGTGGCGCGCCAGACGGAGGAAAACATCGCCGCCGGCATGAGCCGCAAAGAAGCGCGCTACGCCGCCCTCAGGTTATTGGAAGGCTTCGAGCAAAACAAAGAGGAATGTCGCGACATGCGGGGATTGAACCTGGTGGAGACTGCGATGCAGGATCTTCGTTATGGGATTCGCAGCCTGCGCAAGAATCCAGGGTTTGCTGTCGCCGCGGTGCTGGTGATGGCCCTCGGTATTGGCGCCAATACGGCAGTCTTCAGCGTTGTTAACAGCGTTCTTCTGAAGCCCTTGGCCTATCGCGACTCCGACCGAATTGTCACGCTGGCATCCGCGTGGAAGAGCGGCGCAACCGAGCGCCTCGTGGCGCTGCCGGATTTTCGGGATTGGCATGACCAAAGCACGGCATTTTCGGCCATGGGTTGCTACCGAAGCTCGGAGGAGCCAGCGCGAGCCAATTCGGAGACGGAATATGTGCGCGTAGCAAGGGTATCGCCGGAGTTCTTTCGAGTGCTGGCAGTCGAGCCGGCCATAGGCCGGGAGTTTGACGCTCAAGAGGAGAGATCGAACGATTCCGCGGTTGCGCTGATTAGCTATTCCTACTGGCAGAGCCATCTTGGCGGAAATAGCAGCGTGCTGGGAACGAGCGTGCACATCGCCGGACAACCGTTACTGATCGTGGGAGTCCTGCCTCCGCGATTCCATTTCCCCGAGAACTCCGATATCTGGCGCCCCTTGGACTCCGTCGACAGGACGTTGCCTCGGACTAGTTTCAGTTTTCTGGCGATGGCGCGTTTGAAACCGAACGTAAGTATAGAACAGGCGCGCGCACAACTCGCTTCGATCGCAGGGCGATTGGAGAACCAGTACCCGGACACCAATAAAAACAGGGGCGTGGCCATTGCGGGGATGCGCGATGACATGGTGAGCAATGTGCGGCTCACCCTTTATCTGCTGCTCGGCGCGGTGTGTCTCGTGCTGCTGATTGCCTGCGCCAACGTAACCACTTTGCTGCTGGCGAAGGCAACCGCAAGAACTCGGGAGATTGCGATCCGGGCTGCCGTAGGCGCCGGGCGAGGTCGCATTTTGCGCCAACTGATAACCGAGAGCCTGCTGCTCGCGTTCATCGCGGGTGCAGTCGGGTTAATGGTGGCTTGGGTGATCGCCAAAGGGCTAATCGAGCTGGCGCCGGCGGATGTTCCTCGCCTGGCGGAAGCGGGCATCGACGGCCGCGTCCTGCTGTTCACCGCATGCATCTCGCTAGTCTGCAGCCTGATCTTCGGCATGATACCCGCTATTCATGCCTCGCGGCTCGATTTGAGCGACGCGTTAAAACAGGGTGGAGCGCGCGCCGCGGGCGCCGGAAGATCGAGCCGGCTGCGCGAAGCGCTTGTGGTGGTCGAAATCGCATTATCGGTAATGCTCCTCGCCGGCGCGGGCTTGCTCCTGAAGAGCTTCGTGGCCCTTAACAACGTGGCGCTCGGTTTCCGGCCTGAGCGTGTGATGCTAATGAAAGCCAGCTATCCAGCGTCAGACCGGCAAGGCGAAGAGCGGGCACGACGCTTCTTCAAGCAACTTCTATCTGACATCGCAGGTGTTCCCGGCGTTTCGGCGGCTGGCGCGACGATGGGCCCGCCGGGCCATGTTGAATCTGCCGGAAGCTACTGGACCGATCATCTCCCCCAGCGGACCCGCACTAATCCGGAAGGGACTGTCGACGCCGTATTTTCCGTAGCTACACCCGGCACCTTCCGCGCCCTCGGTATTCCCTTGATACGGGGCCGCGACTTTAGCGATAGCGACGCCGCAGGCGCTCCGCTCACGGCGGTGATCAATGAAACCCTTGCTCGCAAAGCTTTTCCAGGCCAGGATCCCATTGGCCGTCTCCTGTTTGCCGGTTTTGACTCCGATAAGGCTATGAAGATTGTTGGGATCGTTGGCGATGTGCGGCAGTGGGGTCCGGCGCGAAGGCCTGATAGCGAGATCTACATGCCCTTCGAACAACACATGGCCGGCGCCGGAACAACTCTGATCGTCGTCGTTCGCACCTCCGGCGTTCCAGAGGCGCTCACGGACACGCTGCGCCGCACAGTCCACGATCTCGCTCCAGATGTCCCGGTGAAATTCACAACGATGGAGGCATCTCTCTCTGAGGAGGTCGCAGCGCCGCGCTTTCGAACCCTCTTACTCGGCATATTTGCCGGGCTGTCGATTTGCCTGGCAGTGGCCGGTGTTTACGGAGTGACGGCGTATATCGCCGGCCAGAGATTGAATGAGATCGGGCTGCGCGTGGCGATGGGCGCCACGCCGAGCCAGGTACTGCGCCTCATTCTGAGGCGTGCCGTCCTTCTCGCAACGGTAGGCATGGCGCTCGGATTCGCTGGTTCCGTGGCGGGCGCTCGCCTCATAACCGCACTGCTGTTCGAGGTGGCATCCGACGATCCCGTCATCTACAGCGCGGTGGCCGTTCTGCTCGGCACAGTCATGCTGTTGGCAAGCTACCTTCCGGCGCGCCGTGCCTCCAGGTTGGATCCACTCGTTGCCTTGCGGCAGGAGTAACGGGAGCTCGTCATGCGACTGACCCAAATAGTCCGTCTGCGGCTCCGGTCGCTATTCTGGCGGCCCTCTATAGAGCAGGAATTGGACGAAGAATTGCGCTATCACCTGGAGCGGCAGGCGGAGGAAAATATCGCCGCCGGCATGAACCGCGAAGAGGCTCGTTATGCCGCGCTTCGGTCATTGAAAGACGTCGAGCAAAGGAAAGAGGAGTGCCGCGACATGCGTGGATTGAACCTGATTGACAACCTGCTGCGAGATTTCCGTTTTGCGTTCCGCCAGTTGCGAAAGAATCCCGTATTTACGTCGACCGCCATAATCATGCTGGCCTTGGGCATGGGCGCCAGCGTGGCCATCTTCGCCTTTGTGGACGGGGCGCTTCTCAAACCACTGCCCTACAAGGATCCCAGACAGCTAGTGGGCGTATTCGAAAGCATCAAAATGTCTCCGCAAAGTAGCCTGTCTTATCCCGACTACTTGGACTGGAAGAAGCGCAACACGGTCCTCGATTCGCTCGATATTTACACCGGAGACGGCTTCCTCCTCAGCACACCGGATGGGATGCAGCCGGTGCGCGCCGCTCGCGTCAGCGACGGATTCTTTCGCACGCTCGGCGTTGCGCCGTTTCTTGGACGAGATTTCTACGCCGGAGAAGATTTGCCCTCCGCGGCCCGCGCCGTGATACTTAGTTACGCCGCGTGGCAGAAGCGTTACGGCGGCAAGACCGATATCGTGGGTAAGACCGTCATACTCGACCATGCCCCAAGCGTCATCATCGGCGTACTGCCGCGGGAATTTCATTTCGCGCCCGCCGGTCGCGCTGAGTTCTGGACTGCATTCCATGCCGAGAGTGAATGCGACCTGAGGCGAAGCTGTCATGCGCTCTTTGGAGTGGGGCGTTTGAAGGACGGGGTGTCGATCGGGACTGCGTTAGCGAACCTGAAGTCGGTCGCGCATCAACTGGAACAACAATATCCCGGTTCGAATAGCGGCCAGGGCGCCGCCGTAGCACCGTTGCGCGAGGTCATTTCAGGAGACATCCGTCCGATACTGCTGGTTTTGCTGAGCGGAGCCGGACTGCTGCTGCTCATCGCCAATATCAACGTTGCGGGACTGCTGCTGGTCCGCTCCGAGAGCCGCAAAAGAGAGATCGCCGTGCGCACGGCGCTGGGTGCATCATCCGGACGATTGATCAGTCAATTTGTGACAGAAGCGGCGGTTCTGATCGCAGCGGGAACCGCACTCGGCCTGGTGTCGGCCCATTGGGCCATGCAACTCCTCGCGCGGCTGATCCCCGAGGATGTGGCGTCTCGCATGCCGTTTCTCAGTGGGTTGGGGCTGAATGTCCGCGTGGCGGCATTCGCCGGAGCCATCTCGCTGTTGACGGCGGCGCTGTTCTCGTTTGCTCCCAGTTTGCGGATCTGGTCGCCTGAGGTGCGTAAGGACCTGGTGGAAGGCGGACGCGGCTCCGCGGGAGTCGTATGGCGCAGGCTCGGCTCCAAGCTGGTGGTACTGGAACTGGCCACAGCCATGGTCTTGCTGGTGGGCGCCGGATTGCTCGGCAAGAGTCTCCACCGCCTGCTTCAAGTGGACGTTGGGATGCAGCCAGATCATCTGGTGACGATGGAGGTGGCGGCGCCGAAATCCACCTACGGAACGGACGCGAAGGCAATTGCGCTGGCACGCGAGATCGTAAGCCGCATCGAGAGCTTACCCGGCGTGAAATCGGCCGGCATCACTACCAATGGCCTCCCCTTGACCGGCAATAGCAACACGACGTGGTTCCGCGTGCCGGGCCGGCCCTATCACGGCGACCACGAAGAGACGCCCGAACGGGATGTCAGCCCCGGCTACTTTACAACCCTGGGCGCGAAGCTGCTGCGCGGCCGGTATTTTCGTGAGGCGGAGGACGGCTCTAAACCGCACGTTGTGATTATCAACCAGGCGTTCGCGCGGCAATACTTTCCGGGAGAAGACGCTCTGGGAAAGCATCTTAACGATCTAGCGACGCCGCCCGTTCCCATGGAGATCGTGGGAGTTGTGGAGGACATTCGCGTAGGTCCGCTGGATCTGGCGATTCCGCCGGTACTTTATATCCCGTTTAACCAGAGCACGGATCATTATTTCGGCGTAGTGGTTCGAACGTCGCAAGCCGAACGGCCGCTGCTCGCGGTGCTGTCGGCCACCATACGGCAGATCGATTCCGACATTGTCCCGCTTGGCGGAATGACGATGGCCGATAGAATCCATGAGTCGCCCTCGGCGTATATGCACCGCTCTTCAGCATGGCTGGTAGGGGGCTTCGCAGCGCTGGCCTGGTTGGTAGGGTTAGTCGGACTTTACGGTGTGGTGGCTTATTCCGTGAGCCAAAGGACGCGCGAAATTGGTGTTCGGATGGCGCTCGGCGCGCAGCCCGGTTCGGTCTATCAGCTCATCTTGAATGAGGCGGGGCGGTTGGCCGCGGTTGGCATTGTCATCGGCCTGGTGTGCTCGGTGGGCGCAGCGACTATGATGCGCGGACTCCTGTTTGGCGTCCAGTCGTGGGATGCGCCGACGTTGGCCGCTGTCGCCGTGGCCCTCGGCGTTTCAGCGCTCCTGGCCAGCTACATTCCCGCACGCCGCGCCGCGTCGGTGAACCCGATAGAAGCTTTGCGCGCTGAGTAGGCGCACGTTGAGGCCGCCAGCCTACGCCTCAGGCTCTGCCGTCAGGATCAACAAGTTCTCCACAGCAGCATAATCGCCGACGTTGTGGGTTGCCAAGGGAACACCCACTTGCAAAGCTGCTGCTGCAATCCATGCATCAGCGAAGGTCATAGGTCGGCCCTTCTTCTCACTCCCGCTCTTGATGCGCGCCCACATGCGAGCAGTCTCGGAATCGGGAAGCAGCGTTGTGAAACGGCTAAGAAACCGGCGCATCGGATCGCGGCGCCCTGCACCCCAGACTTTGACTTCCATGCCGTATTCGATTTCGGCCACTGTCACCAGCGAGACGAGCAACGCTCGACCGGCGAGAATGGCCTGATATGCGGGAGCAAGCGAATGAGCTTTGAAGAGGAAGGACACGACATCGGTGTCCACAACTGCCGGTGATGCGGCGTCCATTAGAAGGTGACAGGCCGAGAGGCTTCCCTACGAAGGGCGCGGATTAACGCTACGAATTCCTCCGCCCCCTCCGGGTCGTATTCAGTATCGGCCCTGAGGTCTTCCACGGTGACCGGCGGTTTGAGCACAAGGCTAGCCGGAAGCCGTGCCGGCCGAAGTCCGCGTTCCGTTTCCTCAGTTCTCTGTTTCATCTCGCCTCTCATTGTAGCCCGGGTCGGGCTGCTCCAAGCTCAGCGAAGTGGTTCAGCCGCAACCTGTCCAAGCCCGATCGACACGAATTTCACTTCGAGGTACTCATCGATACCCCATTTGCCGCCTTCGCGGCCCACGCCTGAATACTTGAATCCGCCGAACGGCGCCTGGGCCGTGGAAGGCACGCCGTCGTTAATGCCTATGATTCCAAAGTCGAGCGCCTCGCTTACGCGTATGGCGCGCGTAAGGTCGCGAGTCCACAAATAGGCGGCGAGGCCCCAAGGCACGGAGTTAGCCAGATCAATGGCCTCTTGAGGGGTGCGGAACCCAAGCACCGGAGCCACCGGACCGAAGGTTTCCTCCTCGAGAATTCGCGAACCCGGCTGAATGCCGTCGAGAACGGTGGGAGCAAAATACAAGCCGCCGTTTTGCGTTCCGCCAGTCAGCGCCCGGGCGCCACGAGCGATCGCGTCATCGACATGCTCACGGACTTTCGCAAGACCAGCGGCATCCACTAGCGGGCCAATCTGCGTGGTCTCGTCGAGCGGATCGCCCATCTTCAACGCGCGCACGGCTTCAGCCAGGCGCCGGGTGAATTCGGCCCGAATGCTCTCATGCGCGTAAATGCGATTCACGCACACACAGGTCTGGCCCGCGTTGCGGAACTTGCTGGCGCAGACTTCGCGAACGGCGGCATCGAGCTCGGCGTCTTCGAACACGAGAAACGGGGCGTGGCCGCCGAGCTCGAGGGAAATGCGCTTCATGGTAGACGCCGATTGTGCATAGAGGCGCATCCCTACTTCGGTGCTGCCGGTAAAGCTGAGCTTGCGGATTCGCGGATCTGAGAGAAACACTTCCGACACGGCGGCGGGGTTGAGCGTGGTGATCACCTGCAAAACGCCCGGCGGTCCCCCGGCTGCTTGCCACAACTCGAGAAGGCGCAGGGCAGTGAGCGGGGATTGCTCGGCCGGCTTCAGCACAAACGTGCAGCCGGCAGCCAAGGCGGGCGCGGCCTTGCGGGTTACCATTGCGGCCGGAAAATTCCAAGGCGTGATGGCATACACCGGTCCCACGGGTTGGCGATTCACGATGAGGCGTTTACCCGCAGCCTGGCTAGGCAATGTCTCGCCGTAGACGCGTTTGGCTTCCTCGGCATACCATTCGATGAAACTGGCGGCGTAGCGGACCTCGCCGCGCGCTTCAGCAACGGGCTTCCCCATTTCCTGCGCGATGATTCGAGCCAATTCGTCGACATGCGCGAGAACCAGATCGTTCCAGCGCCGCAGAATGGTCGCGCGCTCATATGCCGTACTTGCCCGCCACGAAGGGAATGCGGCAACGGCGGCATCCACACAGCGGCGCGCCTCATCGGGCCCGGCATCCAAAACTTCACCAACTGCCTGGCCTGTGGCCGGGCTCACTACCGGAAAATTGCTCATAATTTCACTGCTTCCGTTCCGCCTCATGACGCATGAGCTTCCATAGAGCTTCTACGTGGGCCCGCTCAGTCGGTATGGCCCCGATGGAAACGCGGACCATCCAGCGCCCATCGAGGATCGCCGGAGTCAGGTAGGCGTGGCCCGAGCGATTGATCCGTTCAGCCCAGTTCAGTGTGTGTTTGTCGAGAGCCTCACCCTCCAGCCCGTGGGGCTGGTGGCGGACGCACACAGTCTGCAAGGGAACAGGCGCCAGAACACGCCAGTTCCCCGCCCCTCGGACTTGCGCCGCGAACCACTGCGCGTTGTCGAGATCACGCCGCAAGCGATTCTGGAGTGCCGCCACGCCCTGCTCGCGAATCGCGAACCACAGTTTCAGCGCGCGAAAGCGGCGGCCGAGCGGAATCCCCCAATCGCGCAAGTTTTTCACTTGCGCATCGGCCGACGAGCGCAGAAAGCTCGGATTAGTGGACATCACGCGCACCAAATGCTCCGGGTCACGCACATAGTAGACGGAGCAATCAAACGCAATGCCCAGCCACTTATGCGGATTCATGACGATCGAGTCGGCCCCTTCGATGCCCTGCCACATCCAGCGGCACTCCGGCAAAATCATCGCTGACCCGGCCATGGCGGAATCCACATGCAACCAAATCTGATGGGACGCGGCGATGGCTGCCAGTTTGTCGATGGGGTCGAGAGCCGTCGACGTGGTTGTGCCGGTGGTGGCGACGATCGCACAAGGTTTGAACCCCGCGGCGAGATCGCGCTGGATGGCAGCCTCAAGCGCGTCAGCCTGCATTCCGTATTCGGCATCGTGCGGGATGAGCCGCAGGTTGTCTCTGCCAAAGCCCGCCAGCAGCGCGGCTTTTTCCACAGAGCTGTGGCTATGAGATGACGTGTAAACGATGAGCGGTTGTGGTTCGCCTCCGAGACCACCACGGCCAAGGCTGTAGTTACTAACACGCTCCCGAGCACAGATGAGCGCGACCAGCGTGCAGGTGGAAGCGGTATCTTGAATCACGCCGCTCCAGGCCGGGGACAGCCCCACCATTTGCCGCAGCCAGTCGGTGGTCACTTCTTCCACTTCGGTGAGCGCAGGGCTTGACTGCCAGGAAAGCCCCAACACACCAAGCCCGGTACTTACGAAGTCGCCCAGCACGCTAGCGAGCAAACCGTTCGACGGAAAATATCCAAAGAAGCTCGGATGCTGCCAGATGGACAACCCAGGCAGGATGACGCCGTCCAGATCCCGAATGATGTCGTCGAATGGCTCGGCGTCGATGGGGGGCTCGGCCGGCAATTTGGCTTTGATCTCGCCGGGTGCGGTAACGGCCATCACGGGAAGTTCCGCCAAGTGGTTGCGGTAGTCCGTCAGCCAATCGATCAAGGTGTGGCCTGCAGCTCGAAACTCTTCGTTTGTCATTCTCGCGTCAATTAGAGGGTAACAAGGGAGTTGGGCTCCGGCATTGGAAGGGAACGCTTACTCACGGTAGCGTCTCGGTTAGCGGTTTTGGGCTGGTCCCCGCGGCGGTTGTCATGGGGTGGGGAAAACGACTTAGCACACGGAAACCACTTCGAGCTCGAGCAAGGCCGCCAATTTCCGGATCTTTCCGGCTATGTGGCCCACTCCAATTGCACAATGATGCGCCGGCCCATGCGCGTTCCAACTCTCGATAAACTTGCGCGCGCCAATCGGAAAACGATAGCGGCTGTTTGTGTTTCCGATCTCGAGAATGGGGCCCGGCGCAGACTCTCCTTCGGCAGTCACCAGCTTCAACGAGCCCCGGGTTTCGGCTACGGACAGGAGGGTCACCGGCCCATTCCTCACCGACATTTCCACCGAGAGCCCGCGGCCCACTTTTCCGTGGTATACACCCAATGGCCGCACTTTAGTTTTACCTTGGGCAATCGATAAGTGGCCGGGGCCATCGTGACCCATCAGAACGACATCGTCCTCGAAGTCGATCGCGTAGTACTCGGTGAATGAACCGCCCGCGCCGAACAGATCCATGATTTTCATTGCTTGCACGTTTTTGACTTCATATTCTCCGGCGACCGGGATTCCTCGGGCGGTCAGCAGGCTTGTGCCGAGAATGATTGAGGTGATGGCATCCTCGTTTGCAGGATTGCCCGTGCCGTTGTAGAAATAGGCGAGCGAGCCGAGCGAGTGCCGCTCAACCAGGCGGTCCAAGGCGATGGAGGTGCGCGCCGCCTGTTCGAGCTCGGCTAGCGAGCAATCCGGTTGAACATCGAACGCAAGATGGAAGTGCGCGACGCGGAGCATTACCTCGGGCTGCGTCACATCCGCGCGCAGGGCTGCCAGCTCATCCACTTCGAGCATTTCTATGTGGCCACCGAAGCATGCGCACTGAAGCGTCAAGTCCGAGTAAATATCGAGCATTCCTCCGTAGTAGTGCCCCATCAACCCGAGGCGATTGTGCTCCATGCCATGGGCGACCCTGGCGGCATCCAGCCAGGCTTGAACTTCATTCCAGGCAGTGGGATCGTTTTCCAACATGCCGGTAATCTGAAAAAAGGGAATCCGGCACCGCTCGAAAACGTTGGCGATCTCCGGCACCGGGCATGCCTGGCACCAGGCCAGCCATTCGCCGGTCATCTTCCCGCGGTCGCCGAGCGCATTGAATGCCTGGTAATCGATCGCGGGCCCGGGAGCCAGGTTCAGGATAATGACCGGAGCTTTGGCCCTTCGCACCACCGTCAGAACAGTTGATGAAAGCGCGTAAGTGGACACATGCAGAAAAATCAAGTCCACATCCGCCCGGCGGAGCTCGTGGCCCGCGCTGGCAGCCTTTTCCGGCGTATCGATCAGGCCGGCATTCATCACCTGAACCTGCTCGTTCGCCAGGCGTTTCTCGATCTGCTGGTTATAGCTTTCGAGGCGGCCTTTCAGCCCTTCGAACTGCGGCCAGTATGTGTCCAGGCCAATGCTGAACAATCCGACGCGGGGCTTCTCGTGGTGCGACGTATGGTTCTCTCTCCATCACGTGGTGGCACAGGCTCCAGACGCGTTAAACACGCCTGCCACCCTAGCGCGAGTTCAGGTAGTTTCCATAACCGATGATGACGGTAGAAACGAGTAGAAGCGCCAATCCGATCACCAGGAACCGGATTGCGGTTGCGCCAGCGCCCTTCCACTCCTTCAGAAAGACGCCCCACAGAGTGCTGAATATCACAATGCTGGCCATGTGGAGGGTCCAACTCGAGAAAGTGTAGGCGCCCATCTTGGTCTCGCCCATGCTGTAAAAGAAGAACTGGAAATACCAGGTGAAGCCGGCCAGCGCGCAGAAGAAGTAGTTTCTCAACAGCGGGACGCGAACCGCCTCGCGCAATACTTCTGCGGGCGGATGCACCAGCACATTTACAGCAGGCCCCGTCAAAGCCGTTTCTTCGATGGGCTGAGGGCCACCGGGGTCCGTAAACTGATCGGTAGGCCGACCCGTGACCTCCACCATCGTCTCCGAGGCCAAATACTCATGGCCCGTGCGGTTCCGGAAGTTCAGGTAAAGCGTCCAGATGAAGTTTGAGATAAACCCGCCGATGAGGACGACGATTAGGACCGGCAGCCCTTGCCAGAGCGGAGGCGTTCCGGCACGGATGGTTGCCGCCTTGATCGGGCCACCCGCGGCCAAGCCATAGGCAAAACAGGCACTCATCACGCCAGAGACCAGGGCAACCAGGAAACCTTTTCTTAAATCGAATTCCTTGATCGCTGAGGGGTCGTAGCCACTCGCCGCGCTACCGGCAATGGCGCGTTCCTTGTAGATGCCGGCCATACCGGCAATTGCGATACCGATGAGGCACACGGCTATGCCGAAAAGAATCACGCGGCCGGGAGTGGTTGCCACCACCTGGCTCGCGAAAGTGCCGTTAAAGATGGGCGGCATGAGAGTGCCGAATGCGGCGCAGAGGCCCATGATAATCGCCATGCCGAGTGACAGGCCCAGATACCGCATGGTGAGGCCGAAGGTCACGTTGCCGACGCCCCAGAGGAGTCCGAAGAAGGCGCACCAGAATAGCGTAGAGGCCGATTGGGACGATAACACCCCCAGCACGTCTTTAGTCAGCAGCAGGGCGAGCGCCCAGGGCGCCACGATCCAGCTAAAGATACCGCCAACCAGCCAGAAGGTTTCCCACGACCATCTCCTGACGCCACGGAAAGGCACGTAGAAACTGCCTGAGGCAAGGCCGCCCAGCCAATGATATAAGACGCCCAGTGCGGGATTTGGAGTCATGTTTGAGTCAAGTGTCGAGGCACATGCCGGGTAACAAGTCGAGTAACTGTTGTATCACGCCAGATGAAATACTTCTTCGAGCGGCGCCATGGCCTGGTCGGGAGCGACGCCGGGTGGATTCATAAAAAACGGCGACATCTCGCGCTGCCAGCGTTCGTTCACTTCCCGCTTTGCCATCCCGCCCCGGGCGCGCCCGAAGTCCGGAGTCTCCAAATAACCCACTAACAGTCCATCTGGCCGAAGGAACAGCGAGTAGTTTGCCCAGCCGGTCTCGCGAAGGGCCTCGAGCATTTCCGGCCAGACGGACGCGTGGCGTTTCTTGTACTCTTCGAGGCGCTCCGGCCGCACTTGAAGAACGAAGCAAATGCGCTGCATGGCGGCCTTACCGGAGGAACGCTTCTTGCAAGCCGCCGTCCACGGGGATAATGTGGCCTGTCGTTTTTGCGCTTTCGTCGCTCGCCAGCCACACAATCGCGTTGGCGCAATCGGTGGGCAGAATGGGCCTCTTGGTCAGCGTGCGCTGAGCATAAAAGTTGGCGAGCTTCGAGCGGAGATCCTCGGTGGATTCGGACTCGGAAAACTCGATCTTGTATTTGGTCAGAGATTGCATCACGCGATCGCGCGGAAACATCGTCGAGCCTGCGACCACCGTGGCTGGGGCAATTCCGTTCACGCGCGCCACCGGGGCCAAGCCGATGGCCAGTTCTCGAATCAGATGGTTCAGAGCGGTCTTGCTGATGTCATAAGCCTCGCTGCCGAACTTTGGCACCACCGCGTTGGCCGAAGTCGTCAGAACAATGCTCGCCGGAAGGTTTTGTTCGCGAAGCACCACCTGCGCTTCACGGGCGAGGACGAAGTTGCCGGTGACGTTGATTTGGAACGTGCTGTTCCATTGCTCGTCGGTCAACTGGCCGTTCGGGCCCTTCCCCACGGCGAAAATGGCAGCGGTGTTGATTACTCCGTCGATTCCGCCGAAAGCGAGAATGGTGTGCCGAATGGCAGCCTCAACACTTTCAGATGAGGCCAGGTTCACACCAACCTGCGACACAAACTCCGGCGTAGACAATGCGCCTGCTTCTGCGGCAACCTCCTTGGTGGCCTGTTCGTTGACATCGGCCACTACCACGTGCGCCCCTTTACGCGCCAACAGCAGCACCACCTCGCGCCCGATCCCACTGGCGCCTCCGATCACCAGCAGAATCTTCCGGCTGAATTCCGCTTCCGGAGGCATGCGTTGGAGCTTCGCTTCTTCGAGCGCCCAATACTCAATCCGGAAGGCTTCCGAACGCGGCAGCGCCACATAGTTCTCGAAGCTTGAAAACTCCTTCGATTTCTCCGGTCTCCGCGCTTGCGGAAATGTTTCAGGAGAAGCGTGTCCAGGCGTGCGATCACCCAAAGCAGTGGCCCCCGCCATCACGTGGATCGCGTTGATGAAGAACTCCGTGGTAAAGCGAGCTTCCCTCTTGTTCTTGCCGAAGCCGAATAGGCCAACACCGGGAATGATCACGACGGAAGGATTAGCATCCCGGAGTTTCGGCGAATCTGCGGTCGCATGTGCGGCGTAGTATTTGGCGTACTCCTTCCGGTAGGCCACGGCGTGCGGCTCCAACCGCGACTTGAGCACATCGACGGATTCCTGGGCGGGGTTCCATTCGACATACATGGGCGAAATGCGCGTGCGAAGAAAATGATCGGGACAGCTTGTACCGAGGCTTCCAAGCTCCTTTGCCCACTTCGAGCCGGCGAATGTCAGCGCGTCTTCGTGGTCGGTGAAGTGGGCGATGACACGTTTGTTGGAAGACATGAGCCCGCGCAGGGCGGGAAGAATCCGCGCCGCAATTGCGCGTCTGCCGGCCAGCGGGGCGTGTTCCTGGCCGCCAAACAGAGGCGTGCCGGGTGCCTGATGCTGATTAATGAATTCACCCATCTGGTCGATCGTGCGAAGGCTATTCAGGTAGCATTCGCGCTGCGTCATGCCCCAAGTGAATAGCCCGTGGCTGCCGAGCAGTATGCCGTCGCAACCGGGATTGTCCTTCACGGCGCGCTCGAGCATCAGGGCGAGCTTAAAGCCCGGACGCTGCCATGGCAGCCATACGATCTTCCGGCCAAACTTGCGGTTGAATTCGTCCAGCTTCTCCTTCCCGTTCGCACTCGCTGCCAGCGCGATGGCCCAATCGGGGTGCAAATGGTCCACGTGCGGAAACGGGAGAAAGGCGTGCAGCGGCGTGTCAATGGACGCGGCGACCTTGTTGTCGCCGAAAGCGGACAGGGGATAGTAGCCCACCATTTCGTCTTCATGGGCTTCGCCGCGATACAGCCCTTTCAGCTCTTCCAGACGATCCAGGTACAGCAGTGCGAACCCGGACTCCTTAATCGACCCAAGATCGCCGCCGCTTCCCTTCACGGCGAGGACCCGGACCGGCTTGCGCGTGAACGGATCGGGCATATCGATCTTGGAGCTCGTATTGCCTCCACCAAAGTTGGTGATGCGCAAATCCGCCCCGAGCAGATTCGACCGGTAACGGAGCAGAGCCAGCTCGTTTCCGGCAAGGCTCGCGGCCCGTTGGTCATCCCAAAGGTCTTTCAGGTCTTTCAAGTTTAGGGTCTCTACTGATTCAGTCAAATTTCACCTCCCGATGCTGCGCTGCCCCGCCCTGCAGGTCGCTGGTCTGAACGTGGCAGAAGTTTCATCATATGCTTAGCACGCCGAGCGTTGGGGCCCCTGCCTATTCCCTTAATGTCCCCTTGCCGAAGAGCGCCTCAAGATCCTGTGACCCGTGGACCACTCTCAGGATCTCAACGTAGTCCTGGAAGGGCACGTAAAAGATTAGGTAGTTCTCGAAGCGGGCGCTGACGCGAAATACCCGCGCGGTCCTCAATGGCAAATGCTCCACTTTGCACGGCCAACCCATTGCGGGCTGGCTCGACACCAAGGCCAGCGTGTCGTATAGATCAGACAGAAATCCAAGCCCAACGTCGAGACCAGCGTTCTCGGCGATATAGTCGGCTATCTAATCGATGTCACGATCTGCCTGAGGCCGAACGCAATAGCCAAAGCTCACCGCGTAGCGGTTTTCCGTGCGTGCCGCTTAACGAGCTGCTTGCGTTTGTTCTCCCAGTACTCGGGCATGATTTCGAGTGGCTGTCCAGAGTTCAGCCCTTCGAGGAGTAACGCTTCGAGTTTCTGCTCGGCCCGGCGGCTCTGATCCTGTCGAAGAAGCTCGCGGACATATTCGCTCGGCGTACTGTACCCGCTCGACTTGACCTGGTTCTCCACATAGTCCTTCAGGGACTGCGGAAGCGAAATATTCAGCGAAGCCATACCCATATCGCTAGACTAACTCCACCTTCATATTGTGACAGATATTGAAGGCCAAGGGCTTGGCGGTCTGCGGCCCAGGAGGGGAATCCAAGCACCATTTGCGCCTCTCTGTTACCTATTAATAATGCGGATTCGTGCGAAGGCGATTTCGATTCCTCTGCTCGCCATGACGGCTTTGGCGCAGAACGGCGAGTTGCAAAAGCCCGGAGAGATTCAAAAACCCAAAGGCACATGGCAGGTGCCCGGACAGATTCAGAAGCCCGGGGACATCCAAAAAGTGAAGGAGCAGTGCCGGTCGCGGTACCTGGTGGCCTCGGATACCCTCTTCGATTTCGACAAGTCCAATCTCACACCCGCTGCCGAAAAGGTGCTCGGTTTTCTGGGGCCGATGATCCAAAAAGAAGGGCAGCATCCAATTGCCGTTGAGGGTTACACGGACTCGGTTGGCGGCGACTCCTACAATCAGGCATTGAGCGAACGCCGGGCACGAGCCGTCGACGATTGGCTTACCGCCCACGGCTTCCTGAAAGCGAGCGCAACAAGCATCCAGGGATATGGCAAGAGCAAACCTGTGGCTCCGAACACGAAGCCGGATGGTTCGGACAATCCGGAAGGCCGGCAAAAAAACCGGCGGGTGGAGATCGTGATCGACACCTGTAAGACTGCCTGAGCAGGCGTTTTCAGCGATCGCTGAAGGCCAACCGGCGCGCGGCGGCCATGCCTCCCTGCCGCCCGAGGCCAGGCACAAAGAAGTGATCGACCAGATACTGGTCGTCGGCGGGTAAATCGGGCATGGGGTCCAGCGAAATCTTGATAGGCGCGATTGCTGCCGCCACCAGGCACCAGTTCGCGGCCGCACCTGCACAATGCAACTGAACGGATTCAGACGCTGGTCCGCCATGGTTCTCGTGTATGAAGGCGAGTGTAGTCAGGATGTCCTGGACCCGATTGGCGTCGTCTGTCAAATTGAAGCCCAGAAAATGCTCGGCGCTGCTATCCCGCGGCGCACGGGCGGCGCCGGTTTGGAATGCGTCAATCATCGCCACAGCTTTGCCCTGTTGGCTCCATGTCTGAATTTCCGGCAAAGCGGACGCCCCGGCAATGCCATCGGGATGAATCACCAGCACTGGCGGCCCGGAGTCGTGAATGACACGCACCGGGATGCGTTCGCGCGCGCCAGCGCGGCTCAGGAACAGGGCGCCATCCTGATCGTGATACTCGACGTGCATGGGCCATGCGACCCCAATGGAGCGGGCAAATCGCGCGCGCAGAGTAGCCGCATCTGCCGCCGCCACCTGCTGTCCCGCCATCGCCTTCCATTCGGCGAACAGCCCGTTATAATCCACTGCCCCCTGGGGTAGCTCGCGGCCCATCAAAGCAAGCAGGTCTTGCAAGCGCTCCACATCCACGCCTTGCTCGGAGTAATTTTTCCAGTTTGCGTCGTGAAGCAGCACCTTTGCGAAGAAACGGTAGACGGCTTCGCGCGCGTTGCGATTGAAATTATGCTCGGCGTCCTGGTGGAAGTTCTCCACGGCTTCGGGCTGGTCGAAAAGCGTGTAAATTCCGCGAATTGCCGGCAATTCCTCATGCGGCACATTAGCTGTCCAATCCCCCGTAGCCGAGACCAGCAACAAGGGCCGAGGCGCCGCCATAGCCGCGATCTCCACGTTCGAGGTACCGATGCGAAGGCCCGGCGCGTTCTCGCACCGCGCCCCGCCTTGCATGTAAGCCGACACCATGTTCACTGGTGCCGAGGCGGCGATGCGGTCATCCACCGCCGTCAACAAAAAGGTTTGCGAGCCACCGCCCGAAGCGCCAGTCATGCCGATTCGCGTTCCATCCACGTCATCGCGCGACAGCAGGTAATCCAGCGCGCGCGAAGCGTTCCACAGTTGCAGGCCGAGCGGGCCGAACCGCCACAAATCTTCTCGCGCGCCGCCGAATTCGTGCGGCGTCTGCAGGGTGTCGTTGACGCCCACCATGTCGATCGCCAGCACCACGTAGCCCTGCCGCGCCAGGTTGACGCACAGCGCCGGGCCCGAGAAATTCTTCGAGTTCTCGAGCCGGCCGTAGGTCCAGTGGCCATGCGTCACCAGCACAGCCGGGTGTCGGCCCGGCTTGTCCGGACGGTAGAGGTTCCCGCCAAGATAATAGTGCGGCAGCGTCTCGAGCAGCACCTTCTCGATGCTGTAGCCCGCCCGCTCCAACTTTCCGAAAACCTGCGGATTGAGGGGGCCGCGCTCGGGCATGGGATCCAAACCCGCGGCCGCCAGGATTTGTTGCCGCAGCTCGAGCCGCCTCGCCTTCCACTCGGCGAGATGAGCGTAACGGGGCGCCTGAAAGTGCGTATCGGTGTTCGGCGTCTCGGTATTGCGAATATCGGCCACCGGGGTCTGGGCGCCGGCGGCGGCAGCGATCGACAAAAGGGCTAAAAGGCGCGTGATCATGTGTGCCCACAGAGTATATCCCGCGCCGGATGGGGCTTAACGTTATTTTGCGGGTAACCGTGCGGCGATTTGCTACGTTGAGAATAACGTTCTCGCGTGTTTGCGCGTGTGAACCGGGTGGCGCTCATCCGGTTTCGCCGTGAACTCTGGCTTAGGTGAGGAGTTTAGTGCAACGTTTCGAGGTCTGCGACGGTCATTGTTTCCGCCGGCGGGCACTGCTGGGCCTTTGGCTCGGCTCGGCGGTATTTCCTGTGCTGTTGGCGCGTCTGGACGGCAGGCCCTTTGGCGCTTTGCCGCCGGCTGACGCGGGGCGCCCCGCGGGCTCCGACGATCAGAAATCCGATAACAAGAAGTCCGGAGCGGATGACGATCCGGTGACAGAAACGGTTTACAACGTGGGAGGCGATGTAAAGCCGCCCCGGGTGGTCCATCGCGTCATGCCCGAGTTTACGGAGAAATCGAGAGAGCAGCACATCGAGGGCTCAGTAGTGCTGGTAACCGTCGTCACGTCGAAAGGCGAAGCACACCAGATCCGCGTGCAGAAGAGCTTGGACAAGGAGCTTGACCAGAAAGCAATCGAAGCCCTCCGCCAATGGCAGTTTCAGCCGGGTGAGAAAGACAACAAGCCCGTAGCTACGCGCGTCAGCATAGAGATCCGCTTCAACGTGCTTTAGAGTGGGCGCGGCCGGGCCAAGCAGCCTGGAGAGGCAATGTATCACTCTTCGCGGTAATAACGCGTCAACGTTCGCAAGCCGCCGCGTTTGGGCAAGTCTTGTTGTACCTCGCCCTGGCTCGCGAATCCATTCTTCTCGAGCACGCGCGCCGACGCGAGGTTGTCAGGAAATATGTGGGCTGCCAGGCGCCGGATACCGCGGCGCCGGCCCTCTTCCAACACCAGTGCCACAGCCGCCGTCGCGAAGCCGCGTCCCCAAAACGGCCGGCCGACCCAGTATCCAATCTCCAGCGGCTCGTCCACGCCGGTCATCCCCACCATCCCCACCACTTCATTTGCGACGACGATCGCGAAGATCCGCTCCGGATCCACTTGCGCCAAAAACTCCTCGGCCACTTCGAGCGTGTAAGGAATCGGTATCAACGCCGTTCGCAGCGCAAGCTCGGTATCCCCTTCGAGCAGACGGGTCACACTCGGCGCGTCCGCAAGCGTTGCGCCCCTCAGGCGGACGCTTTTTCGCTCTCCGACTGGCGCGTGCTCGCCGGCCGATTCACTATCGGGCATCCCGGCTTTCTCCGGAGTCGGTCACGCCAGCCGCCAATAGATCGAATATCGCTCCCGGCTGATGTCTTCAAGCGGCTTCAGCGGCGTAGCGCTGGCCTGCCCTTTGGTGATGAAGGTGGCCGGCCCGGTTTGCTGCACCCATGGGGCGCCGCGGTCATCGAGCGAGGCCTTCACCTCCGGAGCGCGCTCACCCCGATTCGGGATCCGAGGACCCATCGGCCCAAACACCTGATCGTGAGCAGGCGCCGCGCCGCCCAAATCCGCCGCCAGCACCAGCGGCCCATACAGCACTGCCTGGATGGAAGCCTTGTCCGGCATCGCTTCCGTACGCAGCCGCATCGGTAACTCCAGCGTGATCTCGTCGCCCGTTTTCCAGGTCCGCGAAAACGTCAGGTAACTGCCCGGTGACGCAATCGCCGCGAGCTTCTCTCCGTTGAGCGCGGCGGAGGCCCCGTGCGCCCAAGCGGGGATGCGAACCCGCACGGCCATCGCGACCGGCGCTGTCGCCTCAAACTTCAGCTTCACGCGCGAGTCCCTAGGGAATGCCGTCTCCTGACTTACTATTAGTCCTTTATCTTTCCAATTGAGCACAGAGGCGGCGAAAAGATTCACATACAAACCATGCTCGTCGTGAAAGTAAATAGAGTTATTCAGCTTCGAGTACTCCTCCACGCCCGTGCCCGTGCAGCACCAGAACGAATCGTATGCGGTCGAGAACGTCTTCCATGCGCCCGGCGTATGCGACAGGTAATACATCGTCGCGCCGGTCGGCAAATCGATGGTTCCCAGTCGATGATTGACCAGCACGCGCTCGTAATAATCAAAAAAGCGGGGATCGCCCGACCATTGATACAAGTTGCGCGTCAACTTCATCATGTTGTACATGCAACAACACTCGGCTGTGTCGGTCGCGTCCGCCCATTCTTCGGAAAGATTCCCGGGATCCACCTGCCAGGATTCGTTGTTACTCGTGCCCCCGGTAACATAGCAGCGCGACTCGGTTACTGTCTCGTAGAAGAACTGCGCAATTTGCCGGAAGCGGGGGTCACCCGTCATCTCATACCGGCGGCACGCTCCAATCACCTGAGGAATGTGCGTGTTCACGTGCAACCCCTTCAACGCATCCTGCCGCATTGCCAGGGGATTGAAGAAGGTATCTTTAGCGAAGGCGTCGCCCGCCACCAGGTACTTCCACTCGGAAGTTAACCCGTACAGGTTATAGAGCACTTCGTTCATCCCGCCATACTCGGTCCTGAGAATCTGCTGCATGTGCTCGCGGGGGAACTGCGCGGTCCATGTAGCCGACCAATCCGCCATCTTCAGCAGCACGATGAGCGCTTGCTGGTTGCCGGCCAGGGTGTGCATGTCATACAGGCCGGCCATGATCTTGTGGATGGTGTAGAACGGCGCCCAGACCGGCTCGCGGCGCTGCAGACGATCGAAGAATTCGAGCGGGAAAGCGCTCAGATATCCGTTCGGGAGCGCAGCTTGGCACTTGGCCAGATCGGCCACAATCTCATCGCCCTTGGCCTTCACCACTGCGTCTCCTGTGCCTGCGTACAGTTGCGCGCACGCCGAAAGGAAATGGCCCGTGAAGTGGCCGCGCAATTCGCAATCGGGCTTCTCCCAACCGCCCAAAGGTTCAGCCGACGACGATAGTCCCGCATTCAGGCGGAAATTGTGCACCAGCCGGTCGACTGGCAGGGCCTCGAGCACCGCGCGATTTGATTCCTGCGCAGCAAGCAAGGGCCCCGCTGTGAGCCGCACGGCGTCCAACGGGAACGGCAAAATCCTCAAAGTCTCGCGGCGGAACAAAGGCCGGCCCGGCGCTGGCGTCGCGTCGGCAAACAGGCCGCGTGGAGCAGTGAAGGCAGCGGCAGTCGCTCCGATTGCAGACAGAAAGTGTCGGCGGTTGACGGCATGACGATGGCAGAACATGGTGGGTCTATCCTATGTGGATCTATCCTATCGCTACCCTCCCCGGATTGGCCTGCGGGAACGCGATTTGGACCCTCTAGCTTATGTCGTCGTAGTGGCTGAGGAACAATGATTGGTCGTGGTGGACGAGACCGAAGCGCAGTTTGTCCAACCAACCTTGAAGGCCAAGGACATTGCGGGAGAACTCATGGGCCTGGGCGAAATAGACCACGGCCTCAAAATCCCACTCAAAGCACGACAACGCTACCTGGTGGCCATAGGTCTCAAAGGATCCGGTTGCGGTTCGGAACTTCGTCTGCTGTCCCTTTTCAACGTCAATGCCAAGTTCTTCAGCGTACTCTCTCTGGAAAATGCAGCACGCTGCCCCTGTATCGACCTTAGCCAGGATGCTGACGGACCTGCCAGGACCACTGCTAATCGTTATCGGAAGCTCAATCCCCAATCCGGAGTCCGCATATCCACGCCTCAGCCGGAAGGTCAACGTCTCCAAGGCTCACCACCCCCCAAAGGGAAGGTCTTCGGCTTCGATCTTTACCACGAGGGCCGGCGGCCGCTCGTCGCGAATTCGCGAATATACTTCTTTGGCCGTTCTGCCAATGGCTAACAGTCGCGACCCCTGCAAGGCAATCCAGAGCCCGACGTACTTCTGCCGGTTCGCCGCCAACCAGCCCATGGCCTCCCGATGCCTGTCGTCTCGCTCCGCGCGACATTGCGTTTGTGCTAACTGCGTCATAATGTCACGCGCTTGCGCAAGCGACGCTTTTGCTGACGTTGTCTCATCCGACGGTGCGCCGCAGGCCGCAATGGACCCGGACACCGCCTGCGACTGGTCCAGTTCATCCTTCCGGAACAGTAGCTGGACGGCTGGCACCGTCACCCGATGGGGCCCGGTAATTGGCGTGTCCTGCAAGGCGCCCCACGCCGCCGAAGCCTCTAATGAAGCCCCACTGCTGCCTTGTTTGGGCGAAGTCCATATGGCATAGTGCTGACGCGGCGATTGGTCTGTTGTTGAGAGATCGGTCATTGAGCATTGCCTCGTTCATTCCCCGTCAGACCTAGTAGAGCAAGTGCGCTCACCTCGTCCTCATAGATCCTCGATGCAATCTTGGCAAACGAATCCTCACCCAGGGACTTGCGCTGGATCCGGACAAAAACGCCACCTTCATATCTGACGGACTTGTCGATCATGAGCGATCCATCGGCCCTGTGTCGTGTAATGCCGTAAAACGCCGCCTCACCCAAGGTTCCTCGATTTACCAAAGAGGCGGTCGCAGTCCGAAAGTCAACGGTATCTGATGTGATGTGTAGTACCAACGTGGTTTCTTGAAATGCCGGAGCGGCTTGAACGGTCTCGCAAACCGTCGAAGCCACGCTGTCGAATAGAGAAACCAACCGAGGGGCATCTCCCCAGTCCGGATTGGCTGCGCTAAAGGTGACCGAGTCCAGACCGATTTTGGCAGCAGCGTTCAGTCGTCGAATCGCTACGTTTAGGAAGGTGTCGCCAACACTGGTTGCCTCCCTATTAAACGAAAAATCGACCAATTCTACTCCGAGGTCCTTAAGGACGTGATGGAGTTCCTTTATGAAAGGATTTGGCAACACCCAGCGATCCACCCACGAGGTGGCGAAAGACTGCCGGTGCTCGAGGAATGACTCCCGGATGTTTGGCGTCGCAGCAACAGACTCCACGGCTCGATTCTACCGAATGCTAAACCTCGCGGGCATGTGGTCGCCGGCTTCGCTGGGAAATCCTCGATGTGTCCGGTAACTCAGCGCCACCCATCCTCGATTCGTCCGCGCCGGAATTCACTCGCCAGATGAACTCTCGTTCCGAAGCCCAAAGTGAATTTCGCTTCACGCAAAACCCCCAATCGACGTGGCAACGGTCAAGCTTCTCTTCCCATCTATCCCTACGAGCGCGGCCGAAATCAACACCGCCTCACGGGTGAACCAATAAAGAAAAGGAGGTACCCGATTATGAAACTACTTGCTACTCTTGCATTCGTCGCCATTACTGGCGCAATGGCCGTGCCTGGCGCCGCAAACGCGCAGGAGCTTTATCGCCGGCCTCGAGTCGTCTACACCTACGCGCGCCCATGCGCCCCTTACAGCTACGGGTATGGCTACGTCGCCCCCGTCTATCGTGAGAGGGTCTATGCCAGCGTCCCCGTGCGCCCTTACGTCGAGCGCGGCGTCCGAGTCGTGGAAGGTCGCGGCCGCTGGGTCCGGCGCTAAACTGCCACTGCTGTCTGCCCGACGGCATTCTTCCGGGGCGAGCCGAAGCTTGCCCCGGTTGAGACCTCTATTTCACCTCGATCGTGATCGCGCGCGGCGAACTATTCACGGCCTCCTCGGAATCCACGCGTCCGAGCGGCACGAATCGCGCATCCTTCGTCGCAACGGTCCGGATCTCCTGTTTACCGTCCGGAGTCTTTACCCGCAGCGTGCCGCCAGTCACAATTATTTCAACCGAATCCCGGTCGTGAATGTGCATCGCTACCGGCTTTTCCGGAACCCACGTGTAATCCCACATTCGTACGCGCGCATTATCCAGCACATCTTTTGCGCCCTCGCGTGGAAAGGCGGGCTGCACCTGGGAATTGGAGACCGCGCCGGACGCCGCCGGCTCCTTCAGATCCACCATGATTGCCAGCTCCTCCGGATCGTTCTCGCCGCCCACCGCCTCTTCCTTGTGCGTTCGGCCGCGAAGCTGGAAGTATGGGAACGGCGGCTCGAAGTAAAAACCTGGGGTAACCTTGCCGTCGAGCGTCGTGATCTGGACGTGCCCGTAGCGCAGATACACGCCTGCCATGTCGTAAAGATGCCGGTGGAAGGGCTGCGGCACATTCTTGATCCAGTTCACTTCCCAGATCGTGACGCGGTTGTTTTCAAAGAGCTTCTTGACGCCTTCTCGCGGAAACGCGTGCGGGTAGTTCTGAGCCAGCAGAAAACCGGCTGCCCAGATTCCAGCCGTCAATAGGCAAAGTTGTGCAATGGGCTCCAGCTTCATTGAAACAGCCTATAACACTTCCCCGCCGGCCATCGAGGCCTGACCGAACCGCCACCCGCGCTGCCGAAAATCCCCCTGGGCTGCCTAATTTCGCCAGGGTTCCAGCGCAATGAAATGCGAGAGAGTTCCAGTACTTGGGCCTAAGTACTGGCAGTCCTCTGAAGCCCCCTCCACCGGGAAGCATGCCTCATCAGCATCGCGGACTGTATGCCCGGTAGCCGCCGCCCCGGTCGCCGGCGCCGTGCGGCGGGACGCGGCACTCTGAAGAAAATATGACACTTGCGAATTGAACGCGCGGCTTGCGCGGCGAGGATGAGGATCTTGGTGTTCAGTCTACCGGCTAGCTCCAAGGTGGCCTTTGGCCAGAGACGCTGCAGCAGTAACACCACACGTGCATAGAACTACCGTACCTTCCGTTCCGAGCGGGTTGCCGCCGCAGCCCCGGCGCTCAGGAACGTCAGGAGTACCCGTACGGTATGCCTTTGCTTAAGGGGTAAAACCGAGAAGACAATACGATTTAGAGCCATTTCCGATGAAAGCGATCAAGATAACTCTCCTCTTCGTCGTTGAATTCGCTATCTTGCACAGCGTCATTCCTGGCTCGCATCAGAGCCCGTTTTGGGACTTGTTCGCTCTCATTCAACATTTATGGCGCTGATTCAGTGAAACCGCCGGCGCTAGCCGAGGGTTTCCGTTCGTACGGTGACCAGATCGAGCGCGGATGAATCCAGGTCGTAACCAAACCCAGGCTGGTCGCTGACCGTAATGGTGCCGTGCTCGCTGACTTCAACCGGAGGCACGATCACGTCGCGCTTCCAATATCGCTTCGATGCGGAGACGTCGCCAGGCAGCACGAAATTGGGCAGCGTGGAGAGCGCAATATTGTGCGCCCGCCCAATGCCGGATTCAAGCATGCCGCCGCACCACACTGGCACATTGTTGCGCTCGCAGACGTCGTGCAGCCGCTTGGCTTCGGCGAATCCGCCAATGCGGCCGAGCTTAATGTTGATGATCCGGCACGCGCCAAGCTCAATCGCCTGCTCAGCGTGATGGGCGGTACGAATACACTCATCCAAACAAATCGGGGTGTCCAATTGCCGCTGCAGTTTGGCGTGGTCGATGATGTCCTCGTGCGCAAGCGGCTGCTCAATCATCATGAGGCCAAATTCGTCGAGCAGCTTCAGGCGGCTTGCGTCAGCCAGAGTGAAGGCCGAGTTCGCGTCCGCCATCAGCCGGATGTCGGGAAATTCGCGACGCACTTCACGAACCACTTCCACGTCCCAGCCGGGCTTGATCTTCATCTTGATTCGCTGGTATCCCGCTTCCACCTCCACGCGAATCTTGTCAATCAGCTCCGCTACCGTATCTTGAATGCCGATTGATACGCCGCACGGAATTTCGCGCCGCGCGCCGCCGCCGATTGTCTTCCAGAGCGGCTCTTCGGCGGCCCTGGCGAACAAATCCCAGATTGCCGTCTCGACGCCCGCCCGCGTCATGTTATGCCCGCGTATGTGCGCTGTTCGCGGATAAACCTCGTCGGGCGAAGCGAACTCCTGGTGCAGCACCCGCGGGGCCACATAGTCGATCAGCAGCGGCCAGGCCGAACCGGTCCATTCTTCGTTGTAGAAGGGGTTCTCTCCCGCGGTGATTTCGCCCCACCCCGAAAGCCCTCCGCTGACGGCCTCGACCAGGATGATGTCGCGATCGTACACGCGTCCGAAACTAGTCTCAAAGAAATGCACGAGCGGCATTCGAATCTGCCGCACCACCAACTGCTCTATTTTGATTCCCATGTCCCCAGCAAGTAGATCCCGGCTTGTGTTGTTTTCTCGAAACCGATCACAGCCAGGCCCGCCTGAAAGTGCCGGTCAAACTGTTCCGCAATGCTCGCCTGGATCTGCTTGGCCCGCTCCGGGTTCTGCACCCGGATTTGACCGATCTCGGCTGGCACACTCACTCTTGCTTCTGTCAAATTCCGCTGAAAAGGCTGTCCGCTGCCGATGGCCTCGGCCCGCGGCGTCCGGATCCACCATTCGGCGATCAGACGGTCCGTCGGCAAGCCGCCGTGCAAATGGCTGCTTGTGGTGCCGTATTGATTATGCACAAATCGCCGGACCACGGCGCCGAGCCGCTCAATGTTGAAGTATGCGTTCTTGATCTCCATTGGATCGAAGGTCCACTCGATCAGGTCGATGCCGCGGGCCAGCGCGTTGTCGCGCTGTGTCAGTTTCAACCGCCGCCCTAGCCCTGTATTCCGATAGGCCTCGATCACGCCCAGCATGTGGCTGTGCAGGTAGGTGCCTCCACCCGGCTTCAGACCCGGGATGCACAGGCAAAACGCCACCATCTTGCCGGCGCGGTCCGTATCGAAGCCGCCGAGCACCTCGCCGCCCACCTTATCGGCCACCACGAACAAGCGCAAAGGAAGAAGCTCAATATCCTGGAATCCCCAGATTTCCTTTTGCAGGCCCACGGCTTCGGCAAACTCTAAGTGCCGGGTGAGCTTCCGGATCTCAATCATTTCCCCGCCCCTTATCGGCTATCTCGCGACGCTTCGCCTCGATCCAGAATTCTTCCAGCCGATCAAGCGGCGTCTGGGCCAGTTGCCCGCCTTCGGCCGCCACTTGCTTTTCGATAAAGGCGAAGCGGGCCCGGAATCGAGCGTTGGTTTTCCGCAGCGCCTGCTCGGGATCCGCTTTCAGCATCCGGCCCACGTTGACAAGCGAGAAGAGAAGATCTCCTAACTCGTGCTCGATCTCGCCGGGTTCCGCTTGCTCCAGAGCCGCCTCCAGTTCCGCGGCTTCTTCGCGAACTTTCTCGAGAGCCCCGCGCACCTCCGGCCAATCGAAACCCACCCCCGCAACTTTGGAAGAAATCTTTTCCGCCTCGACCAGAGCCGGCAGCGCACGCGGCACATCGTCAAGAATCGACGCCGCTCTTGCCTTCCCTTTCCCGCTCTTTTCCTCTGCTTTGATCTCATCCCAACGCAGCTTCACGTCTTCAGCGGTTTCGGCCGCGCCATCGGCGAACACGTGCGGATGCCGCCGGACGAGTTTGGTATTAATGGCCTCCAGCGCATCCGCTATCGTGAATTTCGATTCCTCAGCAGCCATCTGCGCGAAGAAAACCGGTTGCAGCAGCAGGTCGCCCAACTCCTCGCTCAGCCCCGCCCAATCCCTTCGGTCGATTGCGTCCATCACTTCGTAAGTCTCTTCGAGCAAATAGGGCTTGATCGTGTCGAAAGTTTGCTTTCGATCCCACGGGCAGCCGCCCGGAGCGCGCAGCCGCGCCATGATCGCCACGAGTTCGCCGAACTTCGCCGCGGGGTCGCCGGATTTCGTCATTCGCTTTCCGAAGAAAACTTCAGCCTAGCACCCGAAACAAAGCAGAACCGGCATCACCTGCAGTGCGCTCGCCGAGTACGCGCGGCTGTTGTCATAGACTGTTAGGTTCCTTGAATGCTTGTATGACACATTCCTCCTCTGGCTCCACTCGCCGCGAGTTCCTGTCGCGCACCCTTGCCGGCCTTGCCGCCGGCGTCTCCCTTCCGGCTTTTGCTCCGCTGACCTACGCCAGCGCGATACGCCGGCTCTCTTCTTTTGACGCGCAGGCGCTGCCGCTGCTGAAGGAGCTTACGCTCGATCAGAAGGTCGGGCAGATGACCCAACCCGATCAAATCTACTTGGCCAGTATCGACGACATCGAAAAGTATTACCTGGGCTCGGTATTGAGCGGCGGCGGCGCCGGCCCCAAATCCGGTAACGATGCGAAGTCATGGGCGAATATGGTCGACGGCTTCCAGACCAGCGCGCTTCGCACGAATCCTCGCATCCCGCTGATCTACGGGGTCGACGCGGTCCATGGCCACAATAACGTGACCGGCGCCACGATGTTCCCGCACAACATTGGCCAAGGCTGTGCGCGCGATGCGAAGCTGGTGGAAGCGATGGCGCGTATCACGGCGGAAGAAGTTCGCGCCACCGGCATTAATTGGGCTTTTGCTCCATGCGTGGCCGTTCCTCAGGATATTCGCTGGGGACGCAGCTACGAGGGCTATAGCGAGAACCCGGACATCGTCAAGATGCTGGGCGAAGCAGCAGTCCGCGGCCTCCAGACGGATAATCTCGCGAATCCGCTCGCGGTAGCGGCGTGCTCGAAGCACTACGTCGCCGATGGCGCCACCGCCTTCGGCACAGGTCACGAGACCGGCGGGCCTGGCTCGCCGCACACGCCATTGGACCAGGGCGATGCGCGAATTGACGAGGCGACGCTCCGCAAGGTTCATCTGCCGGGCTACCTCACAACGGTGAAAGCCGGCGTTGCCACCATCATGCCGTCTTACAGCAGTTGGAACGGCGTGCATTGCTCGGCCAGCAAGTTTCTTCTCACCGATCTGATCAAGACCGAGATCGGCTTTGAAGGCTTCCTGATCTCCGATTACGGCGCCCTTCAGGAACTTCCCGGCTCCTACAAGGAACAAATCGCAACTTCCATCAACGCTGGCATGGATATGGTGATGGTCCCCCAGCACTATGTCGAATTCATCAGGCTTCTGAAACAGAATGTCCAGGAAGGCAAGATCCCCCTGTCGCGGATCGACGATGCTGTTACGCGCATTCTTCGCGTCAAGTTTGCTCTCGGTCTGATGGACCCGCGGCGCAATCAGCTCGCCGACCGCGGTCTGCAGTCCAATTTTGGATCAGCCTCGCACCGCATGGTGGCTCGCGAGATTGTGCGCAAGTCGCTGGTCATCCTGAAGAATGACTCGAAGATGCTGCCCCTGGCCAGAAATGCGGCGCACATTCATGTGGCGGGTGTTGCCGCCGACGATATCGGCATCCAGTGCGGCGGCTGGACCATTTCATGGCAGGGAAGCAAAGGCGCAACGACCACCGGCACTACGCTGCTCGGTTCGCTGCGTAAGGTGGTTTCCTCGGCTAGCCGCGTCACCACGTCGGCCGACGGAACCGGCGCCGCGGGCGCCACGGTCGCGATCGCCGTCATCGGCGAGCCGCCCTACGCGGAAACCAATGGCGACCGCAAAGATTTGCATCTTTCGAAAGAAGACGTCGCCATTGTTCAAAACCTCAAGAAGTCAGGCGTTCCCGTGGTCGCCATCATCTATTCCGGGCGGCCGGTAATCCTGGACGGTATTCTCGATCATGCCGATGCCGTGATTGCAGCCTGGCTCCCCGGCAGCGAGGGCGACGGCCTCACCGATGTGTTATTCGGAGCTCATAAGCCAACGGGCAAGCTATCATTCACCTGGCCTGCGGGTGACTCGACTTCGTTTCATCTCGGCGATGCGGGGTACAAGACTCTTTTCCCCCGCGATTACGGTTTGTCGTTCGGGTAAATGCTATGGGTCAGCAATTCGGAAGCGCCGAGACGAGTCTCGGCGCGGCAGGCACGAGTGCCTGCGCCACGTTCTATTTCCCCGCCCACTTCTTCCATACTTCGGGCTTATAGAGCATCTGAATAAAAATGCCGCCGACAACCGACCTGGCCTGAAAGCCGACCTGTTTCCCACTTACTGTGTCATACCAATCTGTAAGTGGAACGCGGTTGGGCGAGGCGTCGGCAAAATGGTAAGCCGGGTCAAACAGTGACCGAAAGCCCTCCTGGGACCCAGCCAGGCTCGCCGTCCATGCCAGCCAGTCGATCTTGGTGTACGTCGCTCGGTTATCCAGCGGAAGTCCGAATTCGTTCACGTGATTCTTATAGAATGCGAGTTCGCGCCGGGCCACTTCTTCGGGAAACAGGTTCAGGTCGAGCAGCCGGTCCCACACCAGGTTGTACTTCTGACTCCACGTTCCGGGCCGGTCAAACGCCAGCTTGTAGTGGTCGCCGTCGAGCGCCATTTCCGCCCAACGCTTCGCAAAACCACGCGCCAGCCCCTCATATTCGCGCGCCGTATTGCCGTGTCCGGTCTGCGCTGCCAGCTTCGCGTAAGCGCCCAGCGCGACAATCGCCTTGATGGAAAGGTTCGTGTTGTGCGCCAGGTGTCCGGCAAAATCATCCGTGCATAGCTGGTTTTCCGGATCCAGGCCTTTCTCCTTCAAGTACTCTGCCCAGCGGCTCGCCAGCTCCCAATAGTGACTCGCGAACTCCGCATTCCCCTCCGCCTTTGCCAGCGCCGCAATCATGATCAGCATGTTGCCGCTCTCTTCCACCGGCATCTGGTTTTCTTCCGAGGCTTCGCCAGCTCCATATTGCTGGCCGTTGGCTAGCGGGTAGCGTCCCAGATCATGTGGCGCGAACGGGAACTTCCACCGCGCCAAACTCGCGTAATCCATTACGGGCCGTATCTGCGCCTTGAGTAACTGCGGATTGAACAGCAGAAAGAACGGCGAACTAGGATAAGTTACGTCGACTGTATCAATCGAACCATTGCTGAAATTCTCTTTCGAAAAATAGAGCGGCGTACCATCCAGATCCGCCACCAGCTTGTGCGCGGCGAGCGCCTGCCGGTAAGCCAATGCGCACAGTTGCGCGTAGTGGTCGCCCCCGGCTTCGCGTAAGTCGGCCATCAGGCGCCGGTCAAACTCCTGAGATCGCTTTTCAAGAGCGGCAAAGTCGTGCAACGCGTCGCTAATAAGGTTGGCGGCTCCCGCGCCGTTTCGCCGCCACCACGGCCTCAGGCGGCGATGAAAGTATTCGATAGAGTAAATGTCGTCGTAAGCAATCACCACTGTGCGGCTTGCCGGCTGGGTATTCACCTTGCCGAGCGCAAACGAATAGGCGAGCACTGGCAGTGGCTGAGCATACGGCTCAACTACACGCAGATCGTCGGCTTGCGGAAGCGATCCCGTTTCGAGAAACGCGCGAAGCGCCTCGGGCCGCGTGCCCACATACTGCGCTGCGCTGCCTTCGGGCGAGGCCGCCGCATTCTTGAAGGCGGTTACATATAGATATCCCCAGTCGATGCGGAGATCGTCACCAGACTTCTGAAGAACCGGCTGCTGCTGGCTGCCCATTCTCAATACAACCGAGTCGTTGAGCTGAAAGCGCGACCACACTACCGGATCGCCTGCGTGATTCACCGGAATCTCGCCGCCGGCGTCAAAATAAAGCTCCACCTGATGCTCCCGGCCGTCGGTGGCTTCCACCTGCCAGCTTATGTAAGTAGCGGGCCGCGAGAGTACGTCTAGATCCTGGGGGAGCGCCGGCGTAAGGAAGATCAGCTTGATTCGAACTCCCGCATCTTGAAAAACGTAGTTTGTATGCGTCGGCAGTACTTCAAGACTTACCTGGGCGAGCGGCTTGGCCGAGCGTGGTTCAACACCCATTAGCCGGTAAGTCACCCCGTCGATGCGAATCAAGCTGGTGAGCGACTGGGTCGCGCCGGTCCAGTGCCGTGTTGCCGATTCGTTCAGGCGGTCGGAAAACGACCAGATGCTGAAATACGGGTCATGTGTGACAAGGGGCACGGCCGGCGGCCTGAATTCGGCGGCCACGAGCGGCAAGATGAGAATCGGCAATCCCGCAATCCAACCGGCCTTGAAAGGGCGGAAAAAGCTTCGATTGTCGCGCATCGGGTTCTCCTTGCGGGCGCATGAAGAGCAAGCGTATTTCGGATCGCGCCACGCTTTTACCAAGAAGACGATCTTATCCGATGCGGATTATGCGGACTTTTGGAGCTTCGATGTTTGTGCCGGTCAGCCCCGTGTGTGAGGCTCCACACACACCCAGCGCACCGGCTAACTCTTAGGTCGCTTCGCCCACCAATTCACCACAAATCAATTGCCACATCGCCGTCAAGCGGCTAGACTGAGGTTACATTCGAGTCGTAAACGTTACCATTACTACTTACTGCTCTATCTGGAGTCAACTAAAATGTCGACCCGCGGAATCCTATGGGCGACTGTAATAGCCTCGCTACTTCTTTCGCAAACCATGTTTGCCCAGGATAGCGGCACGTGCGCCGGTATGTTTCCTGGCCAGTTAGCCAACCTTAATGGATTCGTGCCGTTTCAAGGCACCGCTAGCTTGTGGAACACAAATATCTCGAGCGCCCCGGTGGATCCGAACTCGGCCAATATCATTGCTTTCATCGGCGAATCCACCACTCTGCATCCTGATTTCGGGTCCGGTCTTTATGACGGCCAAAGTATGGGTATTCCCTATCAGGTGGTTGGCAGCAGCCCGGGACCGGTGACCATAACGCTTGGCGCCTACGCCGACGAGAGCGATCCCGGCCCAATGCCGATTCCCTCAAATGCGCTGATCGAAGGATACCCGAGTCCCGGTGGCGGGGACGCCCACGTCCTTGTGCTTAACAAAGAGACCTGCTGGCTGTTTGAGCTTTATAATGCCACGAAAACCGCTACTGGCTGGAGCGCCAATTCGGCGGCGATCTGGGACATGACCACAAACGAATATCGTCCCTACACCTGGACTTCGGCCGATGCCGCCGGATTGCCAATTTTCCCTGGCTTGGTTCGGTACGATGAGGTCGCGGCGGGAGCCATTAAGCATGCAATCCGGTTCACCGTGCCGACAACTCGCGAAGCTTTCGTCGCTCCGGCTTCGCACTGGGCGTCGAGCGATACCAGCACTAGCACGCCGCCTATGGGCACCCGCCTGCGCCTGAAGGCGAGCTTCGATGTAGCTGGATTCTCGACTGCGAATCAGGTGATTCTCAACGCGCTGAAGCAATATGGCATGATCCTTGCCGACAACGGCAGCGCGATCTTCATCACCGGGACGCCGGACAGCCGGTGGAACAACGACGATCTTTCGAATTTGAAGACGCTGACCGGATCTGATTTTGAAGTGGTCCAGATGAGCTCGGTCTACGCTCCGAGCGACGTTCCCGCGGGACCTGTGCCCACTATCTCGAGCTTCACAGCTTCATTAGACGCCATCACGAAGGGCGTTTCAATCACGCTAAGTTGGGACGTCAACTGGAACGTATCGACAGGAGGCTATAACATCATTTCGCCTGCCGTGGGGCCCGTGCGAGGCACAAGCGTTGTGGTCTCTCCGGCCGTGACAACTGTTTACACACTGTACTCAACGAACGAGTATGGCCGCGCCACAAAGACGATCGAGATAGTCGTTCACTAGCCCTCGAGCGCGGCAGGAACGACGGAAGGTCACGTGGCCGCGGCTAGTTGGCGGCGGCCCAAGCCAGCCCGTCGGCGCCTTTGCCCACCGCAATCAGCTTCGTCACTGCCCAAGTGGAGGTGTCAATCGCGGCCACCTTGGCGCTGGAATCGCAAGACACGTAAGCAACTTTGTCATCCGGCTCGAGCAGCATTTCCTGCGGCGCCGCCGGGACGTCGATGACGTGCTCCACCTTCATCGTGCGCAGGTTCACCACCGCCACTTTGTTGGCCTGCGGCACCGCTATCACCAGCCAGTGTCCGTCGCGCGTCGCGGCTGAGCCATAGCCGGGCGCCGGCAATGGCACCCACTTCTTGATTTGATTCGTCGCAGTGTCGATGACGGCCAGTTGCGGCTTGGTTTGATCAGACGTAAACACCATCGTGTCGTCCGCCGATATCGAGATTCGCTGCGTATTCTTTGAAATCGGGATCACGGCCAGCGTCGTCCGCTTTTCCAGGTCCAAAACGGAGACCGTGCCGGGGCCCACATTGGCCGTGTAGCCACGCTTTCCATCACGCGAAATGGCCAGCATGTGTGATTCACTTTGCCCGGTGGGAACGGTGCCCACAATCTTCATTTTATGGGGATCGATAATCGAGATCGTGTTATCCAGTTCGGTGGTCACATACAGCAGCCCGTTTGCGAGATTGAATATCGGGCAGTGTGGGCGCACGCCGTGGCCGAAATCGAGGTTGCCTGTGATCTTCCGCGATGCCAGGTCGATGGCAACCATGTTCGTGCCGTCCGTGCCCGGCTTTCCCACGCCGGAATTGCCGTAAATCGGGACGTATGCGGTCTTGCCATCGGGCGAAGCGATCACTTCGTGGCCGGTTGTGCCACCTTCCGGCACCGCCGCCAGCTGCTGCCCGGCAATCGGATCGACAATGCTCAAGGTCCGGTCGCCCTTATTGGTGACCAGTAAATAACCTCCTGCTGCCCCGGCGGTTGCCGGCAAGCGCCCGGCGAGGACGACTGCTGCTACTGGCAGAAGCAGCAGTAATGGTAGATATATTCGCGGCATGAAAATCTCCTGCGGCGCGTGTCGCTGCGCCGATACCCCAGCAGCTTATCACTGTCCGAACCGCGCCAACCTCACATTGATTTCCGCGGCTCGTCACCTACTTGTCATACTTCTCTGGGCCAGGCTGGGGATCGTGGTATTTCCCGCTGATCTCCTCTTCGAGCCTGCTCGCGGTCTCGTGCTCGAGACGACGCACGGCTTCAAGCTCCACCTTGGCCTCGCCGGTGCGCCCAAGCTGCGTTAATATCCTCGACCGCAAGTAGTGGACGCTGGGGCTCTTCGGATCGGCCGCGCCGGCGGCATCAAGATCGCGCAATGCTTCGGCGTAGCGTTTCTCTTCGCTGTTAATCTTCGCCAAGCCATACCAAGAGGCGGCGAGGCGCGGGTCGCGCTTGACGGCTTCCTGAAAATACCGCGTCGCCCCGGCAGGGTCTTGCTGCCGCGCCGCCAAAGCTCCAAGTTGGTCGTAGCTATAGGCCACTCCCGGCTCGATGGCGATATCTTCGAGAAACTCCTGACGGGCGAGATCCAGCTCACCTTTGCGTCGGTAGACCACTCCCAGGTGATAGTGCAGCAAAGGAAGTTTCGGGTCGGCCGCGACAGCTTGCTGAAACTCGGCCAGGGCTTGGTCGTCCTGATCGTGCGCCAGGTAGGCTTTGCCGGCTAATAAGTGGAGCGCAGGCGAGTTACTCCCTACCTCTAAGAGCCGCGAGGTGGCACGCATGCTGAGTTCGGCATGGTCCGATCGCGCCGCCGCCACGGCCAGTGCATAGAGATAAGAAATATCTGAGTTGGACTGCTCCCACAACGGTTCGAGTGCTTCGACCGATTTGGCATATCTGAGCTCGAATAAGTCGCTAAGGCCGAGCAGCCGGCGCGCCTGGGCGGAATCCGGCATATCCCGGACCACCGATTCAAAGGCCGGAATCGCCTCCGCGTATTGGCCCTGGCGGTAGTGCAGCAGTCCTATATTCAGCCTGATGCCGGGAACGTTCGGAGCGAGTTTTTCCGCCGCTTCGAGCTGGCTGAGGGCAGGTTTCCATTTCTGCTGGCGCATGTAGACCACACCCAAGTCGATCCGCGCACCTACATTGGAAGGCGAACCCGCGATTACCTGTTGAAACGCACGTTCGGCGGAAGCCAGGTCGCCGGCTTGCATCGCTCGCTCGCCCGTCTCAAAAGCCTGGCGGAGTTCGGAGTCTGAAACCTGGATAACCTGTCCGGAACCCGGCAGCTTGCACACCAAGGCTAGCCATGCCATCGCCGCAACTGTGTGGGATCGCCGCATGGCGTCTCAAGTTTATCAGCCGGTTCATCGACCGAACTGGGGCTGAAACCCTCGGCACAAGGCTCGAGGACTTCGGATTTGACAGATTCGCGGAGCGGAGATAAGCTGGGGCAACTTAAGCCTCGTTTCGCAGGACGCGGTTGTCCGGCTGCTGCTGCGGAGCGTCGATTTAGGGGTCAGTCAGATCTGGTGACCGCGTAGTGCTGGTGTGGCCGGGTGCTGTTTGCCCGGTTTAAAAGGGGAAGGACAGCATGATCCGCAAATACCTACACGTGTTTTTTCAGGATTGCGCCCGCATCAGCTCTTGCGCGGTGTTCGCATTTCTGGGCCTGTTCGCGGTAATGCCGCTGTGCGCGCAAACCGGCTCGATCACGGGCGTGGTTCGGGATAGCAGCGGGGGCATCATCCCTGGCGCTCGGGTGGAGATCACCAGCGTCGACAAAGGCCTTTCACTCACTGCAACCACCAACGCCGACGGTTCTTATCTAATTGCCGGGCTGGCCGCCGGCACGTATAACCTTTCCATCACCCAACATGGTTTCAAGAAGTTTGAAGCCAAGGAGGTCGTGCTGGAAGTGGCCCAGAAAGCGCGCGTGGACGCCAGCCTGCAAATCGGCGAGGTGTCGACCGAAGTTTCCGTGCAAGGCACTGGCGTGGCGCAGGTGGATACGCAATCGGGCGAGATGTCGGGCGTAGTGACGCAAAAGGAAATCAGCCAGATTGTGCTGAATGGCCGTAACTACACACAGCTCGTCACGCTAGTTCCGGGCGTCAGCAATCAAACCGGCCAGGACGAAGGCACCGTGGGCGTCTATGGAAACGTAGCCATGAGTATCAATGGAGGGCGCACGGAAAACAATAACTGGGAGCTCGACGGCGGCGACAGTATGGACAACGGCAGCAACCAAACGCTGAATGTGTACCCCAATGCCGATGCGATCGCAGAAGTGAAAGTACTCACATCGAATTACGGAGCTCAATACGGCCGCAATGGGTCTGGAACGATTGAAACCAGCATCAAGTCGGGCACCAAGAGTTTTCACGGCGATGTTTTCGAGTTTGTGCGCAACGATGACTTTAATGCGCGAAACTTCTTTCAGTCGACGGTACCGGAGTACAAGAAGAATGACTTCGGTTACACGCTCGGCGGGCCGGTTTATATTCCCGGCTTTTACAACAAACAGAAAAATAAAACGTTCTTTTTCTGGTCTGAGGAGTGGCGCAAGGAGCTCGTTCCCGGCCAGACATTCAGCCAGCATCTGCCGTCAAGCCAGGAGCAACAGGGGAATTTCTCTGATGTTTGTCCCTCGGTCGGAACCGTAGTGAGTACGGGAAGCCAGGCGGCGTATCCGGATTGCCCGATCAATCGCCAAACCGGCGCTTACTTTCCGAACAACATTGTCCCGATCGATCCCAACGCCCAGGCGATTCTCAAGCTGCTTCCCCAACCCAATTCAGGGGGCGGCACGAGTTCACTTTATGTCGCTGCGCCAGCACAACAGACCAACTGGCGCGAAGAACTGGTCCGAATCGACCACAACTTTAACGACAACCTCCGCATGTTCGGGCACTTCATCCACGATTCGTGGAGCACCGACACCGCCACTCCTCTTTGGGGCAACGGCGCTTCCTTCCCGACAGTGGGAACTAATTTTGTTGGCCCCGGCGTCAGCCTGGTTGCCAACCTAACGGCCAATCTGTCGCCTACGCTGCTCAACGAATTCACTTCCAGCTACACGACGGACCACATTTTTCTGACCGCTACGGGTCCGGCTCAGCGCCCTGCCGGCATGACCATGACCGGCTTGTACGACAACGGGTTCGGCGGCTTGTTGCCGGCGGTCGTGGTTGGCGGCGGAATCAACTACGATACCGGCGGCTTCCTGCTCGACACTGGTTATTTTCCCTGGAACAACGCCAACCCGACTTACACCTATAAAGATCAACTTACTAAGATACTTGGCGCCCACAACATGTATTTCGGGGTTTACTTTGTCGCTGCTCAGAAGAACGAAGAGAATAGCCCCTACGTGCAGGGGATCCTGACGTATTCAAATACCTCACCAGTCAGCACCGGCAACGCCTTCGCCGATTTGCTTCAGGGAGATATCGCGAGCTACTCCCAGACAAACGCCAAGATCAAGTATTACAACCGATACAAAATCGCCGAGCCTTACTTCCAGGACGACTGGCATGTTTCCAGCCATTTGACGCTGAACCTCGGTGTCCGGCTCAGCTTGTTTGGAACGTACCGAGAGAAGTATTTCCAGGCGTACAACTTCGACCCGGCCGTTTACAGCCTCTCGACCGCGCCGCAGATTGATTCAACCGGAAACATCACGGGGCAAGAAGGGGCGATCATTCCTGGCTCGGGCAACCCCTATGACGGAATGGTTCAATGCGGCAAGAACGGCATCCCACGCGGCTGCATGGACGGACACCTCTTCAATCCGGCACCTCGTTTAGGTTTCGCGTACGACCCATTCGGCGATGGCAAGACCTCGATTCGAGGCGGCTACGGGATGTTCTTTGAGCACACGAACGGAAACGAAGGAAATACGGAAGGACTGGAGGGGTCTCCTCCGCTGGTGCAAACCGCGACGCAATACAACATCAACGGTTACACCGACATTGGCGGCGCGGGCCTCTTATTTCCGCTAACGCCGCGGTCGATACCAACTCAGGCCACATGGCCGTATGTGCAGCAGTGGAATTTCGGCATCCAGCGTGAACTGGCTCAAGCCACTGTGTTGACAGTGGCGTATGTCGGCAGCAAGGGCACGCACCTCGCTCTGCAAAGCGATTTGAACCAGCTATATCCCATCAGCGAGTCGGAGAACCCGTACCCCGCGGGACAGCCAATGACGCAGAACGATTGCAACAGCGGCACGGTAAACGGCGTCGCTCCGACCGGACCGGCGTTAATTCAGTTCAATGTTGCGTGCGGAATGGATCCGAATCCCTATCGGCCCTATCGCGGTTACGGGAGCATCACCTCCATTCAGTATGGCGCCAATTCGAACTACAACGCGCTTCAGGTTGCGTTAAGGCGACACATCGGGCGATTGAGCGTCGACGTGGCCTACACCTGGAGTCATGCGCTCGACGATGCCTCCGATTACGCCAGCAGTAACTTTGTCAACTCTTACAACTACAAACTGAATTACGCCAGTTCGGATTTCGATCAACGTCAACTGTTAAATGTCGGCTACGTCTACGACCTGCCGTTCTTCACGCACAAAGGACTGATACACAGTTTACTGGGCGGATGGCAATGGTCGGGACTCACAACCTTCCAAACCGGAACTCCCTTCAGCGTGACTGATGCACTTTACGGACCTGGTGTCGGCAACGGGCTGGGATCGGGCTCCTATCTCGATCTGGTGGGCAATCCGAATTCGGTCCCTAGCTCCAGCAACAATGTCCCTGGAGTCGTAGGGCCGCTGCTGTACAATCCGGCCGCTTTTGTCGCCCCGCAGGGCCTGACTTTCGGCACTGCGCAAAGAAATGTGTTGAACAACCCGAGCCGCACGAACTTCGACATGGGGCTGTTCAAGCACTTCCCGGTCGGCGAACAGCGGGCCTTCGAATTCCGCGCGGAGGCGTTCAACGTCTTCAATCACACTCAGTTTCTGCCCCTCGGCGGTCTCAACAGCAGCGGAAACGCTTCGACCAGTTGCTTTGCCGGCGCAAACTTCTCGGCGGGCGATCCGAGTTGTCTTCCCAATAGCAGCTTTCTGCGGCCGGGCGGCGCCCACAATCCGCGCATTTTGCAGCTCGGGCTTAAGTTCATTTTCTAGAGTTACGGTCGATTCCGAAAACACCAAGAAGGCGAAGAAAAGGCGTTTTTTGCGAAACGAAGGCACTCTCGCGATGAAAGACCACGGCCGGAGGTTCTGTCGGTGAGGCGAGGGGACAATCCCCCTCGCGCTTTGTCGGACGGCACGGTCTGACTCTGCTTCTTGGGATCTTTCAGTGCAACTGGCTCATGGGTCAGCACGGAAAACGCTCCCTCATGGTCGCGTCTCGGCTCGGGGTTGTGGCCGACGTCAGTTCCCCCTCGCGTAGATCGGACGGCGGCCTGCCAGGCGCGAGTATCGCTGATGGGATCGCACGATGGGGCCGGCAAGCGACGCAACCGATTGATTTGGCTCCTCTGAAATGGATGATAAATTCAGAATGAACTACAGCAGATTTATCCCAACCGTGCGGCGAGGTGTTTCCCCGTCAGCGATTTGCTTGCTTTCAGCAGCTCGCGGGGCGCTCCCTCAAATACAACTTGGCCACCTTCGGCGCCTGCGCCCGGCCCCATGTCGATAATCCAATCGGCGCGCGCGACGACATCCAGGTTGTGCTCAATCACGATCAAAGTGGTTCCATTGTCGACCATCGCGTCGAGAAGGGCGAGCAGGTTCGCCACGTCGGCCATGTGCAGACCGGTCGTCGGCTCGTCGAGAACCACGATTTGCGAAGGCTTCTGGAGCTCACCCGCCAGTTTCAAGCGTTGACGTTCGCCGCCCGAGAGCGTGTTGAGTCTTTGCCCGAGCGCGATGTAACCGAGTCCCACGTCGTTTAGCGCCTTCAGGGTCGCGAGAATCGGTTTCTCTGTAAAGTAAGACAACGCGTCCACGACGGAGAGGTTCAACACGTCGTTGATGTTCTTGCCGCGCAGCTTCAGCGCGAGAACCTCGCCGGTGAAGCAGCGGCCTTCACAGGTTTCACAGCGAACCGCGACGGGGTCGAGGTGTTGCAAATCGGTGTAAATGACGCCCAGACCTTCACATGCGGGGCATGCTCCCTTGGAGTTCGCGCTGAAGAGTGCCGGCTCAACCTTGTTGGCCGTCGCAAACGCTTTGCGAATTGCGTCGGCCATTCCTGAGTAGGTGGCCAGGTTTGATCGTCGCGATCCCGCCGCCAGCGATTGATCGACGCAGACGGCATCGGGGTAATGCTTGGGCAGACAGCCGTGAATCAGCGAACTCTTCCCGCTGCCCGCGACGCCGGTAACGACGGTAAGAACGCCCTTGGGAATCTTCACCGTGATATTGCGGAGATTGTTGAGTGTCGCGTCCTCGACGAGAAGATGTCCCTTTCCAGCGCGCGGTTTGTCTTTCAACGCCTGATGTTTCGAAAGGTGTTTTCCCGTCAGCGTGTCGCTCTTTTTGAGCTCTTTGAACGGACCTTCGAACACAACTGTCCCACCGGCCCTTCCGGCGCCTGGCCCCATATCGACGATGTGATCGGCAATCGCCATCACTTCAGGCTCGTGTTCCACGACGAGAACTGTGTTGCCGACATCGCGAAGCTTGGTCAGTGTCTTATTGAGTCTTTGGATGTCGTGCGGGTGCAAACCGATGGTTGGCTCATCGAAGATATAGAGCGCCTCCGTCAGGCTCGACGACAGGTGGCGCACCACCTTGACTCGCTGCGATTCCCCACCGGAGAGTGTTGCGGTCTCACGGCTCAAACTCAGATAACCAAGCCCGATCTCAACGAGATGATCGAGCCTTTCTGACAGACCAGCCAGCAGCGGAGCGACATTCGGGGTCCGAAACGAGTGAATCAACTCGGCGAGCTCGCTCACCTGCATCGCTGAGCATTCTGCGATGTTCTTTCCGTTGATGCGGCAGGCGCGCGCGACCTCCGACAAACGCGTTCCACCGCAGGCGTCGCACGGTCCCTGGGTGACAATCTTCTCAAACGCCTCACGAAGGCGCGGCGGCATCTTTTCCGCGTCTTTGGTCAGGTAGAGGCGCTTGAATTTCGGAATCAGGCCGTCAAAACCCGAGCTGAATTTCTGCCCTTGCTTGTTGACCTTAACCTTCGTATCGTCGCGGTGAAGAAAGTTGTGCCACTCCTCTTTCGTATATTTCTTGAGTGGCTTCTTGGCGTCGAAGTATCCCGACTTGAGGAAAGTGTGCAGATGGTAACCGCCCTGGTTGAAGGTTGGAAAACGGACTGGGCCTTCATCAAGGGACTTGCTCTTATCCACCAGCGCATCGATATCGATCTGGGAACCGCGCCCGAGTCCCTCGCACTCGGGACACATGCCGCTGGGATCGTTGAACGAAAGCGCCAGAGCGTGCGGAACCGCGGGCTTTCCGAGACGAGAGAACAAGACGCGCAACAGCGTGTAGATGTCGGTGGCCGTTCCCAACGTCGAGCGCGGATTCCCGCCGATGCGCTGCTGATCGACGATGATTGCCGTCGAGAGATTCGCGAGAAGGTCGACGTCAGGTTGACCGTAGCGCGGCAGAAAAGTCTGCACGAAGGTCGAGAACGTCTCATTGAGCAGACGCTGGGATTCCGCGGCGATGGTGTCAAACACCAGCGAGCTCTTCCCGCTGCCCGAGACGCCGGTGAACACGGTGATCTGTCTACGGGGAATGTCGAGCGAGATGTTCTTGAGATTATTCTCGCGCGCGCCGCGCACTTCGATGCTGCTGATCGGAGAGCCCATAGCGATGATTTTAGCTATGCTCAGCCTAGGCAGGCTGCACCCTCCGCAACTGGAAGCTTGTACGGTTCGAGCGCCAAGAAGGAACTGAGGGCCGTCGGATTTTAATTCCGCCTGTCCCCAGTTCCCGCCAATGGCCAACACCCTTGGACGAAAGACCACAGTTCACAGGGTTCGGAGGCTCAGTAGTAAAGAGTCGATGGGCTTCCGGCGGTGACTGAGTAGCCGCAAGAAGGACCTCCGGGACTATAGCCCATGTCACCCCATTCCTGCGGGTTTACAGGCGTGAGGAAAGAGAACCCGTGATCGACCACGGTGTTCGAAAAGACAGTGTGGTGGGAAGAGGGATACTCTTCGCACGACGTCAGGTCGTACACCTCGAGGACACCGGCGTATGCCCAGGTCCAATGAAGGCCTGCGGTGCTCCCTTCGATCATGGAAGTTGCGCTGGTGGATGTATCGGTTGCGGTTACTTGCCAATACAGCGTGCCATTGTTGGTATTTACGCCCAGCATCTGAACGGTGCCCGTTATGGAGTCACCTGTATATACGGTCTGCGGCCTGCCATAGAAAGCAAAATCAGGTCCGACGATCCAAGAGGCAAGGGCCCAATAGTCGCCGCCGAAAAGGCCGTTATCGCCGTACTGGAGCACCGGCTGGAGTATCCAGGTCTGTGTCGAGGGCTCGATACCGTTAAACAGATAAATAACCGCGTGGTCCTCAGTGTTGGGGATGGCCCCCGCGCAGTTTGGCGTGATATCGGAAGCGATGACGGGGCAAGGACCTGCCGGCACGATCCAGGCGCCACTCAGGTAATCGATGTTGTCGGTTGAGGCAAGCGACACATTCCACGCCGCGGCTTCGACCCAGCCGTTGGCGGTGCCGTCAGGGCAAGGAGTAAGACCCAAGCATGGCGTAAATACGCTCGGGGCGTTCCCTTGAGGGCGCGTGACGACCGGTGCGTCGGGGCAGGCAGCAAAGTGCGCGTAAGGCGCTCCGTTCAGCGTGACGTCGCCAGTCATCTGGCCGTTCCCGTTGACCTCAACCCTGGCGCCACTGGGGATTTCGTGCACGCACGCGGAATTGATTAACTCGCCTGGAATGTGCACCCACCCGGGGTGGTCCAGGGTGGTGTTGCCGGTGTTGCCCTGAGAATGGGTTTGTGCCTGCGTAAGGACACATATCGATAGCGCCAGTAGGGTAGCGCCTGTGATCAGCTTTAGTTGCCGTAGCATTGTTTTCTTGTCCTTTGCTTTCCAGGCGCGGTATGCGCCAGATTGTGAAGAGTTCGCCAGGTAGGCCGATCGTGGAGATAGCCGATCCAAACCACCCTTCCAGGGCTACCCTGCCGGATTAATCTGGTCGCTGCAACGGTTAGGGCACCAGCGAGAGCGGTGTCCACAAACATTTCCTCGCAAATGCTGACATTGCCAGGTACGCCCTTTTGAGTGAGTGGGGTCTCGGGCCAGGCGCTCTCAGGTTTTCCGGGTTAGTTTGTGACGAATCGTTCATGCCGCGACCGGCACTCCAAGGGATTCGGATCAGCACGGAAAACGCTCCCTCACGGTCGCGTCTCAACTCGCGGTTATGGCGACGCAATTAAAGGGAGAACAACGCGTAGGATAGTGGACCAGAGGTGGTGCGCGGACCAAAGGAGCGCCGCCGAAGGAGGGGAAATCGCGACCTTTACGGATTGGGCTAGCAGGCGGGGCAAAAATAGAGATGGGGACAGCAGCCCGCCGGCCGTGTCCCCATTTGCTGTATTGGCGGCGGCTCAGTAGTCGAGGGTCGACCCCGTTGGATTGGGGGTAACTGAAAAGCTGCAGGACGGGCCGGAGTTTGCGTAGACGTCTGCGGTCCAGCTCTGCGGGTTTATGGGCGTGAGCAGCGAATAGTTATGGTCGAATGAGGTGTTTGAGAAAACCGTGGTGCCGGCAGAGCCATTGGGATACTGCGAGCACGAAGTTACGTTGTATGCCTCGAGGGTTCCGTCGAACCCATACACCCAATGGAGTCCTCGAGAGCTGCCAGTGATCCAGGTAGAACGGTTGGAACTCGTATCCTGGGCCTGAACCTCGTAATAGACGGTACCGCTATAGGTGTTCACGCCAATTTGTTGGGTTACGCCGTAGAGAACGTCGCCCACGTAGACTTCAATCGGGTCCGCAAAGAAAACATAATCGGGGCCCACAGCCCAGGCGGTGAATTCCCAATAATTACCGCCGAAATACCCGTTTTCCCCGTACTGGAGCACAGGCTGCAGGATCCACTCCTCGGTCGAGGGCTCAATGGCATTGAAGAGATAAATAATAGCGCCGCCCTCCACAGGAGCCGTCGGCACAGTCCAGTTGCTGCCGAGGTAATCGATGTTGTCGTTGGAGGCGAGGGACACGTACCTGTAGGCGCTTTCCACCCAGCCGTCCGTAGTGCCGATAGGGGGGGCAACGTTAGGGGTTTGCCCTTGTGGACGCATCACAACGGGCGCATCCGGGCAAGCCGCATAGTGGGCATAAAGCGAGCCGTTTATAGTGACATCGCCGGTCATCTGTCCCTTCTCATTGACCTCGATCACCGAGCCTTTCGGGATTTGGTGCACACAGGCGGAGTTGACTAACTCGCCCGGAACATGCACCCAGCCCGGGTGGTCCAGAGTGGCGTTGCCGGTGTTGCTTGCAGCCTGCGCGACGGCATACGTGGACAGCCCGAGTAGCGTGGCGCAAGTGATTAGCTTGAGTTGCTGTAACATTTTGTGATTTGCTCCTTTGTTTGCTGTTTGGCTTTGGTGGCCCTCTGCGCCAGGTTGCGAATGTGGCGCGGCGCTCGATGAATATGCCGGCCTAAGTCGCTCCAAAAGCAGCGACCGTTTTCACGCAGACTGGCAGACAGGGCGAAGGCTGAGTGGACATCAGTCAAAATCCTCGGAGCCGATCGAGCAATGTGTTTTGGGGAGGAAGCCGGTGTAGAGGGCCTATGGCACCACTGAGGGTGCCAAGTGGCCGAGGCTACCCATTGAGAGAACTACCCCCCGAATAATCTGGTCGAAGGAACAGTAAGACAGATGCCACCGCTTTTCCACAAACATTTCCTGACAATTCTTGACATTGCGGCTATACTTTTGAAATGAGTGGGGTTGCGGGTCATGCGCTATCGATTCGGGCCGTTCGTCGCTGACAGCGGTTCGCGCCACGTCAGTAGAGCCGACGAATCTCAGTTTTCGCTGCACGGAAAGCAGGCGGAACTGCTGCTGTACCTGATAGAGCATCGGAACGGAGTTGTAACGCGGCACGAGTTATTGGAGGCCCTTTGGAAGGCGCACACTACTCCTGCCAGCCTGGATACCGCTATCGCCCGGTTGCGCCACGCCCTGGGGGATGTGGCGTCCCGGCCCAAATACATCCAGAACGCATGGGGCGAGGGATACCGGTTCGTTGCCGACGTGGAGGAATCAGGCCACATTCATGCGCCTGAGGAACCTGGCAGTGCTGCTGCCCAACCGCGGGCGAATGGTAACCAGGAGACGGCACGTGTGTCTCGGGGGCCCGCGTTTTGGCGGGTGGCCGCCTGCTGCGTGGTGGTAGCTGCAATTGCAGGAGTGGCTTACTGGGCGCTAAAGCCACACGGACCGCCGGAGTTGCTAAAGCTGGAGGGAAACTATCTGGTTGCGATGAACGGCCGGGGACAGGAACTCTGGCGGCATCACATGCAGGGCGGATTTTCCGAGGAGGTGTACCACTCGCCCGGGTGGCAGGGGCGGTTAAGCTGGATTGGCGATCTGGACGGCAACGGAGGCGCGGAGGTTATCTTCGCATTCACGCCGGAAATGCAAATTGAGCAAAGACCGTCCTTGATGTGCTTCGAGCCCTCAGGCCGGATGCGCTGGCAGTATGCTCCGAATCGTGTAGTGCGGGATATGGCCGGGCGCACGATGTATCCGCCTTACAACCTGGGCGCGGGGGTGGTGGTGATCGCGGGACAGAAACCGGGGGAGACGCGGATTGCGGCTGCGTTTGTCCATTATTTCAATCAACCGGGATTGATCGCGTTTCTGGATTCACGAGGCAACGTGACTGGGGAGTATTGGCATCCAGGGCACCTGCTTTACCTGGCGCAGGCCGATGTCGACGGTGACGGGCGCAACGAGCTGCTTGCCGGGGGAGTGAACAACGGCGAGCACGCGGCCACGCTGGTGGCGCTCGACCCCGCGCGGACGACGGGGCTGACGACGCCCACAGAGATGAAGGATCAGACCTTCCGATTACTAGGCATGGCGGAGGCGCGGGAAAAGGCGGTCGTGATTTTCCCACGCAGTTGTGTAAGCAAGGGATCGGCCTACACCAGGCTGGTGGAGCTGCGGGTGACGCCGCATCGGATCGTTTCGGTGGCGGCAGAGGACTTCAAGACGGCGCCCGCGGCGATCACCTACCAGTTCGACCATCACCTGAACCTGACGGATGCGGAGCCGTTGAAAGAATTTAGCGAACGGCACCGGGAACTGGAAAAGTCGGGGGAATTAGATCACCAGTTTGATTCTCAGAAAGAGATGGCGGATCTGAAAGCGCGATTGGTGGTGCGGCGCAGCGATTAGCTCGGCAGGCGACAAGATCGCCTGCCCCACGGGGGCCGCCAGCGATACTGAGGCAAGGGAGAACAACTTATGGCGAATCGCTTGGCGGTGATTACCGGCGCTTCCAGCGGCATCGGGGCGGAGTTTGCGCGGCAACTGGCTGCGCGCGGCTTCGATTTGCTGCTGATTGCCCGGCGGGCCGGCCGCCTAGCGGATCTATGCGCCGAGCTATCGCGCCGCTACGCGATTGAAGCCGAGCCGTTTGCCGCCGATCTAGCCATTGACTCAGAGGTCGAGCGCGTGGCGCAGCGCCTGCTCGCGAGCCCCAAGCTCACTTTCCTGGTAAACAACGCGGGCTTCGGAACCAAGGGCCTGTTTTGGGAAGCACCTCTGGACGGCCAATTGGCGATGCACCGCGTGCATGTGATGGCCACCGTGCGGTTGTGCCATGCGGCGCTGGCGAACATGGTCGAACGCGGAGCGGGCTACCTGGTCAATGTATCTTCCGTGTCGGGTTTTTCCCTGTCTGCGGGCGGCGCCAGCTATTGCGCTACCAAAGCCTGGATGAACAGCTTTACGGAAGGGCTGGCGGTGGATCTCGCCGCGGCGCATTCCGGGGTGCGCGTGCAGGCGCTGTGTCCTGGATTCACCCTCACAGAGTTTCACGATGTCCTTGGGATGAATCGCGGGCATATCCCGAGCTTCCTGTGGATGCAGCCGAGGGATGTCGTCGAGGCATCGCTCCGCGGCCTCGAGCAGCGCAAGGTCATCGTCATTCCCGGCCGCGCGTATCAGCTCATCCGCTGGTTGCTGTGGGCGCTGCCTCCTTCCATTCGCAGGATGACCGCGGCGCGATCGGGGAGGCTGCTGTCACGCGTTGGGGCGAAGCGTGCGGAGCAGAATCTGCCTCCGCATTGAAATGACTCGCGGCTGCGCCTTGCGACAATCAGGACGTGCCGCTCTGGCTGAGCGGCGAAAAGATTGACTGGACTGATATGGAAAACTCCGACGAGTCGACCCGTCGCCCGGTTGCGTACCGCGACGAAGCCTTCCTCGATAGTCCGGAGGGGCGACCGCTGCGAATCCTCTCCGAATATGTTTGGCCTCTTGCCCATTTTCAGGAAGAGAGAATACAGGACACCATCGTGTTCTTCGGCTCAGCGCGCATCCGGGAATCCGGACCGCTCAGCAACTACTACACGGAGGCGCGGGAACTGGCTCGGCTACTGACCGAGTGGTCCGCGACGCTGCATGAGGCTACGCATCGCTTCGTGATCTGTTCGGGCGGAGGCCCCGGCATCATGGAAGCCGCCAATCGCGGAGCCAGCGACGCCGGCGGAAAAACGATCGGCCTGAACATCGGCCTGCCTTTCGAGCAGCGCCCCAACCCTTACATCACGCCGGAACTATCCTTCGAGTTTCACTACTTCTTCATGCGCAAGTTCTGGTTTGCGTATTTGGCCAAAGTGCTGGTGGTGTTCCCCGGCGGCTTTGGAACGTTCGATGAACTTACGGAGATTCTCACCCTCGCCCAGACTCATAAGCTCGAGAGCCACATTCTGATTGTGCTCTATGGTTCAAATTTCTGGAAGGAAGTGATTAACTTCGAGGCGCTCGTGCGCTATGGGACGATCTCGGAATCGGACCTGGATCTGTTTCAATTTGCCGATGATCCTCTGACGGCGCTGGGCATCATCCAGCAATATTTGACGCGCTTGTATTTGGAACCGGAGCAGAGTCTGGCGAAGCCGATGGAGGAGGCGCCGGAAATAGCTCGGTCGCGCACGCCGTAAGTCAGGGGCCAGGGGTCAGGGGTCAGGGAACAGCTTAACGCCGGCGGGTGGCTTGGAGTTAAAAGAACGCTCCTTTACAGTCGCGTCTCGGCTAGCGGTCTTGGGCTGGCACAAGGGCAGGTGTCGCAGCTCGGGGATGAGGTAGCAGACCGCTGATCCCTGGCACCTGCTCCCTGACCCGTTCCCTGATCCAGCCTACTCGTAGCGCAGGGCGTCGGTTGGATTCATTTTCGAGGCGCGATTGGCGGGAAATAGGCCGAAGCCGATCCCTACTGTGAATGAGACCAGGAACGCTACTGCGACTGAGACCGGTGAAACAGGCACGCGCACCTGGTCGGTGAGCAGCCGCGCGCCGAGCGGAAGAGCAAGTCCAATCAGGATGCCGATGGCGCCCCCGATGAGGCTGATCAGGACGGATTCGGTGAGGAACTGGCCAAGAATGTCATGGCGCGAAGCGCCTACCGCCATGCGCAAGCCGATTTCGCGCGTCCGCTCAGTAACGGTGACCAGCATGATGTTCATAATGCCGATGCCGGAGATGATCAGGGCAATCGCCGACACCAGAATCAAAACGATGGTCAGCACGGTTGCAATCTGGTTTGCGGTATCGAGAATCGCTTTCAGGTTCTGCACCATGTAGTGCGCGCCCGTCCGGTGGCGGCTTTCTAGAATGCGCTGGACTTCGGCGGTGACGTGTGGCACATCGGAGGCTGTCGTAGCCTGCAAATACAACGGGTCTACCCGCTCGAACTGCACGAAATAGCGGATCACGGTGTAAGGAATCAGAATAGTTTCATCCACCACTTCCGACTGGCCCAGGGTGCTCGTCTTTTCGCGAAATGTGCCGATGATGGTGAACTCGAGTTGGTTGATTCGCACGCGCTGCCCAATCGCAGCCTGCTGGCTGCCGTACAGCCGCAGCGCCAGTTTCTGGGTGAGGATTGCCACGCGCGCATGAAAATTCACGTCACCCGCGTCGATCAAGCGGCCTGCGAGCGGAACTATGTTACGCACCGCCGGATAGTATTCGTCCACACCGTTGATGCCCACTTCACGGACCTTGCCATTGACGACGATGAAATCGTTATTAGGCATCACGGCGGTGGCGGCGACGATTTGGGGCCCAAGTTCCCGGCGGATGGCCTCCACATCGGCCAGTTTGATGAAGTCGGACTCGACTTTGGCAGTGTTTTGGCCGCCGGCCTCGTATTGCGCGTAGACCAGGTTGGAGCCGATGCCTCGAATCTGGTCCAGGATGAGGTCCTTGCTGGCCAGCGAGATGGTTACCACCAGAATCACGGAGGCGTTGCCAATGACAAGGCCCAGAGCCGTGAGGAATGTCCGCAGGGGATTGGCTTCAAGAGAATCGACGCTGAAGCTAATTGCCTCCGAGAAGTTCATCGCTTTTCAGTTTGACACCTGCGGGGGAGCAGACCGCATTTGTGGACGTGGCAAAGAGGGCTGGCGACATAGCCCCAAGCTTACGCATGGGGCTGGGGGCCGCGATTTTGGGGACTAGGCGCCGGCTTGGCGGAGCAGCCGTTCAGCCTCGGCCTTGGGCGGATCGTCCGGCGAAACGCCTGCCGCCATGTACTTTTCGAGCAGCCTCCGCGCTTCGGGCAAGTTCCGTTTCTCCTTCACGAGCACGTTGGCTTCCGCAAACCATACCCGCGGAGTGTTCGGGAACTCTCGCTCCGCTTTCGCGAATACCGCGTCGCTTTCTCGTGTTCGCCCCTGGTTAGCGAGGAACTTCGCCAGATCGAGTACGCGCCCCACCTGGCGTGGCGCAGCCTGGATGGCGCGCCTCAGAGAATCTTCGGCGTTCGAATAATCCTTTTTCTTCTGCGCAAGCTCGGAGTGGACGAAGTATCCTTCGGCCGGGTTGATGGCTGCGATCTGGCCGGCTACTCGCGCGGCTTTCTCGTATCCGCCTCCGAGAAAACCCGGCGCTTCCAGGTAATAGTCAAACAAATCGGCAAGCGCCTCGCTGCTCTTCGGGTTCAACTCGACAGCCAGCTCGAAGTAGACTCTAGTCTTCGTTGCGAGCCCGGGCGCCGCAAAGAAGTTCGCGGTTTCGGCACGCCGACCGTAAGCGCGGCCCAGCCACAGCGCGTCGTTGCTATTGCGTGGATCGGCCTCCAATGCTTTGAGGAAACAGTCGGTGGCCTTGTTGAAGTCACCCTGCATGAAATGGATGCGGCCGAGCAGATTGAGCTCGTCCGGATCGTGTGAGTGTTTGTCGAGCAGCGCCAGCGCCGCGTCGTACTCCGTCTGTTGGTACAGTTCCTCAGCTTGTTGGTGGTCGCGGGCCTGAGCCGCCGGCACACTCAGCAAGAAGAGAACCACCCCAAACTGCGCTAAAAACTTCCCCATGCTTCAACCGAACCCCTTGTTCCCAGTTTTGCAAGCGGACTTGAAGTCCGTCAAGAATCTGCTACTTAGATGTCAAAGCGGGAGGCGAGGTTGCCGAAAAGCGCGAACGTAGCCAGTTTGGTGGTTGCGTCAAGCGCACCGCCCGGCGGCGCTAAAACGCTTGCTTTCAATCGGGTAACGGTATCTCTCGGGAATCGGAAGGCGGGCTCGCTCGTCGCCGTTGCCGCCCGAAAGACTCGCCAGCAGACCGTTCCCTTTGGGCACAGCTCAAGTTCGGGACAGCAACTTACGGGTGGCAATCCCCGTGGTGCAACTACACTTCCTCATGTTTTCAACCGCGCAGTGTAGTATTCTGATGCTGAAAATCATTCCCAGGAGAGTAAAGCCTTATGCTCGCCCAGTTGCGACGTTCCCTACTGTTCGCAAGCCTTCTTTTGTTCTTGTCCAGCGTGGCCTTCGCCCAAATCACGACCATCGAGGGCGACGTGAAGGGTGTGGATGGCCAGCCGGTGAAAGGCGCGGTCATCAAACTGGTCCGCACCGATATTAAAGGCAATTACACTGTCAAATCCGACAAGCGCGGGCATTGGTTCTATACCGGTCTGCCGCTTGGCGTCTACGACATTTCTTGTGAGATCGATGGCAAGGTGGTCGACGCCATGAAGGGCGTCCACTCCAAGTATTCCGAATCCACCACCATCGATTTCGATGCCAAGAAGGTGGCTGAGCAGAATGCGGCACTTCAAAAGGCGGCGGATGGCGGCCAGTTGAACAAGGATGTGGAGCGCGCCTTGACGCCGGAGCAGAAAGCGCAGCTCGAAAAGCAGGCCAAGGAGCGGGGCGAGACGTTAAAGAAGAACAAGGAACTCAACGACGCCTTTAATGCCGGCATGGCGGCGATGGACGCGAAGAACTACGACGAAGCGATCAAGAATTTCGTGCACGCTAACGAGCTTGACGCGACCCAGCTCGCAGTTTGGGATAACCTCGGCGCAGCGTATCTTGCTCTGGCCGGAACGCAGACGGGCGCAGACAAAACCGCGACCACCGATAAGGCCATCGAGACGTACAAGAAGGCCATCGAGATCTCCCCTAATACCGCAGCGCTCTACAATCAGCTCGGCAATGCATATGGAGCGGAACACAAGATTCCGGAAGCGCAGGAAGCACTGAACAAGGCGGCTACGCTCGACCCCGCCATGGCGGCCAAAGCTTACTACAATATGGGCGCCAACCTCGTAAACGGCGGCCAGAATGACGCCGCTGCCGATTTCTTCAAGAAGGCTGTGGCCGCCGACCCCAACTACGCCGATGCTCACTACCAGCTCGGCATCTGCCTGCTTGCGAAAGCTACTGTCGATAGCAAGACCGGCAAGATTACCCCGCCGGACGGCACGGCTGACGAGTTTCAGAAGTATCTCCAGCTAAAGCCGGATGGGCCCTTTTCCCAGTCTGCGAAGGAAATGCTGGCTTCGCTCGGCGAAACGGTTCAGACGCAGTTCAGCACTAAAAAGAAGAAGTGAACCTCCGCGGGCGGGCTGCTCCGAACGTCGAAGGCGGCCCGAACTCGGCGCAACTTCAGTTTGATCGCTCCCGACGACCCGGGTTGATCGCGCACAACAGCCAAGGCGCAGCGATAGACTGAAAGAGGAGTTCCTTTCGTCATGTATGGGCTGTTTGCCCTGATCCGCAATCTGCTGCTGTTGGTGGTGGTCATCACCGTTCTTCGATCGGTCATCGGCGTGGTGATGAAGCTGTTTGCCGGCTTTGCCGGCGGCTCCAGAGCCTCTCAACCCGCGCAGAATGCGAGCCGGAAACCGGAGATACCTCTATCCGGCGACTTCCACCGCGATCCTGTCTGCGGCACTTTCGTTGCGGGCACCACAAGTTTCCAGCGCCAGCTAGGCGGGCAGCGTTTCTACTATTGTTCGGAAGCCTGCCGTTCCCAGCACGAGCTAGTTGCGCGCTGATTTTCACTCGCGAGGGCTGTCCGCTTGCTGACGCGCGCGGTTCAGTGCTGTCAACGGACCTGAAGAGACAAGTGTCACAGGCCAAAAGGCGCCCATAAACGGCTGCGGCTCGCCCGGCTCGCTTGATACGATTGAAGCGCGCCGGCGGGGCGAGCGCAGAAACATGTTTACTTCCGAGCAGGTTGATCAGGTCAAGGCGGCCCTCGATCAATTCGCCATCGAGTTGCCGTCGTGGGGATTCGCGAATACGGGCACGCGGTTTGGGAAGTTCATCCAGTTATCGGCGGCTACTTGCACGGCGGAGAAAGTCGCGGATGCGGGCGCGGTCAACGCTTTTACGGGCTGTTGCCCCACGGTCGCCATGCACGTGCTGTGGGATTTCCCTGCCGGGGCCAGCGATGTGCCTGGCGTGCTCGATGCCGCCTCAGCCGAGGGCGTGCGGGTCGGCTCGATCAATCCAAACGTTTTCCAGGATCAATGTTATAAGTACGGATCGCTCGCCAATCCGGACCCTGAGATTCGAAAGGCCGCTCTCGGCCACATTCTCGACTCGATTCAGATTCAGACCCTGACCGGATCGCGCGACCTTTCGCTCTGGTTTGCCGACGGCCTGAGCTACCCAGGCACGGGTTCGATTCGCTCCAGGAAAGCGCAATTCGAGGACGGCCTGAGCGCCATACACGCCGCGCTCAGCGGAGAACAACGCATGCTGGTGGAGTACAAGCCGTTTGAGCCGGCCTTTTACGCCACAGACATCGCGGACTGGGGAATGTCGTACATTCTCTCGAAGCGCGCCGGCCCTCGCGCCAAGGTGCTCGTGGATACCGGCCACCACTATCAGGCGCAGAATGTCGAGCAGATTGTGGCGTGGCTCCTCAGCGAGGATATGCTGGGCGGCTTTCATTTCAACGACCGCCGCTATGCCGATGACGACCTGACATTGGGATCGATCGATCCCTATCAGGTGTTCCGGATTTTCCATGAGGTGTGCTGCTTTGCATGGGAAACGGGCCGGAAGCCGGATATCGCCTACATGGTGGACCAGAGCCACAACCTGAAGAGCAAGGTGGAAGAGACCATCCAGACTGCGGTTCACGCTCAGGAGCTATTCGCCAAGGCGTGCCTGGTGGATCGCAAGCAGCTCAGTTTTCACCAGGAAAGGGCGGAGCTTGTCGAAGCTGAGGAGACGCTGCGTTCTGCGTTTTCGAGCGATGTCCGGCCCCTGCTACGCGAATGGCGCCGCGAGAAGGGCTTGCCGGAGGATCCGCTCGAAGCCTTTCGCGAGAGCGGATACACGGCGCGTGCCGAGCGCGAGCGTGGAGCGCGGAACCGGGTGGCCGTGTCGAGTTACGCCTAAGGCGGCGCCGATGGCAGCCCTATGCGTAAGCTTGGGGCTCTTCTCTTCCCGCGCTAGTCCCAAGCTGACGCATGGGGCTGCCATCGCCGTGTTGCTCATACAATCGACATATTTTCGTAGCCGCATTGCAACGAAAGCCCCCTCGCGTCGTTCATTGCCTGCTCGCCTTGCTTCGTAATGGTCGAGTCCGCTACCCTCACCCTTAGCGTGTTTAATATCTGGCGAAAGCCCTCCCTGAATGAGCTCGAATCCCGGCGCCCCCGCTTTGGCCCGGCCGATCTCGCCGTGGGACTGGGCGTGTTGCTGCTGCTGTATCTCGCGGCGCGGGTCGGCCGTGAATCGTTTGTCAGCTTTCATCCGCCTGACATTTTGCCGCATGTGAGCCTCGATCCGCGAAACCTTCCCAACTACGCCGCGCGCAGCGTGCTGCGCATGTTCCTGGCGCTGATCGCTTCTACCTTATTCACGTTGGTCTACGGTTATGTCGCGGCGCGCAACCGCCGCGCCGAGAAGGTGCTGATTCCGCTGCTCGACATTCTGCAGTCGGTACCGGTGCTGGGGTTTCTCTCCATCACCGTCACCGGATTCATTGCTTTGTTTCCCGGCAGCCTGCTTGGATTGGAGGCCGCCTCCGTGTTTGCCATTTTCACGGGCCAGGCCTGGAACATGACTTTCTCGTTCTATCAGTCTCTGCGCACCGTGCCATTCGAGCTAGACGAGATGTGCACGCTGTATAAGCTGTCGCGATGGGAGCGTTTCACGCGGCTCGAGCTGCCCTCGGCCACCTTGGGCCTGGTTTGGAATGCCATGATGAGCTTCGGCGGCGGTTGGTTCTTTCTGGCTGCCAGCGAAGCTATCAGCGTGTTGAACCAAAGCTACACACTGCCCGGCCTCGGTTCTTATGTTGCTGCGGCCGTCGCCCAGAAGAACCTCACTGCGCTGTTTTGGGCGATTCTCACCATGGTCATTGTCATCGTCGCCATTGACCAGTTCTTCTGGCGTCCCCTGGTGACCCTAGCCGACCGTTACAAATTGGAATTGAGCGCCGGCGAAACACGCCGGTTTTGGCTGGTGGACTTGTGGCAGACCGCGCAACTGCCAGAGCTGATCTCTAAACTATGCGCGCGCCCGGCGCGAGTCGCGGACCGTGGGCTTTGCCGCATGACTGCGGCGGCGGCGTTGGCCGAGAAACCGAAGAAGGCGTCCGAGTCGGATCGAGTCTATGACACGCTTCTGGTTCTGGTCAGCATTGGCCTGGCGGTGGCGGCGGTCCGCTTTGTTCTGTCGAGCGTTGGAATCGGCGAGTTTGGCCATGCGGCGCTGCTCGGTTTGGCCACATGCGGGCGCGTGGTGCTGCTGCTTGTTCTCAGCACCATCGTCTGGACGCCGATTGGCGTCGCTATCGGCTTCAGCCCGAAGCTGGCAAGGGTCACCCAGCCGGTCGTCCAGGTGCTCTCATCGTTTCCCGCAAACTTTGTCTTCCCGTTCGCCACGCTGGCCTTCCTGCGCTTTCATATCGATATCAACTGGGGCTGCATTCTGCTGATGGCTCTGGGTTCGCAGTGGTACATCCTGTTCAACGTCATCGGCGGCGCACAGGGCGTCCCGAACGACATGCGAGAGATGGCTCAAAACGTTGGGCTGAGGGGCGCTAAGCAGTGGCGCTACGTGATTGGTCCCGCTATTTTCAGCTCCTGGGTAACTGGCGCTATTACCGCTTCTGGCGGCGCGTGGAATGCCAGTATCGTCAGCGAACTCGTCTCGTGGGGCGACACTACTTTGCAAGCGAACGGGCTTGGCGCCTACATTGCGGACGCCACGGCCAAAGGCGACTGGCACCGAATTGTGCTGGGCGTTGGCATGATGAGTTGTTTTGTGGTGGGATTTAATCGGACCATATGGCGACGCTTGTACAGTCTCGGAGAAACGAAATACCGGCTCGGCTAAAGCTTGGGCGAGAGTGAGAAAGGCAAAACGAGACATGGCGGCTTCGACTGTGAATCCCACCCCTGCAACCAGCGCGTTCCTCTTACAAACCGAGAGCGTATCGAAAGCTTTTCCGATTCCGGACGGTGAACTCACCGTTCTCGAAGAAGTCAATCTCCAAGTAGCTCCGGGCGAGGTGGTGGCGCTGCTCGGACGCAGCGGATCGGGCAAGAGCACGCTGTTGCGCATTCTCGCCGGCCTTATTCCACCCAGCCGCGGGCGCGTGCTCGCGAAAGGCGTTGAGCTGCGCGGCGCCAATCCCGACGTCGCTATGGTGTTTCAGAGCTTCGCCCTGCTTCCCTGGCTTACCGTCCAGGAGAATGCCGAGCTTGGACTGTACGCCCGCGGCGTCTCAAAGAAAGATTGCGCCGAAGCCGCCGGGCATGCCCTCGAAATGGTGGGGCTCGACGGTTTCGAAAGCGCGTATCCTCGCGAACTGTCAGGCGGCATGCGCCAACGCGTGGGCTTCGCTCGCGCCTTCGTGATGAAGCCCGACGTGCTGATGATGGACGAACCTTTCAGCGCGCTCGACGTTCTGACGGCCGAAAACCTGCGCGGCGAAATCGGCGACCTTTGGGAGGCGGGCAAGTTTCCCGCGCGCAGCATCCTCATCGTTACCCACAACATCGAGGAAGCCGTTCTGCTGGCCGATCGCATCGTGGTTCTGGGAATCAATCCGGGACGCGTCCGCGGTGAAGTCCGCGTTGACCTGCCCCGCCCGCGCCTCACCAAAGACGCCCGCTTTGCCGCCATTGTGGATTACATCTACACGGTGATGACCAACCCCCAAGCAGCCGTGGGCGATCTACCGGCGCCGGCAGCTAAAGAGACCGCTGCGCAGCGCTATACGATGATTCCTCACGCGCGCGTCGGGGGTATCAGCGGCCTGCTCGAATTGATCGACGACCACGACGGCCGCGAGGATCTGCCGAAGCTCGCTTCGACGCTCCGCCTCGAAGTAGACGACCTGCTGCCCACGGTCGACGCCGCCGTCATGCTGGGTTTCGCCGAAATCACCGATGGCGACGTGCTCATCACACCGGCCGGCCGCGAGTTTGCCACCTCGGATCCGCAGCGCTGCAAAGATCTGTTCCGGGAGCATCTGCTTGCAAACTTCCCGTTTGTCACGACGATTCTCGAGACCCTTCGCAACAAAAAGAACGGCCGCGTCGGCAAGGAGTTCTTCATCGATATCCTCGACGAGCACTTCAGCGAAGCTGAGGCCGAAGAGCAGTTCCAGACATTGCTCACCTGGGGACGATATGCGCAGTTGTTCGACTACGATTCCAACGACCAGCAGGTGTTGCGGCTCGCAGAAGACGAAGGGCCCGAGGACGTGTGAAGCACATACGCGAACGACTCCGCCGTCGGGGTTGGCGAGCCCGGACCGCGTGCTAGAATTATCGGCTGGGCGAGTTCGGCAGATGCGCGGAGAATCCTTCTTCCCGGCCGCCTGCGGTATTCTGGCGGTGCTTTGAAGGTTTCGGTAATCATCCCGGTTTACAACGAGTTCCGCGCCTTTGATCAGGTCCTGGAGCGCGTGCGCCGCGCATCGCTGCCGGAATCGTGCGTGAAAGAAATTGTTGTAGTGGACGATGGTTCCACCGATGGAACGGCCGCAAGGGTGAGCGCTTATGACCAGCAAGGCCTGGTGATTGGCCATCAATCGGTCGTCAATTCCGGAAAAGGCACAGCCGTCCGCATCGGCATCGCTCTGGCATCCGGCGACATCATTCTGATTCAGGACGGCGACCTGGAGTACGATCCCAACGACTACGCTCGGCTCATTGAACCCATCGTCCGAGGCGAGGCGGATGTGGTTTACGGCTCCCGTTTCTTAGGACGGCCGAAGGGCATGGCGTTTCGCAATCTCATGGCGAATCGAATTCTGACGGCTACGGCGAATTTGCTTTACGGCGCCCGGCTGACCGACGAGGCGACAGGATACAAAGCGTTTCGCGCAACCGTTCTGGATCGAATTGCCCTGACTTGTCGCGGTTTTGAATTCTGTCCCGAGGTGACCGCCAAGGTTCGTCGGCTGGGATACAAGATTCACGAGGTCCCGATCAGCTACAACGCCCGCGGCATCGCGGACGGCAAGAAGATCCGCGCGCGTCACGGTTTTGAAGCGCTTTGGACCTTGATCAAATACCGTTTTCTCCCTCGCAAAGGATTCACGGCTCAAGCCAAAGTCCTTGCCCGGGCCGACGGTGAATCGTGCTAGCAATTCCGGCCGGCAGTCTCCTGGCTAAAGTTACCTCAGCCATGACGCCGGATGTGAAGTTAGAAGCCGGTCTTTTGGCGGTGTCCCTGCTTCTTGCCGCGTGCGGTCTGCCGGTGAGTCGAATACTTCCGGAGCAGTGGCCTCCTTTTCTCAGCCGGTTTGCAGCTCGCAAATACCTGCCGCTGGTCGTGATCATGGCGGCTGCGGGCACGATAAGGCTGGCCCTTCTGCCGTGGTACCCGATCCCACTGCCTAGATACCATGACGAGTTTTCGGTTTTGCTTGGCGCGAAGACGTTTGCGTTGGGCCGGCTGACGAATCCGCCCCACCCTCTGTGGATTCACTTCGAGACCTTCCACGTCCTGCAGCAGCCAACGTATATATCGATCTACCCTCCGGCGCAGGCAGCCATGCTGGCTTTGGGGATTGCATTGGGGAACCCGTGGTACGCCGTCCTTGCCTGCTGGATGCTCACTTGCGCGGCTTTCGTGTGGATGTTGCGGCCGTGGTTTCCTCCCGGGTGGGCTTTCTGCGGAGGTCTGCTGCTGATGGCACGGACGCTGATGTCGTATTGGAGCGACAGCTATTGGGGCGGCGCTCTTGCGGCGCTCTCCGCCGCCATTGTAGTGGGGGCGGCCGGACGCATATGGTCTCAACGCACAGCGAGCCCTCGCTATGGCTGGCTGCTCGGAGCCGGCATCGCGGTGTTGCTAAACCGCCGCCCGTTCGAAGGACTGCTCGTCAGCGCAGGAATCGGACTGATGCTGACGTATTGGCTCTTCAAGAAAGCGGAACACCCGAAAGTCCGTCAGGCCGTTCGGGTGGCTGCTCCCGCGCTCGCCGTTCTGCTGCCATGCGCTGCATTCATCGGCTATTACAATGCGCGCGCTACCGGCAACCCTCTCCTGCTGCCCTACGTGAAGGGCATCGAGACCTATGGCATCGCCAGGCATGACATCTTCATCCCTGCTGCCCCCGAGCCGTCTTACCGGAACCCGGAGTTCCGCGCGTTTTACGAGGATGAGTACGCGTTTTATCAAAAGCGGCAACAACACTTCCTGCGAACCCTGGCATATGTGGCCTTTCCCTCGTGGAAGCTCTACCTAGGCCCTTCGCTCTCGCTCCCGCTTCTGCTCGCTTTGCCCTGGATTTGGCGGAGCCGGCGCATCCGGCCCATTCTGCTAATTCTGGCCGGCTGCCTGGCTGTGAATGCCACCGAAACATGGCTGTTCGAACATTACGTCGCGCCTGAGGCGCCCCTGATGTGGATCATCATCATCGAATGCATGACCCTTCTCATCGCCAAGTGGCCCAAGTGGGGTCGCAATGTTGTAGCCGCTTCGCTTATAAGCTGCGCCCTTGGAGTGCCCGGTTTAGTTCTTTCCGATGTCGTCCGAAATATCCACCACGATTCGTCCTGGCCGCGCACCCAAATTGCCGCGAAGCTCGCCGCCACTCCGGGAAGGCACCTGGTAATGGTGAAATATCTGCCGGGCCACAATTTCCACCTCGAATGGGTCTACAACGAGCCCGACATTGATGCTTCTCAAGTCGTATGGGCGCGGGATCTTGGACCGGAGCAGGACGCACGATGCCTGGAATACTTCCGCGGACGGAGAATCTGGGAGGCCGACGTCGGCGAAGACCTCGAGTCTTTTCGCGATATCACGCCTGCGGCGGGGACGGTGTTGCCGGGGCCCGTCAAGTGACGGCTTCGGAGACTGACGTCACGTGGATTTCTGAACCACCAGAACGAGATTGGAGGCTAAGCCGAGCCACCGGACCCGGTGCAGACGCACGGAGGCGTCTTTTGGTTTGACCTCCCGGACCACGGAGTGGAGCGCCGGCGCTCCCATCAAGTTGAGGGTTCGCTCA
>Ga0181525_10000090_pt1 | contig 81701 bp, 73 predicted proteins | sample PEATcosm2014_Bin_48_FD_121100 | JGI IMG/M metagenome (GOLD analysis project Ga0181525, IMG submission 121100) | Peatland microbial communities from MTU Mesocosm Facility, Houghton, MI, USA - PEATcosm2014_Bin06_10_metaG | ecosystem: Environmental > Terrestrial > Soil > Wetlands > Peat | place...
AGCGGTGCCAGAACAGCCCATTCGTCATCGCTCAAATCAAATCGCATGACCCACCTCCAAGCACGGTGAATCACGATCGTTGCGATTTTTCAAGAAGCTATCTGGGTACAGACCCTAGTTCCGATGTCCGACCGCCGTCATCCGACGTGCGTCAAACCCGCATCGGCATCAGCACGTAGAGCGCGCCCTTGGGGTCTTTGTCCTGAATCAGCGTCGGCGAGCCCGGATCGGCAAGCTTGAGCACGGCGGCTTCGCTTTCGATCTGCGCGGCGATGTCGAGGAGGTAACGGGAGTTGAAGCCGATATCGAGCGAGTCGGCTTCGTATTCGACCTCGAGCTCTTCGGTCGCGCTGCCGGAGTCCGGATTGGTGACGGACAAGATCAGCCGACCGCCGCTCAACGACAGCTTGACCGCGCGGCCGCGCTCGCTCGACACGGTGGAGACACGGTCGACGGCGGCCTCGAATTCCTTTTTGTCGACCACCAGTTCCTTGTCGTTGCCGACCGGAATGACCCGCGCATAATCGGGAAACGTGCCGTCGATCAGCTTCGAGGTCAGGATCACCTCGCCGAGGGTAAAGCGGATTTTCCCCGGCGACATTTCCACGGTGATTTCAGCGTCGCCGTCTTCGAGCAGGCGCTGCACTTCGTTGACCGTCTTGCGCGGGACGATGACGCCCGGCATGCCGGCGGCGCCTTTCGGCAGATCGAGCTCCATCTGCGCGAGCCGGTGGCCGTCGGTCGCGACCGCGCGCAAGGTCTGCGCCGCTCCTGAGCCCGCGACGTGCAGATAAATACCGTTGAGGTAATAGCGCGTTTCTTCGGTCGAGATGGCGAACTGGGTCTTGTCGATCAGACGCTTGAGGTCAGAGGCCTCGAGCGTGAATTTGTGGCTCATCTCGCCTGGAGCGAGATCCGGAAAGTCGCTCTCCGGCAAAGTCTGCAGCGTAAAGCGCGACCGGCCGGCGCGGATGGTCAGCGCGGCGCGGTCGCCCGACGATTCCAGCACGATCTGTGTGCCCTCAGGCAATTTGCGTACGATGTCATAGAACATGTGCGCGGGCACGGTCGTCGACCCGGCGGGGCCGGTTTCGGCGGCGATCGTGTCGGTCACTTCGAGATCGAGGTCGGTCGCCTTGAGGCTCAGCTTCGAGCGGTCGGCGCGAACCAGCACATTAGCCAGAATGGGAATCGTGTTGCGACGCTCGACCGCGCGGTGCACGTGACCGAGCGACTTCAACAATTGCGAACGCTCAACGGTAACCTTCATCGCCACATTCCGTTCAAAGGGGTAGCAAAAGTGGCGTGGCGCGGGGCGTTCGGCAAGGGTCGAGCCGGGGCACAACCGTGTTTTCCCTAAATTTCTCCCCGAAAGCCGCCAGCCGGCCTAGTGGGCCGGCTGGGCACATCGTCCATACGGGGCCGGAAAACGAAGGCTAATCCTGTAGTTGACGCTTGAGCGCCTCAATCTCTTCGGCAAAGGCGCTGTCATTGCCGGCCAATGTTTCGATCTTGCGGACCGCGTGCAGGACCGTGGTGTGATCGCGACCGCCGAAGCGGCGCCCGATCTCCGGCAGCGACCGCAAGGTGAGGATTTTCGCCAGATACATCGCCACCTGCCGCGGCCGCACCACGTTCGCCGTCCGCCGCGAAGACAAAAGGTCGGCACGGCTGACATTGTACACGCGCGCGACCACGCGCTGGATATCCTCGATCCTCACCCTTTTCGGTTCCGCCGGACGGATCAGGTCGCGCATCTCCCGCTCCGCCATCTCCAGCGTCACCGGCTGGCCGCTGAGCTTGCTGTGGGCGAGCAGGCGGTTGACGGCGCCCTCCAAATCGCGGCCGTTATGCGTCACCGATTTGGCAATGAAGGTCAGCACCGGGGCGGGCACTTCAAAGCCGGGATGATGGACGCAAGCGGCGGCGATCCGGCTTTTGAGGATCTCAAGCCGCAGTTCCTCGCCGAGCGAACCGATTTCGACCACCAGCCCGCCGGCAAGCCGCGAACGGACGCGGTCGTCGAGGCTTTCGAGGTCCGCGGGCGGGCGGTCGCTGGCAATGATGACCTGGCGGCCGGCATCGATCAGGGTGTTGAGCGTGTGGCAGAACTCGGCTTGGGTCGAGCGCCCCTGCAGGAATTGCAGGTCGTCGATCACCAAGACGTCGATCGCGCGCACGGCTTCCTTGAACGCCAACGTCGTCTGCGTCCGCAACGCCGAGACGAACCCGTACATGAAGCGTTCGGCGGTCAGATAAAGAACTTTGCGCTCGGTACCGTTGCCGGCCCAGGTAATCGCCTGCAGCAGGTGCGTCTTGCCGAGCCCCACTCCGGCATGAATGTAGAGCGGGTTGAACATCAGCGCGTCGCCGCGCCGGCTGGTCGCAACCTGCCGCGCTGCCGCGTGCGCCAGCGTGTTCGAGCGTCCGATAATGAAGGTCTCGAACGACAGCCGCGGATCAAGCGGCGAGCCGCCGAGCGCCTCATGGACCGACATGAACGGCACGCTGGTGCGTGCATCGGCGCCGTTGACATGGACGCCGTTGAATTCGCGCTGCGGTGCCGAAAGGTCGGGCAGCTTCGGCTTCGGAGCGAGCGGCCGGATGGCGGCGGAGCGCACGCTCAATTCCAGCCGCGTGATCGCCGGCTCCTCGGCCTGCCAATTGCCAAGCACTTTCTCGCTGTAGTGGGATTGTATCCAGTTCCGCAGGAACCGGGTCGGCACCGATAGCCGCACCGCACCCCGGTCGACCGCATCGAGTTCCATGCGTGCGAACCAGCTGGAGAAAACGTCGTCGCCGAGTTCAGTGCGCAAGCGGTTCTTGACCCGCTGCCAGCGCTCCTGATCCGTATTCATCGTATCGCCCTGCTTTTTTGCCGGAAAAGGACTTGAAGCGAGCAGATCGGGCAAACGATCACCCATCGTGCCCCGCTTCGGGGAAACGCAACCTACGTGTTGAACTGATGAAGCTGGCGCCGCGCGACGAAAACGAAATGCCGACGCCGACCGGACCGTTGGCCGTTCAGCCGCTCGATGTGATCGTCGATCGGCCATGACGACACGAGACCAATGACAAGACGATTGCCTGGAATGGGCGGACGGTGCGTGACGTGCTGGCTTGGTTATTGATCGTTTTCATTCCCCCACCTCAATCGCTCCCAGTTCGATGGGTGATTTCCCGCGCCATGCGACGCATACGCGCGCTGCCGCCCATCTGCTTTTTGACACCCGCTAGCTTCCCAAGCGGATCCTCTTGCGAGAGACATGATTTCGAAGACGAATAGACTTCTAACGATACCACACTGGACAAAACTTCCCCGCACTCATCGAAGATGAGTTTGGTCGGCCCGATTTTTGAAGAGCTTCGGAAGGCCGAAGGGATTTAAAAATTAGCACGCCGTTTCCGGCCCGCAACCGCAAAAAAACCCAGCAAACATTGGACTTTCAGAAACTCACTCGGCGCCCCGTTCCGGGTCGGCGCTGCAAAGCCTTGTTTCCATGTATGATTTCAATTCTGTGACAATCAAACGCGCGGCTCAAATCGTCGCAGTTGAATGAGCGGAGCAAACAAAGTCACACACGTGTAATTTGCGGCCGACTCCAAGCCCGCCGCGCGCTATGTGCGATAACCCGTTATTTGCGCAGAAATTATTTTGACCGCCCGGCGTGGGTAGCCCCGCATCGACGAGCGCCGAGCAAATAAAAAGTTCATACGATCGACATATGACTAGTGGCGCGCGGCAAGTTTGTGTTTGCCGTGACAATTCTGCAACAGATTAATGCCAAACCTGACGTATCATTCCGCAGTCGCGAAGGAAAATAATGCAACGCGGTTGCCGATTACCGCAGGCGCATAAGCCCGTCATTATTGCGCTGCATAAAATGCAGTTCGCGTCGGCCGGCCCGAACGGAGTTGCTTTAAGCTTTGCCGAGTGCGGCGACCCGGTGAGCGAGCCGCGACACCTTACGGCGGGCGGCGTTGCGGTGCACGACATTTTTTTGCGCCGCGCGAATGATCACCGGCTCGGCCTCCGCCATCGCGGCGAGGGCGGCGGTCCGATCGCCGGCGCTGATCGCCTCTTCAACTTTGCGCACTGCACTTCGCAGGCGCGAACGCCGCGCTTTATTGATGACGGTGCGGCGGACGCTCTGGCGCGCGGCTTTCTTGGCTGACTTGGTATTGGCCATGGTCTTCTTGAGGCTTTGTGAAGCGGCGCTTATAGGGGCGTCGGCGGCCGGCGTCAACGCTTCCGGTCGGCGCCAGCCCGGCCAACGGTCCACCGGTGCGGTGTTACGGGGATCGGGCGCGGCCTCGGTGGATGTCCGCAAGCGGCTGGCCTGCCGCTGTGCCTTCTAAAGATATCCGCGCAATTGGTCGGCGGCCGCCGTCGGTGTCTGCTTGAGATTGAACGGCGCGACAAAGCGGCCGTCCTTGTCCATGAGATAGACGACGGCGGTGTGGTCCATAGTGTAATCGCCGTCTTTGAGCGGAATCTTCTTGGCGTACACGCGATAAGCCTTCAGCGCCGCCGCAACGGCGGCGGGGTCGCCGGTAAGCCCGCGAAGATGCGGGTCGAAGCTCGCCAGATAGTCTTTGAGGACCACGGGCGTGTCGCGCTCGGGATCAACGGTGATGAACAAGGCGCTGGTGCGGTCGGCGTCGGGTCCGAGCGACTTTATGACCTCGGAAATTTCGAACAAGGTCGTCGGGCAGACGTCCGGGCAGTGGGTGTATCCGAAGAACGCCAAGAACGGCCGCCCCTTCATGTCTTGGTCGGTGACCGGCGTGCCGTTCTGGTCTTCGAGCTTGAAGGGACCGCCGACCCCGGCGATAGCGGGTCCGATCGGCGTTGCACGGCCGCCGAAATACACAATGGCGGCAAGGACCAGCAGCAACCCGGCGACGAAAGCGACGGCGACCGGCAGGATGCGGGCTTCGGGTCTGCCAGCGCTCAAACGGGTCTCCAGCGGCCACGGCAAAAATGCCGCACCGTAAATAGGTTCGACGGCAACACCGGACAACCGGTCCGGCGCGACCGCTCGACTATTCGCAGGTGCGATAGAGTGCCGCGAGTTCGCGCCCGCGCATGGCGATAATGCGCGGCGTCAGACCGCCATGCCGCGCGATCCAACTGCGGATTTCAGGCGGGTAGATACGCATCACCAGCGAAGTGCCGCGTCGCGTCGGCACGAGCGATCGACTGGCGTCGTCATAATAGGACGCTGCGTGGAACCCGAGCACCGCGCGCGGTGTGACGCAGACCCGGCTGCGCGGGATAAAGGCGGTGAACAAGGTGCATGCCGACAGGCATGGGCCGTCGATCACCAGCCGCTCACCGGAAGCGCGCAGCTCTTCGAACCGGCGCAGATAGGAAGTCACTTCCCCGCCGGGGTCGTTGGTCACGCGCACGTCCGCCACGGCCGCTGTCGCGACCACGACCGGCATAAAGATGCCGGCCAACACAGCCCGCCAGTTCATGCACAGTTCCCCTCACCCAAGCCAACCCCGCGCCCCCGATTGTCGCGCGCTTTGGCCACCGCGTCCATGCAATCGGAGCCAGATGCGGCTATTTTACGGCCGGTGCTATAGTGCTTAACGATAAATCCCAAAAACGGTCTGCAGTATTCATGGACACATCCCTCGGGCGGAAAACCAACCTCACCGATTTCTCCAGTGCTTATTACCTGCTCGAAGGGCTCAAGGAGATCGGCATCGATTATCTGTTTTGCAATCTCGGCACCGATCACGCGCCGATCATCGAAGAGATGGCGCATCGGCGCAAACGCGGCGAGCCGCAGCCGACCGTCATCCGCTGCCCGCACGAAAACACGGCGGCGCATATGGCCGGTGGCTATGCGCTCGTCACCGGTCGCGGCCAGGGCGTACTCGTCCATGTCGACGTCGGGACTGCGAACGCCGCCAATGGCATGCACAACCTTTACCGCAGCCGCCTGCCGGTACTGCTGATGGCGGGCAAGGCGCCCTATACGTCGCATAAGGAACTCGTTGGGACGCGCGACACCCACGTGCATTTCGTGCAGGAGCCGTTCGACCAGGGGAGCCTGGTGCGGCCTTACGTGAAATGGGAATGGACTTTGCCTTCGGGAGTCGTCGTCAAGGAGGCGCTGCAGCGCGCGTACTCAGTGATGCAAAGCGCCCCGCAGGGGCCCGTCTATTTGATGATGCAGCGCGAGACTTTGACGCAGCATTGGAACGTCGACGAGATTGCGCGTTTCCCCGGCGATCGGTACGGCCCGCTGGCGGGGGCCGGCGCCGATCCGGCACGGATCGCCGAACTCGCTGACCGGCTCATCGCTGCGGAAAATCCCATTCTGATCACCGGCTATGGCGGCTTGGATGCGCTCGGCGCGCAGAAGATCGACGAAGTCGCGCAATTCGCCGGCATTCCGATCTACGAGGTGACCACGAAGAGCAACATCTCCTATGCCAGTCCGTGCTTTGCTGGCTTCTCGCCCGACAGCGCTCTGCCTGACGTAGATCTTGGTCTCTTGGTCGACGTCGAAGCGCCCTGGTTTCCCGCCGACGTGCGCCCGAACGACAAGGCGTTCTGGGCCCATATCGACGTCGATGTGCTTAAGCTGAGCACGCCGATGTGGAGTTTTCCGGGTCACTTGCGCCTGCAAGGCTCGACCGGCTGCATCCTTGACCAGTTGCTGACCGAACTGAAAGCCAAAGCGACGCCGCGATTCAAGGCCGCCGCGGCGGCCCGGATTGAGCGGCTCGCGACGATGCGGGAGGCGCGGCTGGAGCATGCCGCGCGGCTCGCCGCCGACAAGGGCAAGCTCGATGCTATCAATCCGCATTATCTGATGGCGGAACTCGGCAAGTTGCTCGACGATGAGGACGTCATCTTCAACGAGGCGGTGACGAATACACACGCCGTGCTGATGCAGATCCCGCGACGTTTGCCCAATACGGCGTTCAACACCAATGGCGCCGGACTTGGCTGGTCGGGCGCGATGGCACTCGGCGCCAAGCTTGCCGCACCGCAGCGCCAGATGGTGCAAATCGCCGGCGACGGCAGCTTCTATTTTTGCAACCCGTCTGCGGTCTTCGCCGTGTCGCAGCAATATCGACTGCCGATCTTGTCGGTCGTGCTCGACAACTCCGGCTGGGGGGCGGTCAAGCAATCGACGCTGCGCGTCTATCCGGACGGCGAGGCCGCCACCGTCAACGAATTCGAGGCGGAACTCGCCCCCAAAGTGGAATTCGGCAAAATCGCCGAGGCGTTCGGCGCTTATGCCGAGAGGGTCAGCGACCCCGCCGATGTGCCGGCCGCGATCGCCCGTTGCGCCAAGGAGGTGCGCGGCGGTCGCACGGCGCTGTTGCACGTCCGCGTCACGCGGATCTAGCTGTGCATGATCCGTAAAAGTGGAAGCCGGTTTTCCGAAAAGATCATGCACCAACGAAGAAAGTCTACGCGTGGTAGTCGGCCGCGACCGTGGCATCGGCCGGATTAAGCCCGCCGCGCAGGGCGTTGAACACCGGCGTCAACACCACCGCGATCACGAGGTTGAGCACGACGGTGTAGAGCGCGGCGTAGCCGGGGAAGGTATAGCCGCCGATGGTCAGCGGATAGTTCGGCGAATTCACCACGACGAACATGGCGGTGCCGGCGGCAGTTCCCACTGCCCAGCCGATCAATAACGCCCAATCGTCGAACCAGCGGGTATAGACGCCAAGCATCACCGAAGGCAGCGTCTGAATGATCAGGATGCCGCCCAGCAGCTGCAGGTAAATCGCAAACTGGGTCGGCACGAAGACGATGAAAATGAGCGCGCCGAACTTGACGACAAGCGAAACCAATTTCGCGATCTGCGCTTCCTGCCGGTCGGTCGGGTTGGGATTGATGAATTCGCGGTGGATGTTGCGGGTGTAGAGATTGGCGGCGGCAATCGACATGATCGCCGCCGGCACCAGGGCGCCGATGCCGATGGCCGCGAATGCGAAGCCGACGAACCACGACGGGAAGGTGTGCAGGTAAAGCGCGGGTACCGCGAAATTGGTGCCGAATTGTTTGAAGCCGGCCGCGAACTCCGGACGATTGGCGACGCCGGCGCCGATGGCGAAAAAGCCGACCAGCGCCAATAGCCCGAGCATGAACGAATAGCCGGGCAACAGCGCCGCATTGCGGCGGATCGCATGCCCGCTGCTGGCGCTGAGGATGCCGGTCATCGAATGCGGATAGAGGAAGAGCGCGAGCGCCGAACCGAGCGCCAGCGTGGCGTAATAACTGTAGGAGCCCGTGGTGTGCGCGCCCGGCACCGCGAGCAGCAGCTTCGCCGGCGGCACCGCGGCGAAAATCTTGTCGAAGCCCCCGAGCTGGAGCGGCACGACGATGACCGCGGCGAAGGCGGTAATGTAGATCAGGGTGTCCTTGACGACGGCGATCGAAGCCGGCGCACGCAGGCCGCTTGAATACGTGAAGGCCGCGAGAATGATAAAGGCGATGATCAGCGGCAGGTCGCCGACATAGCCCGAGCTCGGGACGCCGAGCGCGCCGATGACGACCTGCAGGCCGACTAGCTGCAGCGCGATGTAGGGCATGGTAGCGACGAGGCCGGTGATCGCCACCGCCAGCGCCAGCCAGCGGTTGCCAAAGCGCCCGCGCACGAAGTCCGCGGGCGTGATGTAATTGTGCTTGCGGCAGACGTTCCACATCCGCGGGAAGACCAGAAACAGGATCGGATAGATGACAATGGTGTACGGCACGGCGAAGAAGGCGACGGCGCCGGCGCCGAACGCCAGCGCCGGCACGGCGATGAAGGTGTAGGCGGTATAGAGATCGCCGCCGACCAGAAACCAGGTGATGACCGTGCCGAAACGCCGGCCGCCGAGGCCCCATTCATGCAACTGGTCGAGGTCGCCCTTGCGCCAATGCGCGGCGGCAAAGCCGAGCCAGGTTATGAATGCGAACAATACGACGAAAATGATGAGCGCAGTCCAGTTGATGTCCGCCACGGCGTTTCCCCCGATGACTTGTTCTCTTAATGACTCGTTCTCTTAAACTTCGGCGCGATGTTGCAAGCGGCGGTCTCAGTCGTCGGTGGCGAAATAGACGATGGCCGTGAGGATGGCGCCGACGATCACCCAGGCCAGCTGAAACCAATAGAAAAACGGCAGCCCGATAAAAGTCGGCTCGGCCATGTTGTAAAACGGCGGCCACAGCGCGCCCACGAACTGCACGATGAACAACAGGTACCACCAGCTCCAGCCGCTGCGGCGTGCGCCGTCCTGCGTCGCGTTTCGTTGTGCCAAGTCTTGCTGTGCCAAGTCTTGCTGCGCCATGTTTCCCCCGTGTCGCTTTTATCGGCTTGTTACGTTGGAGCGGGCGATGGGAATCGAACCCACGACACTCAGCTTGGGAAGCTGATGTTCTACCACTGAACTACGCCCGCAAATCGCTTTTCAGCATAGCCAAGCGCGACGGCCGGGGGCAAGGGCGCCCGCGTGTGGCTTAAGAGCGTGTAAGATGGGTTGAACCAACGGGGCCGGTCCCGAGGCACAACGAGTAACACCCTCGCATAATCGACTTTGCCCAACGGAAGGCCATAGACGATGGCACGGGCAAAACCTCAATGAGGCAGGGGTGAGTCAGAAGGAGTTCACATGGCAACGATCAAGCGCGATGAAAAGCGCGATGACACGCCCGGTTCGCCCGACCAGGCCGGCGCATCAGGCGCCTACAGCAATAGCGCCATCGCCATGATGCCGCCCGGACAAGCGGTTCCCGCGTCAGAGCAGGACCGTGTCCTCGGCGCCAAAATCGCAAGAGCGATGTTGTCTGGCCCGCGCGAAATCACCAAAGATGCAACAGTTGCGGAAATGGGTGCCGACGGCTGTATCATCATCCTCCGCCAAGGCACCAACGATTGGGTCTGCTTTCCCGGGGACGAGAATGTGACCGGCAATGTTCCGATGTGCGCCGATCCGATGGGCATGCAATGGATGATGGACATCAGGGCCAAGAAGCCCAAGCCGACGAATGCGGGCCCGGGTCTTATATACATGCTGTGCGGCGCGACGCAGCACAGCAATACCGATCCCTTCGATACAACGAGTCCCGCTATTCCGATTGGTCCTCACTGGATGATCATTTGGCCTTACGAGGCCAAACGTTGCGGCCTGCCCAACACCGTGAGAGACGCGGGCGCGTGGGTGATGTTCGACGGCACCCCTTACGCCTATCTGCATATCTGCGGCTCACCGTGGATCGGAAATGAGTACGGACCCGGCCAGGTCCCGATCTGGACGATGCGATATAGCAGGCCATTCAAGCCATGACGCTTAATCGCAGTCGGACCTGCGAGTGCCGGACGGATCGGTACAAAGTCGTAGCGAGCGCTGGTAAATTCGGTCCCGCCGCGTGCCGTTGAATCGGCAGAGACCGCCGACGGGCAAACTTCGCGGCCGGCCCCGGATTTCGCTAACACTCAATCCGGGTTACTCGCCGTACCTCAGTTGGCCTTCACGAGTTCAAACTCGACGATGCTTGTTGCGCCGGTCATCGGCACAATCACCCCGGGTGATTTCACCGACATTTTGTCGCCGTCGACCCTGATGAAGTACACCCGATCGGTATCGAAGATCGCCTGACTGGATGCGGCATCGACGGGAGCGGTCAGCTTGATGCCGTCCGCGGTCTGCCCGGCAGTCGTGTATTTGCCGGTCCAAGCCACCTGCGTCTTCATCATCGCGACAGCTTCAGCATCGGTCAGCGCTGGTGCTGCCGGCGCTTTTCGCGTCGCATCGAAGAACAATAACCAAAACCGCGTGGCGGTAATGGTGACATAACCCGCCACCTGGTCCCCAAGAGGGTGAACGACCTATCCCCGGTCGTCGCCTTGAGGTTGAGAACCTTCCAGCTGCCAATGATCTGGTCCTTGGCCGCAGTCTGCTGCGCGTTCAACGGCGTCATGGCGCTAATCATGGCGGCAATCGATGCGGATGCAGCGGCGGCGAGCAGTACCTTTTTCATGGCAACCCCCGTCGTACCGTTTATTGCCATTAATCAAACCAAAACCCATCAGATCATCAAGGCCCGATCACACTATTTTAATGTGCCGGGTGTGACGTTCCTGCGGTGGGCCTACACGTCGGCAGGCGGCCCATAGCACCGCGAGGCGCGCTCTCCTGCGCGCCTCGCGGATAGCTACAACGTTCCGGGGAGTGCTGGTAAACTCCCCGCGGACGGTTGCCGTTCAATCGGCAGAGGACCGCCGATGCAGCAGATTGTCGACTGGCTCGAAAAGCTCGGCCTGTCCGCCTACGCGCAGCGCTTTGCCGACAACGACATCGATTATTCGATCCTCCCCGAACTGACCGATCAGGATTTGGAAAAGATCGGCGTCGCCTCGCTTGGCCATCGGCGCAAAATTTTGCGCGCCATCGCGGCCTTGAATGGAGGAGCGGCGGCAGCGCCAGCCGGGCAGGAGCCGCACCCGCAAATACCGCCGCCGCCCGCGGCGCCGGCAGAGGCCGCGGCCATCGCCGGTCCGGAAGCCGCCGGCGAGCGCCGTTACCTGACCGTGATGTTCTGCGACCTTGTGGGCTCAACCGGTATTTCCGCGCAACTCGACGCCGAGGAATGGCGCGATCTCGTCAATGCGTATCTCGACGCCGCTTCCGCTGCAGTCACCGACATGGGCGGGCATGTCGCCAAAAAACTCGGCGACGGCATTCTCGCCTTATTCGGATATCCGGTGGCGCACGAAAACGATGCCGAGCGCGCGGCCCGCGCCGCGCTGTCGATCCAGCGCGCGTTGGTCGAGCTCAATGCAAAAAACGCCGGCACCGGCAAACCGAAGCTACAAGCCCGTATCGGGCTTGAAACCGGATCCGCAGTCGTCGACGCCGCCGGCGAGATCTACGGCGATGTCGCCAACATCGCCGCGCGGGTCCAGGCGCTCGCCGAGCCCGGCGCCGTCCTCATCACGTCCCGCGTCCAGCGCCAAACCGCCGGATTGTTCGTCGCCGAAGATCACGGCAAGCACACGCTCAAGGGCGTGCCCGGACCAACGGCGCTGTTCAAGCTTGTGCGCGCCAGTGGCGGCGGCCGCCGCTCCGGACAGCGCAATCTGACCCCGCTGGTCGGCCGCGACGACGAGATGACGATGCTGATGCGGCGCTGGCAGCGCGCGAGCGACGGCGATGGGCAATTGGTGATGATCGTCGGCGAGCCCGGTTTGGGCAAATCGCGGTTGCTTGAGGAATTTCATGCCCGGCTGTCCGAGACCCCGCACACCTGGGTGGAATGGAGTTGCTCGCAGCTTCTGCAAAATACGCCATTGCATCCGATCGCCGAATGGGGCCGGCAACGCTTCGGCGGCGCCGACGTGCCGGCCGATCGGCGGCTTGCCGACCTTGAAAGCTCCTTGGCGCAGGTGAAGCTCGATCCGGCGGAGTTGCTGCCGCTTCTGGCGTCGCTCCTCGGCATGCCGCTTGCCAGGGAGCGCCTGCCGGCTCTGGCCGGCGATGAACTGCGCCGCCGGCAATTGGCGGCGCTGACCACCTGGGTAATGGCCGGCGCCAAAGTGCAGCCGATTGTGCTGGCGTTCGAGGATTTGCATTGGGCCGACCCGACAACGCTCGATGTCTTGCGCGGCATTGCCGAGCAGGGCGCGCTTGCGCCGCTTTTCATTGTGGCGACGACGCGGCCGGAATTCCGTCCGCCCTGGAGCATGCGCTCGCATCACGGCGCGCTTTCGCTGGCGCCGCTCGACCGCGCTCAGGTGCGCGACATGGTCGGCGAACTCTCCGCCCGCCACGCGCTGCCGCGCGAGGTCGTGGACGACGTTGCCGCGCGCACCGGCGGCGTGCCGCTGTTCGTGGAAGAGGTGACACGGCTTCTGCTTGAGCGTGACGGACAAGGCGGTATCCACGCTATTCCGCCGACCTTGCAACAATCGTTGATGGCCCGGCTCGACCGGCTCGGGCCCGCGCGTGAAGTCGCGCAGATCGGCTCGGTGATCGGCCGCAGCTTTTCCTACAAGCTGCTGCAGGCGGTCGCCGGCATGGACGATGCTTCGCTGCAAGCTGCGCTGACGAAGCTCGCCGACGCCGACATCGTGCTGGCGCAGGGCTCACCGCCGGACAGCGACTACCGCTTCAAGCACGCGCTCATCCAGGACGCGGCTTATGAAAATCTGCTCAAGAGCCGCCGCCAGGTGCTGCACCGCCGTGCCGCCGAAATTTTGCGCGACCGCTTTGCCGACACGGCTGCTGCCGAGCCGGAAGTCTTGGCGCATCACTTTACGCAAGCCGGCATGACCGATGCGGCGATCGAGTGGTGGGGCAAGGCCGGCGACCAGGCGCTGCGCCGCTCCGCCTTTCAGGAGGCGATTTCGCATCTCGGCAAGGCGATCGCATTGGCGGACAAGACCGGCACGCCGCCAACGGCGCGCGGCGCTGTCGCGGCGGCCTCGGGAAGCCAACGACTTAAGTTACAGACCAGTTACGGCCAAGCGTTGGCGTGGTCCCGCGGCTTCGCGGCGGAGGAAACCAAAGTAGCCTTCAACCGCGCCCGGGAACTGGCGGCAGATACCGGCAATATCGCCGAGCGTTTCGTAGCCTATTACGGGCTGTGGCTCGGAAACTTTTCGGGCGATCAAGCAACGACGCGGGCGGCAGCGGAGACTTTCCTGCGCGAGGCCGAGGCGGAAGAAAGGCTCATCGAAACGGCGGTTGCCCACCGCTGTGTGGGCCTGACGTGCCTCTTCCAAGGTGAATTCGTCACGGCACGATTCCACCTTAAAGAGGCGCTCAAGGCCTCTGCTCCTGAGCGCGATCGTGAAGCGCGGGCTCTCTTTGGCATCGATCCCGGCTCAACGGCGGCAGGCTTTCTCGCCTGCGCATCTTGGATACTCGGCGACGTTGACGAGTCGCGACGCTTGGTGGAGGAAGCGATCGAGCGCGCAACCCAGGTTGGACATACCCCAAGCCTGATCAACGTTCGTTGGTACCAGGCATTGGTCGAGATACTTCGGGGCGACGTCGACGCGGTGCGCCGGGCCGCGACGATCGTGGTCGAACTCAGCCAGAAAAACGGAATCGCGATCTTTGCGTTGACTGGTGCGCTTTGCGCCGGCTGGGCGCAGGCGCGGCGTAGCGGTCGCGAGGGTGGGGCGACTGAACTCCGGCGTGCGCTTGCCACATATGCCGGCAGCGGAAACAAGTTGGCCGTTGGTTTCTTTGAAGGCCTGTTAGCCGAGTTCGAAGCTGAGCGGCAAGACCTGCAGGGAGCTTTGACCCGAGTCGAGGGTGCGCTGACGCTGACGGAACAAACGGGCGATCACTGGTCCGACGCCCTCCTGCACCGTATCCGCGGGGAAATTTTATGGAAGCGCCATCCGGCGGACACGGCGCCGGCGGAAGACGCCTTCCTCACCGCCATTGCGGTTGCGCAACAACAAAAGGCGAAGAATTTCGAGCTGCGTGCGGCGCTGCCGCTCGCAAAACTTTATCAGACTACAAACCGCGCGGCCGACGCCCATGCCGTACTCACCGCCGCGCTGGAAGGCTTTGCGCCGACGCCGGAGTTTTCAGAGATCGCGGAAGCGCAAACGCTGCTCGCCGCGCTCGCCGCGACCGATGCGGTTAGAGACGCCGCGGCGGCGCGCGCGCGCCGGCTGAAGCTGCAGACGAGCTACGGCCAGGCGCTGCTGTGGTCGAAGGGCTATGCCAACAAGGAAGCGAAGGCTGCGTTCACGCGCGCCGAGGAACTCGCCAGCGGCATCGAAGACACCGCTGAGCGGCTCAAAATCTACTATGGCCAATGCCTTGGGAATTTGCTGCGCGGTGAATACACCGCGGCGCAGAGTCTTGCCGAGAGTCTGCTTGACGACGCCGAGCGTGGCGGACGCGCGCAAGAGGCGGCGTTTGCCCAACGTGTTCTCGGTTTGACGCATCACATGCAGGGCGATTTTGCCAAAGCCCAGACGCTGCTCGAACAGGCGCTGAGCAGCGCCGAGAGCGGGAATTTCCGCGTCGGGCATGACATGGTCGTCGCCGCCAAGTCCTACCTCGCCCATACCTTCTGGATCCGCGGCGAAGTTGCGCGCGCCCAAAGCCTGATTGACGAGGCTGTCGCGCGCGCGGTGTCGGCTTCCGACATTCCCGATCAATGCGTCGCCTACAGTTATGAGACTGTCTTCGCGATCATACAAAATGACCCGGAAACGGCCCGCGGCGCCGCGGAACGGCTGCTGGCGGTGGCTCAAGAGCATGGGACCAAATTATTTTTGATATTGGCCCGCGTCTGCGCCGGCTGGGCGCGGGCATCGCTCGACCGAAATTCCGCCAACCAAAATGAATTTCGAGAGGCGATCGCTGCCTACATGGCCGAGGGCAACAAATACTACGTCCCCTTGTTCCTGGGCCTGCTCGCCGCGATCGAGGTCGAAACCGCAGGTGAAAGCGAAAGCGCTGCGGCGCGCATCGATGAAGCGCTGTCGCTGGCGCAGCACACTGGCGAGCGCTGGACCGACGCCTTCCTGCATAGCACTCGCGGCGAGATCTTGTTGAACCTCAACTCGGCGGACACGGCGCCGGCCGAAGACGCTTTCCGCACCGCGATCGCGGTCGCGCAACAGCAGAAGGCAAAGAGCTTCGAGCTGCGCGCGGCGCTGTCGCTGGCGAAGCTTTATCACTCGACCGGTCGCGCTGCCGACGCACATGCGGTGCTCGCCCCGGCGCTAGAAGGCTTTTCGCCGACGCCGGAGTTTCCAGAGATCGAACAGGCAGGACAGCTCCTCAATGGGGGTGCGTCGCCGTAGCAGGGGAGGGGGCAGTGAAAGCGCATATCGTCGGTGGCGGATTTGGTGGACTGGTCGCGGCTGCGTTGCTCATCCGCAACGCGCAAGTGCCCGGGGCGGACATCACGATCTACGAAGCGGATGACGTACTCGGCGGCGGCTTCTTTCTCCAGGGCGATGCACAGAGCGGCTACAATCTGCCGGGCTCCGTCTTCGACAAGGAATACCGGTGCACCTTCGATCTGCTCAAATCGATTCCCTCCGCGACCGATGCTACCAAGTCCGTCACGGAGGAGTTTTTCAATTTCAATACCACCAAGCCGTATGGTGACCACGCGCATCTCATCCATGACGACGGCAGCATCATCCACAGTGCGCGCTACGGCCTGAGCTTTATGGATGGGTTGCGCCTCACGCGCTTCATGCTGACGCCGGAAGGGTGGATGGAGGGGCGGCGCATCGACGAGTACTTTCCGCAGCCGTTTTTCGAGAAGGAATTCTGGTTCCTGTGGGCGTCGATCATGGGGACGCTGCCCAAGCACAGCGCGATCGAGTTTCAGCGCTACATGAACCGCTTTCTGTATTTGTTCGGGCACTTGTCGGACATGACGGGCGTGATGCGCACCTCGCTCAACCAGCACCAAGGCTTCATCGAACCCTTGGTCGCGTGGCTCACTCCGCATCGCGTGAACTTCCTCACCGGCGCCTATGTGAAGGACATCGCGTTTGCGCCGTCACCCGACCGCATCACTGTCGATCGGATCGAGTATGAGCGCGGCGGGGCTACGACGTCGGTTGCGGTCGCGCCGGACGACCTCGTGCTCGTGACCACCGGATCGCAGAACGCCGACATGGCCCCGGGATCGATGAAGACGGCGCCGAACCCGCCGTCGACCGACCGGACCTGGGCGCTATGGCAGCGCCTGGCGCGGGGCCGCACCGCCTTCGGCAATCCCGGCACGTTCTTCGGCGCGGACAAAATAACCGACTCGCGCTGGATCATTTTCACTGTCACCGATACCGGCACCGAATTCGTCAACCAGATGACCGAGCTGACCAACAGCGCCCCTGGGCGCGGCGGGCTTGTGACCTTGAGGGACTCGAACTGGGTGCTGACGCTATCGATCTTCCACCAGCCCGAAGTCAAAGGGCAGCCGGCCGGCATGAGCCTGTGGTGGGGTTACGGACTTCATCCGGAGCGTCGCGGCAATTTCGTGGAAAAATGGATGTACGAATGCACCGGCGAAGAAATTCTACGGGAGACGCTGCAGCACCTGCCGTTCAAGAACAAAATGGATGAGATCATGGCGACGTCGATCTGCATCCCGTGCAACACGCCTTACGTCAACAACATCTGGTTGCCGCGCAAGAGCGGCGACCGGCCGCCGCCGGTTCCCCAGGGATCGACCAATCTCGGGCTCATCGGCCAGTACGTCGAGATGCCCAGAGACATCGCGTTTACCATCGAATACTCGGTCCGTTCGGCGTGGGAGGTGATTTACACCTTGCTCAAGCGCGGCCCGCCGCCGCTGCCGGTTTATCAGGGTCTGTGGGACCCGAAGGCGTTGTTCGCAGCACTGAAGGTCTTTGTCTGCGGGTAAACCGCGCCGCGCCGACGCGCGCAGCGGCTTAAGCCCGGTACGGCGGCTTGGTGTAGCCCTTCGGTGACAGGGTGAAGACGTCGACCCCGGTGTCGGTGACGCCGACCGAATGCTCGAACTGCGCCGAGAGCGAGCGGTCGCGGGTGACCGCGGTCCAGCCGTCCGACAACACCTTCACATGCGGCCGGCCGAGATTGATCATCGGCTCGACGGTAAAGAACATGCCGGGCTTGAGCACGATGCCTTCGCCGGGCCGGCCCACATGCACGATGTTCGGCTCGTCGTGGAACAGCCGGCCGAGGCCGTGGCCGCAGAAGTCGCGCACCACGCTCATATGCTGCGCTTCGACAAAGGTCTGGATGGCATGGCCGATATCGCCGGTGGTGGCGCCGGGCTTGATGACGGCGACGCCGCGCATCATGGCTTCGTAGGTGACTTCGATCAGCCGCTCGGCGCGGCGCGGAATTTCGCCGACCGCATACATGCGGCTGGAATCGCCGTGCCAGCCGTCGAGGATCAGCGTCACGTCGACATTGACGATGTCGCCTTCGCGCAGCGGCTTGTCGCCGGGGATGCCGTGGCAGACGACGTGATTGACCGACGTGCAAGTCGCCTTGCGGTAGCCGCGGTACATCAACGTCGCCGGCAGCGCGCCGTTGTCGCGGCCGAATTCGTAGACCAGCCGGTCGATATGCTCGGTGGTGACACCGGGGCTGATCTCGTCGGCAAGCATGTCGAGGCATTCGGCCGCCAGCCGGCCGGCCTTGTGCATGCCCGCGAAAGAGGCGGGGCCGTGGATCTTGATCTGGCCGGTTTTCCGCAGCGGCGTGATGGCTGCGTCGACGTAAGTCATGGCGTACGTGGTCTTAAGCGTTGGCGGTTTGAGCGTTCAGTTCTGGCATAAATGTAAGCATGTCGAGGGGCAAAGCAAGCAACCGGCACTAGCCCTTGCCCTCAACGATCGGGACCGGCGCGGCGATGTCGATGCCGCTCAAACCCACACTGCAGCGCCAGGCCAGCACCTCGACGCCGCGCGCGCGCGCCAGATCGAAGGCGGACGCATAGGCCGGGTCGATGTCGCTGGCGACCGCAAAGCGATCCGCCGAGGGGATCTGGATGACGAACAGCTGCACGGCGCGCGCGCCGTTTAAGCGCATCATGGTCAGCTCGCGCAGATGCTTGGCGCCGCGCTCGGTCACGCTGTCGGGGAATTCTGCAAGACCCGCTTTGCGCATCAGATGGACGTTCTTAATTTCCAGATAGCAGGGCGGCCGCCCCGGCTCTTCGAGCAGAAAATCGATCCGCGAGTTTTCGCCGTAGCGGATTTCGCGCCGCACCGACGCATATCCGCCCAGCTCCGGGATCGTCCCGGCAGCGATCGCTTCCGCCACCAAGTGGTGCGGCTGGCCGGTGTTGACGCCGACCAGCTCCGGCCCGTTGCCGAGATCGGTTTCGACCAGTTCCCAGGTCAGCGGATATTTCCGTTCCGGGTTGCGTGAATCGGAGAGCCACACCCGCGACAACGGCCGCTCAAGCCCGGTCATTGCGCCCGGATTGGCGACGTGAACGGTCGCCGCCTCGCCGGATTCCAATTCCACGTCGGCGAGGAAACGCTTGTAGCGGCGCACCAAAGTCGCCGGAATGAGACCCGGATCAAATCGCATCCGTTCCCCTTAAGCCTCGACGGCATCGCGGGAGAGGGCCTCGCGTGTCACGCCGCAATCCGGCCGCCCAACTCGTCGTCGATGTGGGCGCGAATGATGTCGTCGAACGAGGCCTCGGCTTTAAAGCCGAGCGCGAGCGCGCGCGTCGCCGCAAAGCGGCTCGGCCAGCCGGCGACGATCCGCGCCACCAGCGGGTCCGGCGCGTGGCGGATTCGCGCGGCGACCTTGTCGCCGGCGATCCGCTTGAGCGCAGCGATCTGCTCGGCGACCGTGCAGCAAATTCCCGGCATGGTGAGATTGATGCGCGGCGCGATGTCTTCGCCGGCGAGGCCGGCGGCATGAATGAGGAAGCCGACGGCGGCGCGCGGGCTGGCGTGCCAGTTGCGCACGCCCTCTGCGACCGGCAGCACCGCTTCTTCGCCGGCGAGCGGCTCGCGGATAATGGAGGAAAAAAAACCGGACGCGGCCTTGTTCGGCTTGCCCGGCCGCACCACGATGTTCGGCAGGCGAATGCCGACGCCGTCGACAAAATTGCGGCGCGTATAGTCGGCCAGCAGCAATTCGATCGCCGCCTTCTGCGCGCCGTAGGATGTCAGCGGCGTGAGCGCAAAATCGTCCGGGATGGTCTCCGGGAACGGCGCGCCGAACACCGCGATCGAAGACGAGAACACCAGGCGCGGACGATAGCCGTCGCCGGTCGTGCGGATGGCATCGAGCGGCGCACGCGAGCCGTCGAAGTTGACATGCATGCCCTTGTCGAAATCGAGCTCGGCTTCGCCGGAGACGACCGCGGCGAGATGGAAGATCACATCGGGACGGCCGGCGATCGCATTGCGCGCGGTGGCGGGTTCGGCGATGTCGCCGGCGATGCTGTCGACGCGGGCGGAGATTTCCGGGCGCGGCGCCGCGACAACGTCAAGCAGTGTGAGGCGCTCGATTGGCTGGCCGTTGAGCGCGCCACCGGCGATGAGCCGCGCGGTGAGCTTGCGCCCGATCATTCCCGCCGCCCCGGTGATGAGGATGTGCATGGTCAAAGCGCCGTCTAAAGCGCCATGCCGCCGTCGACGAGGTGCGCCTGGCCGGTAATGTAGCTCGCCTCGTCGCTGGCAAGAAACAGAACGAGGTTGGCGACCTCCTCGGGCGTGCCCAGCCGACCCATCGGCTGACGCGCCACGAAATCCGCTTGCACCGCCTCGTGCGAGCGCCCGGTCTCTTTCGACACCGCGGCGATGCGTTCGCCGAGCGATGGCGAGGTGATCGTGCCCGGACACACGGCATTGCAGCGGATGCCTTGTTTGATGAAATCGGCGGCCACCGCCTTGGTGAGGCCGATCACCGCGGCTTTGGTCGTGCCATAGACGTAGCGGTTGGGAACGCCGCGGATCGACGACACCGCAGACGCGATATTGACGATCGCGCCGGATTCTTTCCCGAGCATGCCGGGCAGGAACGTCTTGATCGTGTGGTGCATGGATTTGACGTTCAGATCGAAGGAAAAATCCCAGTCTTTATCCGTGCAGTCGAACACCGTGCCTTGATGCACAAAGCCGGCGCAATTGACGAGAATATCGAGCGGCCCGAATTCGCCCGTCACGTCGCGGTTGAGCGCCTCGATGTCGGCGAGCGCCAGCACGTCGAGCTTGCGCAACTTGCCGCGCAAGCCGTCAAGCTTCTTCGCATCGAGGTCGGTCGCGATCAGCGTGGCGCCTTCCGCGGCAAATCTTTCCGCAATCGCCCGGCCGATGCCTTGGCCGGCCGCCGTGACCAGCGCCACCTTGCCGTGAAGCCTATCGCTCATGTTTCCTCACTTATTTTCCTCAACGTTATTTTGCGCGCGTTTCTTGCCGGCTCGAACCCGGCTACGACGTCTTGCGGTCGTTGGCGAAGAATTCGTTCAGCTCGGCGTTGGTGATCAGACCGGCAAAGCCGTCGAACTTTCCCTCCTTGGCGATCTCGGTCGCGGTCCGGATAAAAGCCGCCATTGCCACCCGCGCCAGCGAACCCCCGACGCTGATCCGGCGCACGCCCAGCGCGGCTAGATCGTCGACCGTAAAGCCGAACGCGCCAGCGGCGAGGAAGTTCACCGGTAGTGGCGCCGCCGCCTGCACCACCTTTTCGATCTGGTCGCGGGTCTTGATGCCGGGGGCGTAGAGGCAATCGGCGCCGGCGTCTTTGTAGGCCTTAAGCCGCTTGATGGTGTCGTCAAGGTCGGGCACGCCGCGAATAAAATTTTCCGCGCGCGCCGTGAAGACAACGTCGCCGCCGGCGCGGTCGACGGCCTTGCGCGCCGCTTTCACGCGGGTAACCGACGCCGCGAAATCGTAGAGCGGCGTGCCGCCGTCGTTCGGCGAGTCTTCGATCGAGAGGCCGGCCACGCCGGTCGCGATAGCGCGCGTGACGTTCTCGGCCACGCCGTCGGGATCGTGGGCAAAGCCGTTTTCGAAATCAGCGTTCACTGGCACGTCGGCGGCTTCCGCAACCTCCCGGTAATGGGCGAGCACGGCATCGCGGCTTAACCCGCCGTCTGGATAGCCTTGCGCATGCGCTACGCCGGCGCTGGTCGTCGCCAGCGCTTTGAAGCCGAGCCCCTGGAGATAGCGCGCGGTGCCCACGTTCCACGGATTGGGGATGACAAAACATCCGCTCTCGTGAAGCTTGCGAAAGGTCTTGCGTTTGTCGGCGGTCGTTGGACGCACACTGCTCATGAGAAGTCATCCCGGTCAGGGCGGATAAAATAACCGATTTAGCGGCGCGGCAAACCTCTTCTCATTGCCGGCGCTGTGATTGCCTTGATACTGCAATGCAGCATGGGCGCGAACGTTGCCTTCGGCGGGAACTTAGGCTTGAACTGCCGCCCATGCTCAAGACCGTTCCCGCTTTCGATCGTATCGGCGAGGAGAACGCCTTTGCCGTGCTGGCGCGCGCCACAGCGCTCGCGGCGGCCGGCCGCGACATCATCAATCTCGGCATCGGCCAGCCCGATTTCCGCACCCCGGATTTCATCGTCGAGGCGGCGGTCAAGGCGCTGCGCGACGGCCATCACGGCTATACACCCTCGGTCGGCATCCTGCCGTTGCGCGAAGCGGTCGCCGCCGATCTTCACAAGCGGTTTAAGGTCGCCGTCGCGCCCGATCAGGTGATGATCTTTCCCGGCGGCAAGCCGACCATGTTCGCCGCGATCATGATGTTCGGCGAGCCCGGCGCCGACATCCTCAATCCGGATCCGGGCTTTCCGATTTATCGCTCGATGATCGAATTTGTCGGCGCGCGGCCGATTCCGGTGCCGATCCGCGAGGAAAACAATTTCGCGTTCTCGGCCGAGGAGACCTTGAGCCTGATCACCAAGGACACGCGGCTCCTGATCGTCAACTCGCCGGCCAACCCGACCGGCGGCGTGACGGGGAAAGCCGAAGTGGATAAGCTCGTGGCCGGGCTCGAGCGCCTCCCCGACGTCGCGTTGATGTCGGACGAAATCTACGACCACATGCTCTATGACGGCGAGAAACATGTTTGTCTCTTGCAATACCCGTCGATCCGGGACCGGCTGATCCTGTTGAACGGCTGGTCGAAGACCTATGCCATGACCGGCTGGCGGCTCGGTTACGCGGTCTGGCCGGGCAAGCTCTACGATTACGCGCGCAAGCTCGCAGTCAATCTGCATTCCTGCGTCAATGCGCCGACCCAATATGCCGGGCTCGCGGCGCTGACCGGCCCACAGGACGAAGTGACAAAGATGGTCGCGGAGTTCGACCGGCGGCGCAAAGTCGTGGTCGAAGGCTTGAACCGCCTGCCGGGGATATCGTGCACGACGCCGAAGGGCGCGTTCTACGCCTTCCCCAACATCAAGCGCACCGGCTGGAAGGCGAAGCCGCTCGCTTCGGCGCTCCTCGAAGATTCCGGCGTGGCGTTGATCGGCGGACCGGATTTCGGCGTGCTCGGCGAAGGCTATGTGCGGGTGTCGTATGCCAATTCGACGGAAAATATTTTGCGCGCGCTCGAGCGCATGGCGGAGTTTCTGGCGAGCCGCAAGGCGGCGCGATGATCCGCCCCCGTGCAGCGGGGAGGGAGGCGTCTCCACTTCGTCATTGCCGGACAAAAGGCGCGCAGCGCCGTCTTGGTGCCAAACGATCCGGCAATCCATGCTGAGCCGCACGTCAGCATGGACCACCGGGTCAAGCCCGGTGGTGACGGGGCCAGTGGCGTTGTTCCTTTCACCCTGTCGGGCGGCTATCCCCGCTGCGTGAGGCGAAAGCCGATCAGCACGACCGCAAGCCCGATGAACTGCGAGATGCTCGGCACGATGCCCAGCGCCAAAAAGCCGATCAGCAGCACGAACGGCGACACCAGCGACGGAAACACTGCCGCGCGCGAAACGCCGAGCAGCACGACGGCGCGGGTGAACAGGAAAATCGCGCCGGCGCCGGCGAGCGCACCTTGCACGACCGCCTGCAACAAGTTCTCCAGAAAACCAGCGGCAAGCATATTGCCGAACGCAAAAAGCAGGATCGGCAATCCTGCAAGCGACAATACGCTGGTGATCGCGGTCGCCTGCAGCGCTGCGATCCGCCATTTGCGCACCAGCATACCGAAGGTGGCGAAAAAGCATCCCGCCGCGACGAACAGAAGGTCGCCCCCGACGCCATGCGGGCCGATGGTGCGCAGCGCCTCGGCGCCAATGACGACAAGGCCGAGGACGATGACGCAGGCCCCGGCGATGCGCCGGCCGGGCAACGGTTCTTTGAGGACGAAGCGCGCCAGCAGCAAACCGCCGACCGCGGCGCAGGACGGCTGGATGATGCCGCCATGGCCGAGCGGAACAAACAAATATCCGATATACGCCAACAATGCGATCGGCAGCCCGCCGAACACGGCCAGCGCAATTGCGCGGTTCCAGCCGATATTATTGAAGTCGCGAAAACCGTTGGCCGCCGACAATGGCAGCAGCACCAATCCCGGCCAAACATAGCGATGCAGCGCAATGACCAGCGGCGAGAGCCCGGCATCGATGCCGTGGCGTGCGGCGACAAAGCCGAGCGCCCAGCACAAGGCGGCGCCGGCTCCGCACATGACGCCCAGGACGTTTGATTTTTGTGGGAGCGGCGGAGGCGTTGAGTTCGCGGCGACGACCATCACGAATCATAGAGCATTTTCCGGAAAAGTGGCGACCCGTTTTCTGAAGAGAAAATGCGACAAGGCGAGAAGTTCGCAGCGACCGCCGAAAACAGTCCGCCAAACTTTGCGGCAGGGTTCGCCATCGGCGAAGGCTAAGGCCGCGTCGCGCTTACGCTTCGCTTTCTTTCAGAAGGTCGAGGCCGCCCGACGCCACCACGCGGCCGGCATCGATGCGCACGACTTTGGTGGCGATGCGGCGCACTTCGGCGGCGTCGTGGCTAACATAGATCATCGGCACATCCGCCTCGTCGCGCAGCCGGACCAGATAAGGCAAAATCTCCGCCTTATGCGCGGCGTCCAGCGATGCCAGCGGCTCGTCGAGCAGAAAGAGACGCGGGCGCAGCAACAGCGCGCGGCCGATCGCGATGCGCTGGCGTTCGCCGCCCGACAACAAGCGCGGCCGGCGATCGAGCAGTTGGCGGATATCGAGCATATCGACCACGCGCGCGAATTCGTCCGCGTTGCGCGGCTGCCCGCTCGCCCAGCGCCCGTAATCGATGTTTTGCCGGACGCTCAGATGCGGAAACAGCCGCCCCTCCTGGAACACATAGCCGATGCGGCGCCGGTTCGGCCGCAGATCGATGCCCCTGGCAGCATCAAACAAAATCGTGCCGTCGAGCGCGATCGAGCCGCGGTCCGGCTTGATCAGGCCGGCGACCATATTGATCACCGTGGTTTTGCCGGCGCCCGACGGACCAAACAAAGCCGTCACGCCGTCGGCTTGAAAGCGCGCGGCGACCTGGAACACGCCGAGCTTCTTCTCGACATCGACAGCGAGCACGCTTCATTCCCCTCGGAACCGCAGGCCGGCGCGGCGGGCGAACCACTCGGAGATGAGGAGCGCAGCAAGCGCCAACACAATGGCGAGCAAGACCAGCCGTCCCGCCGGGCCTTCGCCATCGGGAACCTGCAACAGGGTATAGATCGCGGCCGATATGGTTTGGGTTTCGCCGGGAATATTCGACACGAAGGTGATGGTGGCGCCGAATTCGCCAAGCGCGCGGGCAAAGCACATTACCGCGCCAGCGATGATGCCGGGAAGCGCCAGCGGCAACGTGATGGTCGCAAACACCAACAAGCGGCCGGCGCCGAGCGTCGCGGCGGCATCTTCCAGCCGGCGGTCGACGGCCTCAAGCGCAAGCCGGATCGGACGGACCATGAGCGGAAAGCCCATGATACCGCAGGCCAGCGCGGCGCCGGTCCAGCGGAAGGAAAAAACGATGCCGAAGTGATCGGCGAGAAAGGCGCCGACCGGCGCCCGCCGGCCGAAGGAGATCAGCAGCAAATAGCCGGTCACGACCGGCGGCAATACGAGTGGAAGGTAGACGATGCCGTCGACGAGCGCCACGCCCCAAAAATCCTTGCGCGCCAACAGCCAGCCGATGGCGATGCCGAACGGCAACGCAACGGCAGTGGCGACGACCGACACCCGCAGCGACAACGCTACGGCGGTCCATTCGGCGGGAGTGAGATCGAACACGGGCGCGTCTTAGCTGGTCGGCTTCACCAGAAAGACAAAGCCGTAACGCTCGAACACCGCTTTAGCCTCGGGGCTGCGCAGATAGGCCAGATATTGCGCCGCCTCCGGTTTGGCATCCTTGGTCAGCGCCACGGGATAGACGATCGGCGGATGGGAATCTTCCGGGAAGACGCCGACGATTTTCACGCCCTTCTCGACCTTGGCGTCGGTTTCATAGACGATGCCGAGCGGCGCTTCGCCGCGCGCGACCAGAACCAGCGCGGCGCGCACATTCTCCGCCATCGCCAGTTTCGGCTCGGCGGCGGTCCAGGCGCCGAGCTTTTCCAGCGCCGCTTTGGCATAGAGGCCGGCCGGCACGGCGCGCACGTCGCCGGTCGCGATCCGCCCATCCCCGGCGAGCCCTGCCAGATTAAAGCCCGGTCCGATCACGACGCTGTCGAGCTTGGAATCCTTCGGCGCGATCAGCACCAGCTTGTTGTCCAACAGGTTGAGGCGGGTGTCGTTTTTGATGAGATCGCGTTTGGCGCCGTAGTCCATCCAGTCGACGTCGGCGGAGAGAAAGACATCGGCGGGAGCGCCCTGCTCGATTTGCTTCATCAGCGCTGAGCTTGCCGCATAGCTCGCCACCACCTTGATGCCGGTCTTCTTGGTGAAGGCGTCGTCGACATCGTCGAGCGCATTTTTCATCGACGCGGCGGCGAAGACGACAAGCGGGTTTTCCTGCGCCGAAACGGGACGGGGCGTCGCCGCAGCCCCGATCGCGGCGGCGGCAAAAGCAGCGAGGATCCATCTTCTGGTGAGCACGGCAGTTCTCCGAGCAGCATCCCATGCGGCGCTCGTGCGGCTGGCCGCACAAAGGCCACTTCAAACGATCGCCCTCGGGAACCGTCGTTCCAGGCCAAAAAGCGCGCGCGCAGCGCGCCTTTTGTCGCCGCCGAACAATAGGCGGTCGTTCAAGCGCGGACAAGCCGCGGCGCTGGCCAGCGGCAGGACCTCGCATGCTATAAGTTCGCAAGAATAAGGAGGCCGGAAATGGAAGAGCTGTGGGTCGGTATCTTGGGGACCGTCGGCACGATCTTGTCGACGATTTCGATGATACCGCAGGTGTTGCGGACCTGGCGAACGCGCTCGGCTAGCGACATTTCCGCCGTCTGGCTCGTTTCCGCAATGGTGGCGATGGTGATCTGGATCGGTTACGGCAGCCTGATCCACGCGCCGGCCGTGGTCTGGGTCAACGTGCTGTGCTTCGTCCAGTGCGCCTCGATTTTTTTCATCAAATTGCACAGCGAGCGGACGCCGCTGGCGAAGCGATCCTGAACGTCGATCGCTGGGAGAAAACCATGGCCGGGGCGGAGCCGATCGAGGGCGATTACGACTACATCATCGTGGGCGCCGGATCGGCCGGTTGCCTGCTCGCCAATCGGTTGTCGGGCGCAAGCGGCAAGCGCGTGCTGCTGCTCGAAGCCGGCGGCTGCGACAATTGGATCTGGTTTCATATCCCCGTCGGTTATTTGTTCGCTATCGGCAATCCGCGCTCGGACTGGTGCTTCAAGACCGAGCCGGAGCCGGGCCTCAACGGCCGCAGCCTTAATTATCCGCGCGGCAAGGCGATCGGCGGCTCGTCGGCGATCAATGCCATGGTCTATATGCGCGGCCAGACCGCCGATTACGACCATTGGCGTCAGCTTGGGCTCAACGGCTGGGGCTGGGACGATGTTCTTCCGTATTTCACGAAGCACGAAGACAGTTTTCTCGGCTCAAGCGATCTGCACGGCGTCGGCGGCGAATTGCGCATCGAAGAGCCGCGGGTGCGCTGGGATCTGCTCGATGCATTCCGCAGCGCCGCGGCGCAGGCCGGCGTTAAATCCGTTCCGGATTTCAACACCGGCGACAATGAGGGATGCTGCGCTTTTCACGTCAACCAGAAGCGCGGGCGGCGCTGGTCGGCGGCGACGGCGTTCCTCAAGCCGGTGCTCGGCCGCGCCAACCTGCGGCTTGAAACCGGGTGCGTGGCCGAGCGCGTCGTGTTCGACGGCCGCCGCGCCACCGGCGTCGAGTGGCGGCAGGGCGGTGAGAAACGCACGGCGCGCTGCCGCGGTGAAGTCATTCTGGCCGCCGGCTCGATCGGCTCGGTGCAGCTCATGCTCCTGTCCGGCGTCGGCCCCGCCGACCATTTGCGCGCGCATGACATCGCCGTCGTCGCCGACCGGCCGGGCGTCGGCGCCAACCTACAGGATCATTTGCAGCTGCGGCTGATCTACAAAGTCGACGGCATTAAGACGCTCAACGAACGCTATCACTCACCGCTTGGGCTGCCGCTCATGCTCGCCGAATATGTTTTGTTCCGGCGCGGTCCGCTAACCATGGCGCCGTCGCAGCTTGGGTTGTTCACCCGCTCCGATGCCGACCAAGCGCGCGCCAATCTGCAGTATCACATTCAGCCGTTGTCGCTCGATCGCTTCGGCGAGCCGCTGCACACCTTTCCCGCCTTCACCGCGAGCGTCGCTAATTTGCAGCCGACGAGCCGCGGCTCTATCCGGCTGCGGTCGCCCGACGCCGCCGTCGCTCCGGCGATCCAGCCGAATTATCTCTCGACCGAACAAGATCGCCGCGTCGCCGCGCAGTCGATTCGCGTGACGCGGCGGATCGTAGCGCAGCCGGCGCTGGCGCCATTCCATCCGACCGAATATTTGCCGGGCGCCGGTGTGGACGACGACGAGGCGACCTTGGTGAAAGCGGCCGGCGACATCGGCACCACGATTTTCCATCCCGTCGGCACCGCAAAAATGGGCCTGCCGAGCGACCCGATGATGGTGGTTGATGAGCGCTTGCGGGTGGCGGGTGTCGAGCGGCTGCGCGTGATCGATGCCTCCGCGATGCCGACCATCACCTCGGGCAACACCAACGCGCCGACCATGATGATCGCCGAGAAAGGCGCGGCCATGGTGCTGGCCGACGCCCGGGGCCAAACGGCATGAACGCGGCGTGGCGCGCGAAGGCCATCCTTGCCGACCCGTCCGCGGAATGGGTCAAGATCGAGGGGGAGTCGGGGGATCCGGCCTATTTGCTCACCGGTTACGTGGCAGTGCTGGCGCTGGTGCCGGCCATGTTCGGGTTCATCGGCGCTTGTGTTGTCGGCGCGGTCGTGCCCGGCGGAGAAACGGTGCGGGCGCCGATTCTTGAGGGACTGTTCGGCGCGGTGTTCGGCTACGTGGCGGCCTGCGCCGCGGTGCTGGTGCTAGGCCTCCTGATCAATCTGACGGCGCCGCTCTTTGGCGGTCGCCAAAGTTTCGACAACGCTTTCAAGCTCGCGGTCTATTCCTACACGCCGGTATGGCTCGCCGGAATTTTCCTGGTGGCGCCCGGCTTACGCTTCCTGGTGCTCGCCGGCTTTTATGGCGCCTATCTGGTGTGGCGCGGATTGCCGCCGCTGATGAAAGCGCCGCAGCCGGCGCTGCCGGCTTACACGGCGGCCGTCGTTGCTTGCGCCGTCATCCTCACGCTCGTCATCGACCAAGCGGAGCACACGATGTTCGGCTTGTCGGTATTTTAAAAAGCGCGGTTCGCTAAGGCTAAGGCGCCATGAGCACTCAAGGCGCCATGAGTACTTGGCGGCAGGCCGCCGGCAAATTCGCCATGGTCGGTCCGGGCTTCGGCTTCGCCGGCTCCGACGGCGCCGGATGCAGCACGGCTTCGGAAAACCAATAATCGAGATCGTGGCCGCAGCCTTCGCCGGATTCCGGCAGGGGTTGCGGCTCGCATTGCGGGCTATCGGCTGGACAGAAGATGCGCACATGGAAGTGATAATCGTGGCCCCACCACGGCCGCACCTTGGTCAGCCAAGCGCGATCCGAGCCGGCCTCGCGGCACAGCGCCTTCTTGATCGCCGCGTTGACGAAGATGCGCTCGACCCCGGAATCTTCCGCCGCGGCGCGGACGATTTCGGTGTGCGCGTGAGTCCACACTTTCGGATCGATGTCGAGCCGGTCGTCGCGCACCACCATGGTGGCCGACATCAATTCGCGCTCCTCGCGAGACAGCTTGCGCTCGGGCATCGGGGTCAGCCAGATGTCAGCGTCAAGTCCGACCTGATGGCTGGCATGGCCCGACAGCATCGGGCCGCCGCGCGGTTGGGACATGTCGCCGACCAGCAGACCATTCCAGCCGACCTTCTTCGCCTTTTCCGCCAGCCGCTCGAGAAATTCCACGAGCTTCGGATGACCCCAATTGCGATTGCGTGACAGCCGCATCACCTGCCAGGTCGGGCCGTTGATCGGCAGCGCGACGGCGCCGGCGAGGCAGCCGCGGGAGTAGAAGCCAATCGAGCGCGCGGCGACCGGATCGGGTTTGGTCTTCCGTCCGAACAGTTCCCGCGCCGGCGTCGACGGCGAGTCCGGATGTTCGAGCGGCGGCAAAGTCTTGTCTTCGAGCGTGCCGGGATCCTGCGCCAGCGCCGGCGCCGCGCCGATGAGCAATAGAGCGAGTAGCAAACGAAGCGTCACCAGCATCATCTCGGTCCGGTCGCACGCGGTGTGGGAGTTTTCCGCCGATAGGCCATGGCACGCGCGCGGCGGCGATACGCTGCCGCGAGTCGCGTCGGCTGTCCAGACGCAAACAAGTCGCAGGGCAGGTCGCAAGACTCAGCGTCGAGCGCGAGCACCGAGCGCACGTCGGCGACGGCCTTGACGCCAGCATTTTGCAGCATCGCCACAAAGCTTTCCGCCGGCAGGTTCGAATGACCGATGCTTAACAGGTTGATAGTCATGATTCCTTATTGTGCCGCGGAGCGCCGAAATGATGGCGCGCATCCCGCGGCGTGCGATGCTTTACAGCCGGCGGGACGCCGCCCTAAAGTTCCTTGGCGCAGAGGAAGGCTGGGGCTTGCCATGCGTCGTGTTGTTGTTGCGGCCATGGTGGCCGTTGGGTTTGCAGTTTTGCCGGCCGCGACCGCCGCGGCCGCCGTGCTGGTTGAGGTCGTCCGCTCGACCCAGACCATGGACGTCATCGTCGATGGCGAACATCGTTACACTTGGCAGGTCTCGACTGGGCGCGCCGGCTGGGCCACGCCTCCGGGAACCTTCCATCCGCAATTTATGGCGACGCGTTGGTTCTCGCGAATCTTCAACAATGCGCCGATGCCGCATTCGATCTTCTACAGCGGGCCGTTTGCCATTCACGGGACCACCGACGTTGCCCGGCTCGGCCGCACGGCCTCGCACGGCTGCATTCGGCTCCATCCCGACAATGCCGCCGTGTTGTTCGATTTGGTGCAGCGGCAAGGTATGCGCAACACCACGATCGTGGTGCAGTAGCGCGGTCGACCGCAAAGGCGGCCGGGACCAACGCGCGCCTCAATCTAACCGTCACAGAGCCGCAATATCCTTGGTCGCCGGCGACTACACGCGGGAGAAATGCATGTCTTCCATCCCGAGCATCTGGATTTGGCTGGGCATTGTCGTGTGCGTCGTTCAGACCGGCCTGTTCGCCGGGCTTAATCTGGCGATCTTCAGCGTGAGCCAGCTTCGGCTCCAGCTCGAAGCCGACGGCGGTAGCGCCGATGCGGCGCGGGTCCTTGAGCTGCGCAAGGATTCCAACGGCGTGCTCACGACCGTGATCTGGGGCAATGTTTCGACCAACGTGTTTCTGACATTGTTGTCCGACTCGGTGCTGGCCGGCCTTGGCGCGTTTTTCTTCTCGACGCTGGTGATCACACTTCTTGGCGAGATCGTCCCGCAGGCCTACTTCTCGCGCAACGCCTTGCGCATGACCGCGCGGTTCCTGCCGTTTCTGAATTTCTACCGCTTCGTCCTGTTTCCAATCGCCAAGCCGACGGCGCTGTTGCTCGATTGGTGGCTCGGCGAGGAGGGCATCACTTACCTCGCCGAACGCGAGGTCCGCTCCCTGATCATCCGCAGCGCCAAGAGCGGCGGCGATATCGGCAAGTTCGAGGCCATCGGCGCGCGCAACTTTCTCGATCTCGACGACGTGCCGGTCACCGACGAGGGCGAACCGATCGCCGCCGACAGCATCATCAGCCTGCCGCAGGCCAACAGGCGATGCGTGCTGCCCACATTCGATCGTACCCCGGACGATGCCTTCCTGCGCCGCATCGATGCCTCGGGCAAACGATGGGTGATCGTCACCGACATCGCCAACGGCGAGCCGGTGTTCGTCCTCGACTCGCATCATTTTCTGCGCGACGCGCTGCTGAATCAATTGGGGAGCGATCCGACCGCTTACTGGCACCGGCCCATCATTGTCCGCGACATGAGTACCAAGCTCGGCGACATCATCGGCCAGTGGAAGGTCGAGCCCGAGCGGCCGGGCGATGACGTCGTCGACTACGATCTGATCCTGGTCTGGGGGACGCAGCGGCGCATTATCACCGGCGCCGACCTGTTGGGCCGGCTGCTGCGGGACATCGTGCCAGTGGACGGCGGCAAAGCGGCGCCGCAGCAGGTGTCCGCTCAAGCTTGAAGCGGGTTGAGCCAGCGCGCAAACGTCAGACGTCTACCTTCAACGCGGCAATGAAGGCTTCCTGCGGGATGTCGACCTTGCCGTATTGCCGCATTTTCTTCTTGCCTTCCTTCTGCTTGTCCAGAAGCTTGCGCTTTCTCGTGACATCGCCGCCGTAACATTTGGCGGTGACGTCCTTGCGGAACGCGCGCACGGTCTCGCGCGCAATGACCTTGCCGCCGATGGCGGCCTGGATCGGCACCTGGAACATGTGCGGCGGAATGAGCTCCTTGAGCTTCTCCGCCATGGCGCGGCCGCGCTGCTCGGCGCGCGTGCGATGCACCAGCATGGCGAGCGCATCGACCGGTTCGGCGTTGACCAGCATTTGCAGTTTGACCAGATCGGCCGGCCGGTAGTCGGTGAGGTGATAGTCGAACGAAGCGTAGCCGCGCGACACCGATTTCAGGCGATCGTAGAAGTCGAACACCACCTCATTAAGCGGCAGGTTGTACTTCACCATCGCGCGGTTGCCGACATAGGTCAGCTCCTTTTGCTCGCCGCGGCGGTCCTGGCAAAGTTTGAGCACGGCGCCGAGATATTCGTCGGGCGTCAGAATGGTCGCCTCGATCCACGGCTCTTGCATTTCTTCGATGTGGGTCGGATCCGGCATATCGACCGGATTATGGATTTCAAGCTGTTTGCCGTTGCGCAATTTGATTTTGTAGATCACCGACGGCGCGGTCGCGATCAGGTTGAGATTGAATTCGCGCTGCAGCCGCTCCTGGATGATTTCGAGATGCAGCAGCCCTAAAAAGCCGCAGCGGAAACCAAAACCCAGCGCGGCGGAGGTTTCCATCTCGAACGTGAAGCTCGCGTCGTTGAGCCGAAGGCGGCCCATCGCGGCGCGCAGATTCTCGAAGTCGGCGGCGTCGACCGGGAACAATCCGCAGAACACCACCGGGATCGCCGGGCGAAAACCGGGCAGCGGCTCGGCTACCGGCTTTTTGTCGTCGGTGATGGTGTCGCCGATCCGCGTGTCGGCCACTTCCTTGATCGAGCCTGTGAGGAAGCCGATTTCACCGGGACCGAGTTCGTCAAGCTCGACGCGCTTCGGCGTGAAAATACCGACGCGGTCGACGTCATAGGCGGCGCCGGTCCCCATCATGCGGATGCGCGCCCCGGTCTTGAGGACGCCGTCGACCACACGGAACAAGACGACCACGCCGAGATAAGTGTCGTACCAGCTGTCGACCAGCAACGCCTTAAGCGGCGCATCGCGGTCGCCCTTGGGCGGCCGCAGCCGCGTCACGATCGCTTCGAGCACCTCGGCCACGTTCAGCCCGGTTTTCGCCGAGATCAGGATGGCGTCCGAGGCGTCGAGCCCGATGACATCCTCGATCTGCTGCTTGACCTTTTCCGGTTCGGCGGCCGGCAGGTCGACCTTGTTGAGCACCGGCACGATTTCGTGGTTGTTGTCGATCGCTTGGTAGACATTGGCGAGCGTCTGCGCCTCGACGCCCTGGCTGGCATCGACCACCAGGAGCGAGCCCTCGCAGGCGGCGAGGCTGCGGTTGACCTCGTAGGCGAAATCGACATGCCCGGGCGTGTCGATGAGGTTGAGGATATAGTCCTTGCCGTCGCGGGCGCGGTAATTCAGGCGCACGGTTTGCGCCTTGATGGTGATGCCGCGCTCACGCTCGATATCCATGGAATCGAGCACCTGTTCGACCATTTCGCGCGCCTCGAGCCCGCCGGTCAGCTGGATCAGCCGGTCGGCGAGCGTCGATTTACCGTGGTCGATGTGGGCGATGATCGCGAAATTGCGAATATTGGCGATGGGAACCGCGCTCATGCGGCGCAGATAACATCGGCGGTCCGGTGCGGCAAGGATAACCGGCTGCCGCGAGGCGAGGCGGGAAGCCTCACCTTTGGCGCCAGACGAAGGCGGCACTGACCACGAAATTCCAGACCGTGCCGATCAGCGCCCCGCCCAGGCCTGCGATCCACCACACTTCGTCGTAGTCATAGATCCAGGTAGCGATGCCGACATTGGAAATGGCGCCGATGGCGCAGATGATCTGGAAGCTGATGAGGCCGGTGACGAAGTGCCAGCCGGTCAGCCGCTGGTCGCGGTAGGTGAAAAAATTGTTGAGGACGAAATTCCAGGCAATGGCGCCGACGGTCGCCAGCGCTTGGCCGGCGCCGAACGACAATTCGGCGGCGAGAAACGCGCTCAGAATGGCCAGATGCACGACGATGCCGGTCAATCCGACCAGGCAGAACAACAGAAAGCGCGCCGAGACCGCGTCGTTGGTGAGCTTCGCCGTTATCAGAGCGGCGAAATCCAGCGCGATCTTCGAATCGAGCTTGCTCTCGCCGTGCTGGCGCTCGCGGAACACCGACGGCAGTTCGAGCGTGCGCAGGCGGCCGCGCGCCGTCGCCAGGATGTCGAGCAGAATCTTGAAACCTTGCGACGACAGTTTTAGCGCGATCGCCTCAAACGGTTCGCGGCGGAGCATGAAATGGCCGCTCATCGGATCGGTGAGGTCGATGCCGAGGAGGTGACGGGCGATGGCGTTGGATACGCGGCTGACACGGGAGCGCTGCTCGGATAGTCCGGCGGACGAGCCGCCATCGAGGTAACGGCTCGCCACCACCACGTCGGCGCGATCCGCGCGCAGCGCCTCGAGCATGGGAACGAGCAGCGCCTCGTCGTGCTGCAGATCCGCGTCCATCACCGCTACATAGCGGGCTTGGCTCGCCAACATGCCCTCAAGGCATGCCCCGGCGAGCCCCCTCCGGCCGATGCGGCGAATGCAGCGGACACGGCTATCGGTCTCGCCGATCGCGCGCGCCACCGCAGCCGTGCCGTCGGGTGAATTGTCGTCGACAAAGATCACTTCCCAATCGCAGGATGCGAGCACGACCGACAGCCGCTCGACCAGAAGCGGGATGTTGGCCCGCTCGTTGAACGTCGGCACGACGACCGTGAGTTCCGGCGCGGCGCGGACGGGGTTGTCGGTCGCGGCCGGCGCGGCGGCCGCCGAAAGAGTGTCGATCGCCGAAGAAGACACTGCAGTCGCTCTCCAATTTCGCCGCACTTATTGCTCTAAAAGGTTGCACAAGCTAGTAGTTTTCGCGAGCCATGGAAGCTTTCAATTCCGCTTGCGGCCGGCGGCGGTTTTAGTTCCGCGCGAAAGATGTCCTTCATCAAGCCTCGTTCCTCCGACGCAAACGCCTCGCGCTCGGCCGGCTTTGCCGGCCGGCTCGACGATGCGGCAGCGCGCTTTATCGATAAGACGCCCGAAGGCACGGTTGTTCTGCTGGTGCTTTTGGCTTTCGCCCTCCTCTGGACGATTTTCGATGCCGTATCGCTCGCGGCCGTGGACGCGCATCCGGACGTCAGCGAGGCGATCCTGTGGGCGCGCAATTTCGCTTTCGGCTACAAACATCCGCCGCTGACGGCGTGGTTGTACATGGCTTGGTTCGCGGTGTTCCCGCGGCAAGACTGGGCCGCGGATTTGCTCAACGTCGCGGTGGTCACCGCGGGGCTCGCGGTTACGTGGCGGTTGTTGCGCGATCATCTCGACCGCAACCGAGCGCTGCTCGGATTGTTCGCGCTGATCTTGATTCCGCTCTACGACGTCAAAACCGCCATTCTCAACGCCAATACGGTCATGGTTCCGTTTTGGGCCGCGGCGCTGCTGTTTTATCTGCGGGCGCGGCGCTGTCTCGGCTTCCTTGATGCTTTCCTCGCCGGCGCGTTCGCCAGTTTCGCCGTGCTCGGCAAATACTGGGCGCTCTTTCTCGTTGCCGGCATGGCGGTTGCGGCGTTCACCGGTCCAGGGGCGAAGCGCTTTTGGCGCTCTGGCGCGCCGTTTGTCGTGGCGCTCGGCGCAGCCATCGTCATGGCGCCGCATGCGTGGTGGTTCATCGAACAGCGCGGCGGCACCAATTACGCCTTTATCCGCGACACTGTCGTCGTCGTGCAATCCTTCGCCGGAGCTTTGCTGCGCTCGGCGCGATACCTGATCAATTGCGTGGCCTATGCCATCGTCCCGATCATTTTTCTTATGCTGCTGCGGCCAAGCAAGGCTGTGCTCGGTGAATTGGCGTGGCCTGCGGACGAAGATCGGTGCCAGATCGCGCTGCTGTTCTTCGTTCCGCTTGTTCTGCCCGCGGTGGTGAACCTCGCGCTGCCCTATCGCCTCACCGCGGATTGGACCTATCCGAACTGGGCGTTGCTGCCGGCGGTGCTCTATGCGTCGCATGAACTTGCGGTGGACGAACGCGCCGCGGCGCGCGCGGGGCTGGTTGCTCTTGCGGCGACGCTGGCGTTGGTCATTGTTTCGCCGGTCATCGCCGGCGTGCGGCTGACGAAGGCTCAAGACCAATACCGTGCGCATTTCCGCCAGGTGGCCGAACTGGCCGACAGCGTTGATGGAAAGCCGGTGCGATTATATTGGGGCACGCCCGATATCGTTGACGGTCTGGCGTTCTATTTGCCTGGCGCGCAGCGGCTCACCGCCGATCCTGGGTCGGCGGAAGGCCAGTCGGCGGCGCGCACCGCCGGGCTTTTAGCCGTTTGCCTGCCGTCCGACGCGCCGTGCCTTAAAATCGCCGACGCACTGACCGCGGCAGGCGCGCGCACGCAGAGCGCGACATTCACCCGACATTTTTTGTGGCTTGCCGGCCCGCCGCTGACGGTTCGGATCACCGTGGCGGCGCCGGGTCAAATCCCGGCGCACGCCGCGGAGTAAGCTCTGCTCAGTACCGGTATTGATCGGTCTTGAACGGACCGCTGACCGGGATGCCGATATAGGTCGACTGCTTCAGCGACAGTTGCGTCAGCTTCACGCCGATCTTGTCGAGATGCAGCCGCGCGACTTTCTCGTCGAGCTGCTTCGGCAGCGTGTAGACCTTTTTCTGGTACTTGTCGGGATTGGTCCACAACTCGATCTGCGCCAGCGTCTGGTTGGTGAAGGATGACGACATCACGAAGCTCGGATGCCCCATGGCGTTGCCGAGATTGACCAGCCGGCCCTCAGACAACAGGATGATGCGCTTGCCGTCGGGGAATTCGATCTCGTCGACCTGCGGCTTGATGTTGTCCCACTTGAGGTTCTTCAGCGCCGCGACCTGAATTTCGCTGTCGAAGTGGCCGATATTGCAGACGATAGCGCGGTGTTTCATCTTGCGCATGTGATCGAGCGTGATCACGTCGACGTTGCCGGTGGCGGTGACGAAGATGTCGGCGCGCGGCGCGGCCTCTTCCATGGTCACGACTTCATAGCCTTCCATCGCCGCTTGTAGCGCGCAGATCGGATCGATTTCCGAGACCAGGACGCGGCAGCCAGCCTGGCGCAGCGAGGCGGCTGAGCCTTTGCCGACGTCGCCGAAGCCCGCCACCATGGCGATCTTGCCGGCCATCATCACGTCGGTGCCGCGGCGGATGCCGTCGACCAGCGACTCGCGGCAGCCGTAGAGATTGTCGAACTTCGACTTCGTGACGCTGTCGTTGACGTTGATCGCCGGGAACAGCAGCTTGCCTTCCTTCTCCATCTGATAGAGGCGATGCACGCCGGTGGTTGTTTCTTCGGTAACCCCGCGCACGCTCTTGGCCAGTTTGCTGTACCAGCCGCGCTGCGTCGCCAGCCGCTTCCTGATGGCTTCGAACAGCACCTCTTCTTCTTCGTTGCCGGGATGATTCAGCACTTGGGGCGTCATTTCGGCCTGCATGCCGAGGTGCAGCAGCAGCGTGGCGTCGCCGCCGTCGTCCAGAATCATGTTCGGCGTGCCGCCGTCGGACCATTCGAAAATGCGATGGGTATAGTCCCAGTATTCTTCCAGCGACTCGCCCTTGACCGCGAACACCGGAACACCGGCCGCGGCGACTGCCGCTGCCGCGTGATCCTGCGTCGAATAGATGTTGCAGGAGGCCCAGCGCACGTCGGCGCCAAGCGCGGTGAGCGTCTCAATGAGCACGGCCGTCTGGATGGTCATGTGCAGCGAGCCGGCAATGCGCGCACCGCGCAGCGGCTGCTGCGATCCGTATTCTTCGCGCGTCGCCATCAGGCCCGGCATTTCGGTCTCGGCAATGGCGATTTCCTTGCGGCCCCATTCGGCAAGCCCGATGTCCTTGACGACGTAATCGGCGGCCGCGGTTTTGGTCTTGGTGGACGTGCTCATGACGCTCCTTTGACGTTCCATGCGATCCCGCGAGTTTAGCGGATCGGTACTATGTGAATTGGCGGATGGCCGGCCTTGAGGTTGCGGTTACGGTCGGCGCGGCGGCACTAAAGACATAAAGAATCCTTTATGTCTATGCCGAAGCAGGGTGGCTGCCAAAGGTTTTCCGGTGACGACGATGCAGGCGAATAACCCACTAGAAAAGCTTGCAAAAACCCCAAAATCCTTGCGCGACCTTGCCGCCGCGGAACAAGGCTGCACCCGCTGCCCGCTGCACCGTGATGCCACGCAGGCTGTTCCCGGCGAGGGTCCTGGCGATGCCGCCTTGATGTTGGTCGGCGAGCAGCCGGGCGACAAGGAAGACATTGCCGGCAAGCCCTTTGTCGGTCCGGCGGGGCGGCTCCTCGATCAAGCGCTGGCGGAAGCCGGCATCGCCCGCGACGCGGTGTTCATCACCGGTGCCGTCAAGCATTTCAAGCATGAGATGCGCGGCAAGCGCCGTTTGCACAAACGGCCGAACAACTACGAGATCGAACGCTGCAAAATCTGGCTCGACCTTGAACGCAGTCTGGTCAAGCCGTCGACGATCGTGGCGCTCGGCGTTACCGCCGCGCGCGGCCTTACCGGACATACGCTCACAATCCGCGAGGTGCGTGGTCAAGCGATCGACATGGCGGACGGCACGCGGCTCGTCGTCACCATCCATCCCGCGGCGCTGTTGCGCATCGGGGACGAAAGCGATCGACACGCCGCGTATCGCGATTTTGTCGCCGATTTAAAGTTTGCCGCCGCAGCGCAGCCCAAGGCGGCGCAAAAGAAGCCGAGCTGATCAAACCTGCGGTTCGCCGCTCCGCGGCGTCGCCCGCGCCACGCCGGCTTGGGTGAGCGCCGTTCCGATTTGCTGCATGCGGTTGATCAAATCGATCGCAGCGGCGGGTGGCAGCACCAGGCGGCAGGCCGGATAGCGGCGGCCGGAAATCGGCGAATTCGGTTTGACTTCGTCGAGCCGCGTGACGGCGAACTCGATGCGCAGCGATTGGCCGTCAAAGACGAGGCCGCTGATGGCATCGGCGAAAGTCTCGGTAAGCTCGGGGCGATCGATGTAGCGAATGGTCGCCGCAACGCGCTCGCGAGGAGCAGCGGCATCCGGCGTGGCAGCCGGTACAACTTTCTCGGAAGCCATTCGTCTTCTCCTCGGCGGCGATTTCCGCCGCGATTTTTTAGTCGTCTTCGCCAAAGCGCGAATTGATCAGTTCGGTCAGCGCGTCGACGACTTCCGCCGCGTCTTTGCCGGTCGCCTCGACGGTGATCGAGGTGCCGGGCGAGGCGGCCAGCATCATCAATCCCATGATCGAGGTGCCGCCAACCGTTTCACCGCAGCGCATGACGCGCACGTCGGCGTCGAATTTCTCGACGGTCTGCACGAATTTGGCGGATGCCCGCGCGTGCAGTCCCTTGCGGTTGCAGATGGCAAGCTTGCGGACCACGGCGCCGTCGCGGTAGGCGCCCTCCGCACATCCTGAATCGTCGCTGCGCGGGGCCGGGACGCTCATTTTCCGGTGAGCACCCGGCTGGCGATGGTCACGTATTTGCGTCCGGCGTCCTGGGCGGCGGCGACCGCCTCGGCAAGCGGACACTCGTCCCGCACTTTGGCGAGCTTCACCAACATCGGCAGGTTGATGCCGGCCAGGACCTCGACTTTCGGCCGACTCATGACTGAAATGGCGAGATTGGACGGTGTGCCGCCGAACATGTCGGTCAATATGGCGACGCCGTCGCCGCTATCGACCCGTTTTACTGCTTCGATGATGTCCTTGCGGCGTTCCTCGACATCGTCGTCGGGGCCGATGGTGACCGCTTCGATTTGGCCTTGCGGCCCCACCACATGCTCAAGTGCCGAGCGGAACTCGACGGCCAGCCGCCCGTGGGTCACCAGCACTACACCGATCATCGAAGTCCCCACGGGCACGCCCCGGGTGCACCGCACGAAAGGGTGCTCATCTTGACCATCCGAAGCCCAAGCGCAAGGGGCATTCTCGGGGGTATCCGGTGCGTGTTGCATTGCGATAGCGCAAGCCCGAATGCAGACGCCAAACCCGCCGGCAAGTCGTCCTTGGCCGGAACCGGGCGGCCTTTTTGGGGCCGTGGCGTCGCGTTCAACTCTACAGGCGGTATGGTTACCAATTTCCAACCAAATCGTCGCACGGCGCATGTTTGCAGCCGGGAAATCCGCGGGACACTCACGTCCAGGCGTCTGCTGGTGAATTGATGCGCGCCAGCACAGTCGGCAAGGGTGCGGTTGAGGCTGCGACCGGCAACCTCGGTAGCATAATACCGTCAATCTCAGTCTGGCCCCGTTTGGCGTCCGGTAATCGCTCGGCATCGGCGGCGGCAAGATCGACGACTAGACCCACGACGGCGCCTGCCTCGTGAGGCAGATGAAGGAGGCCCGCGCCATACACTTCGATCAGGCCGGCAAGCGCCGGCGCCGGACGCACCAGCAATCGTCCGTCAGCCGCTTCGAGATGGACGCGGTCGTCGCCGACCAATCGCGCGAACAGCAACGAGCCAGTGCGCGCGGCTTCGATGAGATTGAGCGCCAGCCGAGACTTTCCGGATCCGGATGGCCCGCGGATCAATACCGCGCGGGCGCCGACCAGCACCGCGGATGCGTGGACCGTTGCCGAGGTCATGCGCGCGCGTCACCGAGCAGGCGAAAACCAAAAGCCGGACCGCCTCTGCGGGGAATGGGCGGAACAAAAACCGCCATCACATCGCCGGCAGACGCACGATGAAGCGGGCGCCGGCGATGGTCGGGGTGGCGTCCGCATCTGGCGGACCGACGCGGTTCTCCACCCAGATCGCGCCGCCGTGGGCGTCGATAATTTGTTTGGAGATCGACAGTCCGAGTCCGGAGTTCTGTCCGAAGCCCTGATGCGGACGATCGGTGTAGAAACGCTCGAACACTTTCTCCATGGCGTCCGGCCGCACGCCCGGGCCATCGTCATCGACCAGAATTTCGACGTTGCCCTTCGTTCTGCAGCAAGTGACGCGCACCGTGCCGTGCGGCGGCGAGAAGGAGCGGGCGTTCTCGATCAGGTTGTCGACCACCTGGCCGAGGCGGGAATCGTGCCCCGGTACAAAAAACGCCCGCGCACCGGCGCCTTCGAACCGCAGCGTCACCTTCACGCCGTCGTCGCGCTGCACTTCATTGGCGACGCCGACGACGGTCGAGAGCAGTCGCGCGATATCCACCGGAGCCGATTCCTGACGCTGCAGATCGGCATCGAGGCGGCTCGCGTCGGAGATATCGGAAATCAGCCGATCGAGCCGCTTGACGTCATGCTGAATGACGTCGAGGAGGCGCGCGCGACTTTCCTCCGTCCGCGCGACCGGCAAGGTCTCGACCGCCGACCGCAGCGAGGTGAGCGGGTTTTTCAGCTCGTGCGCGACGTCGGCGGCAAAACTTTCGATCGCCTCGATCCGGCTGTAGAGCGCGTTGGTCATGTCGCGCAAAGTGCCGGAAAGGTGCCCGATTTCGTCGCGCCGGCGGGTGAAATCCGGAATTTCAACACGCGAGCGGATGCGGCGGCGCACGCTCTCGGCGGCGTCGGCGAGCCGGCGCACCGGTTCGGCGATGGTGCCGGCAAGCAGGATCGACAGCACGATCATCACCGCGGTGGCGACCAGAAAGACTTTGAGGATGGCGAGCCGTTCCGCCTCGACCATGTCGTCGATGTCGGCGCCCTGGGTGGAGAGCATGAGCGCGCCGCGCACGGCGCGGAAGCGCTGCACCGGCACCGCCACCGAGACGATCACGTCGCCGCGGTCGTTGATGCGCACCATGCTGGCATTCTGACCGTTGAGCGCCTGCGCCACTTCGGGATAGCCGCGGCCGTTGGCCGGACCGAGCTCATGATAAAGCGGCAGGTCGCCGCGTCCGAGCCAACGGCGCATTGCGAGGAACGCGCGTTCGAAAAATCCCGGCTTCTCGGCATCGGGCGGCGGCAGGTCGTAACGCAGCACATCGCCGCGGCCGAAAAGACTGCGGCTGTCGACCAGGAGCACGCCGTCGCGGTCGTAGATGCGCGCCCGCGTTTTGGTCGGCGACACCAGCCGCCGCAGCACCGGCGCCACGCGTTCCGGGTTGATGGGAAAGTCGATGCCGTAGAGCGCTTCTTCGGACGGGCCGTAACTCTCGCCCGGGTGCAGGTCGAGCAGCTTGTCCGGATCGATCGTGATCGATGAATCGGTCTCAACAGTCGCGGAGGCGGCAATGGCGCCGGCGATGATCTGTCCCTGAACCAACAAGCTCTCGATGCGCGCGTCGATCAATCCGGCGCGGAATTGCGACAACACCGTAATGCCGATGGAAAGCGCGAGCAGGCCGGTGACGTTGAGAAAGACGATGCGCCGGGTGAGACTGGAAAAGCTCCAGGTGATGAAGAACTGCCAGGCGCGCTGCAACCAATTGCCGACCTGCGCCAAACCGCGGGCGCGCGGCGGCGGCAAAGTTTCATCGCGGGCCGCGTCGCCCTCAATTTGCGCCGCAACCTGAGGCGGGCTCTGCGCTTGCGTTTCAGCCTTTGCGGCGTCTGTGGTTCGATCGAGCACGTCGTCTGCCGGGGTTTGCTCGGCCCCGCTTAGCCCTTCCCTTCCACTCGAGAAGGGGCCGGCGGTGGCCGGGGGCATTACTACCGCACGTCAGCCATCCGAGTCAGGGCCTAATCCAGGCCCAAATACGGTCAAAGACGCGTCCATGACCCGTGACCCGTCGCGCCCGTGCGGCGCCCAGTGGAGCGGATTTGACATTCGCTACCCACTGGGCCGCAAACTCGTGAAGCGAATGTCAAATCCAAAGCTCCACTAGCACTTATAGTTTCTAGTGGCCCTTTGATTCTAACATTCGCGTGACCGCATGCCGAACCGGGATGCGAATGTTAGAATCGGACCGCTACACTTCCTTAAACCGATAACCGACGCCGTAGAGCGTCTCGATCATGTCGAATTCGTCGTCGCTGGCCTTGAATTTTTTGCGCAGCCGTTTGATGTGGCTGTCGATGGTACGGTCGTCGACATAGACCTGATCGTCATAGGCCGCGTCCATCAGCGCGTTGCGGCTTTTCACGACGCCCGGCCGGCTCGCCAGCGCATTCAGGATCAGGAACTCGGTCACCGTCAGCGTCACCGGCTCATTCTTCCAGGTGCAGGTGTGGCGCTCGGGATCCATGCGCAAAAGCCCGCGCTCCAGCACTTTGCTGTCGACTTCCTTCGGCGCGGCGCCGTCCTTCGGCGAGACGCGGCGCAACACGGCCTTGACGCGTTCGACCAGAAGCCGCTGCGAGAACGGTTTACGAATGAAATCGTCGGCGCCCATTTTCAGGCCGAACAATTCGTCGATCTCCTCGTCCTTGGAGGTGAGGAAGATGACGGGCAAGTCGGATTTCTGCCGCAGCCGCCGCAGCGTCTCCATGCCGTCCATCCGCGGCATCTTGATATCAAGAATGGCGAGATCGGGCGGCGCCGACTTGAAGCCGTCGAGCGCGGATGCGCCGTCGGTGTAAGTCGTGATCCGATAGCCTTCAGCCTCGAGCGCAATAGACACCGAGGTGAGGATATTGCGATCGTCGTCGACGAGAGCGATTGTCGGCATGGCGGCCTTCTAACATGAGTCGGCCGCAAGCATCATCAGCCCCGGCCCCAATACCTTTGAAGACTCATGTAGGGGCGGAAGTGTGACGACACAAGGCAAAATCGCGGCAATTACCGAGAGTTAACCCGCTGGAGCCCCGCTCGATGGCCAAAGCCGAAGATACGGAGCCTTTGCCCGGCGCCATGCCAAAAAGGCTTCCGGAAGGCGCGCCGGCGGCGGATTTTGATGCGCCCGCCGTTGCCAAGGACTTGCTACGCACAGCGCGCTGGGGAGCGCTTGCGACCATCGACCGCAATACCGGCCACCCCTTCGCATCTTTGGTTAATGTCGCGACTGATGTTGACGGCTCGCCGCTCATCCTGATCTCGCGGCTGGCGACCCACACTGCCAATCTGGAAAAGGAAGGCCGCGCATCGGTGTTGTTGGCCGCGATCGGCCGCGGCGATCCGCTCGCACATCCGCGCCTGACCATGCTCGGCGCATTTGGCCCGGTCGCCCGCGAGGATGCGAGCGAGGCCCGCTTGCGCCGCCGCTTCCTCGCCCGCCATCCGAAGTCGGAACTTTATGCCGGCTTCGCCGATTTTACTTTCTGGCGGCTCGAGGTCGCGTCCGCGCATCTCAACGCCGGCTTCGCGCGCGCGGCCGATCTGAAAGCGACCGACGTGCTGACCGACGTCTCGGGCGCGGAGAATTTGTTTGACGCTGAAGTCGGCGCAGCGAGCCAAATGAATGACGATCACGCCGACGCAGTCCGCCTGTACGCGACTAAGCTTCTTAACGGCGACGACGGGCCGTGGCGGCTCACCGGCATCGATCCGGAGGGCGCCGATCTGGCGCTCGGCGACGCCGCGTTGCGGTTACGCTTTCCGCAGCGCGTCACCAGCGCGGAGACGTTGCGCCGCGTGCTGGTGCAGCTGGCGGCCGCGGCGCAGGCCAAATAGCGAACGCGCGGTTTTGCAATGCAGCGTCGCGAGCGAGGAAACCGATTAGCCTTTCAGTGGGGATCGGCCTTGGCAGATGCTAGGATGCCCGATATAGGGGCGCATGTCCCCCGACCATTCGATCAAGGTGGCTACCGCGGCCCCCAAAAAGCGCCGATGAGTTTGTGGAGGCAAGTGTGAAGGAAACCGGTCTGCGCAACAGCGCCTATGGCGCCGACAAATTCGGTTTGAAAAATCTCGCAGCGGTCCACTGGAACTTGCCCGACGCCGTTTTGGTCGAGCACGCGGTCGCCGGCAACGAAGGTTCGCTGGTGCACGGCGGCGCGTTCTGCGCCGAGACCGGGGTGCATACCGGCCGCAGTCCGAAAGACAAGTTCGTCGTCGCCGACGCGCAGACGGAAAAAACCGTTTGGTGGGAGAAAAACGGCCGGCTGGCGCCGGAGAAATTTCAGCTCCTGTTCGACGACTTCCTCGCCCACGCCAACGGCAAAGCGCTCTACGCCCAGGACCTTTATGGCGGCGCCGATCCGAAATACCGCATCAAAGTCCGCGTTTATAACGAGCTTGCCTGGCACTCGATGTTCATTCGTGCGCTGTTGATCCGCCCCGAGCGCACCGAGCTTGCCCACTACGTACCTGACTTTACCATTCTGTCGCTGCCGTCATTCAAGGCCGATCCCAAACGCCACGGCGTGCGCACCGAAACCGTGATTGCCATCGACTTTACCCGGCGCATCATCCTGATTGGCGGCACTTCCTACGCCGGCGAGATGAAAAAATCGGTGTTCACCACGCTCAATTATTATCTGCCGGCCGAAAGCGTGATGCCGATGCATTGCTCGGCCAATGTCGGACCATCGGGCGACGTGGCGCTGTTCTTCGGCCTTTCCGGCACCGGCAAGACGACGCTGTCGGCCGATCCCAAGCGCACCCTGATCGGCGACGACGAGCACGGCTGGGGCCCGCAGGGCGTCTTCAACTTCGAAGGCGGCTGCTATGCCAAATGCATCAAGCTGTCAGCCGAAGCAGAGCCGGAGATTTACGCCACGACCCATCGTTTCGGCACCGTGCTTGAGAACGTTGTGTTCGATCCCGAAACCCGGATCTGCGATTTCGACGACGATTCGAAAACCGAAAATACCCGCGCCGCCTATCCGCTCGAATTCATTCCGAATGCGTCGCGCACCGGACGCGCCGGCATGCCGAAGAACATCGTGCTGCTCACCGCCGACGCCTTCGGCGTCATGCCGCCGATCGCCAAATTGACGCCGGCGCAGGCGATGTACCATTTCCTTTCGGGCTATACCGCCAAGGTCGCCGGCACCGAGAAGGGGTTGGTCGGCGTCGAACCGGAATTCTCCACCTGTTTCGGCGCGCCGTTTTTGCCGCGCCATCCTTCGATCTACGGCAATCTGTTGCGCGAACTGATTAGCGCGCACGACGTTGATTGCTGGCTGGTCAACACCGGCTGGACCGGCGGCATCTACGGCGTCGGCCGGCGCATGCCGATCAAGGTGACGCGTACGCTGCTGACCGCCGCACTCGACGGTTCGTTGAAGAACGTCAAATTCCGAACCGATCCGTACTTTGGCTTCTCGGTTCCGACCCAGCTCGCCGGCGTCGAGCCGCATCTGCTCTATCCGCAGAAGACCTGGCAGAACAAACTCGAATTCGATGAGACCGCGCGCAAACTGGTCGGCATGTTCCAGAAGAATTTCGTCCAGTTCGAGGGTCACGTCGAAGCCGACGTCCGCGCCGCCGCGCCGGAAGTGCGCATCGCGGCGGAGTAACGACGCAGGTCGGCTCGCAGCCTAATTCCACCACCGCCATGGCGTTTCCGGCACCGGCGTCAGCGGCGGTTTTCCGGCCGCCCAGGCGCGGATGTTATCAACAAGCAGCTGATCCATTTTCGCGCGCGTGAACACCGACGCCGAGCCGAGATGCGGCAAGAGTACGACGTTGTCCATTGCCAATAACTCCTCGGGGACGTTTGGCTCGTCGACGAACACGTCGAGTCCGGCCGCATAAATCTTTCGCTGCTTCAGCGCTTCGATCAGGGCTGGTTCGTCAACCACCGAGCCGCGCGCGACATTGATGAGGATGCCGTCGGGGCCGAGCGCTTCCAGAATGCGGGCATCGATCAAATTTCGCGTCGCCGCGCCGCCCGGCACGATGACGATCAGAGTATCGACGTCGCAGGCCATATCGATCAGCTGGGGATAATGCCGGTAGCCGAGTTCCGGGCGCGGCTTGCGCGTGTGATAGGCGATCGTCACGCCGAACGCTTCAAGCCGCCGCGCAATCGCCACGCCGATGCGCCCCATGCCGACGACGCCGATTGTGCGGTTGCGCAAGGTCGCCTTGCTCAGCGGATAATTGCGCTCGCGCCATTTGCCGGCACGGACGTAGTGGTCGGCTTGGGGAAATTCACGCGCAGTGCACAACAATAGCCCGATCGCGGTATCGGCGACTTCCTCGTTGAGCACGTCGGGCGTGTGGGTGACGACGATGCCGCGCTTTCCGGCGGCAACGGCGTCGATGTGATCGTAGCCGACGCCGAAGCTCGAAATGATCTGAAGTTTCGGCAAACGCGCGAATAGGGCGTCATCGACAAGCTCGACCGGCGCGCTGACCGCGATGGCGCGAAGGCCCGCATTGGCGGCAAAAAACTCCGCGCGGTTGTCAGCCGGAAGCTTGTGCACCGAGAAGTCGGCAAAGCCCTTGGCGAGCACCGGCCGCAATGGCCCGATTAGCAGAACGTCCGGCTTGTCGGCCATCGTCCTTCCGAAGTCACACCAGCATCGTCACCGGAGTTTCGATCAGAGCTTTGATTGCAGCAAGAAGCTGCGCCCCGAGTGCGCCGTCGACCACCCGATGGTCGCAAGACAAAGTCGCGGTCAACATGCTGGCGAAGGCGACGCCATCGTCGGCCGTCTCGACCGCCTGCCGGCGCGCGGCGCCGACCGCGAGGATCGTCGCCTGCGGCGGATTGATGATGGCCGAAAATTCGCGCACGCCATACATGCCGAGATTGGAAATCGCCGACGAGCCGCCCTGATAATCGCCGGGCTTGAGCTTCTTGTCGCGCGCGCGCGTCGCCAGGTCCTTCATCTCGGCCGAGATGGCGGTCAGCGACTTGGTCTCGGCGTTGCGGATGATCGGCGCGATCAGTCCGCCCTCGAGCGCGACCGCCACGCCGATGTCGGAATGTTTGAAGCGCAGAAGGCGGTCGCCCGCCCAGGCGGCATTCGCGGCCGGCACCTGCTGCAAGGCGATCGCCAGCGCGCGGATGGTGAAATCGTTGAGCGAGAGTTTGAACAGCGCCTTGCCGTCGCGATCCTTGGGCGCGGCGGCGTTGGCTTCTTCGCGCACCGCGATCAGGCGATCAATGCCGATATCCGCGGTCAGATAGAAATGCGGGATGGTCTGTTTGGCTTGCTGCAGTCGCGACGCGATGGTCTTGCGCATCGCATCCAGCGGCACTTCCTCATAACCGGCCGGATCGTAGAGCGCTTTGATCTCACCGGCGCTCGGGCCTTGCGCCAAAGCGGCTGATAGCGCGGCTACCGGCGGCGCACTCTCGATGTCGCGCGCGACGATGCGCCCGTGCGGGCCGGTGCCGCGCAGCTTGGAAAGATCGATGCCGGCTTCGCTGGCCAGCCGCCGCGCCAGCGGCGTCACCGTAATGCCACCGGAAAGCTTGGCCGGACCGAAATTGCGCGCCGGCGTGCGCACCTCGAAGAACGGATCGAGCCTAGTTGGCGTCGCTGCGGCCGCGACCTGAGCCGGGGGCTGAGTTTCGTATCCGGTCGGTGGGGGAGGGGACTTGGCCGCAGCCGCTGCAGGCGGTGCCGCTGCCTTCGCCGGCGCGCTCACCACGGCGTCGCTGCCGTCGCCGATCACGCCGACGACCGCGCCGACCGGCACCACCGCTCCTTCGGGCACGCGGATTTCGCTCAAGATCCCGGCTTCGGTCGCCGGCACTTCCATCGATACCTTATCGGTCTCGATCTCGAACAAATTGTCGCCCGGGGCCACCGCGTCGCCGGCCGCCTTGAACCATTTGGTGATCTTGCCCTCGGCGACCGTTTCGCCGAGCTGCGGCATCAGAATGTTCATTTCAACGCCCGCCGGCGATTACCACGTGACCGACACGTATTGCGTGTCCAAAAATTCCATCAACCCCTCATGAGCGCCTTCGCGACCGAGGCCGGATTGTTTCACGCCGCCGAACGGCGCCGCCGGATCGGAGACGATGCCGCGGTTCAATCCGATCATGCCGAAATCGAGCTTTTCGGAAACCCGCAAGCCGCGGCTCAAGTCCTTGGTGTAGAGGTAGGCGACGAGGCCGTATTCGGTATCGTTGGCGCGCGTGATCACCTCGTCCTCGGATTTGAAAGTCTGCAACGAAGCCACCGGACCGAAAATCTCCTCGTTGAGCATTTTGGCATCGTCCGGCACGTTGGAAAGCACGGTGGCCGGATAGAAAAATCCCGCGCCCCCGGGCGCCTTGCCGCCGGTCAATACTTTGGCGCCCTTCTGCACCGCGTCGTCGACGAGCTCGATGACCTTGTCGAGGCCCTCCTTGTTGACCAACGGGCCCAGCGCCACGCCGTCATCAAGGCCGTTGCCCATCTTCAGTCCCGTCATTTTGGCGGTGAGTTTTTTGGCGAATTCGTCGTGCACTTTTTCGTGCACGTAGAAGCGATTGGCGGCGGTGCAGGCTTCGCCCATGTTGCGCATCTTCGCGATCATGGCGCCGTCGATGGCGGCATCGATATCGGCATCGTCGAACACGATGAAGGGAGCATTGCCGCCAAGCTCCATCGCCGGGCGGATGATGTTGTCGGCCGCTTCATGCAGAAGCTTGCGCCCGACTTCGGTCGAGCCGGTGAACGACACGACGCGCACGCGCGGATCGTGCAGCATCGCACCGACGACCTTACCGGACGAACGCGACGGAATGACATTGACGACCCCGGGCGGCACGCCGGCTTCTTCGAGGATCGGCATCAACGCCAGCATGGTGAGCGGCGTATCGGAAGCGGGCTTGAGCACCACCGTGCAGCCCGCCGCCAGCGCCGGCCCGATTTTGCGGGTCGCCATGGCGGCCGGGAAATTCCACGGCGTTACCAGGACCGCGATACCGGCGGGCTTGTGATGCACCAGGATGCGCGCGCCGGTCGACGGCGCAATGGAATTTTGGCCGATGTTGCGCACAGCCTCTTCGGCAAACCAGCGGAAGAACTCGGCCGAGTACGCGACTTCGCCGCGCGAATCCGACAGCGCCTTGCCGTTTTCGATGGTGATCAGCTTCGCCAGCCGCTCCTGATCGCGCATGATCAGCTCGAAGGCCTTGCGCAAAATCTCGCCGCGCTCGCGCGGCTTCTTCGCGGCCCAGGCGGGAAAGGCGGCGTGCGCCGCGTCAAGCGCGGCCTTGGCGTCCTCGACGGTGGCGCTGGCGACAGAAGCGACTTTGTTCTCAGTTGCCGGATCGATCACATCAAAACGGTTGCCATCGGAGGATTTGCGCCACTGGCCGCCGATCCACATATCGGTCGGCACATTGGCGAGGAGATTGTCGTACATCGCGCTCATTGCGGTACTCCACTTACGGGCAATAATTTGCGCTATTTGCCGTCTTTCAGTTCGACCAGAATGTTTTGATAGAGCTCGCCGCTCAAGTTGCGCAGCTCGTGCTTTTCACCGGCATCGCGCCAAATCACGCCGCCGACCTTGTCGTCGGCGACGAAGGAATGACCGGCCACATTCTCAAGCTCGATCTTGCCGCCGGTGACGTTGATGATGACGTAGTCGAGCTTATGATGATGCCAGGCTTTCTTGCCGCCCGGCGGGACCTTCATATCCCATACCCGCACTTGGTCGTTCTCGAAAACAATTTCGGTGCCAATCGGTCCGCACGGATTTTCGCGGGTCGGCTCGTCGGCCATGACGTTCTCCCGTTATGCATTCAAACTGCGTTGCACGCGTTCGGCGATGCGATCGACGCTGGGCAGCGCCAGGTCTTCAAGAATATCGGCCGAAGGCAGCGGAATGTGTGGCGTGGTGATGCGCACCGGTGGTCCGTCGAGATCGTAAAACGCTTCGTCGGCGACGATGGAAACGAGTTCGGCGCCCCAGCCGCACAGCCGCGGATTTTCCTCGACCGTGAACAGGCGGTGCGTCTTTGCCACCGAGCCCAGGATTGTCTGGGTGTCGAGCGGCACCAGCGAGCGCACGTCGACCACTTCGCAGTCGATGCCGTGCTCGCTCTTGAGCTTCTCGGCGGCGGCGAGCGCGCGCGGCACCATCAGCGCCAGCGCTAGGATGGTGGCGTCCTTGCCCGGCCGCACGATCCTGGCGGTGCCGAGCGTGTCGACGATCTCGCCGTCCGGCACTTCGCCCTTGGTGGCATAGAGTGATTTATGCTCGAAGAAGATCACCGGATCGGGGTCGCGCACTGCCGCCGCCATCAGCCCGATGACGTCGCGCGGGCTCGACGGCGCAACGACTTTGAGCCCCGGTATCATCATGCACCAGTTCTCGACGCTCTGCGAATGCTGGGCGCCGAAGCGCGCGCCACCGCCGTTGCCGGTGCGCACCACCAGCGGTACCTTGACCTGGCCGTTGGTCATGTAACGGCTTTTCGGGAATTCGTTGGCGATGTAGTCGAAGCACACCGCGATGAAGTCGGAGAACATGATCTCGGCGATCGGCTTCAACCCGGTCATTGCCGCGCCCATGGCGGCGCCGAGGATCGCCTGTTCCGAGATCGGCGTGTCGCGCACGCGCAGCGGTCCGAATTGCTCGTAGAGCCCGACCGTCGCCTTGAACACGCCGCCGGCCTTGGCGATATCCTCGCCAAGGAACACGACGTCGGGATCGCGGGTCATTTCCTGCGCGATGCCGCGGATGACGGCATCGCGATACGTCAGTTCCGCCATGCGAAGCCTCCATCGGCATAAACGTCGGTGGTGAGGAGATCGAGCGCCGGCGGCGGGGAGGCTTTGCACGCTTCCGTTGCTTCATCGACTTCGCGTTTCACTTCGGTGTCGATGCGCAGGATGGATTCCTCGTCGACGCCGAATTGTTTGAGGCGCTGGCGATAGAGTTTGATCGGATCGCGTTCTTTCCACTTTTCCAGTTCGCCTTCCGGTCGATATTTGGCCGGATCGGCGCGCGAATGCCCGCTATAGCGGTAAGTCATGCATTCGATCAGCGACGGTCCATCGCCGGCACGCGCTTTCTCGTAGGCCGTCACCGCCGAGCGGTAAACGGCATCGGCGTCGTTGCCATCGACGATGATGCGCGGCAACCCGTAAGCCGCGGCGCGGTCGGCGGCCGGATGCTGTACGGCGGTGACATCGCTGATCGGCGTGTATTCCATGTACAGATTGTTCTCGCAGACGAAGACGACCGGCAGCTTCCACACCACGGCGAAATTCAGCGCCTCATGGAAGGCGCCGATATTGGTGGTGCCGTCGCCGAAGAAGCAGACCGATACGTCTTTCTGACCCTTGTACTGCGCGCGCCAGGCGGCGCCGCAGGCGATCGGCAAATGCGCGCCGATGATCGCGTAGGAGCCCATCACGCCGTGTTCGACCGACGTCAGGTGCATCGAGCCGCCTTTGCCGCGCATCAAGCCGATGTCGCGCCCCATCAGCTCGCCCAAGACTTTCACGATCGGCACGCCGCGAGCGAGCGTGTGCGCATGGCCGCGATAGGTGCAGAAAGACAAATCGCCGGGGCGCATCGCGGCGGCGAAGCCGGCGGCGACCGCCTCCTGGCCGAGCGAAAGATGACTGGTGCCTTTAACCAGGTTTTGCAGGAACAGGTCGTACGCACGCTGCTCCGCCTCGCGGATCTCGACTTGCGTGCGATAAAGGACAAGCCGCGTTTCCTCGCCGATATCGTCGTTGTGGCTTGCCGTCGGCAAAGCCGCACGATCTTCGATTTTGGCCATGAAAAATCCTTTAGAACGCCCGATATGATGATCCGGGCGCCGCAACTTAGCGCCTCTTGCGAAGGCCGTGCAACGGCCCCGCGACCGAGCGCATAGCGGCCATCTTGCTGTGGACGGCTTGCAGCGAATGGCGCTACTTAACCGCGGGCGCGGAGCGGAGATTGCGATGGCCGAGGATCATGTCAGACAGGACAGAGCCGGCCAGGATCAGGCACACCAATATATTGGCCGCTTCGTGGGCGGCCCACCGCTTGCGGTGTTCGGACGTTTGATACTGTTGTCGATTTTGGTGGGCGTGGTCCTCGCTGCCATCGGGCTCGATCCGTGGAATATCATCGAATCGGTGCGCGCCCTCATCGTCCATATCTGGACGATGGGATTCGACGTGGTGCGTTGGCTATGGCGCTACTTCCTGCTCGGCGCCGTGATCGTTGTGCCGATCTGGTTGCTGGTGCGCCTGGGCAAAGCCTCGCGCGGCGTCTAGTCGATCACTCGTCGGAGCCGGAAGTGTCCGGGATCGGCGCGTCGCCATCCCCGCCCTGCATGCCGTTGTCACGCGGGCCGCGATGGCGCCGGCGCCGGCGGTGCAACGGAAAGCGGTCCGCCGACCCCTCATAGCCATTTTGGCCATTGGGGCCATTTTGGCTATGCGGACCGTTGCCGCTTTGCACCGGCTGCGGCTGCGATTGTCCGCCGGTGATGAAGGACGGCAGCCGGTCGACGTCGGCGTCCTGAGCCGGCGCAACATGCTGCGGGCGCGGCTGCCCTTGCTGCGGCTGATGCTGATCGCGCGAGTAGTATGGCTGCGGCTCACGTGGTGCAAACGGCTCGCCGCTCATTGGGGGCTGCTCGCCGTCGCCGTCGTCGTAGCCGTCGTCGGCAGACATGCCGCCACGCTGCTGTTCGCCGCCCTGCTGGTAATACGGTTGGCTCTGGCGGAATTGCTCCTGCGCGGCTGCGATCAGGCGGAAATAATGCTCGGCGTGTTGGTAGTAATTCTCCGCCGCTACCGGATCTCCGGAACTCTGCGCATCGCGGGCAAGCTGAAGATATTTTTCGGCAACATGTGAAGCCGTTCCCCGGATTTTCACGTCGGGTCCGTTGGACTCGTACATGCGAGACAATGGATTTTGGTGATGATGACCACCACCCTTGCGATTGCGGCCGCGCATTCGCTTGTTGTTCTGACCGTTTCTCATGTTGTCTTTCCGCCAACCCCCTCATTTTCGGCGGCACACGCCGCCGTTCTGAAAGTTCCAGCAATAGAGCTTGCACCGCAGACTTGCCGCGGTCTTGCAGCCCCCTGCGCGACGATAATCAATGCGCGCTAAACCGATGCAACTTCTCGGTATGAATCTGCCGATCCCGTTTGCCGTCCGATGCGGCTTTCGCTGTATTTAAGGCCTTCGCTTCACTTGGCCTTGCGCTGCTTGCCTCTAAGAGGACACCTCTGAAGGGGACGCTCTCTAAAAGGAACGCTTTAATAGCGTTAAAAGCTGCGCGGCTCATATCGGGCCGATTCCGTAAACGCAAGCTAATCGGTTCCGGCCGATATTCCAAGGGGTATTTTGTCCCTATTTTGCTGGGCCCCAATGCCGCGCACTCATACCGCGAAGCGCGACGCCTCTGCTGCAGCGTGGGCAAGGAGTGCGCGCGGCACACCGGCGAGATCGGGGCGCGGGGCCCTCGTCGTCAAGCCTGCCGCCCGGAACAGGGCGCCCACCGCCGGCGCTTGACCTATGCCGAGTTCGACCACCGCGATGCCGCCCGGCGCAAGAAGCGGCGGCAAGGTGACGGCAAGAGAACGATACGCATCAAGTCCATCGAGCCCGCCGTCGAGCGCGGTTCGCGGCTCGAAATCGCGCACCTCCGCCGCAAGCATCGCGATCTCGGCAGACGTAACATAGGGCGGGTTGGAGACAATAAGATCGAACGGTCCACGCAGCGCCGCGCCCATATCGCAAGCGGCGAATGCCGCATGAAGCAGACCAAGATGCCGCGCGTTCTCGGCGGCAATGCGCAGCGCGTCGGAGCTTATATCGGTGCCGATGCCGAACGCGTCGGGTAGCTCACTGAGCAGCGCCAGCAGGAGCGCGCCCGAGCCGGTGCCAAGATCGGCGATGCGCAACGGCCGCGTGCGCGGGCCGCCGGCGTCGATCGCCGCCAGCGCCGTTTCCACGATCGTTTCCGTTTCCGGCCGCGGCACCAAAGTCGCCGGGCCAACCCGCAGCCGAAGACTCCAGAATTCCTTGTAGCCGACGATGCGCGCGACCGGTTCGCCGGCGATGCGGCGACGGATCACTGCGGCAATGTTTTTTCGTTGCTCAACGTTAAGGACGCGGCCATCGGCGGCAGCGAACGCGGCATGATCGAGCGAAAGCGCCTCGGCGAAAAGAACGCGGGCATCGAGTTCGGGCGTTTCGATCCCGGCGGCGCGAAGTTCGGCTATCGCCGCGTGCCGCGCCGCGCCGATGGTCGGCGTATCCGCCGAGACACGCGTGACGGCCGGTACTGCGTCGGCGCTCACGCGCTCTCCTCGGCAAGTTGCTCCGCCTGATGCTCGGCGACCAGTGCGTCGATCAGTTCGCCGAGCGCTTCGCCTTCCATGATTTGCGGCAGCTTGTAGAGCGTCAGATTGATGCGATGGTCGCTCACCCGTCCTTGCGGGTAATTATAGGTGCGGATGCGCTCGGATCGGTCCCCGGTTCCAACCTGTCCGCGCCGCGCGGCCGCGCGCGCGGCGTCCTGCTTCTGGTGCTCGGCGTCGTAAAGCCGGCTGCGCAGCACGGCCATGGCTTTGGCCCGGTTGCGGTGCTGCGAGCGATCCTCCTGCATCATCACGACGATGCCGGTCGGAATATGGGTGATGCGCACCGCCGACTCGGTCTTGTTGACATGCTGGCCGCCAGCGCCGCCCGAGCGCAATGTGTCAATCCGCAGATCGGTGTCGTTGATGGTAAGATCGAGTTCCTGCGCTTCGGGCAGCACAGCGACGGTCGCGGTCGAAGTGTGGATGCGTCCCGACCCCTCGGTGTCGGGCACGCGCTGGACGCGATGTACGCCGGATTCGAATTTGAGCTTGGCGAAGGCGCCGCGGCCGCGAATCTCGGCGATGACTTCCTTGAAGCCGCCCATGGGGCCGTCACTGGCGGCGATCACTTCGACCTTCCAGCCTTGAATGGCGGCATAGCGCTCGTACATGCGGAAAAGATTGCCGGCAAACAACGCTGCTTCGTCGCCGCCGGTGCCGGCGCGAATTTCCAGAATGACGTTGCGCTCATCCATGGCGTCCTTGGGCAGGAGCGCCAGCCGCAATTGTTGTTCGAGCGCGGCGCGGCGCGCTTCAAGCTCCGGCTTTTCCGCCTCCGCGATCGAGCGCATCTCGGTATCGGTTGTCGGATCGTCGAGCAGGCTCGCAACACCTTCGAGTTCGCTCTGCGCCGCGCGATAGGCTTTGACCGCTTCGACCACCGGCGCAAGCTCGGCGAATTCGCGCGACAGCTTCACGTAAGTCTCGGGCGGCAGCACCGCGGCTAGGTCGCGTTCCAGCGCCGCGTGGCGGGTGACAAGCGCAGTGAGTTTTTGATCGGGCAGCATGATCCGTTAAGTAGAAGAGGCTTGAGCCTGCGACAAGTCCGCCTGCCGAGCCGCCAAAAGCCTGCTTTCTTAAAGCTGCAGGCCGCTGTCGGCGGCAAATTTTTGCAGTTGCGCGCGGATCGGCGCCGCGCGCGCCGGCTTATCGATCAGCGGGTTGAGGAAGTCGGCGATCTTGCCGCAATCGAGGTCGAGCAGCATCGCCTTGACCGGGCCGACGGCCGAGGGCGCCAGCGAGAACGCACGATAGCCGATTCCGGTAAGCGCCAAGGCGCCGATCGGCTGCGAAGCGAGTTCGCCGCAGACCGTCGCCGGCTTGCCGTACTGGCGGCATTTGTCGGCAATGTCCTTGAGCGCGCGCAAGACCGGCGCCGACAGCGGATCGAAGCGGCTCGACACCCGCGGATTGCCGCGATCGACCGCGTACAGGAATTGCACCAGATCGTTGGAGCCCACCGAGAGAAAGTCGGCGTGTTCGAGCAACTCGTCGAGCTGATAAAGCAGCGAAGGCACCTCGACCATGCTGCCGACTTCGACTTCGTCCGGCAACTTGTGGCCATGCCGGCGCAGATGCGTCAGTTCCCGCTCCACCAGCTCCCTGGCCTGCTCGAACTCGGTCACGGCTGCGATCATTGGAAACATGACTTTCAGCGAGCGGCCGCAGGCGGCGCGCAGCAGCGCGCGCAGTTGGGTGCGCAGCAACGCCGGCCGGTCGAGGCCGAGGCGGATCGCCCGCCAGCCGAGCGCCGGATTTTCCTCCTCGATGTTGCGCATATAGGGCAGCACCTTGTCGCCGCCGATGTCGAGCGTGCGGAAGGTGACTGGCTTGCCGTCGGCCGCGTCGAGGACGGCGCGGTAGAGGGCGTATTGCTCGTTCGAGCGTGGAAAGTTCGGCGCCACCATGAACTGAAGCTCGGTGCGGAACAGGCCGATGCCGGCGGCGCCGGTGTCGGCAATGTGCGGCAGGTCGACGCTCAAGCCGGCGTTGATCATGAGCGTCAGCTTCTGGCCGTCTTTGGTGACGCAGGGCAGGTCGCGCAGCGACTGGTATTGCTGTTGCCGCCGGGCGCGCAGCCGCACGCGCTCGGCATAGGCGGCCTCCATGTCGGGCAGCGGCCGCAGATGCAGGTCGCCCGCCGAGCCGTCGACGATGACCGCATCGCCGGGGTCGGCGAGGCCGGTGGCGTTGTCGACTTCGCCGACAGCGGCGATGCCGAGCGCGCGGGCGATGATGGCGACATGCGAGTGCGGACCGCCTTCCTCGAGCACAAGACCGCGCAGCCGCTTGCGGTCGTAGTCGAGCAGCGCCGCCGGCCCCATGGAGCGGGCGACGACGATGGCGTTCTCCGGCAGATTCTCGCGCGAGGGAGCGTGGTCGCGGCCGGTCAGCTGGCGCATCAGCCGGTTGGCGAGATCGTCGAGATCGTGCAAGCGCTCGCGCAAATACGGATCAGTCTGACGCAGCATGCGCGCGCGCGTATCCGACTGCACGCGTTCGACCGCCGCTTCGGCGGTCAAACCGGTCATGACCGCTTCCTCGAGCCGGTGCACCCAGCCTCGGTCGTAAGCGAACATGCGATAGGCTTCGAGCACGTCGCGATGCTCGCCGCCTTCAACGACGTCGCCGTGTTCGAGGAGCTGGTCGAGATCGGTGCGCAGCGTTTCGACCGCCGCCTGCAGATGCTTTAATTCCTTCGGAATGTCGTCGGCGATGTAATTGGTGACGACGACGCGCGGCTCGTGCAGCACGACATGACCGAGCGCGATGCCTTCCGACAACGCGGCTCCGGTCAGATGCAGCGACCGCCGCACCGCAGGCTCGGCGCCCGGCAGCGCCATGGCCGACAATTCGCCGGACGCGATCATCTCGGCGAGCACCATCGCCGTCGTTTGCAACGCCTCGACTTCTTCTTCGGTATAGGTGCGGCGCGCGCGATTTTGCACGTCCAACACGCCGAGCATGTTGCCGGAGCGCAGGATCGGCACGCCGAGGAAGGAGTGATAAATCTCTTCGCCCGTTTCCGGACGATAGGCGAAGGCCGGGTGGGCCTGTGCGTTGGACAGGTTGATGGCTGTCGCCTGGCTTGCCACCAGTCCCACGAGGCCTTCGTCCGCGCGGAGCACGGTGTGATGCACCGCGTCGCGATTGAGGCCTTCGGTGGCGTACAGCTCAAGTGTGTTGTCGACGCGCAACACGTAGACCGAGCAGACCTCGGCCACCATGTTGGCGGCGATCAACACCACAATCTTATCGAGGCGTTCCTGCGCGCTGACCGGCTCCGCCATGACTTCGCGGAGGCGGCGCAATAACACGCGCGGACCGCCGAGCGAGCCACGCATGGCGTGAGGTCCCTCGGGCCTTTTCCTTTAAGACCGCGCGCCGCCCGCGTCGCCCCGGCCCTGATCGAAGAGGGATTCGCGCCGGGCCCACAGCCCATAGCGATCACGCTTCAGCCTATATCGAATGCCCTATGCAAACCGCAAGCCATCGATGCCAAAATGACAGCGGCGCGATTTGTGCGACGCAGCGAAATTTGGCAGTCAAGCCGGCGTTTGATCGAGGCCATAGAGCGAATGCAGCGTGCGCACCGCAAGTTCGGTGAAGGCCGCATCGATCAACAGCGAAAACTTGATCTCCGACGTGGTAATGGCGCGGATATTGACGGCGCGCTCGGCCAGCGCCCGGAAGGCCTCCGCGGCGACGCCGGCATGGCTGCGCATGCCAATGCCGATGACGGAGATTTTGGCGACGTCGGTGGCGCCATCGAGCCGCTTGAAGCCGATTTTTGGCTTGGCCTTGGTGACGACGTCCATCGCCCGGTGATAATCGGCCGCCGGCACCGTGAAGGTCAGGTCGGTGGTTTTGCCGTCGGCCGATACGTTCTGCACGATCATATCGACATTGATACTGGCGTCAGCGAGCGGAATGAAAATCGCGGCTGCCACGCCCGGCTTATCGTCGACTTCCCGCACCGATATCTGCGCCTCGTCGCGCGAAAAAGCGATGCCGGTGACGGTTTGCTGTTCCATGATCTCCTCCTCGTTGCAGATCAGGGTTCCGGGCGGGGTGCCGTGCGGATCGATGTCCTCGGGCCGATCGAAACTCGAACGCACGAAAATACGCACATTGTGCAGCATGCTCAGTTCGACCGAGCGCACCTGCATCACTTTGGCCCCGAGCGAGGCAAGCTCGAGCATTTCCTCGAAGGCGATCTTGTCGAGCCGGCGCGCGCGCGGCACGACGCGCGGATCGGTCGTGTAAACGCCATCCACGTCGGTGTAGATGTCGCAACGGTCGGCTTTGATGGCCGCCGCCAGCGCCACCGCCGAGGTATCGGAGCCGCCGCGGCCGAGCGTGGTGATACGGTTGGTTTCCTTGTGCAGGCCCTGGAATCCGGCGACCACCGCCACCTGCTTGCGCTCACTGAAGCGCTTGATCAGCTCGGCGCCGTTGACGTCGAGAATGCGCGCCGACGCATAGACGTCCGACGTCAGTATCGGCAGCTGCCAGCCTTGCCAGGAGCGCGCGTCGATATCCATGTCCTGCAACGCGATGGCGAGCAGACCGGAGGTGATTTGCTCGCCGGTCGCGACCACGGCGTCGTATTCGCGGGCATCGAAGATTTGCCGGGTCTCGAGCGACGCTTCGCACCAGCCGACGAGCTGATTGGTCGTCCCGGCCATCGCCGAAACGACCACGACCACGTCATGGCCGGCATCGACCTCGCGCTTGACGTGGCGCGCGACGTTGCGGATGCGGTCGATATCGGCGACGGAAGTGCCGCCGAATTTCATGACGAGACGGGCCATAGCGATCTTCGAATTGCTCTATGCCGGCACGCGCGCGGCTGCCGCAAAAGCGGGCCGGGACGCAAAAGGCGCATATAGATAGCGGCCGGCTTGCCGCCCCGCAACCGCACGCGCTGAAAGGGTAACCGCCGGCCCGCCTTGTGGTTTTACGCAAAACGCCATGCGGCGCGAGCGGTTTGATTATCGACCCGTTTGTGCGATCTATGCGTCAAAGTCCAAACGCCGAGCGAACGGCGCGCAAAGCGCGTCGCCGCGGCGAACAGCAAGGGTGGAATGGAGGCAAATCATGAGCCGCGACCGGATCCTGACAACCCATGTCGGCAGCCTCGTCCGCCCGGTTGAGCTCACCAGATACATCGAAGCGATCGATAACGGCGTCGAAGTCGACCCGGCGGCGTTCGACCGGTGCCTCGCCGACTCCATCACCGCCGTGGTCAAACGCCAGCAGCAAGCCGGCGTCGATATCGTCAGCGACGGCGAATTCGGAAAATTCCGCAGCTGGTCGTTTTATGTGCTCGACCGTCTCGGCGGAATCGAGAAGCGGGCCGTCGAGGCGCCGCGCGGCGCCGGCCGCGATCAGCAATTGTTTCCGGATTTCTATGCGGAATACTTCCCGACCCAGAAGCTGCCGAAGCGTGGCACCGTCGTCGCCGTCGGTCCGATCACCTATAAGGGTCAGGCCGCGGTGCAAAAGGACATCGACGTCTTCAAGGCCGCGCTGCAGGGCGCCGATGTCGCTGACGCCTTTTTGCCAGTCGTGGCGCCGGCAAGCGCGGTGCCTCGACATAAGAATGAATATTATAAGGACGACGAAGAATTTTTGTTCAAGCTCGCCGAGGCTTTACGCGAAGAATACAAGGCAATTATCGACGCCGGTCTGTTGGTGCAGATCGACGATGCCTTCCTGCCGTACATGTATGACGTCGCCTTTTCCGGCGAGGACTTGGCGCAATACCGAAAATGGGCGGCGGTGCGCATCGACGCACTCAATCACGCCTTGGCGGGGCTGCCCGAGGATCGCATCCGTTATCACATCTGTTGGGGCAGCTTTAATACGCCGCACGTCACCGACGTGGCGCTGAAGGATATCGTCGATCTGGTGCTGCGGGTGAAGGCGGGCGCCTATTGCATCGAGATGGGCAATCCGCGCCACGAGCACGAGTGGCGGGTGTGGGAGACCGTGAAACTCCCGGCCGGCAAGAACCTCATTCCGGGCGTCATCAGCCACTCGACCAATGTGGTGGAGCATCCCGAACTTGTGGCCGAGCGGCTGACCCGCATCGCCAAGTTGGTCGGGCGCGAAAATATTCAAGCCGGCACCGACTGCGGTTTCGCCCAATCCCCCTATGTGCGCCGCGTTCATCCGTCGATCATGTGGGCGAAGCTTGAGGCGCTCGCGGAAGGCGCACGGCTTGCCTCGCGCGAATTGTGGGGACGCAAAGCGGCCTAAGGCGTGCCCGTCTTCCGTCCTTTGAGCATCGGCGCTCTCCGCGCCTAAATCGCGGCGGAAGGAAGGGCCGCGGTCGCCGCTAAGCTGCGCACGCGGGTGCGGGAAGCGCAGCGCGAAAATGCATTCACCGTCGTTGACGACGCGGCCTTCGCGCGGATCGGCGACGATATCGCCGCCGGACCGCTCGCCGGCATTCCGATTGCCGTCAAAGACAATATCGATGCCTTGCCGTTTCCGACCACGGGCGCCAGTCCGGCGTTCCTCGAATACCGGCCGGTGGCGGATGCGACGGTGGTTACTAGGCTGCGCGCCGCCGGTGCAGTGGTGATCGGCAAAACGAACCTGCACGAACTGGCTTTCGGGATTACCAGCAACAACGCCCATTTCGGGGCGATACCCAATCCATTCGATGTGCGACGCGTATCCGGTGGATCGTCCGGCGGAACGGGGCTGGTTCTGGCGCGCGGCATCGTGCCCGTCGCTCTCGGCTCCGACACCGGCGGCTCGGCGCGGATCCCGGCGGCTTTCTGCAATGTCATCGGATTGCGCCCGACCACCGGGCGTTATCCCGGCGACGGCGTCCTCAATCTAACCCGGACGCACGACACCATCGGCGTCATGGCAACATGCGTCGACGACGTCGCCGCTGTCGATGCCGTGATCACGGGAGAGGGGCCCGCCGCGCTCGAGGCGCGCCCGATCCGGCTCGGCGTTTTGAGCAATGCGCAGCCCGGCTTGTCACAGGCGACTGACGCGGCGATCGGAGCCGCTTTCGCCACGCTGCAAAAAGCCGGCTTTGAGCTTGTGCCCGTCGACTTCACCGAAGCGGAGCGCATAACCAACCAGATCGACGCCGTGATCGCGCTCTGCGAGATTTGGCAAATCTGGACTGCTCTCGCGCGCGAGAAGTTCGGCGAGAGCCTCGAACAATTCGCCGCCAGGATCGCTAGCCCGGACGTCCGCAATATGTTCGCCGAGCTCGACCGCATGGCGCCCGATCTTGGCAAAAACTATCTGGACGCGATGAACCACGCACGACCCGCGCTGCAGCGCGAATATCAGCAGGCCGTTGTCGGCAACGGCGTCGACGCGCTGATCACCGCGACCGTGCCGGTTCCACCGCCGCGCATTGGCGAAGACCGCGAGATGACCGTCGACGGCGTGCCATTGCCGACATTTCCGACCGTCATCCGCAATACCAGTCCGGCCAGCATTGCCGGCGTGCCCTCGCTCGCGCTGCCTGCTGGGTTTGACGTCGACGGCTTGCCGGTCGGCGTCATGCTTGAGGGGTTGGCCGGGCAGGATCGCCGGCTGCTCGCTATCGGTGCGCGCGTAGCGGCGGCCGTTTCCGGTTGATGCGATTAAAACGGTAGCCCGACGTAATTCTCCGCGAATACGGTGGCGGCGGCCTGCGATCGGAACAGATAGTGGAGTTCGGCGAGCTGAATTTTCTGCTCGAACGAATCGTCGGATAACTTGTGCAGCAGCGTCGTCATCCACCATGAGAAACGCTCGGCCTTCCAGACCCGCGCCAAGGCGCGCGAAGAATAATGGGCGATGCCGGCATCGGATTTCTCGGCATAGTGCTCGACCAGTGCCTGCGACAGAAGGCGCACGTCGCTCGCCGCAAGATTGAGGCCCTTGGCGCCCGTCGGCGGCACGATATGGGCGGCGTCGCCGGCAAGGAATAGCCGGCCGAAACGCATAGGCTCGGCGACAAAACTGCGCAGCGGGGCGATGCTCTTTTCGATCGACGGTCCGGTCACGAGCCGCTGGCGCCCTTCGTCGTCCAGCCGGGGCCTGAGTTCCTCCCAGAAGCGCTCGTCGGGCCAAGCATCGATATCCTCGGCGAGGCCGCACTGTATGTAATAACGGCTGCGTGTCGGCGAGCGCATCGAACAGAGCGCAAAGCCGAGCGGATGCCGGACATAGATCAACTCCTCCGACACCGGCGGCGTCTCCGAGAGGACGCCGAGCCAGCCCAGCGGATAGACCCGCTCGTGCGTGGCGATAGCGTTTGGCGGGACGCTTTTGCGGCTGACGCCATGGAAGCCGTCGCAGCCGGCGATGAAATCGCAAGCGATCTCTTGTGTTTTGCCGTCGGCGCGAAACGTCACCGTCGGCGTCTCGCCGAAAATGTCGTGCAAGCTCACGTCGTAGGCGGCGTAGATGGTAGGTGCGCCGGCGGCCGCGCGGCCATCCATCAGGTCGCGGGTGATCTCGGTCTGCCCGTAGACCATCACTGCCTTGCCGGTCATTTCCTTAAATGAAATGCGGTGGCGCACGCCGTCGACGCAGATCTGAACGCCGTCATGCACGAGACCTTCTTCGTGCATGCGCGCGCCGACGCCGGCTTCGTCGAGGAGATCGATGGTGGTCTGTTCGATGACGCCGGCGCGAATGCGGCTGAGCACATATTCTCCGGTTTGCCGCTCTAGAATGACATTATCGATGCCATGCTTGTGCAGGAGCTGACCGAGCAGGAGCCCGGAAGGACCGGCGCCGATGATCGCAACCTGAGTACGCATAAAGTCGTCCTTAACGTTAGCAACCGCTTTGAAACATAACTAAGTGGCGGCCTCAAATTTTGATTCAAATCGACCCGATTTCTTTATCGTGGGCTGCAAGATTTCCTGTTTTTATGCCGGCATGAGCGAGCTCAAGCCAGTGGCCGTAATCGCCGGTCCATTGCGCCCGCCGGCTCTTTCCGCGCGCGAGCGAGCCGCGGCGCGCGCGTTGGCGCGCATGCGCTACGAGCAGCAGGCGAAGATGGCTCGCCTGATCATCGTTCTCTCGCTGTTTTTGGTTCTGTTGGGGGCGGCGCTGATGATCGGCGGTCGCACCTTCATTGATCCCTTGCTGCAGGCGGCGGCGGCAAAGCGCGAAGCCAACCGCGTCGGCGACGTGGTCCTCGCCATGCCCGACGGCGCCTTTTGCCGGCATCTATCCTTCGACAACAGCACGTCCGAATTCGCGGGAAATACCGTAGAGCGCTGCGAGCAAAGCCACGGCAAGGGAGAAACGCGCGCTGTGAACGGCTTCTCGAGGGGTTCGCGGTAGAACGTCATTTTCCCCGCTGGCGCCGTGCGAACTCGGCTTGGTCGACAATTCGCCACAGAGCGGAATCTTTTCGCAAAACCGCTTTCCACCTTCCAGCTTGATGTTTTAGGCTGTTGCGGGGCATACGCCCGCAAAGTTGGGTAACCCGCCCGCATCGCCAGCCGGGGAAGGATGCCGAAAATATGCTGCGTCTCATTTGCGGACCGGTCCTGCCGGCCGGGCTTGTCGTCATCGGGATTGGGATTGCGGGAATAGGATTAGCCGTCGCGCAAAGCAGTCCGGAGACACGTGACGCCTGCACACCCGACGCCATGCGGCTTTGTTCCGAGTTCGTCCCCGACGTGCCGAAAGTAACGGCGTGCATGAAGGCGCATTACCGGCAGCTCAGCCGCGAATGCCGAGTGGCGATGGCGAATGAGCACAAGGTCTACCGGCGCCGCTGCACGCATAATTGCGGCTAGCGCCGTCGCCGGTGTCCGCGTCCTTAACGTAAAGAAGTGATGCCGGCGCGGTTGAACGACCGACGCCTTGAGGATTGTAGCACGAAAATGCCATGGTGCGCGTGCATTGGTCTGGGCGGCCCGCAATGCGGTGGGGGCGGAGTCTGTCAAAGAGTGGCGGCGTCGGGGGCGGTGAAATTCGCTGGATTTGCGTCGCGACCGGCCGTGCGGTGGACGGCGCTTGTTGTGATCGCCGCCGTCGTGTCGATCGCCGCCTTCGCGCTGCCGAAGGCGCAAACCAAAGCCCAACCTATCGCCGCCGACGATGCAGCCGTGGTTGCGGCGGATTCCGCGCTTCGCGAAGCCATGCGCGGCGCCGACAAAGGCGCTGTGCGGCGGCTGCTTGCCTTACAATTTAGTTTCGTCGATGCCGATGGAAAAGGTTATACGCGCAAGGAGGTTCTTGGCGATCTCAAGCGTGTTGCCGCTGCCACCGCGAGCGACCCGAAAGTGCGCAGCTACGGGCTCGTCGCCGTGGCCACCGGGCGACACAGATCGACGTCCGATGCCGATGTGTTTTTCCTCGACGTCTGGGTCAAACAAAAAGGTGCGTGGCGGGCGCTTTTGATCCAGGAAGTGCCCATCGCCGACGCTGAAACGACTGCCGCGACCACGTCGTCTGCCGAAGGGCCGCAAGCCGGCGATTGCAAAAATCCATGTGAGACACTTCCGTATCGGGTACGCTCGGCAGCCGAGCAGGAGGTCGTCAACACCTTCCAGGCCGTGATCAAGGCCATCGTCGCGCATGATGCCGGCGAATGGGCAAAACACGTCGCCGATGAATTCGTGCTTTATGCGAGCGGCCGCCCGCCGGTGCCGAAGACGGATCGGATCGCCGCGATTGAGCGACAGAAGGAAACCGGCGCCGCCGCCGTCGTCGGCGAGGTGCAGACGATGCGGCTTGCGGTCTACGGCGACGGCGCGGTCATGACCACGACCGACGCGGCACCGGGTGAATCACACCCGCCCTATCGCGCCGCCCGCGTCTGGGTTAAACGCGGCGGGCAGTGGCTCTTGGCGCTTAGCGCGCACACCGACACGAAATAAGCCGATACTCGCGGTGGCAGCCCGGCTCTCGCGCCGGACAGGTTCTTCGCTGCCGCATGATCTTTTTCGGAAAACCGGTATCCACTTCTCCGGCTCATGCGCTAATGCTCGAGCCCCGTCGGTACGTTCACGTTCTCGCTGACGAGCTTCATGCCGGCCGCGAGCGCCATGGTTTCCGCCAGCGCCGAAAAATCCTTCTGTAGATATTCTTCCGGATTCTTTTGCAGCGTCGCGGCGCCGAAATGCGTCTGCAGAACCTCGCGCGCGGCCGCGGTCACCGGCATCGGAACGTCGATCTCGCGGCCGAGCTCAAGCCCAAGATCGAGGTCCTTGCGCAGAAGCTCCGGCGTGAAGGTGGTCGTCCAGTCGCAATTGACCAGCGCCGGCGCTTTGTAGCCGGTGAACATCGAGCCCATGGCGCTGTTGTTGAGGAAGGCAAGAAACGCGTGCCGCGGAACGCCCATCTTGTTGGTGAGGAGCGTGATCTCGATCAGATTCTCGATGACGACGCCGAGCATGACGTTGTGCGCAATCTTGCAGACGCGGGCGAGTTCGCCGTCGCCGACATAGGAAACGCCGCGCTGCGCGAACACGTCGATCAGCGGCATCACTTCCTTGCACGCAGCCTCTTTGCCCGACACCACGGCGGAAGCCTTGCCGGCCTTGATCACCTTGGCGTTGCCGCTCATCGGGGCGGCGACGAAGTCGGCGCCAAGTTGTTGGAGCTTGTCGCGGATGGCCGCGGAATCCTCGACCGAGATGGTGGAGCAATCGACGACGATCGGCGGGATTTTGCCGCCCTGGCTGCAGACGCCATTTTTGCCGTAGAGAACCTCCTGCACGTCCATACCGGTCGATACGATCGAGAACAACACGTCTACATCCTTTAACTCGAAGAGATGATCGACGAGTTTGCCGCCGGCTTTGGCCAGCGGTTCGGCTTTGGCGCGGGTGCGGTTCCAGATGCTAACGTCATAGCCGGCCTTGATCAGCCGCTCGGCCATGGGAATCCCCATGCGGCCAGCGCCGATCCATCCGATCTTCGGTTTGTTTTGGGTGCCGTTGGTGGCCATGGGCGAACTCCTTGTTGCCGCGTCCTCTTGCGCAGAGCCAAGTAACACAGCCACGCCGGCTTGTCCGCGTGCCGCGAGCAGGGCGGCCTTGCGTTAACGGGCCGGCTTTGCGTTTCTTGACAGAGGTTTATCGGGCGGTCATAACGGCGCCGGCGCGAGCCGCGCGAGCCGTCAAGGTTTGCCAAGCTCTTGCCTTCACCCGCAGCTTAAATAGCAGCAGCGACTGGAAAAAGCCGGTCCGGCCCTGGGCCGAATACCGGGACCGAACACGAGGACAAAGATGTTCGCGGTCTTTAAAACCGGCGGCAAGCAATACCGGGTCGCCGCCGAAGACGTGCTCAAGATCGACAAGGTCAAGGGCGAGCCCGGTGAAATCGTCGAGTTCGGCGAGGTTTTGGTCGTCGGCGGCGACAGCGTCGTTTTGGGCGCGCCGACCATTGCCGGCGCAACGGTCGCTGCCGAAGTGCTCGACCAGTCGCGCGGCGCCAAGATCATCGCGTTCAAGAAGCGGCGGCGGAAGAACTCCCGCCGCAAGCGCGGTCGTCGGCAGGAATTTACGCTGGTGCGCATCACCGAAATCCTGACTGAGGGAAAAAAGCCGAACAAGACCGTTCCGCCGCGGCCGAAGCGGGTGTCCGCGCCGAAGCCGGAACAGGCAGCCGCGGACGGCGCGGCCGACGACGAAGCGGCCACGGAAAAGCCGCAAGCTGCCGCGGCCAAAAAGGCGGGGAAACCCAAAGCCGCGGCCTCCGCGAAAACGAAAAAGCCCGCGGCCAAAGGCAAAGTCGCTCCGGCCAAAGGGGCTAAAGGCGGGAAAAAGAAGTGACCGGGTCTGGTGATGTTTTTGTCACGAATCCGGTATAGGTAACGCACACGAAAGGTTCGAGCGATGGCTCACAAAAAAGCAGGCGGATCCTCGCGCAACGGCCGCGATTCGGCGGGCCAGCGCTTGGGGATCAAGATTTTCGGCGGCGAAGAAGTCGTTGCCGGCAACATCATCGCGCGTCAGCGCGGCACCAAATGGCACCCGGGCCGCAATGTCGGGGTTGGCCGTGACCATACGTTGTTTGCGCTGATTGACGGCCGCGTTGCGTTCCAGACCAAAACCAAGGGTCGCGTATTCGTATCGGTACTTCCGAGCGAGGCTGCGACCCAGTAATACGGTGGATCATATGAAGGTCCGCCGGCTTCCAGTCGAACCGGCGGGCCCGAATGGGCTTCGAAAAGGGGGAGACCGGATGCCGGCTCCCCCTTTTGGTTTTTCGCCAGGAGCCCATGCGCATGACGCTTTCGGAAAACGTGATCGAAACGCCGCGGGAGCGCTGTATTCCCGTCCTCGCGACCGAGCGGCTGACGCTGCGCGCCGCGCAGCGAGGACGTAAAAGCGATTGCGGTTCTCGCCAACGACCGCCGCATCGCGGTGAATACCGCCCGTATTCCGCATCCCTACCGTCTTGCCGACGCCGAGCAATTCATTGCCGCGGTCAACCGGCGCGACGGCGAGGTTTGCTTCGTCATCGCGCATGCCGACACGCTGATCGGCGCCTGCGGGATCGATCCGCGCGAAGACGCGCCTGAACTCGGCTATTGGCTGGGGGCGCGTTATTGGGGCCGCGGCTACGCCACCGAGGCTGTCCGGGCCGTCGTCGATTATGCATTCGAAGACCTGGAGCACGCGACCTTGCAGGCGGGGGCGCGCGTCAGCAATCCGACTTCGCGCCGCGTCCTGGAGAAGTGCGCCTTTCAATGGACGGGCGTGCGGCTCACCCGGATCCGCGCGATTAATTCCGCGGCGCCGGTCGACCGCTTCCGGCTCGATCGCGGGCTATGGCTCTCGCTCAAATCCTGGAGCCGTGTCCGCCGCGTGGCATAAAGCGCTTAGCGCGCGGCGTCCTGCTCAGATTGGAATAACGGCTTGAGCTTGGCGACAAGCGCCGGCCCGAAATGCGACTGTGGATTCGATGGCACGGCCCGATCCATCATCTCCCAGCCGCGAATGAGCACGCGCGCATTGTCGAAGGCGTGCTGGAAATCCCAACCCGGCCGCAGACTCTGCCGAAAGAAGGCGTCGCCGAAATAGGTCCAGTCGCGCTCGGGCGCGCAGCCGAACGAGGTATGCTGGGCGTCGGCGGCCGTCAGCACGATGGTGTTGTCGTTGGCGAGCGGCGGCACAAAAATGCCGGCAAAGCAGGCGGACACGATGACCACGCGGTTTTTGATGTGCGCGTTATCGAGCGCGGCCGCGACTTCCTGTGGGGTCAATTCCGTGACGACGTCGCTCGGCAGACGCAGCCCAAAGCCGGACGGCTCTCCATGCGAGGTCATGAGGAGAAGGAGAATGTCCTCCTCCTTGTTCATGACCGCGCCGATCGCTTGCACCGCGGCGGCAAAGTTGCGCTGGTTGGCGAGCGGCAAGCTCGCCTGCGTTTCGCTGTGATTGACCAGCCGTACGCTGCGGCCGCGGATCGGCAGAACCGCGCCCAGCGCCGCCAGGCCGCCATCGAGCTCCTTGAGGAAAACGTCCTGGTCCGCCCAACCGGCGATGCCGAGGCTATAGATGTTGGCCGCTCCTTTCGTCGGCGGCGCAAGGCTCGCGATCTGTGTCTGCAAGAGCGCGGCTTGCGCCTTGTCGAGGCTTGACGCCGCCGCATTCTGTTGCGGTGCCACCAATTGCGCGTGCAGGAGTTCCCACAGATTGGCAGTACGCATGTCGAAGTCGCGCGGAATGAAAACCGGCGCATGCGGCAGCAACGCGCTGACCGCGAGCAGCGCGACCCAGATCGCGGCGGCGCGCCCAAATGATGCCCGCGGCAGTTGCGGCGCCACGCTGCGCAGAGTGGCCGCCACGGCGCCGATCCACCACGCCGACAGCAGCGCGATTATGGCGATCGCGGTCGGCTGGTCGCGCCAGGCCGCGTTCGCGGCGGCGAAGAGGGGAACGAGCGCCAGCAGCGACTTTAAGGCGCTGCTGGCGACCTCGGCAAAAACGGTCAGCACGAGCATTGCCGACAGCGCCGTGGCGCGGGCGGCCGGCGGCACGAATAGCGCAGCGACGGCGACGTCAAGCGCGGCCCAGGCGATGACGGCATTCAGGCCATAAGGGTTAAAGGATACGGCAGATCCGGCTTCGGCAAATTGCAGCGCTACGCGCGAGACCGCGAGCACGGCGGCGAAGGCCAGCAGGCTTGGCAGACCGACCAGGCGTGGATTGCGGGTCGTCCGCCAGATAGCGGCCTGTAACGCAAGCTTGAGAACCGACCACGCGCTTTTCATTGCTGCTCGAACTTAACAGACCGGCCATACCTTATCACGAGTGGCGCATTATATCAGCCAGGGCGCTGCGCTGTTATGTTTGCCGCTCACAGTGGATTGCCGCAACTGCGCTGATACGAGCAAGCCGTTATGAAATTTCTCGACGAGGCCAAGGTCTATATCCGTTCGGGCGCCGGCGGCAACGGCTGCGTTTCTTTCCGGCGCGAGAAGTTCATTGAATACGGCGGGCCCAATGGCGGCGATGGCGGCAAGGGCGGTGACGTGATTGCGGAAGCCGTCGACGGGCTGAACACGCTAATCGACTATCGCTACCAGCAGCACTTTTTTGCCAAGAGCGGCGGTGGCGGCATGGGCAAGGACCGTCACGGCGCCAACGGGGCCGACATGCTGCTCAAAGTTCCGGTCGGCACGCAGATTTACGAAGAGGATGGTGTCACGTTGCTCGCTGATCTGACCGAATGCGGTCAGCGCGCCGCGCTCGCGCGCGGCGGCAATGGCGGCTTCGGCAATGCGCATTTCAAATCATCGACCAACCGTGCTCCGCGCCGCGCCAATCCCGGCCAGCCCGGCGAAGAACTCACCATTCGGCTGCGGCTCAAGCTTATTGCCGATGCCGGCATTGTCGGCCTGCCGAATGCTGGGAAATCGACGTTTCTCGCCAAAGTCAGCGCGGCCAAGCCGAAAATCGCCGACTATCCGTTCACAACGCTGCAGCCGCAGCTTGGCGTAGTCGGGATCGATGGCCGCGAATTCGTGCTCGCCGATATTCCGGGCCTGATCGAGGGCGCGCATGAGGGCGTCGGTCTCGGCGACCGGTTCCTCGGCCATGTGGAACGCTGCCGGGTGCTGTTGCATCTCGTCGATGGCACGACCGAAGATGCCGGCGCGGCCTATAAGACCATACGCGCCGAGCTCACTGCCTACGGAGGAGGCCTCGACGAGAAGCCGGAACTGGTCGCGCTCAACAAGGCCGATGCGCTCGACGGCGATACGCTCAAACAACAAACGGCGCGGCTCAAGCGGGCGGCCAAAAAAACGCCGCTGGTCATTTCCGCCGTCAGCGGGGAGGGCGTCACCGACGTGCTGCGGACGCTGTTGGCGGTGATTGAAAAAGCGCGCTCCGGGGAAGCCGAGCCGGCTCCCGCAGGCGCCGGCTGGGAGCCGTAAAGCCGCGCGCCGCGGCCGGTATGCGCGCGTCCTTCATTTGGATTGCAGGCGGCCTATCGCTATATGAGCGGGCATGTTCGGTCTGCCGCAGACGCATCACCGGCCGCGCAATCTGCGCCTTGCCACCTTGTTGCGACTGCGCTGGCTTGCGGTCTTGGGTCAGGTCGCGGCCGTGCTGGTGGTGCATTTCGGCCTCGAATTCGATGTTCCGCTCTGGCCCTGTTTTGCGGTGATCGCGCTGGCCGTCGCGCTCAATATCGGGCTACGGGTCGGATTTTCCGACGCGCAATGGCTCGAACCCGACCGTGCCGCTTATCTGTTGGCCTTCGACATTGCCGAGCTTGCGGCACTGCTCTTTCTCACCGGTGGCCTGGAGAATCCCTTTTCTTTTTTGTTGCTCGGTCCGGTGCTGATCTCGGCGATCGCGTTGCCGCCGCGCATGACGTTGTTGCTCGGCATATTTGCCGTGCTGGCGGCGACGGCGCTGATTTTTTTCCATTACCAGCTGCCTTGGGAGGCCGAGGAACCGTTGCGGCTCCCTGAAACGTATGTCGTCGGGGTGTGGCTCTCGATCCTTTTAGCAATCGGTTATATCGGGGTTTACACGTGGCAGGTCGCCGAAGAGGCGCGCCAATTGTCGGACGCGCTGGCGGCGACCGAGCTGGTGTTGGCGCGCGAGCAGCACCTCTCGCAACTTGATGGGCTTGCCGCTGCGGCGGCGCATGAGCTGGCTACGCCGCTTGCCACGATCACCGTCGTGGTCCGTGAAATCGAGCGCGCGCTCGAGGCTCGTTCGCCCTATGCCGACGATGTCAAGCTGCTGCGCGAGCAGGCGCAGCGCTGCCGGGAGATCTTGTCGAAAATTACTGAACTGCCGACCACCGAGCCTTTCGACCGCGTGCCGCTGGCGGCGCTCATTGATGAGGCGGCGGCGCCGCACCGCAACTTCGGTGTGGCGCTGGTGGCGGCCATGCCGCGCGATCGCGCCGACGAGCCGGTCGTTGCGCGCAATCCGGCGATCCGCTACGGGCTCGGCAATCTGATCGAGAACGCGGTCGATTTTGCTCACCAGCGCGTCGAAATAACCGCGGATTGGTCGCCGTCGGCGGTGCGCATCACGATCAGCGACGACGGGCCTGGTTTTGCGCCGGAGGTGCTCGACCGCCTCGGTTCGCCCTACGTCACTCACCGGCGGCCGCAATTGGGCACTGCCAACGGCGGCGATGAAGAGGACGGATTCGGCCTCGGGCTGGGCTTTTTCATTGCTAAAACCTTGCTGGAACGCAGCGGCGCCAAGCTTTCGCTGCAGAACCAGATGCCGCCCCTGCACGGAGCTACTGTCGCAATCGTCTGGAATCGCGCGGCATTGGAACGGCCGTCAATCCAGGCCCCTCTTGAGCCGATTGCGGCCGCGTCCTAAGTAACGAGAGCAAGGGCGCGCGGGTTCGCTATATCGGAGTAGAATCGCCATGATTGAAGCCACTTTTGAAGCGCCCAGCGTTCTGTCCGTCGCGACCGCGATTCCGGGCGAGCGCTCGCTTCTGATCGTCGAGGACGACAAATCGTTTCTGCAGCGCCTGGCTCAAGCCATGGAGACGCGCGGTTTTGAGGTGAGTAGAGCCGAATCGGTCGCCGACGGTTTGTTGCAGGTGGAAAAATCCCCGCCGGCTTACGCCGTGGTCGACATGCGGCTCGGCGACGGCAATGGTCTTGATGTCATCTCGGCGATCAAAAAGCGGCGGCCGGACGCGCGCGCCATCATTCTTACCGGCTACGGCAATATCGCGACCGCGGTCAACGCCGTTAAGCTCGGCGCGGTCGATTATCTGGCCAAGCCGGTCGACGCCGACAATGTGGCGGCGGCGTTGCTCGCGATCGACAACAAGAAGATCGAGCCGCCGGAAAATCCGATGTCGGCCGACCGCGTGCGTTGGGAGCACATCCAGCGTATTTATGAATTATGCGACCGCAATGTCTCGGAGACGGCGCGGCGGCTCAACATGCACCGGCGCACATTGCAACGCATCCTCGCCAAACGCGCGCCGAAATAACTCTCCACGTTATTTCGATTCGGCTTCGTAGACGCCGTTCCAATCGGCCGGCGGCGGATCGGCTTGATACACTTCGATGCGATCGAGGTACATTTCGTAGAGGCCGTCGACGCCGAAGCCGTTGGCGAGCTCGCGGCAGCGCGCGATCAGCGTCTTGGCTTCGTCCCATTGCTGTTTGCGGTAGATTGCGAGCAGCTGCGCGTTGAGATCGACGAGCTCGCCGCAGCGCGGGTCCTCGGCCACTTCGGCGCGCCCGAGCACCGTGAAAACCGTTTCCGGCTGCTTCTTGCCTTTCACCTGGATCAGGTCGATTTCCATTACCGCGAACCGCTCCTTTGCCCTTTCCGCGGTGCGCGAACCGATCACCAGCGACAGCCGGTAATCCTTGGTCCGCGATTCGAGCCGTGAGGCGAGATTGACCGTGTCGCCCAGCACCGAGTAGTTGAAACGGAAATCGGATCCCATGTTGCCGACGACGCAGGGGCCGCTGTTGAGCCCGACACCGATGCGCAGCGGCATATAGACACCGCCGTTGGCCTCGGCCTCGCGCTTGAGTTCGACGTTGAGTACTTCGGCCTGCGCCAGCATTGCCAGCGCCGCGTCGCAAGCGTTGGCTTCGTGTTCGTTGTCGTCGAGCGGCGCGTTCCAGAACGCCATGATGGCGTCGCCGATATATTTGTCGATCGTGCCCTTGCGGTCGATGATGGCGTTTGTCAGCGGCGTGAGGAAGCGGTTCATCAGGCGCGTCAGGCCCTGAGGATCGTCCTTGTAATGCTCGGAAATAGTGGTGAAACCGCGCACGTCGCTGAACAGAATGGTCATGCGGCGTTCTTCGCCGCCGAGCACAAGCTTCTCCGGCGATTTCGCCAGCTGCTCGACCAGCGGCGGCGACAGATAGAAGCCGAAGGCCGACCGGATTTGCTTTTGTTGCTGCTGCTCGCGGAAATAATTGACGAAGGTGAGAACCAGATAAATCAGCCAGCTCGAAATCAGCGGATAGGTGAAGTCGATCAAGAGATTATGTTCGACGAAGAAATACCAGGACATGCCCACGAGACCAACAATCAACAACGCCCCGAGCGCCAGCACGATGGCGGCTGGCAACATCGGCGCAGCGACGATGATGGCGAGCCCAAGAAGCACCGCGATCACCAATTCGGCGCCGATGGCATAATTCGGATTGGTCAGGAGCGTCTTGGTCAGCACGCTTTCGAGAATCTGGGCGTGCACTTCGACGCCGGCCATCACCGGGTCGATTGGCGTCGTCTTGGTGTCGAGAAGGCCGGTCGCCGAGGTGCCGATCAGCACCAGGCGACCACGAAAGCGGTCCGCCGGCACCCGCCCATCGAGGATGTCGGCGACCGACACAAACCGTGCCGGATCGTGCTTGTTGAAATGCACCCAGAACTGGCCGTTGCGGTCGGTGGGAACTTCGAGCCCCGGCACCGCGACGGACCGCACGCCGGCTTGGTCGGTCCGGATCAGGATGGCGCTTGTGTGGGTGACAATGCGCAGCATTTCCATGGTCAGCGAGGGCACCAGCATGTCCTGTGCCTCCATGATGACCGGCACCCGCCGAACAATGCCGTCGCGCTCGGGATTGATGGAGAAGAGCCCGCGACCGGCCGCGGCCTGCTCGATCGACGGCACGTTGCGCAGCAGCCCGGGAAAGGTGACCAGAAATGGCAGCGGGTCCGGGCCGCGAACGGCAAACCCGGTCTGCAGAGTTTTTTCGGCGTCGGTTCGCTGCGTCGCGGTCGCCGAACCGGCTTCGCCGACCACAACGTTGCCGGCGCGCTTGATGGCTTCGGCCAAGACCGCGTCGTTTGAGGGGAGGGTGGCGAGTTTTTCCCGAGTCTCGGCGTCGATGCCGCGAAACTCGGTCGCGGCGACGGCTGGCGACATGCGGTCCGGCTCGGCGAAGACGACGTCGAATCCAATCGCTACCGCGCCGAGTTCGTGAAGGCGGGTGATCAGGTCTGCGACGATCGTGCGCGGCCATGGCCATTGCCCGATCTGCTTCAAGCTCGCTTCGTCGATGTCGGCGATGACGACGGGCCGGATTTTCTGGTCGCGCGGGCGCAGAACTTGAAAGAGATCGAACGTCCGCAAATGCACTTCTTCGAGCGGCCGCGGATCGGCGATACGCAGCGCCACCAGCGCAAACAGGAGCACGAGGCAGAGCGCTCGCGGGAGGCCGAACCAACGTGCCCAGCGGGCGATGCGTCTCATGCCGCCGACCCCGAAATCCATACCAATAAGAGCAACGATTATAGCAATTGCGCGCAAGACTATCGCCAAATCTTGGCGCGGCGCGCACAGCGCGACTTATTTTTCGCGGAACGCCCGCTTCAACTGATCGTGCAGCGGTTTGACCAGGTAGGAGAGCATGGTGCGCTCGCCGGTCTGGATGAACGCCTCGACCGGCATGCCGGGCGTCAGCTTGACGTCGCCGAGGCGCGAAATCTCTTCAGCGGTCATGGCGATGCGGACCAGATAGTAGCTTTGCCCGGTGCGTTGATCGGTCGAGGTATCGGCGGCGATACGCACGACGGTGCCGTTGAGCTCGGGCGTGGTGCGCATGTTGAATGCGGAGAAGCGCAGTACCACCGGCTGGCCGAACTGCAATTGATCAATATCCTTGGGCTCGACCTTGACCTCGACCATGAGCGTGTCCGATTCCGGCACGATCAGCATGATCGGATCGCCGGCGGCAACCACGCCGCCGACGGTGTTTGCGGTTGTTTGGAATACGACGCCGTCCTGCGGCGCGCGAATTTCTGTGCGCCTGAGCTGGTCCTCTGCGGTCACCTTGCGCTCGACATATTCGCCGATCTTACTGTCGGTTTCGCGCAGCTCCTTGGCCACGTCGCTGGTGAATTCCTGGTCGACTTGCAGGATCTGCAGCTCGGTCTCGACGATCTTGCCCTTGGCCTCGGCGGCGGCGGCAATCAGCTGGCCGCGCTCGCCCTGCAGGCGGGCGTCTTCGCGTTCCAGCGACGTCAACCGGCTGAGCTGGACCAGGTTCTTCGCCCACAGATCGCGCACGCCCGCCAGTTCCTGGTCGATCAGCGACATTTCCTTGCTCTTGGCGTCCTGCTGAGCGGTCAATCCGGTGATCTGTTCCTTAAGCTGCGCAATTCGCTGCTGCAGCTGATCTTTCTGACCGAGTCGGGCCTTGCGCCGCAGCTCGAAAAGCTTGCGCTCACTCCCCATCGCTTCCTGGACGTCGGGATCCGAAGCGCGCTCGGCGAGCTCTTTTGGCAATGGCACCGTGTCGGCGCCATCGCGCTCGGCGCCCAGCCGCGCCTTGCGCGCATAAAGTTCGGTGAGTCCTTTGGTGACGATGGCGAGATTGGCGCGCGTCACAGTCTCGTCGAGGCGAATGAGAAGATCGCCGGCCTTGACCCGGTCGCCATCATGGACGTGCAGTTCGCCGACCACACCACCGGTCGGGTGCTGCACTTTCTTGACGTTGGAATCGACGACCAGCGAGCCTGGGGCGATGAGCGCTCCGGAGATCTCCGCCGTCGAGGCCCAACCGCCGACGCCGAAAGCAAGAAAGACAACGACGGCGGTGCCGACAATGACGTGCCGGCGGATGGACGCCCGCGAATCCGAGGATGCGTTGCTCATCCCGCACTTCCCTCGCCGGGCACGACTTTGAGGTTGCGCTGCGGCGCGCCTGGTTGCTGGACCACGCGGTTGAGGATTTCCTCTTTCGGCCCGAACTGCTGCTGGCGACCCTTGGCCATGACCAGAATATAATCGACGCCGGCGATAGCGCTTGGACGGTGGGCGACGACAATGACGATGGCGCCGCGCGCACGCAAGCCGAGAATAGCGCGGGTGAGCGCTTCATCGCCTTCTGCGTCCAGATTGGAATTGGGCTCGTCGAGCACGACCAGAAACGGATCGCGGTAAAGCGCCCGCGCCAGCGCGACGCGCTGCGCCTGGCCGGCGGAGAGCGCGTTGCCGCGCTCGCCGACATTGGTCTCGTAACCGTCCGGTAGATTGACAATGAGGTCGTGAACGCCGGCAGCCTGAGCGGCGGCGAGCACGGCTTGCGGGTTCGGCGGGTCTTCAAAGCGCGCGATGTTTTGCGCCACGTTGCCGGGGAACAATTCGACGTCTTGCGGCAAATAGCCGATATGCGCCCCGAGCACCTCCGGCGACCATTGATCGAGCGTCGCGCCGTCAAGCCGCACGCTGCCACGGGCCGGCGTCCATACACCGACCAGCATCCGCGCCAGCGACGATTTTCCCGATGCGGTGGGCCCAATGACACCAAGCGCCTTGCCGGCGGTCAGGGTGAAGTTCACATCCTGGCACACGATTTTTTGCTCGCCGGGCGGATTAACCGCGGCGTTCTGCACGACCAGCGTCTTGGTCGGCGCCTGCAGCGGCATCGGCGCCGTTTGCGGTGGCAGGTGCCCAAGCAGCCGCGACAGCCGCTGCCAGGCCTGCCGTGCGCCGACGAAGCCGCGCCAATTGGCGATTGCCAGATCGACGGGCGCCAACGCCCGCCCACCCAGGATCGAACCGGCGATGATGATGCCTGGCGTCGACTCCTGATGGATCACCAGCCAGGCGCCGACCGCCAGAATTGACGATTGCAACAGCATCCGCAGGGCTCTCGAGACAGAGCCGAGGCCGCCGACCACGTCGCTGGCACGGCCGCTGGCGGCCACGTAATGGCGGTTGAGGTCGCTCCAGCGTTTGGCGATACGGCCGGTCATGCCCATAGCGGTAATCGCTTCGGCGTTGCGCCGGCTGGCATCCAGCAGCGCGTTGCGCGCCGCGGCAAATTGAGTGGCGCTGCGGGTCGGGTGCCGGGTCCGCAGTTCGGTCACGACGGTCAGCACGACCAGGATGATGGCGCCGGTGAGCGCGGTTAAACCGATATAGGGATGAAACAAAAAGCAGATGGCGAGGTAGAGCGGCATCCATGGTAGGTCGAACAAGGCGGAGGGGCCGGCGCCGGACAGAAATCCGCGCACCGCGTCCAGATCGCGGATCGGCTGGGTGCTGTCGCCTTTGCTGCCGATCTTGAGTGGCAGCCGCACGATCGCGTCATAGACGCGCGCATTCATCGTCTCGTCGAGACTATTGCCGATGCGGACCATGATGCGGCTGCGGATCGCATCGATCACCGCTTGCGCGCCATAGAGGCCGGCCGCCAGGATAAGAAGCGCGACCAGGGTCGGGACGCTGCGGCTCGGCAGCACCCGGTCGTAAATTTCCAGCATGAACATCGCGCCGGTGAGCATCAAAATGTTGCTCATGCCGCTGAACACGGCGACGGCGACAAAGGCCTGGCGGCAGGATGCAAGCGCGGCGGCGAGTTCGGAACTCACCGGTTGCTGCCGCTGCAAGCGTGGCATCTGGGTCATCGTAGAGGCGCCTACCATCGAACCAAGCCTAATACCATGATCGACCGGCAAATTGACCGGCGGCCGGTCGAATCATCATAGCTTGGTTTACGGCGAAAGACGGCAATCCCGCCCGGCTTGCGGGGCGGCCGCCCGGCCTACGGCGCTCTTTCGTTGTCGATCGGCTTACCTTGGCGGCCTTCGCGCCGGGGCGCGCCGTCAGCGCAAAGCGCGGGACAAAGCGCGAGCGAAATCATCTCGCCGCCGGCCTTGCAAAGCCGGCGCCGATGCAGATCCGAGATTTTCGTTGCTGATGAAACGTCAGGAACGGGAATCGAGCGACAGCCCGATCGAAAACGCCTTTTGCCGCGTAGCGCCTTCGGTCCTCTTCAACTTCTTTGCAATCTTCCCCGCGGCGGTCTTCTTTTTCGCCAGGGCCCTCAGATCACGTACCTCGGCCGCCGTCCAAGCGCGCCGCCTCTTTGCCTTCTTAGCCATAAGTCCTCCCTTTCAAGAAAGGTACGTTGTATCCCTTAGCGGGAGCAAAAGAACACAACAGTTGAGTGGAGTCACCAGGATTGTAGCAACTTCAGGATCAAAAGAGTTCCCAAAAAAGCGCCCTGAGATAACGCCGGGCAAGTTAACAAGAGGTTTTGTTAGATCGTTCTTAGCAACCTATCGCGCTTTACGCAAACCCAACTTTGTGGAAAGACGCGATACCTTTTTGCTCCCGAGCGGCCGATTTGCTGCCGTACGGCGCGCGGCGGTCGATGCTGCTGCCGGTATTTTCGCGCAACGCGCGTGCACTGAAAGGACCGGGCCCGGACATTATTGCGACCAATTGCCGGACTCTATTAGGTCCAACGGCCGAAATTGAACACGCGGGACTGGGAAAGCAATGAAAAAATTTGGTGGTGCAACGCTGCTGTGTCTGGCGGCCGTCATTCTCGTAACAACGCTCGTGCCGCGCTTTGCGCAGGCGGCGGAGCTGCGCTTTGCGTTGGTGATCGGCAATGACGAATATAAATCGGCCAAGCTGGCGACGCCCGCCAACGACGCGGGCTTGGTAGCCGACGCGCTCACGGCCGCGGGCTTCGCGGTCACCGGCGCGCGCAACCTCGATCAGGCCGCGCTGCGGGAATCGCTTCGTGAGTTTCTTGGACAGGTCGCGGCAGCCGGGCCCGACGCCGTCGCGCTTGTGTATCTTTCCGGTTTCGGCGTGCAGTTCGCCGGCGAGAATTATTTCGTGCCGGTCGACGCCGATCTCGCGCGCGCCGCCGACGTGCCGCTGCAGGCGATGCGCGTTTCAGATTTCACAGAGCCGCCGGCGGCGCTGCCGGGCCGCGTGAAAATCGTCATCCTCGACGCCGCGCGGCAGAACTCGTTTGTCCGCAGCGGCGAGCCGTTGGCGAGCGGCCTTGCCCTGGTTGATCCGGCCGGCGGCATGGCGATCGCGTTCAACGCGGCACCGGGCACGGTCGCCGCCGACGAGCCGGGTCCCTACGGCGCCTATGCAACGTCGCTCGTCGAGATGATCGCCGCCGGCGGTCTTTCCCTTGACGACGTGTTCACGCGGGTACGCCTTCGCGTCAGCGAGCTGACGAGTGGCGCGGAGGTGCCGTGGAACGCATCGCGGATTGCGGGGCCGTTCTTTTTCACCGCGCGCGCCGCGGGTGCGCCGCCCCCGCCGTCGGTGGTGGCCGTTGCCGACCTGCGCGCGAGACCGATGCGCGACTATGCCACCGTCGAGGATGCGTATGCGGCGGCGCTCGCGCTCGACAGCCTCGAAGGCTATGAGCAATTTTTGACGCTCTATCCATCGGGTCCGTTTTCGTATCGCATCGCCGCCATGCTCGCCGTGCGCCGCGAGGAAATGATTTGGCGCCGCAGCGTGTTCAACAATACGCCCCCCGCTTACTGGTCCTATCTGCGTCGTTACCCGCAGGGACCGCATGCCTGGGACGCGCGCCGCCGATTGGCGATGGCGGGCGCGTCGTTCGATCCGCCGCCGAATTTTGTCATGTTCGATTTCGGTATCCGGCCGCCATCGGCGGATGAACTGATCTTCGTCGATCGCCCGATGATGATTTTTTTCGGTCCGGGTTACGGGCCGCCACCAAGGCCGCCTGTCGTCTTCCTGCCGCCGCGGCCGCGCGAGTTCGAAGGCTTACCGCCGCCACCGCCGTCGCATGAGCGTTTCTCTCTCCCGACGCCGCACACTGCCGCCGTACCGGCGTTTGTAAGGCCGCCGAGTAGCGTCGCGCCGCCAGCGGGGGCACCATCGGGCGCTGCCGCCGGTCGTCGTCCCGTCGCGTTGCCGGCCGCGATATCGCATGGCGCGCCGTCGGCCGCCGGTTCTCCCGCCGAAGGACCGCACGGCCATCCCGCTGGCGCGCCGCCGTCGCCGCC